>ONZU01000192.1_pt1 | contig 70536 bp, 61 predicted proteins | sample 1671161 | NCBI WGS metagenome assembly ONZU01 (sample SAMN06348128, study PRJEB24527) | human gut metagenome | biome: human gut; feature: ankylosing spondylitis patient; material: feces | host: Homo sapiens | place: China | collected 2015-10
CATTGTTCGGGATTTGGATGATGATGCCGCCACGATCATTATGGTTGACAGCAACTTGCAGCGAGAAAGCTTGCTCCCAAGTGAAAGAGCCTTTGCCTACAAGATGAAGCTGGATGCCATGAAAAGACAGGCTGGCAGACCGAGTAAAGAAAATGTGTCCCAAGTTGGGACACAAAAGCGATCAGACCAGTTGCTTGCTGAACAGGTGGGGCAAAGTCGAAATCAAATTCAGCGCTATATCCGTCTGACAGAGTTGATTCCTGAATTGATGGATATGGTGGATGAAAAGAAGATTGCCCTGAACCCTGCCTATGAGCTGTCCTTTCTCAAAAAGGAAGAACAGGTAGACCTGCTGGACGCGATAGACAGCGAACAGGCTACCCCTTCTCTTTCTCAAGCCCAGCGGCTCAAGAAATACAGTCAGGAGGGGCATCTGACCCTCGATATGATGCGTGTCATCATGGGTGAGGAAAAGAAAAGCGATCTGGACCGAGTGACATTTACCTCTGACACCTTGCGGAAGTATTTCCCTAAAAGCTATACGCCCCAGCGGATGCAGGAAACTATTATCAAGCTGCTGGAACAGTGGCAGAAAAAACGCCAGAGAGATCAGGAACGATGAAAGGAGCCGCCTATGAGGGATATTTCAGCCCGCGAGCTGAAAGGACACAACATTCTTGCCGTGGAGCGTTTTCAGGATAACACCCGCTGGATGATTGAGTTTTCCGTCCTGCGTCCCAGCACAGCTTACGGTAGCCCCGGAGAGGAAATACGACTGTTTTTGACTGAGGACAGGTATCAGGCCGCCCTGCAAAGCCAGCAGCGTCGGGAGATCAAGATCAAGCGTTACGCTCGTGTGATTGAGGGACATATCCTCGATTTCAAACCGGGAAAACGCCGCCGCTCATAAACCCATACAACGAAAGGAAAGGAATGACTATGTGTACGGTAAAGGAAATTCAAGAAGCAATCCGGGAAGATTGCAAATCTCAGCATGACATGGATACAACGGATATTGACCGCGTGATGCAAACACTTCCTTTCGCCCAGGAGGAGCCATTTACAGAGGCGCGTCTTCAAAAGCCGCTGTTTTGGTTTTATGCAAGAAAATTTGAAAAGTGTTGAACACCGCAATTCTTTGGAATGAGGATTGCGGTTTTTTTGTACCCAAAATTCGGAAGGAGTGAGGTCGATGGCCGTTTTTCGCATTGAACGGACCCGTGATTATACCGTGATGAGCAATCATCATTTACGAAATGCAAATCTGTCGTTAAAAGCCAAGGGGCTGCTTTCCATGATGCTGTCTTTGCCAGAGGACTGGAATTACACCACCCGTGGTCTTGCAAAGATCTGTAAGGAGGGCGTGGATGCCATAGGCGCTGCGTTGCGGGAATTGGAGGCTGCCGGTTACATTGTGCGGCACAAACTGCGTGACCGCCAGGGACGCATCAGTGATACGGAGTATGTCATATATGAGCAGCCACAGCCGAAGAACCCGGATACGCCCCAGCCGGATATGGCTTCACCAGATACGGAAAACCCGGATATGGTAAAACCGGATACGGAAAAGCCCGCAGAATTAAATATAGAGAAATCAAATACAGAAAAAACAATTACTTATGGATCAAGTACCGATTCTATTCCCTTCCGGGAGGCAGCGGCAGCACAGCTGCCGGAACGGAAAGGAAGGGATGCGATGTCTGTCTCAGAGATGGAAAGTTATCGGGATTTGATTCTGGAGAACATCGAGTATGACCACCTGTGCCGGGAGTTTACCACCTACCGGGAGGATCTGGACGAGATTGTGGAGCTGATGGTGGAGACCGTCTGCGCCAAGCGGAAAACCACCCGGATCGCTGGCAGCGACTTCCCCCATGAGGTGGTCCGCTCCCGTTTTTTGAAGCTGGATTGCTCCCACATCGAGTTTGTCATGGAATGCCTGCGGAACAATACCACCGAAATCCGCAACATGAAGCAGTATCTGCTTGCGGTGCTGTTTAATGCGCCGACCACGATCAGCAACCACTACACCGCACAAGTTAACCACGATATGTACGCAGGCGGCTGGTAAACAGCCGCTTTTCTGCTGCCCGAAAACACCGGGAGAAAGGATTTTGCCATGAAACGACCTCTTGCCTACATTACGGCTCCCTGGAGCAACAGCCAGTATGAGAACGCCGAGAACGCTGCGGCCTACTGCCGTCAGGTGTACGATGCCGGGTATTCGCCCATCTGCCCGGTGCTGTTCCTGCCTACCTTCCTCAAAGACGAGATTCCCCAGGAGCACAAGGACGGGCTGGATATGGCGCGGGACTACCTGCGCCGGTCCCATGTGCTGGTGGTCTGCGGCCACGGCATCGACGAGACCGTGAAGAATGACATTGCCACCGCCGAGCGCCTGCGGATCACCGCCACCACCCTGGACGGTATCCTGGCCGTGAAGGGCCAGGGACGCGGGAAAGGAGGTGCACGCCATGTCTGAGGGAAAGACCATAGGGCAGCTGATGGAAGAAATGCGGGTAAAGGCAGGAGCGCAGAATTATCACGGTCATGGATATATGGATCTCCAGCGTTTTGCGGAGGACACCCGGCACATGATTATTTTTGATGTGCTGACGAACGATTCCCCTGTTGGCTGGAAAGGCGAACGAACCCGCCTGTTCCTGTCGGATACCGGTTATGAAAAAGCACTGGATAGTCAGGAAAAGGGGCAGATTAAGATTTTGAGCCACGCAAAGGTACGTCAGGGCAATCTGCACTATGACCGCTCCGACCAGCTGCGCTGAAAGGAGCCTGCCATGCTGAAATACCTGCTGCGGCGGCTGGTGGTCCCGCCTTAGTATCAAGTGCCACCCCTGCAAAATCCGTGGAAAGGAGGCGATGACCTATGCAGGAGGAAGTGGAAAACAGGACTTTGACGCTGGTAGTCAGCGGAACAAAGTTTACCGGGCGGTTGATGAAAGCCGCCATCACCAAGTACCTTGCCCACCGCAAGGAAAAGAAGCTGCAAAAGCAGAAAAGCCGGGATACCCCCGTGATTCCCCACGGCAAGCAGACGGTGAAACAGCTGATCGGCCAGAATCAGGGCGTTTCCAACATCGAGATCACCGACCCCTCCATCAAGGAGTTTGAGAAGATCGCGCGGAAATACGGCGTGGACTATGCGGTGAAGAAGGACCGCAGCAGCTCCCCACCCAAGTACCTGATCTTTTTCAAGGGTCGGGACGCGGATGCCCTGACCGCTGCTTTTACCGAGTACACCGGGAAAAAGGTCAGGAAGGCGGAGAAATCCGAGCGCCCGTCCGTGCTGGCAAAGCTGAGCCAGTTCAAAGAACTGGTAAAACACGCCGTCGTGGACCGGAACAAGCGGAAGGAGCTGGAACGATGAAAAAGCAGCTGAACATCAAAAAGCTCATTTTGCTGAATCTGCCGTATATCCTGATGGGGCTTTTCTCCACCAACTTCGGTGAAGCGTGGCGGATGGCCGTGGGTGCGGACGCTTCGGCAAAAATGCTCTCGTTCTTCTCCACGCTGCCGGTGGCGCTGGCCAGCTGGTGGCCCAGCCTGCACCCGCTGGACCTGCTGGTGGGCCTGTGCTGCGGCGGCGGCCTGCGGCTGGCTGTGTACCTGAAAAGCAAGAACGCCAAGAAGTACAGGCACGGCATGGAATACGGTTCCGCCCGTTGGGGAACCCATGAGGACATTGCACCCTACATCGACCCGGTATTCCAGAACAATGTGATTCTGACGAAAACGGAGAGCCTGACAATGAACAGCCGCCCCAAGAACCCAAAGACCGCCAGAAACAAAAATGTGCTGGTGATTGGCGGCTCCGGTTCCGGTAAGACCCGCTTCTGGCTCAAACCGAATCTGATGCAGATGCACAGTTCCTATGTGGTCACAGACCCGAAGGGAACCATTTTGGTGGAGTGCGGAAAAATGCTCCAAAGGGGCGCACCCAAGCTGGGGAAAGACGGAAAGCCTATGAAGGATAAGCACGGCAAGGTCATTTATGAGCCGTACCGAATCAAGGTCCTAAATACCATCAACTTCAAGAAGTCCATGCACTATAACCCTTTCGCCTATATCCATAGCGAAAAGGACATCTTGAAGCTGGTAACAACGCTGATCGCCAATACCAAAGGCGAAGGCAAGGCCGGAGACGATTTCTGGGTAAAAGCAGAAACCTTGTTATACTGCGCGCTTATTGGCTATATCCATTATGAGGCTCCGGTGGAGGAACAAAACTTCTCCACCCTCATTGAGTTCATCAACGCCATGGAAGTCCGTGAGGATGACGAGGAGTTCAAAAACCCCGTGGATCTGATGTTTGATGCACTGGAAACCGAGAAGCCAAACCACTTTGCGGTGCGCCAGTATAAGAAATATAAGCTGGCCGCCGGAAAAACCGCTAAGTCGATTTTGATTTCCTGCGGCGCTCGCCTTGCTGTGTTCGACATTGCAGAGTTGCGTGAGGTTACATCCTACGATGAGTTGGAGCTGGATACGCTGGGAGACAGGAAAACTGCCCTGTTCCTCATCATGAGTGATACGGACGATAGCTTTAACTTCCTAATCTCTATGTGCTACACCCAGCTGTTTAATCTGCTCTGCGAAAAGGCGGACGATGTGTATGGCGGCAGGCTTCCAGTCCATGTGCGCTGTCTCATTGATGAAGCCGCCAATATCGGGCAGATTCCTCGTCTGGAAAAGCTGGTGGCCACCATCCGAAGCCGTGAGATCTCCGCCTGTCTGGTGTTGCAGGCGCAGAGTCAGCTCAAGGCGATTTATAAGGACAACGCCGATACCATTATCGGAAACATGGATACTTCCATCTTCCTGGGCGGTAAAGAGCCGACTACCCTCAAAGAGCTGGCTGCCGTGCTGGGCAAGGAAACCATCGACACCTACAATACCGGAGAGAGCCGTGGACGGGAAACCTCCCATTCACTCAACTATCAAAAATTGGGGAAAGAGCTGATGAGCCAGGATGAGCTTGCTGTTATGGATGGAGGCAAGTGTATCCTCCAGCTGCGCGGTGTGCGTCCTTTCCTTTCGGATAAGTACGACATCACCAAGCACCCCAATTTCAAGTACACTGCCGACGCGGATGACAAGAACGCTTTTGATATTGAAGCATTCTTGTCCGCAAGGCTGAAACTCAAGCCCAATGAGGTCTGCGATGTATATGAAGTAGACACAAAGGGCGCTTAATTTCGTTCCGCTTTAGAAGGGAGTGATCGTATCTATTCGCCGCACCTGCCCTCTATGGGCCATTGGCGTACAAAGCGGACAATCGCAAGAAAAAATAATGAAAAAGGAGGACAGCCGGAATCATGCCCCCCGGAAACCGGGCGGCAGATTGTTCCGGCTTTTGTATGCCTATGAAACATGACAAACCTATTTTTTAATCAGATTCCGGCTAACAAACTATATGGCATTTTTTGAACAGGCAATCACCGTTCTTCAGACCCTCGTTATCGCGCTCGGTGCCGGTCTTGGTATCTGGGGCGTCATCAACCTGCTGGAAGGTTACGGAAACGACAACCCCGGCGCCAATGCTCATGTGCGGTAAAGTAACACACAACAATTTGATAGGCAGCAGCTCCCCTATTCCTAGTGCCAGATACAGCTATTTTTAATAACTGTATCTGGCAATTTTATTTTGAGGATTGACTATGATTATATATATGTTATAATGTACTTGTACATTAAGTACAATTCAAAAGCAAAGGCGGTGAGTTATGGAAATCATCATCAGTAATAACGCCAACAAGCCGATATACGAGCAAATCACATCACAGATTAAAGCTATGATAATGAGCGGGGAACTGCAAGCCGGAGACGCAATCCCCTCAATGCGGGCATTGGCAAAATCAATCCATGTAAGCGTCATTACTGTACAGAAAGCCTATGAAGATTTGCAAAGGGACGGTTTCATAGAAACCACAGTAGGCAGAGGGAGTTTTGTGTCAGCACAAAACAAAGAATTTTATCAAGAGGAACAACAACGTATTGCAGAGGAACATTTACAAGCCGCCGCTGAGATTGGACGGACAAGTAATATCTCCCTTGAAAAATTGACGGAGTTGTTGGCTTTATTCTATCAGGAGGACGAATGAGCATGGAAAATATTTTAGAATTACAGCAAGTTTCCAAGACATTTCCCAAGTCAAATTTCACATTGGAAAATGTGACCTTTTCCCTACCGTATGGGGCTATTTTAGGATTTGTCGGAGAAAACGGAGCAGGAAAAACTACGACGATTGGTTGTATTCTGAATACAATCACGAAAGACAGCGGAACGGTAAAGCTGTTTGGACAGGAAATGCTGGACGCAGATACGAGCTTGCGTGAAAAAATTGGTGTTGTCTATGACGGCGACAATTTTCCCGCTTACTGGACAGCAAAGCAGCTATCCGAAGTCATGGAGGGGCTTTATACACAGTGGGACAATTCCCTGTTCCAGAAGTATTTAGAGGACTTCCACCTGCCAGCGAAGCAGAAAATCAAACATTATTCCAGAGGAATGACAATGAAACTGGCGATTGCCGCTGCACTGGCGCACCACCCGGAATTATTGATTTTGGATGAAGCGACCAGCGGCTTAGACCCGATTATGCGTGATGAAATGCTGGACGTTTTTCTGGAATTTGTGCAGGAAGAAAATCACTCAATCCTGTTATCTTCCCATATCACAAGCGATTTGGAAAAGGTTGCGGATTACATCACTTTTATCCATAATGGCAAGCTCATTATGACCGTATCAAAAAATGATTTGGTATATAACTATGCTGTTATGCGCTGCAAGGAAAGTCAATTCCTTGCATTAGACCCGAAAGATATTCTTGCCTATCGGAAACGTGATTTTCAAATTGATGTGCTGGTTTCCAACGGGAAAGAAGCACAGAGAAAATATAAAGGCGTTGTCATAGACCATGTTTCCGTTGATGAAATTATGCTGCTTTTAGTAAAGGGGGAACGAGTATGAAAGGGCTACTTAAAAATAATTACTTTGCTGTACGTTCAAATGCAAAGGCATTTTCCGTGTTTATGTTGCTGTTAGGCATTTTTGTTGTCGCTGTTATCAGCCCCTCTTTGCTTATGGGTTATGCGCTGTTAGGAATGATTGGCTTTTCCCTAAATGCGATTGCGGGTTTGAGGAAAGAAAGCTCTACAAAATGGAGCAAATATAAGTTGACTGCTCCTGTAAAACGGTCAGACATTGTGAAAAGCTATTTTATAAGTCAAATTCTATGGTTGATTGTGGGAATAGCTTATGCGGGAATTGGCGTGGCACTTTCCATTATGCTGCATGGCGTTACCCTTGACAGAAATGTAGATATTTTCATGCTGTTCGTTGTCGGAATCGGAATTAGTTTGTTTATGGGAGCAATATTTTTCCCGCTGTTTTATTTGGGCGGAGAGGAACGAAACGAAGTTTTTCTGATAATCAGCTTACTTTGCGGTATTGGAATTGTTATGGGGCTTTCTACTCTCATAAATACGTTATTTCCCAAGATGACTGCACCGCAGCTTATATGCGGAGGAATTGCTATACTTGCCTGTTCGTTATTGGTATATGTTTTATCTTATCCTTTGACCGTTAGTATTTTCAAGAAAAAGGAATACTAAACGAGATAGCAAACCCAGTCGAGCCAGTCAACGGTAAAATGAACGGGCTGTGCCCGCCGTATGACAGCCCCGTCTGTCCTTGCTGGTGGGTAATCAAGGGGCGACAGCAAAAAGTGCTGCCGCCCTTTCCCATAATCGAAGAAAGGGGGATTTTCCATGACTGAATACGAAGCCTATCAAGAACATATCCGCTATACCCATGATACCTATTGCCGGATTGTTATTCGCCATGCGTCCTTTGACGCTGCCCGTATGCTGGCGGCGAGATGGAAACGGGAAATCTCCCTTGAATATCTGACCGAAGAAAAGTTTGTCCAACTAAGCACCACAGACGAGTATTTTCAAGTGCCGGACTATGGCGAAACTTATCCGTTCTCTGTCCGGGGGCAGACGATACTTTTAGATAGCTGTTCTCTTGCGGCTGCTCTTGCCCGATTGCCGGAACAGACGCAGGAAGAAATCTTTTTGTACTACTTTCAGCACTTGACGCAGAAAGAAATCGGAGAACAAAGCGGCTGGACACGCAGCACAATCGGGCGGCATATACGGCTTGCCTTGAAGCGGCTGAAAGAGGAAATGGAGGTGCTGTCCCATGAGTAACCGACTTCTCCCCTATGACACTATCATAAAGGCACATGAGGGCGACCCCATAGCGATACAAGCCGTCCTTGACCGATACGCTGGATATATCCGCTACTTCTCTAAGATGAACGGCTATTACAACTCTGATATGGAGGACTACATCAGAACAAAGCTGATTGAAAGCCTGTTCAAGTTCCGGCTTGACCGATAACATAGAAACTGAATATCCCGCCGCCCCGCAGCGGCACATGAAGCAGTAAATCCGAAAAAGATTTGCTGCTTTTTTTGCGCTCATTTTTGGCAAATTTCCAAAAGTTCCGTATTAGATAGTGAAACCAAAAAAAGGCTGCCGTTTTTTTTAGACAGCGGGCAAAACGCAGCTTCCGAAACGCCTTATTGTCGGGAAAGACCGAGCCGCCGGAAAAGTTCTTGCCGGAAAGTCCGTCATTTTTGCTTTTTGCGGTGTTGTAGGGAGTAAGAGGAAGAACGCCAGCCCGCAGCCTTTTATGAAAAAGCTGGTTATAGATTTTCTGAAAAAGTGGCAGTAGGAAGTGAACGGCAGTCCGGCAGTTTCTTAGAGCAAGATTCTACCGCAGTACCAAAATTCGCTTATCGCTCATTTTGCCCCTGCGGGAATCTTGTTGGGGAGTGCCTTCCCCAAACCCTGCTTATGCGGCTTGCGCCGCTGAAAAACCCCTCAAAATATTTTTCGGATTTTTCAAAAACAGTTCCGCTTCACACCCTGTTTTTCTCCTATTAGTGAGAGGACACCACGCACAGAAAGGAGGTCAACCACCTATGAAACGATATAACACGCCCCACCGCAGCCGGGTAGTCAAGACCCGGCTGACCGATGAAGAATACGCCGACTTTACCGCCCGGCTTGCCCCTTATGGTATGAGCCAGTCTGAATTTATCCGGCAAGCCATTACACGGGCAACCATACGCCCCATTGTTACCGTTTCCCCGGTCAATGATGAATTGCTTGCCGCTGTCGGGAAGCTGACCGCCGAATATGGCAGGATCGGCGGCATCCTCAATCAGATTGCCCGGTATCTGAACGAATACGGCGTACCGTATAACGCCCTGTCCGGCGAAGTCAGAGTCGCCATTTCCGACCTTGCCGCCTTGAAGTTTGAAGTCTTGCAGAAAGTAGGTGAAGCTGTTGGCAACATTCAAACATATCAGCTCTAAAAATGCCGACTACGGAGCAGCCGAGCAGTACCTCACTTTTGAGCATGACGAGTTTACCATGAAGCCCACGCTGGACGAGAACGGGCGGCTTGTTCCCCGTGAGGACTACCGCCTTGCCACTCTGAACTGCGGCGGGGAAGATTTTGCCGTTGCCTGTATGCGCTCCAATCTCCGCTATGGCAAGAACCAAAAGCGGGAAGATGTGAAGTCCCACCACTACATCATCAGCTTTGACCCACGGGACGGAACGGACAACGGTCTGACCGTTGATAAGGCACAATCGCTGGGCGAGGAATTTTGCAAAACACAATTCCCCGGACACCAAGCCATTGTCTGTACCCACCCGGACGGGCACAATCACTCTGGCAACATTCATGTGCATATCGTCATAAACAGCTTGCGGATTGAAGCTGTCCCGCTTCTGCCCTACATGGACAGACCAGCGGACACAAAATGCGGCATGAAGCACCGCTGCACAGACGCAGCTATGGAATATTTCAAGTCCGAAGTCATGGAGATGTGCCACCGGGAAAATCTGTATCAGATTGACCTCTTGCATGGCAGTAAGAACCGAGTGACCGAGCGTGAATACTGGGCGCAGAAGAAAGGGCAGCTTGCCCTTGATAAAGCCAATGCCCCGATGATAGCGGACGGTATCACGCCCCGGCAGACGAAGTTTGAAACGGACAAGCAACGGCTACGGCAGACCATACGGAAAGCCCTTGACCGGGCGGGCAGCTTTGACGAGTTTGCCGCATTACTTCTCCGGGAAGGTGTAACCGTTAAGGAAAGCCGGGGGCGGCTGTCCTACCTTACCCCGGACAGGACCAAGCCTATCACAGCCCGGAAGCTGGGGGACGATTTTGACCGTACCGCCGTCCTTGCCCTTTTGGAGCAGAACGCCCACAGAGCCGCCGAACAGACCGCAGCCATACCCGAATACCCCGACAGCATTATGGAGCATTTACAGCGGAAAAAAGCCGCCAAAACCGCCCCGAAACAGGACGGATTACAGCGTATGGTTGACCGGGAAGCCAAGCGAGCCGAGGGCAAGGGCGCAGGCTATGACCGCTGGGCTTCCCTGCACAATCTCAAACAGATGGCGGCTACCCACAACTTTCTCATGGAAAACGAACTGCTTGACCTTGACAAGCTGGACGCAGCCGTGGAGAGCAGCCGGAAAGCCCTGTCCGAAGCGAGGGAAAGTCTGCGGGGCATTGAACAGAGCATTTCCGATAAGAAAAATCTGCGAAAGGTTGTCAGCGATTACCGCCGCACCCGCCCCGTCATTGACGTTCATAAAAAGCTGTCCGGGAAAAAGGCAGACCGCTATTACCAAGCCAACGAAGCGGATTTTATCATCTATGAAGCCACCCTGCGCCAGCTAAAGGTGCTTGCACCGGGGAAGAAGCTGCCAGCCATTTCAAAGCTGAATACAGAGATTGAAACCCTCATTTCCGAGAAAAACGCAGCTTACAACACCTACCGCACCGCCAAAGCCGAGCATGAGCAGCTTGCCACAGCCAAGCGGAACGCCGAGCAGATACTACACGGCACACCAAGCCGACAGAAGAAACAGGAACAGGAGCGATAAAACGCCCCGAATTGATACCGAATAAGAACAGGAGGACGCACCATGACATTCACAAGAAGTGAATTAGAAATGATTTACCAGTACGCCGCTACTGACCGGGCGGCTACCGTTGCGGGGCTTGCAGAGATTGTCCCCGTACTCAAAGACCCTCTCACAAAGGCAATCGTGAAAAACACCATTGACAAGCTGGAGAAAATCCCGGAGCCGGAGTGCAGCTGCTTTATCGCTGATATCAAAGCCCGTTTCCTTAAAGAACGGGACAACTCTATCCGGCGGCTTGCCGAAGCAAAGGCACAGGCGAAAGAGCCGATTATGCAGGGGCATGACCTTACGGGTTTTGAACGCTATCTGCCACAGAACCGGCACATGATTGTGGTTGATATTTTGAGCAATGACAGCCCCGTTGGGTACAAGGGGGATTTTCCTCTCTGACGAGGGCTACAAGAACGCAAAGGCAAGCGAACAGCGGGGAGAAGCCAAAATCCGTAGCCATGCCGCCGTATGCTGTGGAAGTCTGTACCCGGATAAAAAGCCGGGACGTGACCGTTAAAAACCGCCCCGAAATGATACCGAAACCATACAAAAGGCAGAGGGTATGCCATACCCTATCCGCAATACCCCTAACCTTTCCAACGGGGCTTACAGGGCAGATTTTCCCCGAAAATGATACCGGGAACATACAGATTTTGCCCCTGTCCCGTTACACCCGACCAAACCGAAGAAAGGAGCGTTTTTTCATGCCGAGAATGAGCAAGAAGCGGCGGCTGGAATGGGCGTTCTTCCTCAATGAGCGAAACCGCATTACTTTCAATGCCCTTTGCCGGGGCTGTACCCATGACTGCAAGCAGAGTTTTAGGGCTATCGTGGTACTCTGCCCCCGGTATTACTCAAAGAGATGGAAAGCCCGCCCCGCAGATAAGGAGAACCAAAATTATGTCAGATAACCGCAAATATTATTACCTCAAACTGAAAGAGAGCTATTTTGACGATGACGCTATCGTGCTGCTGGAAAGTATGCAGGACGGTATGCTGTATTCCAATATCCTCTTGAAGCTGTACTTAAAATCGCTGAAATACGGCGGGACTTTGCAGCTTGACGAGAATATCCCCTACACCGCCCAAATGATAGCCACCATTACCCGCCAGCAGGTCGGCACAGTTGAACGGGCTTTGCAAATCTTTATGAAGCTGGGGCTTGTCGAACCGCTGGACAACGGGGCTTTGTATATGAGCAATATCGAGCTTTTCATCGGTCAATCCTCTACCGAGGGGGAGCGCAAGCGCAGGGCAAGAATGAAGATTTCAGAGCAAAAACGGCTTAGTGGACAAGTGTCCGAAGCAAAAGCGGACATTTGTCCACCAGAGATAGAGATAAAGAAAGAGATAGATATAGAGATAGAAAAAGAGAGAGAGTTAAAACCGGGACGAGCCACCCCCGCCGCTTACGGCAGATACAAAAATGTGATTTTGACAGAGATGGAACTTTCCGAACTGCAAGCAGAACTGCCCGACAAGTGGGAGTATTACATTGACCGGCTATCCGGCTATATCGCTTCTACCGGGAAGAAATACAAGAACCATGCCGCCACTATCCGCAGATGGGCGGCTGACGATACCGCTAAAGCTGCCCCGAAAAAGGGCATACCCGATTACACCTACAAGGAGGGAGAAAGTCTATGAAGCCAGCTTTTGAAGATATGAATTTACAGATACCAGCAGCCACCGCCGAGCCGGAGGACTACACAGGTGAGGACGGTCTGCTCTACTGTGGCAAGTGCCGGACACCGAAAGAAGTCTATTTTCCGGCTGATAAAATCGCCCTGTTTGGGCGTGACCGCCACCCGTCAGAGTGTGACTGCCAGCGGGCGCAGCGCATGGAGCGTGAAGCCGCCGAACAGCAGAGAAAGCACCGGGACAAGGTAGAAGAACTGAAACGCCGGGGATTTACCGACCCGGCTATGCGGGAATGGACTTTTGCCAACGATAACGGCAGAAACCCGCAGATGAAAACCGCCCATTTCTATGTGGAGCATTGGGAGGACATGAAAGCCGGGAACATCGGTTATCTGCTCTGGGGCAGCGTCGGCACAGGCAAAAGCTACCTTGCTGGGTGCATTGCAAACGCCCTCATGGAGAAAGAAATCTCCGTAAAAATGACGAACTTTGCCATTATCCTGGGTGACCTTGCCGCCACCTTTGAGGGCAGGAACGAATATATTTCCAACCTCTGCCGCTATCCGCTGCTTATCCTTGATGATTTTGGAATGGAGCGTGGCACAGAGTACGGATTGGAGCAAGTCTACAATGTGATTGACAGTCGTTGCCGAAGCGGCAAGCCGCTGATCGTCACGACCAACCTCACGCTTACCGAGTTACAGAACCCGCAGGACACGCCCCACGCCCGGATTTATGACCGACTGCTTGAAATGTGCGCCCCGGTCTGCTTCTCCGGCGAGAACTTCCGCAGGGAAAGCGCACAAAACAAGCTAAACCGCTTAAAGCAACTGATGAACGATTGAAAGGAGTTCGCCTATGACCGAGAAAAAAGAGCATATCAGACACGACATGAAAAGCACCGCACCCGCCGACTGCGTGACGGAAATCCGCATAGGGAACTCCGTCCTTGTGGTGTCCGGCTTTTTCAAGCAGAGTGCCACGGAAACCGCAGCCGACAAAATGGCTAAGGTGCTGGAAGCGGAAACCGCTACGCAAAAATCGGCAATATGACGGGCTGTAAAGAAGCATTTTTCACATTTTGCCGCTATACACGCCGCCCCGCTGTATGGTACAATCAAAGTACGGAATAGTGGGGCTGGCTGTCGGAAACGGAGGAAACCATGTTAAGACAGACAACCCAAAACCTTATTACCGCCCTTTATCCGAGATTATCCCATGAAGATGAACTGCAAGGAGAAAGCAACTCTATATCCAACCAAAAGCGCATTTTGGAAACCTACGCCAAGCAGAACGGCTTTACCAACCTCTGCTGGTACACGGATGACGGTTATAGTGGTGCGAACTTCCAAAGACCCGGATTTCAAGCCATGCTTGCAGACATTGAAGCCGGAAAAGTCGGCACAGTCATAGTCAAGGATATGTCACGTTTAGGGCGAAATTATCTCCAAGTGGGAATGTACACAGAAATGCTTTTCCCACAGAAAGGCGTCCGCTTTATCGCTATCAATGACGGAGTGGACAGCGCAATGGGCGACAACGATTTTACCCCGCTGCGTAATCTTTTCAACGAATGGATGGTGAGAGATACGAGCAAGAAAATCAAGGCAGTTAAGAAAGCAAAAGGTCTAAGCGGAAAGCCTGTTACCAGCAAGCCCGTGTACGGCTACCTCATGGACGATGACGAGAATTTCATCATTGACGAGGAAGCCGCCTCGGTAGTCAAGCAGATTTATCAGCTCTGCCTTGCCGGAAACGGGCCTACCAAGATAGCCCGTATGCTGACCGAGCAGCAAATCCCCACGCCGGGGACGCTGGAATACCAGCGCACAGGCAGCACACGCCGCTACCACCCCGGCTATGAATGTAAGTGGGCGACCAATACTGTTGTTCATCTTCTGGAAAACCGGGAGTACACAGGCTGTCTTGTGAATTTCAAGACGGAAAAACCATCCTACAAGATGAAGCACAGCGTAGACAATCCCATTGAGAAACAGGCGGTTTTCGAGAACCACCATGAGCCAATCATCGACTTGCAGACGTGGGAACGGGTGCAGGAGTTACGCAAGCAGCGCAAACGCCCCAACCGCTACGATGATGTGGGCTTGTTCTCCGGCTTGCTGTTCTGCGCCGATTGCGGTCATGTGATGTACCAGCAGCGGTATCAGACCGACAAGAGAAAGCAGGATTGCTACATCTGCGGCAGCTATAAGAAGCGCACCGCCGACTGTACGGCGCACTTCATCCGCACCGACCTTTTGACGGCGGGTGTGCTGGACAATCTGCGGAAAGTGACCGCCTATGCACAGAAGCATGAAGCCCGGTTCGTGAAGCTGCTTATCCAGCAGAATGAAATGGGCGGCAAGAGGAAACAGGCGGCAGCCACGAAGCAGCTTGAACAGGTGCAGCGCCGGATTGCAGAACTTTCCCGCTACATCAAGCGTCTGTATGAGGACAATGTAAACGGGAAAATCAGTGATGAGCGTTTCATGGAAATGTCCGCAGACTACGAAGCCGAGCAGCGGGAACTGAAAGAGAAAGCCGCCGCATTGCAGGGCGAACTGGACAAGGCACAGGAAGCCACGGTAAACGCTGAAAAGTTTATGAACGTTGTCCGCAAGTACCTTTCTATCGAGGAACTGACCCACACCCTCTTGCGTGAAATGGTGGAGAAAATCGTTGTCTATGAATGTGAATATGACGAGAACGAAGTACGCCGCCAGCGCATTGATATTTATTACAGCTTTGTCGGCAAGATTGACTTGCCCGAAGAATAAGCCCGACCTATCCGACACCCTGCGCAAGTGTCTGATAGGAACGGCAAAATTTTTTACACTTCTATTACTTCTTTATCGCACATAAGCAAAGAGCCAGGGCATGAAGCAGCTCATGGCCGGTGCTGGTGTAGCCGTTGTTGGTATGGTTCTTGTACCTCTGCTCTCCGGGCTTTTCTCTGTCTAAGCGTCTCCGTATGAAATCCTTGCCGCTTCCGCAGCTTTGCGGGGGCGGCGGAAAGGAGGTTGACACCGTATGGATTTCTTACTTGAAGCCCTGACAAATTGGCTGAAAGAAATGCTGGTGGGCGGTATTATGAGCAACCTTTCGGGGATGTTTGACAGCGTAAACCAACAGGTCGCGGATATATCCGTACAGGTAGGCCAGACACCACAGGGATGGAATGGCAGTATTTTCAGCATGATTGAGAATCTGTCCAACTCCATCATGGTGCCGATTGCAGGCGTGATCCTGGCTATCGTGATGACCGTAGACCTGATCCAGATGATCGCAGACAAGAACAACCTGCATGATGTGGACACCTGGATGATTTTTAAGTGGGTGTTCAAATCAGCCGCCGCCATCCTCATTGTCACAAACACATGGAATATCGTGATGGGCGTCTTTGATATGGCGCAGAGCGTGGTGGCACAGGCGGCAGGAATCATCGGTTCGGATGCGTCCATTGACATTTCCTCAGTTATGACTGATCTGGAACCGAGGCTGATGGAAATGGATCTGGGGCCGCTGTTCGGACTGTGGTTCCAATCCCTCTTTATCGGCATTACCATGTGGGCGTTGTATATCTGTATCTTTATCGTTATTTATGGCCGTATGATCGAAATCTACCTTGTGACTTCGGTGGCTCCCGTTCCAATGGCTGCAATGATGGGTAAAGAATGGGGCGGTATGGGACAGAATTACCTCCGATCCCTGCTGGCGCTGGGCTTTCAGGCGTTTCTCATTATCGTCTGCGTGGCAATTTATGCTGTGCTGGTGCAGAACATCGCTCTGGAAGATGACATCATCATGGCAATCTGGAGCTGCGTGGGCTACACCGTACTGCTGTGCTTTACACTATTCAAAACTGGCAGTCTCGCCAAATCAGTCTTTCAGGCGCACTAAAACGGAAGGAGGTTTCTACATTGGCTTATGTACCCGTACCCAAGGACTTAACAAAAGTCAAAACAAAGGTCATGTTCAATCTGACCAAGCGGCAGCTTATCTGCTTCACGGGTGGAGCGCTTATTGGCGTACCGCTTTTCTTTTTGCTCAGAAAACCTACCGGAAACAGTGTAGCGGCTATGTGTATGATGCTGGTTATGCTGCCCTTCTTTATGCTGGCTATGTACGAAAAGCATGGACAGCCCCTGGAAAAGATCGTGGGCAACATTCTCAAAGTAGCTGTGATCCGTCCCAAGCAGCGTCCCTACCAGACCAATAACTTTTATGCCGTATTAAAGCGGCAGGAAATGCTCGATAAGGAGGTGTATGACATTGTTCACCGCAATAAAAAAATGGCTGCATCGGATGTTCGGGAAAACCGAGGGAAAAACTGTGCAGCCGGTAAAGACAAAGAAAAAGCTGTCCCGCGCCGATAAGAAGCAGATCGAAGCGGCCATTGTCCGCGCCAACCGCACGGACAAAAAAGGAAAATCTGCGCAGGACAGTATCCCTTATGAACGGATGTGGCCGGACGGAATCTGCCGCGTATCGGACAGCCACTACACAAAGACCATCCAGTTTCAGGACATCAACTATCAGCTCTCCCAAAACGAAGATAAGACGGCAATCTTTGAGGGGTGGTGTGATTTCCTCAATTATTTTGACAGCTCGATTCATTTCCAGCTGTCTTTTTTGAACCTTGCGGCATCGGAGGAGACCTTTGCTAACTCCATTTCCATCCCGCCCCAGAGGGACGCCTTTGACAGTATCCGCGAAGAATATACCACAATGCTGCAAAATCAGCTGGCCAGAGGTAACAACGGTCTCATCAAGACCAAATACCTGACCTTTGGTATCGACGCAGACAGCATCAAAGCCGCCAAGCCCCGTCTGGAGCGTATTGAGACCGATATACTCAACAACTTCAAGCGTCTTGGTGTAGCTGCCAGAACGCTGGACGGTAAAGAAAGGCTTTCTCAGCTTCATGCGGTATTCCACATGGATGAACAGCTCCCGTTTCAGTTTGAATGGGACTGGCTGGCTCCTTCCGGTCTGTCCACAAAGGATTTTATTGCACCAAGTTCCTTTGAGTTTCGCACCGGCAAGCAGTTCCGTATGGGCAAGAAATACGGGGCTGTTTCTTTTTTGCAGATTCTCGCACCGGAGCTGAATGACCGTCTGCTGGCTGATTTTCTGGATATGGAAAGCTCGCTCATTGTGAGTATGCACATTCAGTCGGTGGATCAGGTGAAAGCCATCAAAACGGTAAAGCGCAAGATTACCGACCTTGATCGCAGTAAGATCGAGGAACAGAAAAAAGCAGTCCGCGCCGGATACGACATGGACATCATTCCATCTGATCTTGCTACTTACGGCAGTGAAGCGAAAAAACTCTTGCAGGATTTGCAGAGCCGCAACGAGAGAATGTTCCTTTTGACCTTTCTGGTGCTGAACACAGCGGACAATCCCCGTCAGCTTGGCAACAACATTTTCCAGGCAGGCTCCATTGCCCAGAAGTATAACTGTCAGCTGACCAGGTTGGACTTTCAGCAGGAAGAAGGGCTGATGAGCTGTCTGCCCCTGGGACTCAATCAGATCGAGATCCAGCGAGGACTGACCACCAGTTCTACGGCTATCTTTGTACCGTTCACCACACAGGAATTATTCCAGAATGGCAAAGAGGCTCTGTACTACGGCATCAACGCCCTGTCCAACAACCTCATTATGGTGGATCGAAAGCTGCTGAAAAACCCCAACGGCTTGATTTTGGGTACGCCGGGTTCCGGTAAGTCCTTCAGCGCAAAACGAGAAATCGCCAACTGCTTTTTGCTTACCAATGATGATGTTATCATCTGTGACCCGGAAGCGGAGTACGCACCTCTTGTTGAGCGTCTGCATGGGCAGGTCATCAAGATCTCGCCTACCTCCACCAACTACATCAATCCGATGGACCTGAACCTGGACTACTCGGATGATGAAAGCCCGCTGTCCCTCAAGTCTGATTTTATCCTCAGCTTATGTGAGCTGATTGTGGGCGGTAAGGAGGGCTTGCAGCCGGTGCAGAAAACCATCATCGACCGCTGTGTGCGTCTGGTCTATCAGACTTACCTCAATGACCCGCGCCCGGAGAATATGCCCATACTGGAGGACCTATATAACCTGCTTCGGGAACAGGAGGAAAAGGAAGCCCAGTATATCGCTACGGCCCTTGAAATCTATGTAACGGGTTCTTTGAATGTGTTCAACCACCAGAGCAATGTGGACATCAACAACCGCATTGTCTGCTATGACATCAAGGAACTGGGCAAGCAGCTCAAGAAAATCGGTATGCTGGTGGTGCAGGACCAGGTGTGGAACCGCGTTACCATTAACCGCGCTGCCCACAAGTCCACCCGCTACTACATCGACGAGATGCACCTGCTTTTGAAGGAGGAACAGACCGCCGCCTATACGGTGGAAATCTGGAAGCGATTCAGAAAATGGGGCGGTATTCCGACAGGTATTACTCAGAATGTCAAAGACCTTTTGAGCAGCCGCGAGGTAGAGAACATCTTTGAAAACTCCGACTTCGTGTATATGCTCAACCAGGCAGGCGGAGACCGTCAGATTCTCGCCAAGCAGCTGGGCATTTCCACGCACCAGCTTAGCTATGTGACCCACTCCGGTGAGGGCGAGGGCCTGCTGTTCTATGGCTCCACGATCCTGCCGTTTGTAGACCACTTCCCGAAGAACACCGAACTTTACCGCATTATGACCACCAAACCCCAGGAACTGAAAAAGGAGGATGAGTAATGATGAATCCCAACATTTTGAATCAAAACCCGTTGATGTTTTTTGACAGGGCGGTAAATGCCCAGCGCAGCCAGCTGCTTACGGTCATGGCCGATGCGGTAAGTGAGTGCCGCACGGCGGCAGATCAGGCAGCCGAACTGAATGAGACCGGTCAGGTGGGGCTTCTCCGTCTGGCAGAGGTCTGGAGCGCCATTCGTGCTAAAGAAGGTATGGGCGGCCTGATTCTGGAAGGAACAGAGGCGAAGATCCTGTCCGATGTGGTGGCACAGTTTTATGCCTATCTGTCCGGCTGTATGTTCAATGATCCTGTGGGAATGGCCATTTATGCAGAGCTGCACTACATGATGTCCTCCCTCATGCTGGGAGAATGGTTTGAATAAAGAGCCGCGCCTGCGCTTTACTGATGAGGAACGGTCTGATCCTGCACTGGAAAAGCCGATCCGTAAAGCGGAGAAAGCTGCGGCCAGAGCAGATAAGGCGCAGGCCAATATCCCAAAGAAAAAGGTCAGGCAGACGGTCATTGACCCGGATACCGGAAAAAAGACCTCGAAGCTGACCTTTGAGGACAAGAAAAAGCCACCTTCCAAAGTTTCTCAAGGAGTCAGGGAAGCTCCCGTCCATCTGGTCGCAGGCAAGCTCCACAAAGAGATCCGGGAAACAGAGCAGGATAATGTAGGCGTGGAAAGCGCCCATAAGTCCGAGGAAGCGGTGGAGACCGGCGCTTATCTGGTGCGGGAGGGCTATCGCAGCCACAAGCTGAAGCCGTACCGCAAAGCAGCCCAGGCAGAGCGTCAACTGGAAAAGGCAAATGTAAATGTTCTGTACCAGAAATCTTTGCAGGAAAATCCCCAGTTTGCCAGCAACCCTCTTTCCCGCTGGCAGCAAAAGCAGGCCATCAAAAAGCAGTATGCCGCCGCCAAACACGCCGGTCAGACTGCCGGAAATACCGCCCAGGCTGCATCCAAAACCGGAAAAGCCGCAAGGACGGTAAAAGAAAAGGTACAGCAGGCAGGGGCATTCGTCATGCGCCACAAGAAGGGTTTCCTGATGGCAGGGGTTTTGTTCCTCATTACCTGTATGCTGATGAATACCATGTCCTCCTGCTCCATGATGGCGCAGAGCATCGGTTCCGTTCTCTCCGGCACCACCTATCCGTCGGATGACCCGGAAATGCTGGCGGTGGAGGCAGATTATGCAGCCAGAGAAGCCCAGTTGCAGGAGGAAATCGACAACATAGAAAGCAGCCACCCAGGGTATGACGAGTATCGCTATGACCTTGGTATGATCGGTCATGACCCTCATGAGCTGGCAGCATTTCTGTCTGCCGTTTTGCAAGGCTACACCCAGCAGAGCGCTCAGGCAGAGCTGGCGCGTGTGTTTGCAGCACAGTATCAGCTGACGCTTACTGAGGAAGTGGAGATTCGCTACCGCACGGAGACCTCCACCGACCCGGAGACCGGTGAGACCACCTCAGAAGAAGTTCCCTATGAGTATTACATTTTGAATGTGAAACTCGCCAGCAAGCCCATTTCCGCTGTGGTGTCGGAGCTTCTGACCCCGGAGCAGATGAAAATGTATCAGGTTTACCGGCAGACCATGGGCAATAAGCCGCTGTTGTTTGGCGGCGGCTCCCCTGATACCAGCGGCTCGGAAGATCTGTCCGGTGTGCAGTTCATTAACGGTACCCGCCCCGGCAATCCTCAGCTGGTGGAACTGGCCAAGCGTCAGGTGGGCAATGTGGGCGGTTATCCCTACTGGAGCTGGTACGGCTTTGACTCCCGTGTGGAATGGTGCGCCTGCTTCGTATCCTGGTGCTATAACCAGGCAGGAAAAAGTGAACCGCGCTTTGCAGGCTGTGAGTGGCAGGGCGTTCCGTGGTTCCAGTCTCATGGACAGTGGGGCGCAAGAGGCTATAACAATCTGGCTCCCGGAGATGCAATTTTCTTTGACTGGGATTTGGATGGGACAGCAGACCATGTGGGTATCGTGATCGGTACGGATGGCAGCCGTGTTTATACCGTGGAGGGAAATTCCGGCGATGCCTGCAAGATCAAAAGTTATGACCTGAATTATCAAAGCATTAAGGGCTACGGCCTGATGAACTGGTAACAGAGATTTTTAAGAAGGAGTGATAGACGATGGCAAAGAACAAAATTGAGCGCATTGACCAGGAGATTACAAAGGTCCGCGAGAAGATCGCAGAGTATCAGGAAAAGCTCAAGGCGCTGGAAGCACAGAAAACCGAGGCAGAAAATCTGGAGATCGTCCAGATGGTGCGCGCCCTGCGTATGACCCCGACCCAGTTGAGCGCCATGCTGTCCGGTGGCACAGTTCCCGGCAGTTTGGCTGATGACAATAACGAACAGGAGGAAAACAGCTATGAGGAATAAACGATTGCTCCGAACACTTTCCGCCCTTTGCCTGACAATGGTTGTGGCATTTGGCTTTACGATCCCTGCTTTTGCACAGGGGTCAGAACAGGCTCCGGCGGCACCGGCAGAGGATTCTACCAATGATAGCAATGTGATTGTGGAAGAAACAGAACCAGCACCGGCACTTACACCGGAGGGGAATGCGGCACTGGTGGATGATTTTGGAGGTAATAAGCAGCTCATTACTGTTACCACCAAGGCTGGCAATTATTTTTACATTTTGATCGACAGGGCGAATGAGGATAAAAAGACTGCTGTTCATTTTCTGAACCAGGTGGATGAAGCGGATTTGATGGCACTGATGGAAGATGGAAAAGCAAAAGAGGAGCCGCCTGCGGTATGCAGCTGCACGGCAAAATGTGAAGCAGGGGCAGTCAATACGGCCTGCCCGGTCTGTGTAACTGATAAGAGTAAATGTACGGGCAAAGCACCGGAACCTCCGGCAGAAACACCGGAGCCGGAAAAAGAGAAGCCTGCCGGACTGAACCCGGCTGCGATAGTCCTTTTGCTGGCTCTGCTGGGCGGCTGTGGCGTATTTGCCTATTTGAAGCTTGTTAAGAACAAGCCTAAGACCAAGGGCAATGACAGTCTGGACGATTATGATTATGGCGAGGAAGATTCCGAGGAATGGGAAACCGAGGATGAGGAGTCGGACGAACCGGACGCTGATGGGGGCAGCACAGAAGAAGATGATGAGGACAGTGTGAAATGACCCGTTTCACAGACAGTCCCTATGAACGCATGATGACACGCAGGCCGGAGGGCGGGAAGGAAACTTCCCGTCCTCCTTCTTTACCCCACAGCCACCCCTGCTATGGCTGCGGGAATTATGGAAGTCCCTGCGTAGGTATCTGCCATCGTGAGATGGAACGCTGGCTCAAAGAAAGGAAACGAAAAAAATGAGTGTTCTGATTATATTTATCAAGCTGATTGCTGTTTTTGACCTGCTGGTGATCGCCGTGTATTTTGGCGGCGACATTCTTTCTACCATGTTAAACAAACTTCGGAGAAAGCCAAAGCAAGATGACCCCTTTGATTTCTCCTTAGATACCGTGACAGTTTCATTGTCCATAGATTCTATCCGTCAGCTTTGTTCCGACGATGCGGCAGATTTTGTGGAAGAAAAGATCCTGCCAAATGCGGAGAAAACAATGGCCGTGCTGACGGAACAAGAACAGACGGCGGCTCGGCTGCTCTTATCCGCTTTGATCGGTTTTCTTGCAGCAGAAGCTCCTATGGATGAACAGAGCTTTCCTTTGATGATGGAACTTCTGAACTGCATGGAAGGGGAAAAAGAAGATGGTTGTCAGGATGCAGTAGATAGTTTACTTGAAGATGCCGCCTGCAATACCCGCCGTCACGAAGAATATTACAGCAATTATCAACGCTACCAGCTGATGCAGGTGGATAAAACCCGTGTCATTTTGGCTTGCCGTATCATCATCAATGACCTGCTGGGGAAACTGTACCGCTATGACTACCGGTTTGGTTATAACCTGCTACTGGATGAGGAAAACAGCATAGAGAAAAAACTGCACACGCCTGTGCGGGAAGAATGGGAGGCTGAAGATGATGAGATATAAACTGGTAATCGCTGAAAAACCATCGGTTGCACAAAGTCTGGCTGCGGTAATCGGTGCAACTGCTCGTAAGGACGGGTATCTGGAGGGTAACGGCTGGCGTGTCAGCTGGTGCGTGGGCCATCTGGCCGGTCTTGCGGATGCAGACAGTTATGATCCCAAGTATGCCAAGTGGCGATATGATGACCTGCCTATTCTGCCGGAACATTGGCAGATGGTGGTGGGAAAAGATAAGAAAAAGCAGTTTGATATTCTCAAAAAGCTGATGAATGCCCCGGATGTGACGGAGGTGGTAAATGCCTGCGATGCCGGACGCGAGGGCGAGCTGATCTTCCGCAGCGTCTATGAGCTGGCAGGCTGCCAAAAGCCGATGAAAAGGCTCTGGATTTCTTCGATGGAGGACTCCGCCATAAGGGAGGGCTTTGCAAACCTGCGCCCAGGTGTAGATTATGATGGACTTCGGGATGCTGCTCTCTGCCGTGCCAAGGCCGACTGGCTGGTGGGGATCAATGCCACAAGGCTTTTTTCCGTGCTGTATCACCGAACCCTCAACATCGGGCGCGTTATGTCCCCAACGCTGGCACTGATTGTTCAGCGAGAAGCGGAAATCGACACCTTTAAGCCGGTTCCTTTTTATACCGTGGCGCTGGAGCTGCCCGGTCTTACCATATCCGGGGAGCGCATGGTGGATAAAGCTGCTGCCGAACAGCTGAAAGAAGCCTGTCAGGGTGCAAATGTCACAATCAAAAAGGTGGAGCGCAAGGAAAAGTCCGAAAAGCCGCCTGCCCTCTATGACCTGACTACTCTGCAAAGAGATGCCAACCGCCTGCTTGGATTTACAGCCCAGCAGACCCTGGACTATCTGCAAAGCCTGTATGAAAAGAAGCTCTGCACCTATCCCCGTACTGACAGCCGCTATCTGACCGGTGATATGGCAGACAGCCTGCCGGTGCTGGTGAATCTGGTTGCCAATGCTATGCCGTTTCGCAAAGGAATCTCCATTTCCTGTGACTCCCAGGCGGTCATCAACGATAAGAAAGTAACCGACCACCACGCAGTAATCCCTACCAGAAATCTCAAGGATGCAGACCTTTCTGCCCTTCCTGCGGGAGAAAAAGCAGTGCTGGAGCTGGTGGCCCTGCGCCTGCTGTGCGCCGTGGCCCAGCCCCATATCTATTCGGAAACGGTTGTGATTGCAGCGTGTGCCGGTGGGGAATTTACCGCCAAAGGAAAAACGGTGAAGCACCCCGGATGGAAAGCACTGGAGGACGCTTACCGTGCCAAAATGAAGGATGCAGAGCCGAAAAAAGAGGGTGCAGAGAAAGCCCTGCCGGAGCTGACTGAAGGACAGACCCTTTCGGTTTCTGCGGCAATCGTCAAAGAAGGCAAAAGCAGTCCGCCCCAGCACTTTACGGAGGACACCCTGTTGTCCGCGATGGAGACTGCCGGAAAAGAGGATATGCCGGAGGATGCCGAGCGAAAAGGTCTGGGGACACCGGCCACCCGTGCCGGTATTTTAGAAAAGCTGGTATCTGCCGGTTTTCTGGAACGAAAAAAGAGCAGGAAAACGGTGCAGCTTCTCCCTTCCCACGATGCAGTTTCCCTGATCACCGTTCTGCCGGAACAACTGCAATCGCCGCTTCTGACTGCCGAGTGGGAGTACCGACTGGGCGAGATCGAGCGCGGGCAGCTTGCCCCGGAGGAGTTTTTGGACGGGATCAGCACCATGCTGAAAGACCTGGTGGGAACTTATCAGGTCATCAAAGGAACTGAGTACCTGTTCACTCCGCCTCGTGAGGTGGTGGGCAAATGCCCTCGCTGCGGCGGTGAAGTTGTAGAACTGCAAAAAGGCTTCTTCTGTCAGAATGATACTTGCAAATTTGCAATCTGGAAAAATAACAAATGGTGGGCTGCCAAGAAAAAACAGCCGACCAAGGCTGTGGTGTCTGCACTGCTTAACGATGGCCGTGTCCGTGTGACGGGCCTATATTCGGAGAAAACCGGAAAGACCTACGATGCCGCTGTGGTTTTGGAGGATGATGGACAGTACGCTAACTTCAAGCTGGAATTTGACCAGCGGAAAGGAGGCAGCCGATGAAGCTCTCTTTAGTGGAACGGGAAACCATTCTCCTCTATAACCAGGCAGAACCAATGGCTGAGGTCTATACCCACGATCCCCGTCTGATGGAGAAGCTGGAACTGCTGGCAAAAAAGCACCCCGACCAGATCACCCGAAAGGACGCCCATAACTTTATCGTCCCCAAGCGGTGTGTATCAGTCCGAGAGCCATACAGCGCAGAACGCCGCAAAGCTGCCAGTGAGCGTGCGAAAGCTGCCGGATACCAGCCTCCTGTGAAAAAGTCTAGCAGTTAAAGGCACATGGCAGAGAATGTATTTGAAGCGGTCAAGCAGTCGGTCAGCACCAGAGATGCGGCAGCGTTTTATGGGATCGAGGTCAAACGAAATGGCATGGCCTGTTGTCCCTTTCACGATGATAAGAACCCCAGCATGAAGCTGAACGAGGAATATTTCTACTGTTTCGGCTGCGGAGCTACTGGCGATGTGATCGACTTTACCGCAAAGCTCTTTGACCTCTCCCCAAAAGAAGCGGCAGAGAAATTGGCACAGGACTTTGGCCTGATCTATGACAGTCAGGCCCCGCCCCGCAGGAGATATGTCCGGCAAAAAACCGAGGCACAGAAGTTTCGGGAGAATCGACAGCGCTGTTACCGCGTACTGTCCGATTACTACTATCTGTTGAAAAAATGGGAAGCCGACCGTTCTCCCAGGACACTGGAGGAAGAACCGCACCCCCGCTTTGTGGAAGCAATCCAGAAGAAACCCTATGTAGAGTACCTGTTGGACCTTTTTCTTTATGAAAGTGAAGAAGAACAAAAGGCATGGATTGCAGAACACACAGCAGAAATCACACACTTGGAAAGGAGATTGAAAATCATGGCTGAGAATAAACCCACCAACCGAGAACGGCTAAGGGAAATCACAGATGGCATCGAGCAGGGCATCAAAGAACTGTTTGAAAGCGAAAAGTATATGCGCTATCTGTCCGTCATGTCCCGATTTCACCGCTATTCGGTAAACAACACCATGCTCATCTATATGCAGAAGCCGGATGCCACTTTGGTAGCCGGATACAATAAGTGGAAAGACCAGTTTGAGCGTCATGTAAAAAAGGGCGAGCATGGCATTACCATCATTGCCCCGACACCGTATAAGAAGAAAATCGAGGAGCAGAAGCTGGACCCGGATACCAAGGCTCCGATTTTGGATAAAGACGGAAAGATCGTTACAGAGGAAAAAGAAATCGAGATCCCCATGTTTCGTCCGGTCAAGGTCTTTGATGTGAGCCAGACCGACGGGAAACCTTTGCCGGAGCTTGCATCATCCCTTTCCGGCAATGTGCCAAATTATGAGGCATTCATGGAGGCCCTGCGCCGCAGCGCACCGGTGCCGATTACTTTTGAAGCAATGGCCGCCGATACGGACGGCTATTTTTCTGCCGATCATCAGAAAATTGCCATTCGTCAGGGCATGAGTGAGGTGCAGACGGTTTCGGCCACAGTACACGAGATTGCCCACAGCAAGCTCCATGACCCTAAAAAATATGAAATGCTACCGTCATGGAAGGTTGTGCAGGAGAGTGAAGGTGGAACCAAGCATGATTTCAAGTTGGATTTTGCCACAGAAAAAGAAGCCGAACAGTTTGCTTCTGATATGGATTGGCGTTATGTGGACGAAAATCAGTTTGAATGGCGTCTTGCAGTTGAGGAAGATGCAACCGCAGAAAAACAGGCAATCAAAAACCGTCACACGGAAGAAGTGGAGGCTGAAAGCATCTCCTATGCAGTCTGCAAATATTTTGGCATCGAGACAGGAGAAAACAGCTTTGGCTATATTGCCAGTTGGAGTCAGGGCAAGGAACTGAAAGAGTTGAGAGCCAGTTTGGAGACCATCAACAAAACCTCCGGCACTTTGATCTCCGACATTGAGCGCCACTATAAGGAAATCTGCAAAGAGCGCGGAATCGACCCTCATGCAAAGGTAGAGCCGGAAACCGCCCCGATAGAGCAGCCAGCAGATGCCATTAAGGTATCTGATAGGCTGCCGACCGGCGATCTGACCTACTATGTAGCAGAGTGCATGGAGTTTCCAAACCTTGGAGAATATCACGATAACCTGTCTTTGGAGGAGGCGGTCCGCATCTATCAGGAAATTCCGGCAGAGCGAATGAACGGGGTCAAAGGGATTGGCTTTGAGCTGAAAGACGGAAGCGACTATGAAGGACCGTTTCCGATTTTGACCGGGCAGACCATTGACCTGGACACTATTCAGGCAATCGACTATTACCGTGACAATCCGCTGGTACAGAAAGCGGTAAAGGAACTGGCTGCGGCCATGCCGGAAATGGAGGTACTGGGGGCGGATGCCAACCAGCAGGAGGCTTTGTTTCTGATCAACGATACTACCTATCTTCATATCCAACCTTGTGACAGCGGATGGGACTACACTCTTTACGATGCTGCGTCCATGAAAGAGCTGGATGGTGGTCAGCTGGATATGCCGGAGCTTTCCTGCATGAAGGCAGTTCTCCAGATTTGTGATGATAACGATCTGGACAGCACTTCGCTCAGACGCGCTCCCTTGTCTATGGTTGAGACCTTGCAGGAAGCTGCTTATGAGCAGATGCAGGCAGAGGCAAGTCAGATGACCGCTTCTGCCCAGCTGCCGGAAGCGCAGGAGCAGGCACTGGATGAATACCCCATGCCGGATGAGCAGGTATCCACACCGGATATGCAGGAATATGGCTACTCCTATGATGGGATGCTCCCTGTTACCAGAGAACGGGCGCTGGAACTGGATGCCGCCGGTTTGACCGTCTATGTGCTGCATGAGGACAATACGGAGAGCATGGTGTTTGATCCGCAGGAAATCATGGATCATGGCGGTCTTTTCGGTGTGGACCATGAGGAATGGGAGAAAAGCCCTCAGTTCCACGAAAAGGTCATGGAGCGTCAGGAACATCAGCAGGAACGCGAACAGGCATTTCTCTCTCAGAACAGAGATTGCTTTGCCATCTATCAGGTAAGTCGTGACGATCCGCAGAATGTGCGCTTTATGAATCTGGATTGGTTAAAGTCCCATGACATTTCCATAGACCGCAGCAATTATGACCTCATTTACACAGCTCCTCTGAGGGAGTCTGGCACTGTGCCGGAGCAGCTGGAAAAACTCTATCAGCAATTCAATCTGGAAAAGCCCGTGGACTTTCACAGTCCCTCCATGAGCGTCAGCGACATCGTTGCAATCAGGCAGGACGGTAAGGTATCCTGTCATTACTGTGACAGCGTTGGTTTTACCCAGATCCCCGGATTCCTGCCAGAAAACCCGCTGAAAAATGCGGAAATGGCCGTGGAGGACGATTACGGCATGATCGACGGTATCATCAACAATGGCGCAAAAGAGCCTACGGTGGCAGAGCTGGAACAGCAGGCCCGAAGCGGTCAGCCCATTTCCCTCATGGATTTGGCTGCCGCTGCCCATCGGGAGGAACGGGAAAAGAAAAAGTCCGTCATGGAGCAGCTGAAAAGCCAGCCCAAGGCAGAACACAAAAAGACAGCGCCCAAAAAGAGTGCAGAAAGGGAGATTTGATATGGGAAACTTCACTTTTGAGGAAATGAACCTGATGTGCATTTACAATACCGGTAGCCGCACCGGACTGATCGAAGCTCTGACTGAGATGTGCGGTGAACTGGCCCCGGAGGAAACCGAGCTGCGGGAGTTGACAGACAGCGCACTGGGCAAGCTCCAGGCCATGAGTGATGCCGAGTTTGCCGAACTGGAGCTGTACCCGGATTTTGACCAGTAAACAACATAACCGCAGGGATGGGGTGGCGATCTGCCACCCCGCCTTTTTACCCCAAAACTGAAAGGAGGACAGAACACTATGCCAACCAAAGCTGAACTATATGCACAGATGGCGGACAAGGTGGCAACACAGCTCACGGGGAGCTGGCAGGAATGGGCAGGGTTTCTCACTACTGCTTCCCGCCTTTACAAGTACCCGTTCCATGAGCAGCTGATGATCTACGCCCAGCGACCGGACGCCACCGCCTGTGCGGAGTACGATTTGTGGAATGAAAAGATGGGCCGTTATGTAAGGCGCGGTTCCAAGGGAATCGCTCTGGTGGATGATTCCGGGGACAGACCTCGCCTGCGTTATGTCTTTGACATTTCCGACACCGGAACCCGTGAACATTCCCGCACTCCCTGGCTGTGGCAGCTGGAGGAGCGCCATCTGGATTCCGTGCAGGCCATGCTGGAGCGCACCTATGATGTTTCCGGTGAGGATCTTGCCGGACAGCTCACGGAGGTAGCCGGAAAACTGGCCGAGGAATACTGGACGGAGCATCAGCAGGACTTCTTCTATATCGTTGACGGTTCCTTTTTGGAGGAATATGATGAGTATAACATCGGAGTGCAGTTCAAGGCAGCCGCCACCGTCAGCATCACTTACGCTTTGATGTCCCGCTGTGGACTGGAGCCGGAACGCTACTTCGACCACGAAGATTTCATGGCGATCTTTGATTTCAACACCCCGTCCACCATCGGGGCGCTGGGAACAGCGGTCAGCCAGATCAACCAGCAGGTGCTGCGGCAGATCGGCGTTACCGTCCGAAATACAGAGCGCGAAGCCAACCAAGAAAGGAGCAAACAAGATGAACAATCCCATGACCTATATCCAGAACGGAGACTATCTGATTCCCGACCTGAAGCTGAGCCAGCAGCCGGAGAAAACCCTGGGCAAGTACGGCAGGATGAGGAAAAACTATCTGAAGGAACATCGTCCCATCCTCTACAACCAGATGCTGCTGAGCGAGAAGCTGTACCAGCACCTTCTGGAGATCGACGAGATCGCCCAGAGCAGACTGGAGCAGATGATGCCCCAGCTGGCGAAAGAAGCGGGAGCCACCGAGCAACTGAAAGCCAGCGATCCCATGAAGTGGGTGGGGCTGATGAACACCTGCAAAGCCCAGGCAGAGGAGATCCTGATGGCGGAGCTTATCAACAGCTGACCCTAAACCTGTTCCTCTCCGAAGCGGAGCAGATCCAATCCATAGATGAAGCAGAGAATGTAGCGCATACATCCTCTGCTTTTTCTTTTGCCCAAAATGATATTGACCATGTGCTGCGTTTGGGAGGCAATACAGATCGTCAGAGAGAGCGTGTGGTTGCAGCCTTTGAAAAGCAGAAAACCACCGCTGAGATTGCCGAGATACTGAAAACGCTGTATCACGGCGGTAACGGCCTTGGCAGTGTGAGTGCATGGTATGCCGAGGATGGTATCCATCTTTCCCACGGGAAGTCTGTCCGTTATGACAGGTCTGCCCAGGTCATTTCCTGGGAGAGTGCCGCAGAGCGTATCGGGGAGCTTTTGAAAAGTGGTCAGTTTGCCTCCAATGTGGAGCTTGCAGAAGCGGCAGGCTATGAACGCTCCCTTCTCTCGGAAAAGCTCTGGCATCTGTATCACGATCTCAGCGAGGACGCCAGAAAAGCCGGATATTTGTCCTGCCTGTCAGAGATCAAAGGCAATGGTTTCCCAGAGGAGACCCGCCGCCTGACGGAGCAGCTGAGTGACCCGGCTTTCCGCCAGACACTCAAGGAAGAATACGCCGCCTTCTGGACTGCCTATCAGCAGGACCGTGACCTGTTGCGTTTTCACTATCATAGACCGAGGGAGATCTGGGAGAACCTGAAGGACCTTGACCTGCCCCGCAGGACCTTTTCTTCAGAGCTTTCCCAAGTGCCAACCGTCCAGCACTTTATTACCGAGGATGAGATCGACGCCGCCATGACCGGCGGAAGCAGTTTCGCCGGAGGAAAAGGCCGTATCTATGCGTTCTTCATGGCAAACCATACGGATAAGGAAAAAGTGAGATTCCTTAAAGACGAGTATGGCATTGGCGGACGCTCTCATGCCCTGTCCGGCGCAACACACAGCGGCGAAGATCACGATGGGAAAGGACTGCACTATAAAAAGCAGGACTGCCCGGATGTTCACTTGAACTGGGAAAAGGTTGCCAAGCGCATTACCTCACTTGTCCAGAAAGACCGCTATCTTACCGAACAGGAACAGGCGCAGTATGACAAAATCCAGGCTGAAAAGGAACTGGCAGAAGAAGATGCCATTCAAGCACAGCAGCCGGAGGTGGAGAAAGAAACGCCAAAGCCTACCCTTGGGGAGCAGTTTGAGCAGTATAAGCCTGTGGTGACTGCCGCCATTTCCGAGGATACCGCATATCGCAATGCCTGCGGTCATTCTGACCGTGAAAATGCTGTCATCGAGGGTAATGCCGCTGTGCGCCGTGCAGTCCTTGGTTCTAAGGATATGGAGCTGATCCGACTCTATTCGGATGTGCCGGAGTTCCGTCAGCGTTTACACCGGGAAGTGATCGACGAGACCTATCCAAAGCTCCATGAGCTTCTGCGCCCTCTTTCTCAGGAAGATATTGATACTGCCCTTTGTGCATGGAACGGCAATATCGAGAGTAAACACGCTGTTGTCCGCTATATGAAAGACCATGCAAGAGAAAAAGATACCGCCGCATGGCTGGCTCAGGAATACGGCGGCAGTAACAGCAACAGCCTGTTCGTTGTCCGTGCCGGCAGCCCGGAGGAAACGCAGCTGCCCTGGCCGAAGGTACAGCGCAGGCTTGCCCAGCTTATTCAGGAGGACCGGTTCTATACCGAAGAAGAACAGGATCGTTTTGACAACATCGACCCAATCGCCATCCGGGAAGCTCTGGAGGAAAGAGGGATTGTCAACGGCCAGGTGGCAGACCCGGAAAAACTGGACAATGACCCGTTTATCCAACAGGTGATGTCGGATGCCGAGCAGATTGCAGCTGCTGAGACAAAGCAGACTTCCGAAGTTGCTATTTCCGATGAGGAATATGATGCAGTTCGCCGCCCAACTCCGCAAAGAACATCCTATGACCCTGCTGCCCCGGTCTATGCCGTGGGCGATACCGTGTATATCGAGGATGACGCCTATCAGATCACCGAGCTGCGGGAGGACACCGTACAGCTTCTGCCCACCGGGATGGTATATCCCATCTACCGGGCAGAGCGCAAAGAACAGTTCGAGCAGCTGCTTCGGGCAGACCGCCGCAATGCTTACTATACCGAGTTTCTTCCTACTGACCCGGACAAGGCAGATCAGGACTTGCGGGATGTATTGGCTCATGGACTGATGGATGAAGCGGATAAACAGCAGCTTTCCACGCTGCTGCAATCCGGCAGGAGCAACAGCGAGATCGCCTACTGGTTGAGCAGAGCCTATTCCGGTGAGATCGAGACCCTGAATCTGGAGACCGGCGATATTGCCGATTACCGTACCACGGCACAGGGCATGGAGCTGGAAGTCATGGATGCAGAGGAAAAGCGTCTGGCTATGCTGTATTTCCGCTGGGATGAGGTTGCGCCTTTGCTGCGCGGGATGTATGCCCGTCAGCAGGAGGGTTTTGGACAGGAACAGCCCCAACCGTCTGCCGAATCCCCAGCCTTTCATTCCGAGACCATGGTCGTCTATCCGGGCGATAAGAACAATCTGCCTTATGATGTGGTGGTGGAACGACTGCATATCGAGGAGCCGGAGCCACCAGCGCCTGTGACAGAGCCGGAGAAAACCTTTGAGGAAGTGCTGGACGAACACCCGGTTTCCATTCAGGTCAATGGCCAGTGGCAGACCTTCCCCAATGCCAAAGCTGCCGAGGAAGCCTCCTATGAGGAATACAAGGCTAACCTGCGCCGCAATGCAAAAAACTTCCGCATTACCGATGAGCATTTGGGAGAAGGCGGTCCGAAAGCCAAGTTCCAGGCAAACGTCAATGCGATTCGTTTGCTGAAAGAGCTGGAAGCTGCCGGACAGCAGGCAAGCCCCGAACAGCAGGAGGTTCTTTCTCGATATGTGGGCTGGGGCGGTCTCTCTGATGCGTTTGACCCGGAGAAACCGGCATGGGCTTTAGAGTATGCCCAGCTAAAAGAACTGCTGACCCCGGAGGAATATGCCGCCGCCAGAAGCTCCACCCTCAACGCCCATTACACCAGCCCTACGGTCATTCAGGCCATCTATGAAGCGGTGGACCGTATGGGATTTGAGACCGGCAACATCCTGGAGCCGTCCTGCGGTGTGGGCAATTTCTTTGGTATGCTGCCGGAGAAAATGCGAAACAGCCGTCTGTACGGCGTGGAGCTGGACCCGGTTTCCGGGCGCATCGCAAAGCAGCTCTATCCCAAGGCGGACATCACAGTAGGCGGCTTTGAGACCACCGACAGGCGTGACTTCTTTGACCTTGCCATCGGCAATGTGCCTTTCGGCCAGTATCAGGTCAACGACAAAGTCTACAACAAGCTGAATTTCAGTATTCATAACTACTTTTTCGCCAAAGCACTGGACCAGGTGCGTCCCGGCGGTGTGGTGGCTTTTGTGACCTCCCGCTATACCATGGACGCCAAGGATTCCACTGTGCGCCGCTATCTTGCCCAGCGTGCTGAACTTCTGGGAGCTATCCGTCTGCCCAATGATGCGTTCAAAAAGAATGCCGGTGCCGAGGTGGTGTCGGACATCATCTTTCTCCAAAAGCGGGACCGCCCGCTGGACATCGTGCCGGAATGGACCCAGACCGGACAGACGGAGGACGGGTTTGCCATCAACCGGTATTTTATCGACCACCCGGAAATGGTGCTGGGCAGACAGGAGCCGGTAAGCACTGCACATGGTATGGACTACACCGTGAACCCCATTGAGGGGCTGGAACTGGCCGATCAGCTGCACGATGCCGTGAAGTACATTCGCGGCACCTACCAGGAAGCCGAGCTGCCGGAGCTGGGTGAGGGCGAAGCCATCGACACCTCCATTCCCGCCGACCCCAATGTGAAAAATTACTCCTACACCGTTGTGGACGGCACTGTGTATTTCCGTGAAAACAGCCGCATGGTGCGCCCAGACCTGAACTCCACTGCCGAGGCCCGCGTGAAAGGGCTGGTGGGCCTGCGGGAATGTGTCCAGCAGCTCATTGATCTCCAAATGGACGCCGCCACACCGGACAGCGCCATCCAGGATAAACAGGCTGAACTGAACCGGCTCTATGATAGCTTTTCCGCAAAATATGGTCTTATCAATGACCGGGCGAACCGGCTGGCCTTTGCCGATGATTCCAGCTACTATCTGCTCTGCGCGCTGGAAGTCATCGACGAGGACGGGAAACTGGAACGCAAGGCGGATATGTTCACCAAGCGCACCATCAAGCCACACAAGGCGGTGGACACCGTGGATACCGCAAGTGAAGCTCTTGCTGTCTCCATCGCGGAGCGAGCCTGCGTGGATATGAGCTATATGAGCCAGCTTACCGGAAAAACAAAAGAAGAACTGGCCGGAGAGCTGCAAGGCGTAATCTTCCGTGTACCGGGACAGTTGGAGCAGGACGGAACGCCCCATTATGTGACTGCTGATGAATACCTCTCTGGCAATGTACGCCGAAAACTGCGTCAGGCGCAGCGGGCGGCACAGCAGGACCCGGTTTATGCAGTCAATGTGGAAGCTCTTACCGCCGCCCAGCCCAAAGACCTGGATGCGTCGGAAATTGAGGTGCGTCTGGGCGCTACCTGGATTGACAAGGAGTACATCCAGCAGTTTATGTACGAGACCTTCAACACCCCGTTTTATCTCCAGCGCAGCATTGAGGTCAACTATTCCTCCTTTACTGCTGAATGGCAGATCAAGGGGAAATCTTCTGTATCCTACAACGATGTGGCAGCTTATACCACCTACGGAACCAGCCGCGCCAACGCCTACAAGATTCTGGAGGATTCCTTAAACCTGCGGGATGTCCGTATCTATGACACCATAGAGGACGCAGACGGAAAAGAGCGCCGCGTACTAAACGCCAAGGAGACCACTCTGGCTGCCCAAAAACAGCAGGCGATCCGGGAAGCCTTTAGGGACTGGATCTGGAGAGACCCGGAGCGCCGCCAGACTTTGGTGCGCCAGTATAACGAAGAAATGAACTCTACCCGTCCCCGCGAGTATGATGGCAGCCATATCACTTTTGGCGGCATGAACCCGGCCATTACCCTGCGGGAACACCAGAAAAGTGCCATCGCCCATGTGCTGTATGGCGGAAATACCCTGCTGGCACACGAAGTAGGCGCGGGCAAAACCTTTGAGATGGTGGCCACTGCGATGGAAGCCAAACGCCTGGGCTTGTGCCAGAAATCTCTCTTTGTGGTTCCCAACCACCTGACTGAGCAGTGGGCATCGGAGTTTCTGCGCCTCTATCCTTCTGCCAACATCTTAGTCACAACCAAAAAGGACTTTGAGACCCATAACCGCAAGAAGTTCTGCGCCCGTATTGCGACCGGTGACTACGACGCCATCATCATGGGACACAGCCAGTTTGAGCGTATCCCCATCAGCCGGGAGCGTCAGGAACGGCTTCTCTATGAGCAGATCGACGAGATCACCGAGGGTATCGCAGAGGTGCAGGCCAGCGGCGGCGAGCGTTTTACCGTCAAGCAGCTGGAGCGTACCAGAAAGTCTCTGGAAGCCAGACTGGAAAAGCTGCAAGCCGAGGGGCGAAAAGATGATGTGGTAACTTTTGAGCAGCTGGGTGTGGACCGGCTGTTTGTGGACGAGGCCCACAACTACAAGAACCTGTTTTTATACACAAAAATGCGGAATGTGGCTGGTCTTTCCACATCGGACGCGCAGAAATCCTCCGATATGTTTGCCAAGTGCCGCTATATGGATGAGATTACCGGAAACCGTGGCGTGATCTTTGCCACCGGCACACCGGTCAGCAACTCCATGACCGAGCTTTACACCATGCAGCGTTATCTTCAATATGAACGCCTGCAAGAACTGAACATGACCCACTTCGACTGCTGGGCTTCCCGATTTGGGGAGACCGTCACAGCATTGGAGCTGGCACCGGAAGGCACCGGCTACCGGGCAAGAACGAGATTCAGCAAGTTCTTTAATCTGCCGGAGCTGATGAACCTGTTCAAAGAAGTGGCGGACATTAAGACTGCCGACCAGTTAAATCTCCCTACCCCGGAAGTGGAGTACCACAACATCGTGGCGCAGCCCACCGAACATCAGCAGGAAATGGTCAAAGCTCTTTCGGAGCGTGCATCGCTGGTACACAGCGGAACCGTTGACCCGTCCCAGGACAATATGCTCAAGATTACCTCGGATGGCCGCAAGCTGGGGCTGGACCAGAGGATCGTCAACCAGATGCTGCCGGATGAACCCGGAACAAAGGTCAATCAGTGCGTGGACAACATCATGCAGATCTGGCGGGACGGCAAAGCTGACAAGCTGACCCAGCTGGTGTTCTGCGACATTTCTACACCGCAGGCAAAAGCTCCTGCAAGCAAGGCGGCGAAAACGCTGGATAATCCACTGCTTCACGCATTGGAAGGCGCTGTGCCTCTGCCGGAGCAGGAGCCGGCCTTTACGGTATATGACGATATTCGTCAGAAACTTATTGCCCAGGGGATGCCTGCCGACCAGATCGCTTTTATCCATGAAGCCAATACCGAAGTGCGGAAAAAGGAGCTGTTCTCTAAAGTCCGTACCGGTCAGGTTCGTGTCCTTTTGGGCAGCACCGCCAAGATGGGCGCAGGCACCAATGTGCAGGACCGTCTGGTGGCACTTCATGACCTGGACTGTCCGTGGAGACCGGGAGACCTTGCCCAGCGCAAGGGCCGTATCGAGCGTCAGGGCAACCAGAACCCTCTTGTCCATGTGTACCGCTATGTGACCGAGGGAACCTTTGACGCATACCTCTGGCAGACAGTGGAGAACAAGCAGAAATTCATCAGTCAGATCATGACTTCTAAATCGCCGGTGCGTTCCTGCGATGATGTGGATGAAACAGCCCTCAGTTTTGCCGAGATCAAGGCTCTGTGTGCCGGAGATCCCCGCATCAAGGAGCGTATGGATTTGGATGTGGAGGTTGCCAAGCTGAAGCTGATGAAAGCCGACCACCAGAGCAAGCAGTACCGTCTGGAGGACCAGCTGCTCAAATACTTCCCGCAGGAAATCGAAACCAACAAGGGGTATATTCAGGGATTTGAAGCCGATTTGGAAACACTGGCTGCCCACCCACACCCGGAGGACGCCTTTGCCGGTATGGAGATCCGGGGCGATGTGCTGACCGACAAAGAAAATGCCGGTGCAGCCCTGCTGGATGCCTGCAAGGAGGTCAAAACCTCCGATCCGGTGCAGATTGGCAGTTACCGGGGATTTACTATGTCGGTGGAATTTCAAGCGTGGAAACAGGAATATACGCTCCTGCTGAAAGGACAAATGACCCATCGGGCGACCCTCGGTACAGACCCGCGCGGAAATCTCACCCGTATTGACAATGCCCTCGCTCAGATGCCCCAGCGTCTGGAGGCGGCAAAGGCCCAGCTGGATAACCTCTATCAGCAGCAAGCTGCGGCAAAGGAGGAAGTCGGAAAGCCATTCCCCTTTGAGGACGATCTGCGGGTCAAGTCTGCCCGTCTGGTGGAACTGGACACCTTGCTGAACATTGACGGCAAGGGTCATGCCCAGCCGGAAACTGTGGTTGCCAAGAGTGCGCGGCCCTCGGTGCTGGACAGTCTGAAACGCCCTGTGCCACCACGCAGCCTTGAAAAGAAACCAAAACAACACGAGGAGGTACGATGATTATGAATGCAACAGATTGGAATACAGCTCTTTTTGAGAAAATGTCTGATGAACAGGATAAATTCCGGGACTGGCTGAAAAGCCAGCCCCCGGAGGAAATCCTGCACCACACCTATGAGTACACGGTCCGGGAGGACATCGTGATGGCAATGGAGCAGCTGGAGCTGACCGACGCACAGGCCCAGGCACTTTTGGATTCTCCCACGCCGCTGGCGGATGTGTACCGCTACTTTGAAAAGCTGGAGACCGGTCACATGGATGTGATCCGGGACAGCATTGAGAACCGTGCCGACGATGTGTGCAGAGCTAAAGAGGAACTGCGAACAACACCGATCTATCCCCATTCTGCCGCCTATGCGTCCGAGCATGGGGAAATGGCACAGTACAACCTCTCATATCAGGCGAACAGCGCCTGCAAAGAAGCCATTGAGCAGACCATCAGCGCCCACTATGCAGAGAACCGGCTGGATACGGAGGCGGCGGTCAAAGATGTGCTGGAAAAGTTCGGGGCGGAACGGGTACAGTTCATTCTTGCCAACACCATCCAGCACAAGAACCATGACGGGCGTATCTCTCAGGACAATAAAGCCTGGGCAAAAACCATTCCCATGCCGGAGGACAGCGGCGCTTCCCGCCACTGTGCCTATCTGGTGGTAGATCAGGTCAATCCCGGTCTGACCGATCTGTTTACTAGGCAGGCCAGAAAAACCATGCAGGAACAGCAGAAAAGCTCTGTCCTGCAAAAGCTCAGGCGGGAATCGCCTGCCCGCAAGCCTGCCGCCCCGAAAAAACGGGAGCCGGAGCGATAACCATGGCAAAGCGCAAGCGGGATGTTCCGGTTTTGTTTTGGGTGTCCGCAGAAGAACTGGAGCTGATCCATCAAAAGATGCAGCAATACGGGACAGAGAATTTGAGTGCTTATCTGCGGAAAATGGCGCTGGATGGTTATGTGGTACAGCTGGACTTGCCGGAGCTGAAGGAACTGGTATCCCTGCTGCGCCGAAGCAGCAACAACTTAAACCAGCTGACCCGCAAAGTGCATGAGACCGGGCGGATTTATGATGTCGATTTGGAGGATATATCCCAGCGGCAGGAACAGCTATGGGACGGCGTTAAGGAGATACTGACCCGGCTCTCCAAACTTTCGTAACCGGGACAAATACCCCATCTGCGGAGGGAGGAACGGCGTTTCTTCGCCGCACCTTCCTCCGCTTTTTCTTTTTGCCCGCATCCTTGCCTTTTGGCTGTGAGACAGGGATAATGGAATCAGGAACAGGAACTGTGATTTTGGGAGGAGGCATAACAATGAGGGCATTGGTATTTTTGTTGAAACTGCTGTTGAAGATCGTGATGGTTCCGGTGATTCTGGCGCTGACCCTGTTCGTTTGGATTTGTGTGGGGATCGTCTATGTCTCCGGTCTGGTGCTGGGGCTTATCAGCATGGTGATCGCCCTGCTGGGTGTGGCGGTTCTGCTGACCTGTTCCCTGCAAAACGGCATTATCCTGCTGGTGATGGCATTCCTTATTAGTCCCTATGGTCTGCCGATGGCTGCCATCTGGCTGCTGGGCAAGGTGCAGGACTTGAAGTTTGCCATTCAGGATTTGGTTTATGGATAAAATGCGCGGTCACAAAAATGCCAGACAGTGTCTGTTAAATTGCTATATTTACTTCTGTGCTACATCCGTGTATAATAGTAGCACGAAAGGAAGTGATGGATGTGACCAAATCAGAACGGTTTGAGCAATTAGACAGACTTCTGGCCGAGCATGATGGGATGCTGCAAACCGCACAGGTAATCGCCAGCGGAATTGTAAAACCCATTTTTTATGAATATGTCAAAGAGAAAAATCTTCAGCAGGTTGCTCACGGAATTTATGTCTCCGAGGACACCTGGATTGATGCGATGTTTCTGTTACATCTGCGATGTGGTCAGGCAGTATTTTCCCATGAATCAGCGCTATTTTTCCATGACTTGACAGACCGGGAACCATCTCCATACGCTATCACGGTGCGCAGAGGGTACAGCACCACTCGCTTAAAGGCAGAGGGCCTTTCTGTTTACACCATCAAACCAGAATTATATGAGGTAGGGCTGACAACTGGCCAAACACCTTTTGGGCATACGGTTCCTGTCTATGATATGGAGCGCACCATCTGCGATCTGCTCCGCAGCCGAAGCAGCATGGAAATACAGACTTTTCAAGGTGCGCTGAAGGTGTATGCCAGAAGAAAGGACAAGGATCTGCGGACTTTGATGCGGTATGCCGGTATGTTCCGGGTTGAAAAAATTTTACGGCAGTATTTGGAGGTGCTTTTATGATAAAGACAGCAAGGCAGCTAAAAGATTTGATTCGCAATCTTTCCAGAGAAAAATCTGCGGATGCACAGCTTTTAATGCGAAACTATATGATGGAGCGTTTTCTGGAGCGTATTTCCCTTTCTGAATATCGTGATAAATTTATTCTGAAAGGCGGGATGCTGGTAGCGGCAATGGTTGGACTGGATGCCCGCTCCACGATGGACATGGACGCTACTGTAAAAGGAGCCAATGTTAATGTAGAGGACATCGAGAACCTGATCTCTGCTATTGTGAGTGTGCCGATTGATGATGGCGTCAAATTTCAGCTGAAAAGCATTTCAGAGATTATGGATGAAGCGGAGTATCCTGGGATTCGGGTCAGCATGACTACAACCTTTGACGGTGTGGTGACACCTTTGAAGATTGACATTTCCACAGGGGATGCCATTACCCCCAGGGAGGTACGCTACTCTTTCAAGCTGATGCTGGAAGATCGCTCCATTGACATTTGGGCATACAATCTGGAAACCGTTCTGGCTGAAAAGCTGGAAACAATCATCACCAGAACCACCACCAACACCCGCATGAGAGATTTCTATGACATTTATATTCTGGATCAGCTCCACGGGAACACATTGAACCGGCAGACGCTCTATGATGCACTGTTGGCAACTGCCAAAAAACGCGGAACCGAACGGCATCTTGCAGAAGCTGTGGATGTTTTGAATGAAGTGGAAAGCAGTCCTGTGATGCAGAAACTTTGGGAATCTTACCGCAGGAAGTTTTCCTATGCGGCAGATCTGGAGTGGAACATCATCATGAGGGCGGTTCGCAGTTTATATGCGCTCAATGAAAAGGAATCGAGCCTATGAAGAAGCATGGACATTATTGTAAAGTCTGCGGAGAATATAAGGCTAACGAAAAATTTTCCGGCAAAGGTCATGCGGCGCACATCTGTAAATCCTGTGCTTCTTTATCGCCGGAGAAACAAGCGGAGCAAATGACGGTAAACCGCTTACTGAATCTCCCTTGGCGGTTATCAAAGGAGCAGATTTTCTGGCTGAAAAACCGAATGAAAGATAAGCGCCCTGAAGTTCGTGCACTGGCAAAAGAACAATACGAGATGAGGTTTCCTCCGAAGCGGTTAGAGGACATCGAGGACGATTTTATAGAATAGCAAAAGCGGTCTGCACCATGCAGGCCGTTTCTTTTTTAGAAAGGAGGCCCTTCTATGGCAACCACACGCATCATGCCCCTGCATATCGGAAAGGGGCGCACCGAAAGTCAGGCAATCAGCGATATTATTGATTATGTGGCAAATCCGCAAAAGACTGACAACGGAAAACTAATTACCGGCTATGGCTGTGACAGCCGGACCGCCGATGCAGAGTTTCTGCTGGCGAAGCGGCAGTATATCGCCGCCACCGGGCGGGTGCGCGGGGCGGACGATGTGATCGCTTACCATGTGCGCCAGTCATTCAAACCCGGTGAAATCACGCCGGAAGAAGCCAACCGTCTGGGTGTAGAATTTGCCAAGCGGTTTACCAAGGGCAATCATGCCTTTGTGGTCTGCACCCACATAGACAAGTCGCACATTCATAATCACATTATCTGGTCATCGGTCAGCTTAGAATATGACCGGAAATTCCGAAACTTTTGGGGCAGCACCAAGGCGGTTCGCCGGTTAAGTGATACCATCTGCATTGAAAACGGACTGTCCATTGTAGAGAATCCGAAACTTCACGGAAAAAGCTATAACAAGTGGCTGGGAGATCAGGCAAAGCCCTCTCACCGAGAGCTGCTTCGTGTGGCAATTGACAACGCATTATCACAAAGTCCTGCTGACTTTGAAGAACTGCTGAAACTGCTGCAAGAGTCCGGCTGTGAGGTATCAAAGCGCGGAAAATCGTATCGACTGAAGCTCTCTGGTTGGGAGAAAGCCGCCCGCATGGACAGTCTGGGCGAAGGATATGGATTGGAAGATTTGCGGGCAGTTCTCTCCGGGAAGAAAGCACATACCCCGCGAAAGAAAACAGTCACACAGGCAGAGCCGCCGAAGGTCAATCTGCTGGTGGACATTCAGGCAAAATTGCAGGCTGGAAAAGGCGCTGGCTATGCTCGATGGGCTAAGGTGTTCAACCTCAAGCAGATGGCGCAGACCATGAATTACCTGTCAGAGCACAACCTGCTGGAGTATGCGGTTTTGGAAGAAAAGGCTGCGGCTGCCACGGCACATCACAATGAGCTTTCGGCGCAGATCAAAGCGGCTGAAAAGCGCATGGCAGAGATCGCTGTTCTGCGTACTCACATCGTAAATTATGCCAAGACCCGTGAGGTCTATGTGGCATACCGCAAGGCGGGTTACTCTAAGAAATTCAGGGAAGAACATGAGAAAGAAATTCTGCTCCACCAGGCTGCTAAGAATGCCTTTGATGAGATGGGCGTCAAGAAGCTGCCCAAGGTCAAAGAGTTGCAGACAGAGTATGCGAAATTGCTGGAAGAAAAGAAAAAGACCTATGCCGAGTACCGGCGTTCCCGTGAAGAAATGCGAGAGCTTTTAACGGCAAAGGCCAATGTGGATCGGGTCCTGAAAATGGAGGTAGAACAGGATGTTGAAAAAGAAAAAGACCACGGCCAGCGGTAAGCTGGTCCTGGTCAAAAGCGTTCGCAGAACGCGCAGCCACAGAATGAAATTCTGTGTTCAAAGGGGCTTGGGGGCGCTGCCCTCAACAAGCAAGCGGAGAGGAAAATCACGGAGGGATTTTCTTCTCTGCGGGCCTGTGTGTATTAACACAGGCATTGCTTGCCAGTTTTGTTTGGGTGCTATCCTTACGGGAAGTGTCTACCCTAAAAGTGCGTTCTTGTTAAGCCCGCCGTGAAATGCTACCCTTAACGTGAATACACTGAAAGGATAACCACCATGAAAGATATAGAAATCGGGCCTATTCGCCCACCTTCTGAAAGTAATAGCCTGCTGATCCGGGTCACAAGGGGATGCCATTGGAATAAGTGTTATTTCTGCGGGCTTTATAAATCCATGCGCTTTTCCATGCGGCCCATTGATGAAACCATAGAAGATATTAGGCGGCAGGCCCAGCTCAACCGGGGGAAAAAGATTACTTCCTGCTTCTTGCAGGACGGGGATGCCCTGGTGCTGAAAACGGATTATCTACTCCGCATTTTGGATGCGATCAATCAAAACTTTCCCGATATGCAGTACATCACTTCTTATGCCCGCGCTGATAGTATCACTCGGAAAAATCCGGCAGAGCTAAAGGCGCTCCGGCAAGCGGGCCTGAACCATCTTTACAGCGGAATGGAAACCGGCTCGGATCGGATACTGAAACTTATCAACAAAGGTTTTGATGCGGATACCGTTGTACGAAGCGGCTGCATGGCAAAAGATGCGGATATGATCTTGTCGGAGTTCATATTGCTGGGGATCGGCGGCAAGGAGCTGTCTGAAGAAAATGCTGCTCAAACAGCAAAGGCGTTGAACATCATCCAGCCTGATTTTATCCGTGTCCACGCCACGGGTATTAAGCTAGAGTCCAAGCTGGGCGAGTTTGTCAGGGATGGCTCGTTTACTCTGCAATCGGAGGAAGAAATCGTTATAGAGCAAAAGTTATTCTTGCAGCAGCTACATGAGATGGACAGTTACTATGTGAATGAACACATCGTCAATCTGCTTCTGGAGGTCAGGGGAAATCTGCGAACAGAGAAACAGGAAATGCTCTCTACGATTGACCGCTTTCTGACCCTGCCACCGGATGAAAGGCTTTTGTTTACTGTCGGCAGGCGGCTCAATATCTTCTTCCGCTTGGACGATCTGAAAAAGCCGAAGCTGCATCAAAAGGCCGGGGAAAGCCTGCAACAGATTTTAAGTAAGAATCCCCATGTTGACTTTGCCGCGCTGTGCAATTACGTCCGGCAGTCACAAATTTAGAGCAGAAAATATAAGCTGGGCATAGCCGTTTTTCGTCAGCTATGCCCAGCCTTTTATTTGCGACTTTGACAGCATGGCGGCTGAACATCCAGGCCGTCCAGATAGTTGTTTCCCCACTGGCACATTGCATCCAGAATAGGAACAATACTCTGTCCAAATGGGGTAAGAGAATATACCGTCTTGGGCGGCTTTTCTGGAATCACTTCACGATGAATCATGCCGTTGTTTTCCAGATCGTGAAGCTGCTGCGAAAGCATCTTCGGCGTGGCGTTTGAAATCAGCCGCTGTAACTCCATATAGTGTAATGGATGGTCAATCAGATGCCAGAGGATCAACGGCTTATACTTGCCGCCGATCAAAGACAGGGTTGCCTCAACTGGGCAGTTGAATTGATTTTTTTCACATTTCATAAAATGGTTCTCCTTTCCCGCAAGGTGCTATCTTTTTGGGAAGTATCTTCCGAAAAAGTGCATTCTTGCGGTTTTGTGTTCTAGTGCTACAATTAGGTCAATGGTTGATTTGATATGCTCAAAATAAAAATACTGAAAGGACTATATATTATGGATTTTATCACGATTGCAAAGCAGCGTATGTCGGTACGCGATTACAAGGAAACGAAGGTAGAACCTGAGAAGCTGGAGCAGATTCTGGAGGCTGCTCATGTGGCCCCGACCGCTGCCAACCTTCAGCCGATTCGCCTGATTGCCGTTCAGAGCGAGGAAGGTCTTGCGAAGCTCAGTAAAGCGGCCAATATCTACGGTGCGCCCCTGGCTATTATTGTTTGCGCCGATCACGATAAGGCGTGGGTACGGCCTTTCGATCAGAAGCAGACCGGTGACATTGACGCCTCCATCCTGACCGACCACATGATGCTCCAGGCCACAGAGCTGGGCCTTGGAACGGTGTGGGTATGCTACTTCAAGCCCGATGTTCTGCGCAAGGAATTTGACCTCCCGGCCAACCTGGAGCCGGTCAACATTCTGGTTGTCGGCTATTCCGATGAAGGAACCGGCGACCCCAATCGCTTCAATAAGCAGCGCATCCCGATGAGCCAGCTGGTTTCCTACGAAACGCTGTAATTGAATACCCGCGCAGCCCCTGCAAAACAGCACAGGGGCTGCGTTTTTATCTTTCTGAAATATGAGCGTAGGTTTCTTCAAGAATCCACCGGATATGTTCGTCCTGCAAGGAATAAATCACGTTTTTCCCGGCCTTGCGTGATTGCACTAACCGGACAATCCAAAGCGCACGAAGCTGGTGGGATATGGCCGATTCTGTGACCTCCATCTTTTGTGCCAGTTCGCTGACGCAAGAATCTTTCTGCATCAGATACCAAAGTATCCGCATCCGTGTGTAATCGCCCATCGCTTTGTGAAGCTCGGTTAATTGTTCCAATTCGCCAGGGCTTGGAGCGGAAAAAGTTTTTTTCTCTGTTTCGTTCATGTACTTTTCTCCAATCTATAATGAAGCTGTTTGACAGACAAGAATTATGTCAGTATCATAGTCACAGGAAGGAGCTGATTTTTATGCCGCATTACAATCTACCCCATAACCACGGACAGAATATTGAAAAAGTCTTAAATAAGATGCCCTCTGCGGAAGGGTTTAAGGATATATCATTTTTATTTCAGCAGCTTGGCGATCCGACCCGGCTGCGGATTCTGTGGCTGCTGTGCCATTGTGAAGAATGTGTATGCAATCTCGCGGCGGCTGTGGATATGAGCGCCCCTGCTGTGTCACATCATCTGCGGATATTAAAAAAGAGCGGGATCATTTCAAGCCGCAGGGACGGAAAAGAAGTCTATTATTCGCTGTCGGACACGCCGCAGGCAAAGCTCCTGCATCATGCCATAGATGCGTTGTTTGAAGTATCATGCCCGACTGAACAATAAGGAAATGCGCCGCAGCGTGTGAAAGTTGCGGCGCATTTCTATTGCGCTTAACCCTGATTTGTGCTGCCCGCTGGCATATCCGGCAGCTTGACCCGCATGGCGCGGATGGCATTGAGAATCGCAATAATGGAAACGCCTACATCCGCGAACACCGCCGCCCACATATTTGCATAGCCTAGCGCACCTAAAATCAGAACCAGGAATTTCACGCCCAGGGCAAACACAATATTCTGATTTGCGATGCGGATCGTCTTACGGGCGATCTTCATAACAGCGGCAATTTTGGACGGTTCATCCGTCATAAGAACCACGTCAGCAGCTTCAATGGCCGCATCGGAACCCAAGCCGCCCATAGCAATACCGACATCGGCCCGCGCCAGTACGGGAGCGTCATTGATACCATCCCCAACAAAGGCCAACATACCTTTTTCGCTTTTCTGCTTCAGCAGGCTTTCCACGCGGTCAACCTTATCAGCGGGCAGCAGTTCAGTATAAACCTGATCCAGATGAAGCTGCCCTGCGACTTTCTTTCCAACGGCATCTGCATCGCCGGTCAGCATGACCGTTTTGCGGATACCGGCAGATTTCAGCAGCTTGATTGCGGCTGGAGCATCGGCCTTGATCTCGTCCTCAATGATGATACATCCAGCGTATTTCCCGTCACAGGCCAGATAGACCACGGTGCCGACAGCTGAGGATGGCGTGTACTTAATATGCGCTTTCTCCATCAGCTTGGTGTTTCCGGCCAGAATCGTTTTCCCGTCAATCACGGCCTGCACGCCGTGACCGGCAATTTCCTGGACATCGGAAACTCGGCTGTTGTCGATTTTCTGTCCATAGGCGTTTTTAATAGAAAGAGAAATCGGATGGTTGGAGTAGTCCTCAGCGTATGCGGCCAGCTCCAAAAGCTGCGCTTCCTTCATGCCGACAGGGTGGATCTCGCTGACCGCAAAGGAGCCTTTTGTCAGTGTGCCGGTCTTATCAAAGACCACGACCTCGGTATTTGCCAGGGCCTCCAGATAGTTGCTGCCCTTTACCAGAACGCCGATCTTGGACGCGCCGCCGATGCCTCCGAAGAAACTAAGCGGAATGGAGATGACCAGCGCACAGGGGCAGGAAATCACCAGGAAGGTCAAGGCCCGGTAAATCCAGGTGCTGAATGGCTGCTGGGTAATCAGCGGCGGCAGGATTGCCAGCGCCAGAGCAGCAAATACCACTACCGGGGTATAATACCTGGCAAAGCGTGTGATGAAATTCTCAATACGGCCCTTCTTATCGCTTGCGTTTTCCACAAGGTCAAGGATTTTGGCTACGGTGGATTCCCCAAATTCTTTTGTGGTCTGAATGTTCAGGATGCCGGTCTGGTTGATACAGCCGCTGATGACCTCCATTCCCGGCTCCACCTCGCGGGGCATGGATTCTCCGGTCAGGGCCGAAGTGTCCAAGGTGGAAAAGCCTTTGAGAATCGTACCGTCCAGCGGGATGCGCTCTCCCGGTTTCACAACAATGGTTTCTCCGATCTGAACCTCATCCGGGTCAACCTGAACCAGCTTTCCGTCCCTTTCGATGTTGGCATAGTCCGGGCGAATGTCCATCAGGCTTGCGATAGATTTTCTGGACTTGGACACCGCATAGGACTGGAACCATTCACCCACCTGATAAAACAGCATAACGGCAACGCCCTCGGAATGTTCGCCCAAAATGAGTGCGCCGATGGTGGCAATCGTCATCAGGAAATTTTCGTCAAACACCTGTCCATGCAGGATGTTCGTGATTGCCTTCCAGACAATATCCCAACCGACAACCACATAGCAGACGAGAAAGACCGCCATCTCCGCCAATTCAGGGAGGTGGAGCAAGCTGCCTGCAAGAAACAGCACCGCCGCCACGATAATGCGTGTGAGCAAGTGCCTTTGTTTTCGTGTCATAGTGTATTCTCCTTTCGTTGCAGCATAAAGCGTGTCACGCTTTTTCTGTCTATTGATGAAAAACACCGGCTACCGTGTGGCAGCCGGTGTCCAGCTTTTCATTACGCCTTAACAGTCACATCCGGCTCGATCTGCTTAATCAGCGCCTTTGCTTCGGCCAGAACAGCGTCAAACTGATCGTCCGGCGCTTCCAGAATCATCTTCTGACCCAGGAAGTTGACGGATACGCTGGTCACACCGTCGATCTTCTTCACGGCGTTCTGGATTTTGTCAGCACAATGGCCGCAGTCCAGGTCAAGCAGTTTAATGGTCTTTTTCATGGAGAAAGCCCCCTTTCATTTTGGTATTTGGTTGGTTTGATATGGATGAACAATTAAAAGGTTGTTTAATCGTTCATGCTGCCAGTATATTCACGAAGCCCCTCAAAGTCAATGGATTTGGGAGCGATTCTGCCCTTTGGATTGGAAAACCTGCTGATTGGATTTCCAGCAAAAACCTCATTTCTCTTTGGATAAAAAAAGCTCCACTTTGGAGCGGACAAAGGAGAAGCAGGATAAGTATAATGAAAAACGGTCAAAGACCTTGTGCGTAAACTTTATGTTCGGGGCTTTAGCATCTTTCCCCCAAGGTGCCAAACGCCCCTTTTCATAACGGTATTTAGTTCCCTACGGGGGAGGGGTACTCGCACAAATCTTCATAAGAAAGAAGGGATAATTTTGCAAAAGGAGCAATTTGACATTACGGGTATGACTTGCTCGGCCTGCTCCACCAGAGTGGAAAAGAGCGTGGCAAAGCTACCTGGCATCAAAGAAGTATCCGTCAACCTGTTAAAAAACAGCATGGTTGCTTCTTATGATGAATCCGTTTTGGATACGGCGGGAATCGTCCAGGCCGTTGAAAAGGCCGGTTATGGCGCGATTCCCAAAGCCTCCGCACAAAACAAGAGCCGGACGACCACACCGGCAGCAAAACCGGAGGTCAGTACGGCACAGGCAGAATACAAGCAGATGAAACAGCGGCTGCTGCTTTCTGCCCTTTTTACGATCCCGCTGTTTTATATTTCTATGGGTCACATGATGGGGTGGCCGCTCCCCAGCTCCTTGCTGGGGATGGAAAATGCAATCAGCTTTGCATTTACCCAATTCCTGCTGCTGATCCCGGTGGTGTTTATCAACTTCAAATATTACCGGATGGGATTCAAGACCCTGTTCCACGGCTCGCCTAACATGGATTCGCTGATTGCGATAGGCTCCAGCGCCGCAATCGTTTATGGCATTTACGCCGTTTACAAAATCGGCATCGGATTCGGTCATGGGGATATGGCTACGGTTCACAGCTTTATGATGGATTTGTATTTTGAATCCGCAGGCATGATCCTGACCCTTATCACCTTGGGCAAAACCCTGGAGGCCCGCGCAAAGGGTAAGACTTCGGACGCAATCACAAAGCTGATGAATCTGGCTCCCAAAACGGCTATCGTGGAGCGGGACGGAAAAGAGCTTCAGGTGCCGGTGGAAGAAGTGCAGTTGGGCGAAACCCTGATTGTCAAGGCCGGTGAATCTGTGCCGGTAGATGGTATTGTCATAGAGGGCTTTTCCTCCGTTGATGAATCTGCCCTGACCGGCGAGAGCATCCCCGTGGAGAAGCATATCGGGGACAAAGTGATCGGTGCGACCACAAGTAAGTCCGGCTATTTCAAGATGCAGGCCACCAAGGTGGGCGATGATACCACGCTGGCACAGATTGTCCGGCTGGTGGATGAAGCGACCAGCTCCAAGGCCCCTATTGCGAAACTGGCTGATAAGGTCAGCGGCGTGTTTGTGCCGGTAGTTATCAGCATCGCGCTGATCGCGGTTGTTGTCTGGCTGCTGTTGGGATATGGCTTTGAATTTGCCCTGTCTATCGGCATTTCCGTTCTGGTCATTTCCTGCCCCTGTGCGCTGGGCCTTGCAACGCCTACGGCCATTATGGTCGGAACCGGAAAGGGCGCAAGCAACGGTATTCTGATTAAATCGGCGGAGGCCCTGGAAACGGCCCATAGCATTGATACGGTTGTGCTGGATAAGACCGGCACAATTACTCAGGGTACGCCCGTAGTGACAAATATGCTCTGCAAAGAGGGCGTTCCACAAAAGGAGCTACTGCAAATCGCCGCTTCGCTGGAAAAAATGTCCGAGCATCCGCTGGCGGACGCGATTGTGGCGGAGGCCGAAAAAGCAGACCTTTCCTTCCTTCCGGTGGACGGTTTCAAGCAGATTCCCGGTCAGGGCCTTGTGGGGCAGATTGGAAACGAAACGTGCCTTGCCGGAAACCGCCGACTGATGGCAGCAAATGGCATCAATGGCGGCGCACTCCTTCAGTTGGGTGAGAAAATGGCCGTTGACGGGAAAACACCTCTGTTCTTTGCCCGTGGTGGTCAGTTTATTGGTGTTATTGCCGTGGCGGATGTAGTCAAGCCCACCAGCAAGCAGGCCATAGCGGAATTGACCGGCATGGGCATTGAGGTGGTCATGCTGACCGGCGACAATGCAAAGACCGCAGAAGCGATTCGGCGTCAGGTCGGCGTGGATCGTGTTGTGGCAGAGGTATTCCCCCAGGATAAGGAGAAGGAGATCCGCCGTTTGCAGAGCGCCGGGAAGAAAGTGGCGATGGTCGGTGACGGTATCAACGATGCTCCGGCCCTTGCCAGAGCGGACGTTGGTATCGCTATCGGAGCCGGAACGGATGTGGCGATTGAGTCAGCGGATATTGTTTTGATGAAAAGCGATCTGCTGGATGTGTCTACGGCAATCCAGCTTAGTAAGGCGGTTATCCGCAACATCAAGCAAAATCTGTTTTGGGCGTTTATCTACAACATCATCGGTATCCCGGTGGCGGCAGGCGTGTTCTATCTGCCCTTTGCGTTGAAGCTGAACCCCATGATCGGCGCTTTTGCTATGAGCTTTAGTTCGGTATTCGTGGTATCCAATGCCCTGCGTTTGCGGTGGTTCAAGGCGAAGCATCAGGCCAATACAGAACTGGATTCAGACCCTATGTACGAACAGACAACAGTAAAAGAAGAACGAAAAGGAGCAATTTACATGGAAAAAGTATTGAACATCGAAGGTATGGTTTGCGGAATGTGTGTGAAACACGTTGATAAGGCGCTGCGGGACATCCAGGGCATCAAGGATGTGGCCGTTCACCTGGAGAGCAAGTCGGCCCAGGTGCAGCTTGACCAGGATGTGCCGGATGCTGTGTTGAAAGCTGCTATCGAGGACGCTGGCTATCAGCTCGTCAGTATCCAGTAACGGGCCGTTTATGAAGGCCAAGAAAGGCGATATTGTTCACAAGCTAAAAATCGCCAGAGGACAAATTGACGGTATCCTGCAAATGGTTGAGGAAAATCGCTATTGCGTGGATATTTCCAATCAGCTTCTTGCTACACAGGCGTTATTAAAAAGCGCCAATCAGCAGATTTTGCAAGCCCATATACGAAGCTGCGTCCGGGAGGCCCTGCAAACGGACGCCGTAAATCCAAAACTTGAGGAAGCCCTGAAACTACTGGAAAAAATGATACAGTAACAACGGGAGCGGAAAGGGCCTTATGTCCTTTCCGCTCCTAAATTCGTTTCAGATTGGATTGTAAATCCTGCGGTTGGGAGCGTACAAAGAAGCCCGGATTTTATATACTTTAAGTGGTTAGTTAGATATGGCTAATCCAGCAAGGCACGTCACTGGCGCGCTTTGCTGGATACCTCGAAATTAAAATAGACCAGGAGGAATAGAGTGATGAAACAGGCACTTGACACAAGAACAAAGCTCTTAACAAAAAGCCCCTGGCCGCTGATGATTGAACTTAGCATCCCTGCGGTTCTTGGCATGGTGGTCGTTGGGCTTTATAACATGATGGATTCCATCTTTGTCGGCCAGATGGTCGGTGACGTGCAGATGGGAGCCATATCGGTATCCTATCCCTTGACGCTTATCAATGCCGGTTCAGCGGCCATGCTGGGCGTGGGTTCTGCATCGGTACTGTCCCGCGCTATCGGCAAGAAGGATGAAAACACAATTAAGAAGATCATGGGCAACCTGGTTGCTATGGTTCTTCTGCTGTCCGTTATCTATACAGTGGTAGGCATGGTGTTCACCCGCCAGCTTTTGTCCCTGACCGGAGCCAGCGACAACATTTTGAATTATGCGGAAAAATATCTACGGATTATCTTTGCCGGTTCCTTGTTTGTAAACTTTTTTCAAAGTGCAAACATGGTCATTCGCGGAGAAGGCCAGCTTAAAAAGGCAATGACGATTATTGCCAGCGGCGCTATTTTGAATATCATTCTTGACCCTATTTTTATCAGTATCCTGAATCCCTACGGTATGGGCATTGAGGCGGCTGCTTATGCAACGATTTTCTCCCAGTTTGTCCAGGCTGCAATTACGCTGTGGTATTTCAAGAAAAAAAGTCCTCATGTGAAGATTGGGCGCATCCGCATTGACGGAGAACTGCTTCCCCAGGTTCTTTCTGTCGGGGTATCTGCTCTGTTGATGCAGATTCTGACCTTGGTACAGCAGACAGTGATCTATCGTGTGGCATCGAACTATGGCGGGGAAACTTCACAGCTTCTTTTAGGTGCGGCGCTCCGCTTCTGGAATTTCTCTTTCGTTCCTCTGTGGGGGATCAGTCAGGGATTCCAGCCTGCCGCCGGTACAAACTATGGTGCAAAGGACTATGACCGGGTAAAGACGCTGACCAGGGTTTTTATTACTGCTGCAACGCTGCTGTCGCTGGTGTTCTATATTCCTGCCGAGCTGTTTCCAGAGAAGATTTTATCCATGTTCCTGACAACGCCGGGTATCGCGGCATCGGGTGCAACCAACTTCCGTATCATGTTCAGCACTTATGTCCTGCAAGGCAGCTTTATGATTGCCGTAACCCTGTTCCAGTCTTTGGGCAAGGCGAAAAAGGCAACTTGGCTGGTGCTGTTCCGCCAGATCATTCTGTTTATTCCTCTCTGCGTGGTTCTTCCGATGATCGGCGGCATGGGTATTCGTGGCGTATGGCTGGCGATTGCTCTGACAGATGCAATTCTGGTGGTTATTACCGTTTCTATGATGCTTTATGAGTTTGGCAAGCTGCCGGAGACTTCTTCCGTAAATCGGTGAGGAGGGAGCGTTCATGTATCTTTGCGATGGAAAAATAGGAAATGAATATAAAGTTGAGGATATTGATCTGCCTGTCAATATAGAAAAGCGTTTGGAGGCCCTTGGGATGACCCGTGGGACCTCTATCGCTGTTCTGAACAGCAAAAGTCGGGGTGTCCTGATTGTGAAAGTCAGGGGAACACGCTTTGCACTTGGGCGCAATATCACAAAGAATATTTTAGTGGGGTAAATTCCGATGAGAGAAAATTTGACTATCGGCTTCATCGGAAATCCGAACTGCGGAAAGACAACACTTTTCAATGCTTACACCGGTGCAAATCTGAAAGTGGCAAACTGGCCAGGTGTAACCGTTGAGAAAGTAGAGGGTGCCATTAAAGACCATGATCTGAATATTCGACTGGTCGATCTTCCTGGCACTTACAGCCTGACCTCCTACACAATGGAAGAACAGGTATCCAGACAGTTTATACTAAGCGATGAAGTCGATGTGATTATTGATGTTGCGGACGCTTCCGCTCTGGAGCGAAACCTATACTTAACTTTGCAGCTTTTGGAGCTGGGCAAGCCGGTTGTGCTGGCGCTGAACATGATGGACATTGTGGAAAAGCGCGGCATGGAGATTGACACACACAGACTGCCGGAAATGCTGGGCATCCCGGTCATTCCAGTTTCAGCCAGAAAACGGACAGGACTGGATGTGCTGCTTCATGCAGCCGCGCACCATAAAGACTGTGAAGATCCGGAGTGTCTGATTCATCATCATAAATATACTCCAAAACACCGGCACGACCACCATTCAGAATACGCAATGGTTTACAGTGATGCTATTGAGGACAAGATTGATCTTATCATGGCAGAGCTGAAGCGGAAATATCCGAACCTGTCCAATTACCGCTGGCACGCCATTAAGCTGCTGGAGCAGGATAAGGAAATCTCTGCACGTTATCCGGTCAATATGCCGGATGTGATCGACCGGAACTATGAATCCGACATTATCAATGAGAAGTATGATTTTATTGAGGAAATCATCAGGGAGGTTCTGGTCAATAAGGATCGTCAAGACGCTTTGACGGAAAAGGCAGACCGTGTATTGACGCATAAGTTTTGGAGCATCCCGATTTTCCTCGTTGTCATGGCGGCGGTGTTCTTCCTGACCTTTACCATTGGCGATTGGCTGAAAGGATTCCTGGAATTAGGAATTGAGAGCCTGTCGGCATTGATAAGCGATGGACTGATTGCTGTCGGGGTCAATGAAGTGCTGCGCTCCCTGCTGGTAGACGGCATCATCGCCGGTGTGGGCGGTATCCTGACTTTCCTGCCGAACATTTTCATTCTGTTTCTGGCATTGGCTTTTCTGGAGGACAGCGGATATATGGCCCGTGTTGCGTATGTCATGGAAGGGATTATGAGCAAGCTGGGACTTTCCGGACGGGCATTTATCCCCATGATTTTGGGATTTGGCTGCACTGTTCCGGCAATCATGGCTTCACGGTCTTTGGAAAACCGGCGTGACCGTTTTAAGGTCATGTTGATTACGCCCTTTATGAGTTGCAGCGCCCGTCTGCCAATCTACATCTTGTTTGCCGAGATGTTCTTTCAGGAACGCGCCATGCTCGTGGCCTATTCCATGTACCTGATCGGCCTGGTGGTCGCTATCCTGGTAGCGGCGATCATCCATTTGATTGACCGGAGAAAATCGGAAAATTATCTGCTGATTGAGCTGCCGGAATATAAGGCCCCCAGCGCCAGAACTGTGGCAATCTATGTATGGGAAAAGGTAAAGGACTACCTTACCAAAGCAGGTACTACCATCTTTGTAGCATCTATCCTCATGTGGGTGATCCTGAACTTTGGGCCGCATGGCTATACTACGGAAATGGCAGACAGCTTCGGGTCTATCCTGGGCCATTGGCTTGTACCGATCTTTGCACCGATTGGACTGGGATTCTGGCAGATAGCGGTTGCTCTGATTGCTGGCATCTCTGCAAAAGAGGTTGTGGTGTCCAGTTGTGCCGTTCTGTTTGGGATTCCCAATATCAACTCCGGCGCGGGAATGGATACATTGGTCGGCATCCTGGGTGCAGCCGGTTTTGGACAGCTCAATGCGTTTTGCCTGATGATTTTCTGCCTGCTTTACGTTCCCTGTGCAGCGGCCCTAGCTACAATTCGCAAGGAATCCGGCAGTACAAGGTGGATGCTGTTCTCGGCCCTGTTCCAGTTGGTTGTGGCCTGGGCTGTTACTTTTGTGGTTTATCGTGTTGGACTTTTGCTGTGAGGTATGAATATGACGTTTGGAAAAGTGCTTCGTTCAGCGGCCATTTTATCAGTGGTCGCATTTGGACTTTGTATTTTGAAAAGAGGATCGGAGACCCAAAGCTAATAAGTTGTGAGTTTCCAGTCAGAAAGGAGTTTTAGATGCTTGTTACTGGTATAATCCTTATCGGGATTGTTTTCTATGCAATATGGGCTGTGCGAAAAATCCATAAGAACCGCAAAAATGGTTCTTGTTGTAGCGGCAGTTGTTCCGGTTGTGTAGGAAAGGAATATTGCAGCAAATAAAATCCCGCATATAGCCGATGTTTTCCGTTTTGGAGGGCATCGGCTTTTTCGTATATTTGCACATTCGGCAGGGCTGCACTATAATAGAATTTGCTTTCTGATTGGATTGCACATCCTGCCGATTGGAGCGGTATAAAATGAGAAAAAACTATATAATAAAAGACGCTAGGAGAATCCTGGCAGAACAAATACGAGATAACGGAATGAATACTATGAACAAAAACCCTATCACCAATGCTACGGGGTTATCTGCGATTATTCCAAAAGATAATGACGGATATTGCACCGTCTATAAAATGGACTGTGAGGATGGCCTGGGGCTTATGACAGTCTATCAGGTTTATCCCGGTATCCAGCTTATTTACAATGATTTTGAAGCAACGAGTTGTTATTGGGACGGAACCATTGATAAGAATGTGCTGGAGATCAATCATTGCCGGGAAGGGCGTGAAGGGAGCGTATTGCAAAGCGGTTCCTGCCTGTACCTCGGAGAAGGGGATCTTTCCATTCATACAATGGATAACTGTGCTTCTGAAATGGCCTTTCCTTTGAGACATTATCGCGGAATCTCAGTAGTGCTTGATCTGGAGCTGGTTTCTCAAAATCCGCCTGGAATCCTCGCCGAGAGCGGTATTGGTATTGCAGATTTCAAAAACAAATTTTGTGCCGATGGCGCATGCTTTGTCATGCGGGCCAAGGATGAGATTGAGCATATCTTTTCTGAACTGTATTCCGTACCGGATCGCCTGCAAAAGCCATACTTCATGCTGAAGGTGCAGGAGCTTCTCTTATTCTTGTGTATGGTGGATGTAAATAAAGAAAAGCAGCGAGAGTTATATACTTCTCCCCAGGTGGAGATTGTACGGGACATTCACAAGCGGCTTATCTCCAACTTGCAGGAACGGCCAACGATTGAGGAACTTTCCAAAGAGTATCTTATCAATACGGCAACCTTAAAGGATACGTTCAAGGGAGTTTATGGACAGCCCATTGGAACCTATATGAAAGTGTACCGCATGAAACAGGCCGCTGCTCTGCTTCGTCAGACGCAGGCAACCATAGCAGAAATTGCCAGCCAGGTTGGATATGAGAATCAGAGTAAATTTGCAACAGCATTTCGAGATGTCATGAAGATTGCACCGGCTGAATACCGGAAACAAAATAGTGGCGATTGATTGGGCTAGGAAAATTTACGTCTACTGCCGGAGGCAAAATAAAACCAGCAGAAACAAATTGCAAAATTGCATTTTGCCCTGCTGGTTTTATTCATAATTTTGCGGATCGGAGGATTTGTAACGTCGGCTGATAAACTGCTCCGCCATACAATCCAGTGTTTTCAAGATAATCTGCCGCTCATCCTCGGTACAGGCCAGAAACTTTCCCATGAAATGCTGTACTTGCTTTTCCTGTTCCGAAGCGTCAGGATAAAACAGCTCATTAGCAGAAATGCCTAATCGCTTGATAAAGGATGCCAGTACATCGTAAGACGGATTTTTCCTGCCCTTTTCAATGTCCTGGAGATGACGAAGCCCTCTGCCGGTTTGATCCGCAAGCTCCTGTTGGGTCAGTCCACATTCTTCTCTTGCATCTCTGAGGCACTGTCCCAAATACACAAATACATCTTCCGGCATGATTGCTCACCTCTATTACATTCTATCGTGCGTAAGAGAAAGTTACCATCACCCAATCACGCGTATTGATATGTGTTTATCATGCACTTTTGAAAGATAAAATATACATAAAAGCCCTGACGGGAGGCCAATAAAAAAAACGGCCTTTCACGGCAGGGTATATTTCCATTACCGCCCGTGACTGCCGTTTGAGGAGTCTACGATGGGCGGTTATTTATTTCAGCAGAATTATGGTTTTCAGGTAGATGATTACCTAAAAAAATCAATGACCTACCAAAGAGAAATTATACACACGGACACGCGCAATCAAGCGTAAATAATCCGCACAATCGTACAACATATCATACAAAATGCGTCAGACAGCTATTAAGGCCGTCTGACGTTTTTCTTTGTCGATTTTACGGGAATTTTCCCGAACATCCCCGGTGTCGCTCTCCGCCATAGCCATTTCGGTTGCCCTTTGTCCCTAACAACTGAAATGGAGGAAATTATGACCAAGATCAATCTGCGGGAGCAGTATCCCGATTTTTATAAGACCGATTACATTATTGAGGTTCCTGATGAAGTAGCCGCTGTTATGAAAGAGCATGACCGTCTGGAGGCCGCATACCGCCGCCGTACATATTACCACAAGGCGCATTATTCTCTGGATCGCGGAGACGGAATTGAGTATGATGCCCTTTTCGTTTCCATGACCCCTTGTGAGCTGTATGAGCGCAAAGTGACGATGGAGCAGCTTCACGCTGCGATTGCCGCTCTGCCGGACAAGCAGGCCAAGCGCATCTATGCTTACTACTTCCTGGGACTGACAGAATCAGCGATTGCCAAGAGCGAAGGAGTCAGCGTTGCATCGGTCAGCGAATCTATCCAGCGCGGCCTTCGGAACATGGAGACTTTCCTTAAAAATCGTCTGTAACGCCCCTGAAAGAAAGGCTCAAAGCCTCACGGTTATTAGAAGGACACGCTATCCTCGTGACCTCAAGATCTTTGAAAACTGAATAGACAGCACAACAGGTACATAACTCATGTACGAGCGAATGTGAAACGCCGCGAAGATGGAGCAGTCAGGGAGGTGATGAAAGAACTGCTTCGGAGCGATCTACGATTTCATAAAACGGATTGTGGCAGATCCGGCGCGATGACTGCATGGGGGCTTAAAGATACTTCCTCACGGCCCGCCAAAGACTTGGGGGGAACCCTGTGGCACACGATACAAACGATGCTGCGGAGTTATGACAGCCGCGCCAGCGGAGACCTGTTGTGTTCCCATCGTCAGGGGGCGTGGCAAATATGACGAGTAATCCGAACAGAATAACAGTAGCCGCACCAGGTTTTTATCCGAAGATTTCTTTCAGACTGGTGCGGCTGTTTAAGTATTAAGATATTAAGGAGGCGAGAGTGATGTTTGAAAAATTCCATCGAGGTGACATATATTCGGCTGATTTAAGCCCTGGTATCGGCTCTGAACAAAGTGGCTCTCGCCCTGTACTCATTCTTCAAAATAATGTGGGAAATTGTTTCAGTCCTACGATTATTATTGCAGCAATTACCAGTGTAAGCAAAAAAAGCAGAAAGTTCCCCACGCATTACCACTTAAATGACAGATGCGGTTTGGTGAAACCATCTGTTGTTATGCTGGAACAGATCAGAACAATCGACAAGTCGAGGTTAAAAAACTATATTGGTCATCTAAACAAGGATGACATGGAAAACATAAACAAGACGCTCTTGTGCAGTCTGGGGATTACATAAAAGTGCCGAAAGGCCGTATCATTTTCAGGCTGTGCAAGTAGAGTTATAATTTCGTTAGGAATTGCGGAGGTGATTCTGAATGGAGAATATCCAGAATAAAAGCGCATTGATTCCTTCAGATGAAATCCGGTCAGAAGAACTTCTGGCGGAACAAAAATTTGAAGCGTTTATCACTTCGCTGGCACATATCATCGAGAAATATGGTATGAGAGTGCTGGGCGAGGTTGACGGAGCTGCGTGAGAATCGCAGCTTTACATAGGATATTTTCCAAAAGTAAATTTTGGAGGTATGAATTATGAACCGATATGGAAAACGCTGTGTTTTGTATCCGAGGGTCAGCACAGAGATGCAAGTGGACGGATACAGCCTGGAAGGTCAAAAAAATATGCTGACACGATTTGCGGATCGTGAGGAAATGATCGTTGTTGATACTTATGAAGATGCCGGTAAATCCGGTAAATCCATTGAGGGACGGCCTGCCTTTCAAAAAATGCTCAGAGATATTGAGGATGGCTTGGACATTGACTATATTTTAGTGTATAAGCTGTCACGGTTTGGCCGTAATGCAGCAGATATACTTAACTCTTTGGAGTTGGTTCAATCTTATGGTGTAAATCTGATTTGCATAGAAGAAGGGATTGATTCCTCTCAGACAAGCGGAAAACTTTTGATTTCTGTACTATCTGCTGTGGCTGAGATTGAGCGTGAGAATATTATCGAACAGACGATGAACGGGCGGCGCGAAAAGGCACGGCAGGGTGGATGGAATGGTGGCTTTGCTCCCTACGGATATACACTGGAAGATAACAAGCTGATGATTGAAGAAACAGAGGCTGTGGCAATACGGAAGATTTTTGAATTATATACTTCATCGGAAATCGGTTTGGGTGGTATTGCGAATCAGTTGAACTTACAAGGTATACGGAAAATTCCGAGGCAGAATGGCACATTAGAGGATTGGACAGGACATTTTATTAAACTGATATTGGATAACCCGGTTTATTGCGGTAAAATTGCTTATGGACGGAGAACGAAGGAAAAAGTCAAAGGCACAAAAAACGATTACCAGATGAAAAGAAATGACGATTACATTCTGACAGAGGGACAGCATAAAGGAATCGTTAGTGAGGAGGTATGGGAAAAGGCTCATGCCAAGCGTCTTAGAACCGGAGTAAAGCAACCGTCAAAAATTGGGCGGGATCGAGTTCATTTGTTATCCGGTCTGCTGAAATGCCCGGTTTGTGGAAGTCCCATGTATACGAATAAACACGCATGGACAAATAAAGATGGCACTTACAAAGAAATTTACTATTATGTATGTAGTCGGAATAGGATGGTCCGGGGTAAGCATTGTGAATATAAGGCAATGCTGAAAAAGACCGATATTGAACCGATGGTCATTGAGGCAATTCGTGAGATCGTAAGGAATGAGGAATATGCCCAGGCCATTAAAAAACGGATTGGCGTTCAGATTGACACGAAAGCAGTGGATAAAGAATTGGAGGGCTATCAGGTAAAGCTGAAGGAAGTTGATCTGAATAAAACAAGATTGGAACGGGAAATTGACAGTCTCCCTGCTGATGCAAAATACCGGGAACGAAAGCTCCATGATATGACCTTGCGGTTAGATTCCCTATATGATGTCATTGTTGAGCTGGAGGAAAAAATCGAAGATGCCAGACTTCGGCGAGATGCAATTAAGCAGCAGGCAATTACTCTTGAGAATATTTACAAAATCATGGTGAATTTCGACTGCGTTTATAATATAATAAATGACGAGGAAAAGAGAAATGTGGTCACAGCCTTGATTAAGGAAATTGAAATTTACAGGAATGACGAGTCTGAATATCCGCTAAAGCGGATTGGTCTGAATTTTCCGGTGTTCAAGGATGGCGGGGAAGTTACGGAGCTTTTGTGGGACAAAGGGAATACCGTTGAGACGGTTGTTTTACTTTCCAAGGGAATGGTCGACAGCAGAAAAGTGAAGGTGGACTTCTCTCTGGAGGATATGGATTTATCTGAATTCAAGGGAAAAGCAACTTATGAGCAGATAAAGGCATATGTACTGGAGCAGACAGGACTTAAGGTTTCATCACTGTATATCGCACAGATTAAGAAGAAGTGTGGATTGGATGTCGGTGAGAACTTTAATCTGGCTAAATTAGAGAATGTGAGACAGCCACAGTGTACACCGGAGAAGGAAGATGCGATTATGCAGGCGTTTAGGCATTTTGGAATTATATAGGTTGTGGATAAACAGCATCATGTGTTAAAAATATAGTGAAGTATGGGAAAAAGGACATTCCAGAACTGTAGATTTTACAGGTCAGGGGATGTCCTTTTTGCAGATATGGAAGTGTTCAAGGAACAAGGTAATGATACTGAAGTATTAAGACTGATATGAATGATACCTATCCTATTGAGGGCTTAAAATGCACTGATGGAAAGCAAGAGGATTTCATGGAACAGTGGATAGAACGGAGATTGAATATAAAAATGAGATAAGTAAGTAAAGATGCCAGTTGAAGTGGAGGTTCCTGCTTGGCTTTTTTCTTGCTCTTTTGCAGATGGTAAAATATAATTGTATGTGTAATAGCGAGAAGGTTTGAAGGGATAGGTAGGAGAGTAATGATAGAACTTGATTGGGCAAAATTTGAAATATTAAATAAAAAATATGCAAATGCATTTGAAACGCTATGTTTACATCTTTTTAGCAGATATGTTCATACAGAGTGTATTGGTGCAGATTTTAATCAGGCTGGATTGGAGACAGAACCAGTTAAATATAAAGGGAAATTCTATGGCTTCCAATCTAAATATTTCAGTCCGAGTATGGATTATAAACAAATAGAGCATTCTGTTCAATTGGCATTAACATCGTATCCCGATTTGGATGTCATTAAAATATTTTATAATTGTAATGCAAGACTATCGGCATCGTCTACAAAACAGGAATTAGATAAAAAGGCTAAAAATCGAGGGGTTAAACTTGAATGGCTGGGAAGGTCATATTTTGAAGTTGCATTAAATAAAAAGGAAAATCTGGATTTATGCCAATTGTTTTTTGGTGCAGGTAGGGAACTGGAATATTTTGCTGATATAATAGATAATGAGAAAAGAGCATTTTTAACAAGTACCAATTATCTGGAATTAAATGTAGCTTGTGCAGAAAAAAGATTAAATAATAGTGAACAACTTGTCGAAGAACTTTTGGAGAATAGTGAAATATCTGTAATTAGAGGTTTACCTGGAACTGGTAAAAGTGTCCTTTTGGATAAAATATTTATGATATTAAGTGGAAGTAATTTAAAGTTTTATGACCAGATTGCTGCAATATCTAAAAATAAGAGTATTCCAATCTTGATTAAATTGAAATATTGTTCAGCTTGTCCTTTGGAACAACTTATCATAACAAAAAAAACAGAATACAAGTTGAATTTTGATAATTATTCAATAATTTACTTGCTTGATGGTTTGGATGAAGTTTCGAGTGAAATTGCGGAACAAACAATATCGTATATTAAAGAACTTGCAAAGCAAAAAAATACAAAGAAAATAATTTTGTCTATACGAAAAATGTCCAGTAATAATATGTATTTGCACGATTGTGTTAATGAGAATGCTTTTTATGAGATTCAGGAGTTAGACGAAAAGAATATAGTTTCATTTTTCGAGGATAGAGGAGAGAAAGATAAGATTGAGAAACTTAAAAGTTTGAAAATAACTAATAAAAAATTGTTTGATGAAATTAAAGATATTTTGTTGGTTAATTTATTTTATGATTCTATGAATTATGTTAGTAATGGGACAACGATTTACGATTTGTTTTGGTTAAAGGATCATTATTGGAATAGTAAAAGGAAGGATAAATTAATAGCTCTTAATTTGCCAGAACCTCAGTCAGATGAAATATTAGAAATAAATAAGCAAATAGCTTACCACATGCATAGCGATAAAACAGTAATTATTGCGAAAAAGAATTTTAGAAATATTGTTTCAAAAATGTATCCTCAATTAAGTTACAAAGATGTGAATGCAGTTTGTAACTACATTTTAGAAACATATTTTGAGAATAGGATTGAGGATGAGTTTTACTCATATCAACATAGACGATATCAAGAGTACTTTTATACGCTATCTCTATATGATTTATATAAATACAATGTTGGTAATTTACGAAAAGAACAAATATTTACTAATTATGAACTTTTTGATGAATTTGTTTTGCCATATTTTGAAGATAGAAGTGATAAAGAAAAACAGTTACCATTCTCAATAGAAGTGAGATTGTTTAAATCATATATGGGAAAAAATCCATTGTGGGGAGCTGATGAACCAGGATATAAGTATTTACGAGAATTCTCTTATGCAGTAGCTGCACAAGAGGAAGAAGCTTTTTATCGTATAATTCAGGATGAAAATCTGTCATTAAAGGGTAATGTTTTGATTGATGTATCTTATATCAAAAGTATTGCTGAATGTGAGAGAAAGTCAAAAATTGGAAGAATACCGGATCCACTTGAAGAAGTATTTCGCTTTTTATTATACAACATAGAAATATATTGGAGATGTAATAAAAGAGAAATGGCTTTAAAAGCAGTACAAGAATTGCAGCAATCTATACAGTGCATAAAAGACGAGTATCCGGAATTGATGGAAAAAGTAAATAATGCCTTTTTTGAAGAAAAAAGAGCACAGCTTTTTATAGAGTTGATTATTTTTGAAAAAAATACCAAAGAGATACTTGAGGATATAAATAAAAATGGTATTAGAGAACGTGTAGTAAGCGGTGAAACTGAATATGAGAAACTGTGTAGTGCTTTCTTTGAAATTCTATTTCAATATAAATATGAGGAAGTATTAGTTTTACTGGAATTGTTTACAGATGAAAATATAGAATGTTTGTGTGCCTTTTTGATTCAGGTTCAAAATTTAAGATATTTGAAAGATAGGAAGATTTCAGAAAAATTAGAAAAATTCTTACTTCGTTGTAGTGAAAAAACAAAAGGCATTTTGATGCTAAAAAAATATTTTGACCTTGAGTTAACAGCGGAAGAAGAAGGAATACTGGAAAATGAATTTGAGAGATTAAGTGCGGAACGTTGGGTGGATTTGTTTGGCTTTAAGAAAGAACATAATAAGGCAGCTTTTTTAAGTATGTTATATAACCGTAATTGTGTAAGTGAACAATATAAATATGATACTAGGGTATTGCATCAAAATTTATATTGTAATTATGCAAAAATGTTAGATGGTGAGATATCGTATACAAGATTAATGACGACTTTTTTTTCTGATTATAATAATACGATTTTTAATCGATTTACAAACATTACTTATGAAGCTACAAATATATTTGCTTTAATTATTAGTGAGAAAAGGTTGGTGTATGTAGAAAGACAAAAATTACTTGAAATGTTGGAACAAAAAGCAAAAAACGTAATTCATCTAGGCTTATTATTTAAGCAATTAAAAAATGAAGAAACGGAGGAGTGTGATAAATTAATCAGGAGATTTTTGCCAGATATTAATCAATCATATAAGGGGCAGGAAAGCTTTGATATAACAGAAAATGTCAAGAAATATTTTGAATTGGCATATTTATATACTGGTTTTGATAGCGAAAAAAGTATAGAGTATATTAGAAAAGGTCTAAATTCTGGTGTTATACGACACGGATGGAGAAAGGATGGGATAGTAGATACCTTTCTGTTAGACGCTTTGAAAATTATGTGGAATAAATATTATTTTGAAAGGAATGAATTGCAAATATTCACCCAAAAATATTTGCAAATGATATTAGCAATAAATCAGATTACAGATGAAAATTATAGATGTTCAGTAATTAAAGAATTGATAGAAATGTTATTAGAGAATGACCTTGAACTAGCAAAGGAGATGATGGAAAATATAATATCAAATAATTTACATATCAATGAAACACTTTTGCAATATTGTATAGCATTGGTGAAAATTGGGGAGCCAGTGAATGAAATAATATTGTTGCTTGATTATTTCGATATTGAAAATTATAACGAAGAATCAATATCAATGAAATTACAAGTGTTATTAATGATTTACAAGAGCGAATGGTATGATAGAAAAGAAAAAGAAGAAATAAAAGATAAAATAAAGTACTATGCGGAAAAAGGGTGGATATCAATGCCTGTACGGTGGAGCGAAGAACTATTCCAAATTTACCTAAATTTTTGCAAAAATGAAAATATAGAGACACATTTAAGAAATATAACGCAGGAACATAAAGTCGATAAAGATTTAGAGGAAAATAAATTTTGTAAAAAGATTGCAAGATGTAAAACTAAAAGGTATTTACAGAAATTATTTGATGAGTTAATGAATTATCGTAATCACATAATAATTCGGTCTGGTGATGCGTGGGATATGATTATAGATAAAGTGTATGAGATTGATGGAAATGCAGATAAAATATTGATTTATATGGAAGCTTGTAAGTTTCCACACGATATATATTATACTTCAAATTCGTCATATTTTTATATGCCATTAGGACGTATTATAGAAAGGGAAGGGTTAACCACAAAAGTATGGAACCATCTAAAAAAGAATGGAGGATATGGCGATTTTATTAGTCTTATAAAGGCTTATGACTATATAAATAACAAAAAAATGTGCAAAAGGTTGTTTATAAGATTTTTTCAGTATTGTGAGTTCTTAGTTTATGATGAAGCTCATTATGAAATAAATACTGAACAATAACGATTTTGGAAAAGGGTAAAGGCTTATCGCCCTAAGTGGGTGTGAACCTTTTGAAAAAAGATGAAGGGCTGCTATTTAGTATAACAAGTAATTTTTACTCAATATGGGGATAATTGTCTTACATTCCAAAAGAATGGTCGATAGCACATCTTCCTAGAGAACATGGATTTATCGGAATTCAAAAGGAAAAGCAATTTATGAGCAGATAAAGGCATATGGACTTGAGCAGACAGGATTTAAGGTTTCGTCATTGTATATCGCACAGATTAAGAAGTGTGGATTGGATGTCGATGAGAATTTCAATTTGCCTAAATCTGAGAATGCAAGACAGCCACAGTGTACACCGGAGAAGGAAGAAGCGATTATGCAGGCATTTAAGCATTTTGGAATTGTATAGATTGTGGATAAGCAGCATTATGTGTTGAAAATATAGTGAAATATGGGAAAAAGGACATTCCAGAACTGTAGTTTTTACAGGTCAGGGATGTCCTTTTTATAGATATGGAAGTGTTCAAGGGACAAGGTAATGATACTGAGACTATTAAGACTGATATGAATAATATCTATCATATCTAATCGGATGATATAGATTGATGATATTATGGTACAAATTGAATAATTCACGTTTTCGTGATATACTTTCTTTATATCTGTTGGCAAAATAATGGAGGGATGACATGGCGGTCAGTTATAAAAAATTATTCCATTTACTGATAGAAAAAAATATGACGAATGCACAGTTGCAGCAGGAGGCTGGCTTCTCCGCAAATATCATCACACGGCTGAAACGTAATGGGTATATTTCCCTCGAAAGCGTAGAGAGTATATGTTGTGTTCTGAACTGTGGCGTTGACGATATTCTGGAATTTGTACCAGAGGATAACGGAGGAAAAGAGAATGGTTGATACCAAAAAGGAACAGGAACGTGATGAACTGCACCGTGCAATATGGGCAATTGCAGATGAGTTGCGCGGAGCAGTCGATGGTTGGGACTTCAAAAATTATGTTCTTGGCACGATGTTCTATCGTTATATTTCTGAAAATCTGTGTAATTACATAAACAGCGGTGAGATTGATGCAGGTAACACCGATTTTGATTTTGCAAAAATGCCGGATGAGGATGCAGAAGAAGCAAGAGAAGGACTGGTAGAGGAAAAGGGATTTTTTATCCTTCCGAGTGAACTTTTCTGTAATGTCCGTGCCAATGCTGCGAATGATGAAAACTTAAATGAAACACTGGAGCGTGTGTTCCGTCACATTGAGGAATCAGCGAAAGGCAGTGAGGCAGAGAGCGACTTTGCCGGACTGTTCGATGACTATGATGTAAACAGCAATAAACTGGGTTCTACAGTTGCAAAGCGTAATGAAAAACTTGTAAAACTGCTGAATGGCGTAGGCGAAATGAATCTGGGAGATGTGAAAGACCATTCTATTGATGCCTTTGGTGATGCGTATGAGTACCTTATGACCATGTACGCATCGAATGCCGGAAAATCTGGTGGAGAGTTCTTTACTCCGGCAGATGTGTCCGAACTGCTTACACGTCTTGGGACTATAGGAAAAACAGAAATCAATAAAGTATATGATCCGGCTTGTGGCTCGGGTTCATTGCTTTTGAAGGCTGAGAAAATTCTTGGCAAGGATGCTATCCGTAACGGCTTTTATGGTCAGGAGATCAACATTACAACCTACAACCTGTGCCGTATTAATATGTTCCTGCATGATGTGGGATTTGATAAATTTGATATAGCTTGTGAAGATACATTGCTCAGTCCTCAGCACTGGGATGATGAGCCATTTGAGTTGATCGTATCTAATCCACCGTATTCTATCAAGTGGGCGGGAGACGAAAATCCACTGCTCATCAATGACCCTCGTTTTGCTCCGGCTGGAGTTCTGGCACCTAAGAGCAAAGCGGATATGGCGTTTATTATGCATAGTTTGTCATGGCTTGCGTCTAACGGAACTGCTGCCATCGTATGTTTTCCGGGAATCATGTACCGTGGTGGTGCAGAGCAGAAAATCCGTAAATATCTGGTAGATAACAACTATGTGGATTGCGTTATTCAGTTGCCGAGTAATTTGTTCTTTGGCACTTCGATTGCAACCTGTATCATGGTAATGAAAAAGAACAAGGCAGACAACAAGACCTTGTTTATTGATGCTACAAGCGAATGCGTGAAGGTGACCAACAATAATAAGCTGACACCAGAGAATATCAATCGGATCGTAGATGTGTTTGCTAAGCGTGAAGAAGTGGAGCATTTTGCACATCTGGCAAGCTATGAAGAAGTATCCGGCAATGATTATAATTTGTCTGTATCCACTTATGTCGAAGCCGAAGATACCAGAGAGAAAATTGATATCGTGAAGTTGAATGCGGAAATTAAGGAGATTGTTGCTCGTGAGCAAGTGCTTCGAGATGAGATTGATAAGATCATCGCAGAAATCGAGGTGTGATTTATGGGAGAATTATTTCCGAATCAATACTGGGGAATGGAGATATGGAAACATCAAGAATTGCCGATAATAGAATCACATGATTTTAATTTTTTTAGATGCCTTGAATTTAACGATGGTTATTATGGAAAAACAGTAAGTGAACTTCATAGCGGGAATCTGAGATTAAGTAGAAAAGATAATAGGTATTCAAATCTCTTTCCCGGTCAAAAACTGTCATATTGGGCAGACAGTCCGCAAACGGCAAGGGCAGAAATCAAAAAGTGGGGATCAGGTAATAATATTTTGACATTTTGGGCATATGATGATGGGAGCAGTTTTATTCCTACAATTTATCCGGCTGAAAATATTCGGATAATTGATGGTGTTCATTTTGGATTTGATAAGATTTTGAAAAAAGTTGGCAACCATGAAGAATTGACCCGTAGCGAAAAAGAGTTTATTGATAAAATAGGACGTGAAAGGCCAGATTGTCTTGCATATTATTCAGAAGCCAAAACGGGAGGCATTTGTTTTTTGTTTTTTGAACAAGGGTTTAAAAAACTTTCACTTCGTGAGGTAGCATTACGTTTGGGCGATTATAAAGGAAAGAACACAGCTAAGGTGACTTGTGCAGTTACAAGTGATTTTAATCCAGTATTGGAAGGCTATGGCCATTATTTTTCTCCGATCGCAAAGAGGAAATATGATGATAAGTACACAACAAGTGATGAATATATACTGCGAAAGCAAGTTAAGGATTATTCACATGAACAAATAACGGAGATGATGCGATGAGCAGATTAGATAAATTAATTGAAAAATTGTGCCCAGATGGAGCAGAATTTTTAACTTTGCAAGAATGTACCCAAAAGGTTAAAAATATTAAATGGAAAAGTTATTCTGGAAACGATAAAAAGTACATAGATTTAAGCTCAGTGGATAGAGATTTACATTGTATAATGGAAACACAAAATATCAATTCGGATTCAGCACCAAGCAGAGCACAGCAAATTGTACAGACAGATGATATTCTTTTAGGAACTACTCGTCCAATGCTGAAAAGATATTGTATGATTCCGGAAACATATGATAATGAAATTTGCAGTACAGGTTTTTGCGTGTTAAGAGCGAATACAGAGATTGTGCTTCCAAAATGGATTTATCATAACATTGCTACGACTGATTTTTTTGCTTATGTTGAGCAAAATCAAAAGGGTGCAAGCTACCCAGCAATATCCGATGCAAGCGTAAAAGCGTTTAGCTTGCCTGTACCTCCTCTGGAGGTACAACGTGAAATAGTCCATATTTTGGACTCTTTCACGTTACTTACAGCCGAGCTTACAGCCGAGCTTACAGCCGAGCTTACAGCTCGGAAGAAACAGTATGAATTTTATCGTAATAAACTGCTGACATTCGATAACAATGTTAAAATCGTTCCGTTAGCTGATATTGCTGATATTGGTACGGGCAGTAGTAATACTAATGAGGGACTTGAAGAAGGTAAATATCCTTTTTATGTCCGTTCACAGGAACCGTTGCGAAAAAATGAATATGAATATGATGAAACCGCCATTATTACTGCTGGTGATGGAGTCGGTGTGGGAAAGGTATTTCATTATGTTGAAGGAAAATATGCTTTGCATCAAAGGGCATACCGAATTCATATAAATACTCCAGATGTATTACCAAGATATTATTTTCACTACATGAGATCGGCATTTTTATCATATATACAGAAAACTATGTTTCAGGGGTCAGTGGCATCTATTCGAAGACCGATGCTAAATCAATTCCCTGTTCCTGTTCCAACATTGGATGTACAGAAAAGGCTTGTTAATGTTCTCGACAATTTTGAAGCCATCTGCACTGACCTAAATATTGGCTTGCCAGCAGAAATTGAAGCACGCCAGAAGCAATATGAATATTATCGTGATTTGCTCTTGACATTTGCTGAAACAGGCAGCACACTCATGACAGACAGACAGACAGACAGACAGACAGACAGACAGACAGACAGACAGACAGAC
>ONZU01000253.1_pt1 | contig 59514 bp, 56 predicted proteins | sample 1671161 | NCBI WGS metagenome assembly ONZU01 (sample SAMN06348128, study PRJEB24527) | human gut metagenome | biome: human gut; feature: ankylosing spondylitis patient; material: feces | host: Homo sapiens | place: China | collected 2015-10
CGTCGGCATTTGTAAGTCAAGGCTCGAGGCCTTGACTTGCAAATACATGAATATCACTAATTCAAGTATTGCCAGCTTGGGGCATCGAGCCCCAAGTTGGCAATGCCGACGCGGGGACGCGTCGCCCCCAGGTGAGGGCGCCCCCCCCAATTAGGCAGATAAATTGCTGCTTGTTAAAATCCGAGACTATAATAATACAATAGTGGCTCAACACTCACTTGTGTTGAGCCACTATAAGGTTGCTAAGTGTAGCATGCGTTTAATTAAAATGGTTGTTAGTAAGACGCAAAAGTGGCGCATTTACTACACTGAATTTCGAAAAAACGCAATATCTCTTTATATTTTTCTATCATTATCCAGCGTAAATGGCAAAGATAGTAGGTATCTTATTGATATCGGGAAGAGGCGTTTGTTTCCACTCTTTAACCGTTTTTGATTGTATAAATTCTTGCTCCGTAGTAAGCCCTGAGGCTATACAGAGACGAGTGCGAGGATTACAAGTTGAAAGTATATCAGCAATGATTTTATGATTGCGGTAGGGAGTCTCAATGAACAGTTGCGTTTGGTGTTCAGCTGCAGAGCGGCTTTCGAGTTGCTTGAGTCGTTTAGCACGGTCGGAAGGGTTTATGGGTAAGTAGCCATGAAAGGCGAAACTTTGGCCGTTAAACCCAGATCCCATAACGGCTAAAAGAATAGATGAAGGCCCCACAAGCGGCACTACGTGTAATCCCTCGCGTTGTGCGATAGCTACTACGTCTGCCCCAGGATCGGCCACAGCAGGACATCCCGCTTCGCTAATCACTCCCACCGACTCGCCAGCGCGGAGTGGGTCAAGATATTTGCTAAAACGTGCTGTGTCAGCATGCTTTCCCATGGGGTAGAAGGTAAGTTCATCGATATTGATGTTACGGTCCACTTGTTTGAGGAAGCGACGCGCGGTGCGCACCTCCTCAACGATAAAGTGACGTATGCTGAGTATTATCTCCTTATTATAGGCAGGCAAAACGTTGGATAAAGGAGTTTCGCCTAATGTGACAGGTATGAGATAGAGTGAAGCCATTATTTTTGCTTATGTTGGGACTATTGTTGATATTTACTCTCGTTGAGCATACGTTGATAATCAGTGAAATGGAGCAATGAATCGAGACTTATCTCAGGGTGTTGTTGCATATAACTATCAACGATTTGCATGCCCACCCAAAGTCCAACTCCACGTGAGTGAGCGTCCTTAAAGTAAGGGTGTGCATCACTTGTCATCATAACAGACTTGCAAAGCATAGAGTCGGTAGTGTTCCACATTGGAGGCTGTCGCAAAATGTTCCAACAATAACTCTCGTGTTGAGTGTACCACTTTTTTGTAGCTGCTTGATAAGCGGCTACGTCTAAAGGTTTGCTATCAATCAATTGAGAAACGATCCAACCTAATTTGCCTTGATGTAATATCATGTTGCCAAGAGTAAACTCTTTTACCTGTTTGTGCAAGGGAAACTGTTGTGCTAAATAGAAGAATATACACTCTTGCACCATACGCGAAGGCTCCATGGTGACACGTTGGTTTTCGTAAAAGTATTTTTTGTAAGAAGGGTAGTTAGTGCCCAAGTATTTGTCAAGACTGATGCCTAATAAGCTATCGCCCACCACAATGCTTTGGTTAAAGGCAGAGTTTTGTGCATAGATACGAGGTGTGACGAAAGAAGACTGTTCACCCTTTAGTCGTGCAAAGGCTTGTTTGAGTTCCTTTTCGTAAGGTGTGAGGTCTTCAAAGCGTTGGGCAACGTCCTTGCGAAGTTGCGTTAAGGTAGGATTGTTGTAAAATGCTCGTAAGCTATCTTCTATTCCTTCTTGGTCGGCGCGTCCCAATCGCAGCACATTCTCAATCAGAACACGGGTTTCGCGTGGAAACTCCGTATTCATTCTTTGCCAGAGTGCTATATTACCTGTACTGACATAATCATCAACAATACGGTCGTAGCGAACAATCCGTTGTGGGTTGCTCGCTTCATCCTTTATTAGGCTGCGGTCAAACTGACAACTGGCAATGCAAAATGAAAGTAAACCTATTTGCAAAACCCGCATAATGTTACGCTTCTTTGTCAAAAATCTATAGTATTTAAAAATACACCATTTCTTTACAGTGCAAACTGTTCATGGTGCAAAGATAGTGCAAGGTGAGCGCAATGCAAAATGAAAGTTAAGAAAACTTTCATAAACTGCAATTTATAAGCCTCTCCCCCTAACCCCCTCTCCGACCGGGGAGGGGGTTAGGGGGAGAGGCTTATAAATTGCAGTTTATCTAAATTCGAATATATTAAGGTAGTAACATTTTCTTTACCGTCATGTTCTTTGACAATCGGCTCAAGTCGACATTACCTTTAATACCCTTTACGCGTCCGGCGTCGCTAAACTGCCAGAGGTCGTAGTTGGCACCATTGATAATGGGAGGCGTGCGCCGATAGGCGGCAATGAAGAGGTAGTGGCGGTTGAAGCGTGGATTGAGATAAGTATTGTAGAAGTTTTGGTGCGTATAGATGATGGGCAACTTATTATAATGCTTCTTCACTAAGCGCACAAAGGTCATGAGACTATCTTGTAGTTGCTGCTTGCTCTTCCACCCTTTAAACTCCTCCACGTCAACAATTGGTGCAAGGTCCTGATACGTAAGGTTGGCTTGCGAGCGAAACCACGCAAACTGTTCATGTGCGGAACTACGTGCCGTGAAGTAGTGATAAATGCCTATCTTAAAGCCTTGTCGGTGTGCCTCACGCGCATTGTCAAGGTAGCGGCGGTCAACGTGGCCTGTGCCTTCGGTAGCCTTGATGAACACGTAGCGAATGTTCTTGTTGCTACGTCGCACCGTCTTCCAGTCAATTGTACCATTGTGGCGCGACACGTCAATGCCGTCATACCCTGTACTATAGGGGCGAGTGTCTGTCGCCTCGCGGTGACAGGCACAAGCCGTAAAGAGTAGCAGTAATAGTAGCGGTAGAAAGTGTATATATTTCATACATTATGTTACTGGAAGTAGATGCGCTTTACACGCGTGCTGACAGAAGTAAGCACCTCGTAGGGAATCGTGTCGAGCACATCAGAGAGTACCGTTACGGGAAGGTTGTCGCCAAAGATCTCGACCGTGTCTCCCTCGTGGCAGTCAACGTCGGTCACGTCGATCATGCAAACGTCCATACAGATATTGCCAATGTAGGGTGCCTTCTGTCCGTTCACCAAGCAGTAGCAATGGCGATTGCCCAAGTGGCGGTTCAATCCATCGGCATAGCCAATAGGTATGGCGGCAATGCGTGAGTCACGGTCAACGAACGAACGGCGCGAATAACCTATACTATCGCCTTTCGGCACATTGCGAATTTGTAGTATTGTGGTGCGCAATGACGTAACGTTGTGTAGTCGGCGGTTGTCAATCGGGTCGATGCCGTAAAGTCCCAAGCCAAGGCGTACCATGTCGAGGTGGCGCTCGGGAAAACGTTCAATGCCCGCGCTGTTGCAGATGTGGCGCAACACCTTGTTGGGGAAGGCTGCTTGCAGTTGTCGTGAAGCCTTGTCGAAAATCTCAAATTGATGTTGTGAAAATTCATCAAAGTCGGGTGAGTCAGAACCCACAAAGTGTGAGAATACCGAACGCGGCACAATGGCCGTTTGACGTTTCAGGCGTTTAATCACTTCGGACACGTCGGTGACAGGATTAAATCCTAAGCGGTGCATGCCCGTGTCCAATTTAATATGAACGGGGAAGGCTTGAATGCCCTCCTTTTCGGCAGCATAAACCAATGCGTCGAGCAACTTAAAGTTATACACTTCAGGCTCTAAGTCGTATTGGAAGAGGGTATTGAAAGCCGTCATCTCAGGGTTCATTACGATGATACCCGTTGTGATGCCAGCACGACGCAGTTCTGCTCCCTCGTCGGCCACGGCCACGGCTAAGTAGTCCACGCCACGATCTTGTAAGGTCTTAGCTATCTCAACCGAACCTGCTCCATAAGCCGAAGCCTTCACCATACACGTGATTTTGGTTTCGGGCTTCATAAACGAACGATAGAAGTTTAAGTTTTCGGTAATGGCCTCCAAGTTTACGTCAAGTGTCGTCTCGTGAACGCGCAGTGATAAGGCAGCTGTAATCTCTTCAAAACCAAACTTACGCGATCCCTTAATCAGCACCATCTCGTTCGATAGCGAGTCGAGCAGTCCGCTCTCTTTCAACGCTTCACTCGATTCGAAGAAAGTCTTCTTCACGTTGAAGAGGGAGTGAGCGGCCGATATTTCAGGACCGACACCGATCAGGTGGTCAATGCCACGGTGATTGACCATATCGGCCACTTGGCTATAAAGTTCAACGACCGAAAGTCCCGTTTGCAGTATGTCAGAGAGAATAAGCGTCTTGTGCTTCTCTTGTTGCTCAGGACGGCGGTTCATAAAGTCAAGCGCAATATCGAGTGAAGCTACGTCAGAGTTGTAGCTATCGTTAATGAGCGTACACCCTCTCACACCTTGTATCACCTCGAGTCGCATGGCAATCGGTTCGAGTGTAGCCATACGCTCTGCAATCACCTCAGGTTGTAAGTGGAGATATAGGCAAGCTGCCAGACAATGGATGCAGTTTTGAATCGAGGCTTCGTCAGTAAAGGGAATGCGGAAGTCGTTCTCTGCGCCTAAGAAGCGGTAAGTAATATGCGTAGTGCGATCCTCCTTCTCAATGCTGCGAATGAAGAGAGGGGAGTCCGTGTTGCGCGTTGACCATGCTATGGCATCACCCGTGTAGAGTGAGACCGCCATGCATTCATTGATTACTTCGTCGTCGGCACAGTAAATCACCACTTCAGCATCTTTGAAGAGAGAAATCTTCTCTAAGCATTTCTCTTGAATAGTGGCAAAGTTCTCTTGATGTGCGGGGCCAATGTTGGTCATAATGCCGATGGTAGGCTGAATAATCGCTTTCAGTGCCTGCATCTCGCCCGGTTGTGAGATGCCTGCTTCGAATATGCCCACCTGTGAGTGTTCGTTGAGCAACCATACGCTCAGAGGTACACCCACTTGAGAGTTGTATGAACGGGGCGAACGCGTTACGTTAAGTGAAGGAGAAAGTAATTGGTACAGCCATTCTTTTACCACCGTTTTACCATTCGACCCTGTCACACCGATAATAGGCAGATCATATTCATCGCGGTGGCGCTCAGCCAAGCGTTGTAAGGCTTTCAGTGGACTTACAACGAGCAGGAAATTAGCGTCAGCATAATCCGTTTCGTAATTGCCAGGCACGTTGCCCACTACAAAGTTACGAACGCCACGTCGGTAGAGTTCGGCTATATAATGATGTCCGTCGCCCAACTTAGTGCGCAAGGCGAAGAAAAGTGTTGTCTCGGGAAAGGCCAGTGAGCGGCTGTCCGTTAGTAGCCAATCAATGCTCGCTTCGGCTGAGCCAAAGCGGCGTGCGCCGATAAGGGCGGTAATATTATCAATGGAGTAGTGCATAATTTATTGCAACTTTTTTATGGGTGGTTCTAATAATTCTGAAATAGGGATTTGTGCGCTATCGGAAGTGTATTTTTGAAAGTTTGTGAGGGAGCATAGCGGGCTATGTGACCGAACAAACTTTCAAAAAGACACTTCCGAGAGCGTACAAATCACATTTCAGAATAGCAGAACTCTAAAAACAGAATTTTTAGAACCACCCTTATATGAATGCAAAGTTAGTTGTTGCCTTTTTATTATGCAAGGAGTTGGTGAAACAAACTGCAATTATCGGCCTAATTGCAGTTTACCCACACGATTCGTTATAGAGCCATTAAAATAGAGTCATCTTACGAATAAAGATTAAAGCAGTCAACTATAATCGTTAAATCACATATAGCCGTTAAACAATGCACATTCAGTTATCGTCCACTGGCCCGTGGAAGTGTTTCCACTGGCCAGTGGAAACACGTACACTGGCCAGTAGAAACACGTCCACAGGCCAGTGGACGACGACTGAGTGGGCAAGTTTGATTAATTATCCAACTGCAGTTTACCTAAGTTCAGAGAATAAAGAAAGATAGGCTGTGGCTCGGCAATAAAAACAAAAGCACACTTTTGTTTTGTCTTGAACGCTCCTTGCACTATCTTTGCATAGCTTTTTTGTAAGCATGGAAAACGATTTTTTTTGAGAAACGAAAGATTATCATGCGTATACTCTTTTTATCAGACATACATGGGTCACTGCCAGCACTCGATGCAGTGTTGCGCTATTATGATGCCCATCACTATGACCTCTTGGTCTTGTTAGGAGACATACTTAACTATGGACCACGCAATGGACTGTGTCAAGGACTCGACCCACAAGCCATTGCAGAACGATTGAACGAACGCGCGGCCAATATAGTGGCCGTTCGAGGCAACTGCGATTCGGAGGTAGACCAAATGTTGCTCAACTTCCCTATTCAAAGTACCTATATGCTATTGGTTGATGAAGGCAAACGCTTCTTCATTACCCACGGCCACGTGTATAATGAGAAGAATATGCCCACAGCTCCCGCTTGCGACGTGTTCATTTATGGTCACACCCACCTACAAACGTTGCGCGAGGCCAATGCTGAGGCTGGTACCCCCATTATCGTCAACACGGGATCGCCCACATTCCCCAAGGGAGGCAATCCCCCAACCTTTGCCACCTATGCCGAAGGCAACCTCGCTATTCGTACCCTTGATGGAACTGCGCTGAGCAGCCTGAAATTGTAATATTCCTCTTTCCTTTTCCCCATGAATAAGACATATACTTACGATGAGGCCTATCGCGCCTCACTTGAATACTTTGAAGGTGACGAATTAGCCGCCCGCGTGTGGGTGAACAAATATGCCATGAAGGATTCCTTTGGCAATATATATGAATGTTCACCACGCGACATGCACCACCGCATCGCGCGTGAGATAGCACGTATCGAACAGAAATATGCCAACCCTGTGAGCGAAGAAGAAGTGTTTCGTATGCTCGACCACTTCCGTTACCTCGTTCCAGCAGGTTCACCGATGACAGGCATCGGTAATGATTATCAGATAGCGTCCCTCTCCAACTGTTTTGTAATTGGCATAGACGGCAATGCCGACTCCTATGGTGCTATAATGAAGTTAGACGAGGAACAGGTACAACTTATGAAACGCCGTGGTGGCGTAGGACACGACCTCTCAGGTATACGCCCCAAGGGCTCACCCGTCAAAAATTCCGCTCTCACCTCAACAGGTATTGTACCCTTTATGGAGCGTTACAGCAACTCTACTCGTGAGGTGGCACAAGACGGACGTCGTGGTGCCTTGATGTTGAGTATCTCCGTACGTCACCCCGAGGCAGAGGACTTCATAGATGCCAAGATGACCGAAGGTAAGATAACGGGAGCCAACGTCAGTGTAAAACTCGATGACGAGTTTATGCGTTGCGCCATCGAAGGACGCCCCTATCACCAGCAGTTTCCCATCGATGATAGCGCCCCCATTATATTAGAAAAAGACATTGACGCCACCGCTTTGTGGAAGAAAATTGTACACAATGCGTGGAAAAGTGCTGAGCCTGGTGTGCTCTTCTGGGACACAATTCTGCGTGAAAGTATCCCCGACTGCTATGCCGACCTTGGGTTCCGTACCGTAAGTACCAATCCTTGTGGCGAAATTCCCCTCTGTCCCTATGATAGTTGCCGTCTCTTGGCTATCAACCTTTACAGTTATGTAAAACACCCCTTCACGCCGGAGGCTACGTTCGACTTCGAACTCTTCAAAGAACACGTCACGTTGGCACAGCGCTTTATGGACGATATCATCGACCTCGAACAAGAGAAGATTGACCATATCATTGCCAAGATAAAGTGCGATCCACAGAGCGATGAGGTAAAACATACAGAGCTCCACCTTTGGGAGAAGATCAAGTACAAGACTGCGCAAGGTCGTCGTACCGGTGTAGGTATTACTGCTGAGGGGGATATGATAGCTGCTTTAGGACTTCGTTATGGCACAGAGGAGGCTACCGAAATGGCTGTAGAAGTGCAGCGCACTTTGGCGCTTACGGCCTATGCTTCTAGCGTGACAATGGCACGGGAACGTGGCGCGTTTAGCATATACGATGCTAAGCGTGAAGCGAATAATCCCTTCATACTGCGCATCAAAGAACAGGCCCCCGAACTTTATGCCGACATGGTAAAGTATGGTCGTCGCAATATAGCTTGTTTGACGATTGCCCCCACAGGCACTACCAGCCTTATGACGCAGACTACTTCTGGCATCGAACCCGTATTTATGCCCGTCTATATGCGTCGCCGCAAGGTTAACCCCAATGATACCAACGTACACGTCGACTTTATGGACGAGACGGGTGACTGCTTCGAAGAATACGTTGTCTATCACCCCAAGTTCCTCACATGGATGAAGGCACAAGGACTCGATACCGAGAAACGTTATACGCAAGACGAGATAAACGAACTCGTGGCACGTTCTCCTTACCATAAAGCCACAGCCAATGACGTTGATTGGCTGATGAAGGTGCGTATGCAAGGAGCTATCCAGAAGTGGGTAGATCATAGCATTAGTGTAACGGTCAACTTGCCCAACTCTGTTGATGAAGACCTCGTCAACCGCCTCTACGTTGAGGCATGGAAGAGTGGCTGCAAGGGTTGCACGATTTATCGCGACGGATCGCGTGCAGGCGTATTGGTCAGCACGCAGAAGACTGATAAGAAGGAGAAAAAGGAGGAGAAGGAAGCAGCTTCTGTTGGTGTGTACAAAATGCCCGTTGTTACCGAGCGACGTCCTGAAGAGTTGGAGTGTGATGTGGTGCGCTTCCAGAATAATAAGGAGAAGTGGGTGGCTTTTGTCGGACTCTTAGATGGTTATCCTTACGAAATCTTTACGGGGCTGCAAGACGACGAAGAGGGCATTGTATTGCCAAAGTCCGTATCGAAGGGGCGCATCGTGAAGCGTCAGTTGCCCGACGGTACGAAGCGCTATGACTTCCAGTTCCAAAACAAACGTGGTTATAAGATGACCGTAGAGGGATTGAGTGAGAAGTTTAATAAGGAGTATTGGAACTATGCCAAGCTCATTTCGGGCGTGTTGCGCTATCGCATGCCGATTGAGAATGTGATAAAACTTGTCAATTCTTTGCAACTGGAAAGCGAAAACATCAATACGTGGAAGGTCGGCGTGAGTCGTGCCTTGAAAAAGTATGTTGTGGACGGTACAGAGGCGAAGGGGCAAAAATGTCCGAACTGTGGCCACGAGTCGTTGGTTTACCAAGAAGGTTGTCTTATCTGCAAACATTGTGGCGCTAGCCGTTGCGGATAGGAACATAAATGAGCATTAACGAAATCATAAATCTTTTCGTTAATGTTCATTTTTTGTCCATTCCTAAATTGTAGTTTATGAGACAAATGTTAGAAATATCAATGCCTGAGATGCGGTTTTACGCCTATCATGGTGTATTGCCGCAAGAACGAGAGATGGGGGGAGAGTATCGTCTCTCACTCTTATTATATATAGATACAAAAGATGCCCACCAAGCCCTCTACCATGATGACTTGGCAGGGACAGTTAATTATGCCGAAGTGTACGACCTCGTGAAGTGTGAGATGCAACGTCCTACACAACTACTGGAAGCCTTGGCTGCTCGCATCGCTCACTCGTTGCTTCGTCACTTTAGCTTATTGCGTCAGGTTGACGTAAAGGTGACAAAGTGTATGCCCCCTATAGCGGGCTTTGACGGACAAGGAGTAAGCATTGCTTACAGCCAGCGTCGTGAAATGGTAGTTTGGGACTTTGACGGCACCATAGCCGATACAGCAAAGGGTATTGTCGCTACGATGACGGCTACATTCGAACGTATGTCCTTCCCAATTCCAACGCCGTCTGCTATCTGTGCGACTATTGGGCTGCCCTTGCTCGATAGCATCGCTCAGTTGGCACACTTGCCATTGGATAGTGAAGAAGTGAAGCAAGCCACAGAACTTTATCGCGTGTTGTTTGAACAGATGGGTACGGCCAATGTAACCCTATTTGAAGGCATAGCTGATGAGATGCTTCGCCAACGTGAGGCAGGAATGTACGTAACTATTGCCACCAGTCGAGGGCATCAGTCGGTCGATGAACTTTGTCGTAAGTTAGGCATTCGTCATCTTATAGACTACATTGTGGCGTGTGAGGACGTTCATACGCATAAGCCCGATCCTACTCCTGTACTTCATCTCTGCCAAGTAATGAATGTTCTTCCGTCAGATACTACTGTGATAGGTGACACTACTTACGACATCGAAATGGGTAGGCGTGCTCATGCAGGTTGTTGCATTGGTGTTAGTTGGGGAAACCATACTCCCGAACAACTCCTTACTGCAGGGGCTGACAAAGTGGTGGATAACATGAATGAGCATTAACGAAATAGTTAGCGAAAAAGATGAATGGAAGTATTTAATGGATAATTGATGATAATTAATGTTCAGAACAAAGCGCGAAGCGCGTGACATGAATAGTTAACGTTTAAGTTCAATTCTTTTTTGCTATTTATGTGTTGATGTCCATTTATGTTAGAACCGAAAATAAAAATTGCATTTTTCTTTTTAAAGCGCCAACCTTACACTATCTTTGCAAGAGCAATTAACAATAACACAATTATATAACAATCAATATGGCTACAACTCCAGAGTTCAAGTATGCTCCTATGTTCCAATTGGGCAAGGACACTACTGAATATCGCTTAATTGGCAAAGAAGGCGTCAGTACAGGCGAATTTGAAGGTAAAACAATCTTGAAGGTTTCGAAGGAAGCCCTCACTCAGTTGGCACAACAAGCCTTCCACGATGTAGAGTTTATGCTCCGTCGTGAGCACAACCTTCAGGTGGCTAAGATACTTTCTGACCCCGAAGCTTCAGAAAATGATAAGTATGTAGCATTGCAATTCCTTCGCAATGCTGAGACTGCCGTAAAGGGAATTCTTCCCTTCTGCCAAGATACGGGTACGGCTATTATCCATGGCGAAAAGGGGCAGCGTGTGTGGACTGACTTCGAAGACGAAGAGGCACTCAGCCTTGGCGTTTATAACACTTATACACAAGACAACCTTCGCTATTCACAAAATGCACCGCTCAATATGTACGATGAGGTAAACACGCGTTGCAACCTCCCCGCACAGATTGACATTGAAGCCGTTGAAGGCGACGAATATCGCTTCGTAATGGTAGCAAAGGGGGGTGGCTCAGCTAACAAGACCTACTTCTACCCCATGACCAAAGCTACGATCCAAAACGAAGGAACATTACTCCCCTTCTTGGTAGAGAAGATGAAGAGCCTTGGTACTGCTGCTTGTCCTCCTTATCACATTGCCTTCGTAATTGGCGGAACAAGTGCTGAAAAGAACTTGCTTACGGTTAAGTTGGCATCTATCAAATATTACGACAATCTACCCACAACGGGCGACGAGACAGGTCGTGCCTTCCGCGACATTGACTTAGAAGAAAAGCTCTTACATGAAGCTCATAAGATCGGTCTTGGCGCACAATTTGGTGGTAAGTACTTGGCACACGATATTCGCGTCATTCGTCTGCCTCGTCACGGTGCAAGTTGCCCCATTGGTATGGGCGTAAGTTGCTCTGCCGATCGTAACATCAAGGCCAAGATTAATAAAGACGGCATTTGGTTGGAGAAGATGGACGAGAATCCTACCGAACTCATACCCGAAGAACTTCGCAATCCGGGCGAAGGCGGTAAGGGAATTGAAATCGACCTTGACAAGGGTATCGATGCTGTACGTGCAGAGTTGACCAAGTATCCAGTAAGTACACGTGTAAGTCTAAAGGGTACAATCATTGTAGCGCGCGACATTGCCCATGCCAAACTCAAGGCTCGCCTTGATGCCGGTGAAGATCTCCCACAATACTTCAAAGATCACCCCATCCTTTATGCTGGACCTGCTAAGACTCCAGAGGGTTATCCTTGTGGCTCAATGGGCCCGACTACGGCCAACCGTATGGACCCGTATGTAGACGAATTCCAATCACATGGTGGTTCGCTCGTAATGATTGCCAAGGGTAATCGCGGTGACATCGTAACCGAAGCCTGCAAAGCGCACGGAGGCTTCTATTTGGGCACAATCGGTGGCGTAGCTGCTGTACTTTCACAAAGTTCTATTAAGAGCATTGAGTGCGTAGAGTATCCCGAGTTGGGTATGGAAGCCATTTGGAAAATTACGGTAGAAGACTTCCCCGCCTTTATTCTCGTAGATGACAAGGGAAATGACTTCTTCAAGCAACTCAAGCCCTGCACTTGCTGCCATTAATAACACAAGTCTTAGTGGCAAAAGTTAAGATCATTACATAAATCCCCTTACCTCCAAGTCGTTATGTGACAGAGGTAAGGGGATTTTGCATGAGGAAGGGGGAGAGACCTAATTCAGCTTATCTAAATAGTTTCACTCAATATGACAAGAGTGTCACAATCGTGGCAGTCTGTTCATATACCTATTATATATAAGTCAATATTCAGAATATTTCTTTCCTGTCTGAAAAAGTTTGGCACGCGCCTTGCATATTATAGAGCGTAACGCGCTGAACAAGCCGTTGCACAATCTAACTAAATTGAATAATAATAAAAAAGAATATACAAAATGGGAAAGATTATTGGTATTGACTTAGGTACAACGAATAGTTGTGTATCAGTATTTGAAGGTAACGAACCTACCGTTATCGCTAATAGCGAAGGTAAGCGCACTACACCTTCAGTAGTAGCCTTTGTTGAAGGTGGCGAACGTAAGGTGGGCGACCCTGCTAAGCGTCAGGCCGTTACCAACCCCTTGCGCACCATCTACTCTATCAAGCGTTTTATGGGTGAGAACTACGACCAAGTGCAAAAGGAAATTGCACGTATGCCTTACAAGGTAGTTCGTGGTGAAAACAACACCGCTCGCGTTGAAGTAGACGGTCGTCAGTACACGCCGCAGGAAATCTCTGCTATGATCCTTCAGAAGATGAAGAAGACGGCTGAAGACTACCTCGGACAGGAAGTAACCGAAGCCGTAATCACCGTACCTGCTTACTTCTCTGACTCACAACGTCAGGCTACAAAGGAAGCTGGTCAGATCGCAGGCCTTGAAGTAAAGCGTATCGTTAACGAACCTACTGCAGCTGCCTTGGCTTATGGTATTGACAAAGCCAATAAGGATATGAAGATTGCCGTATTCGACCTCGGTGGTGGTACGTTTGATATCTCTATCCTTGAGTTTGGTGGTGGCGTATTCGAAGTACTCTCAACCAATGGTGATACTCACCTCGGTGGTGATGACTTCGACCATGTAATCATCGAATGGTTGATCAACGAGTTTAAGAACGATGAGGGTGCTGACCTTTCAAAGGATCCCATGGCTATGCAACGCTTGAAGGAAGCTGCAGAAAAGGCTAAGATCGAACTTTCAAGTTCCACTACGACTGAGATCAACCTCCCCTACATCACTTCTGTAGATGGTATGCCTAAGCACTTGGTTAAGACTTTGACTCGTGCTAAGTTTGAGCAATTGGCTCACAGTTTAATCGAAGCTTGTAAGACTCCTTGTGAAGCTGCCTTGAAGGGTGCAGGTCTTTCTATCTCTGACATTGACGAAGTAATCCTCGTAGGTGGTTCTACACGTATTCCTGCCGTTCAGCAGTTAGTACAAGACTTCTTTGGCAAGGCTCCCTCTAAGGGCGTTAACCCTGATGAAGTAGTAGCAGTAGGTGCTGCTATTCAAGGTGCTATCTTGAACAAAGAGAGCGGTGTGGGCGACATCGTATTGCTCGACGTTACTCCTCTTTCACTCGGTATCGAGACACTTGGTGGCGTAATGACGAAATTGATTGATGCCAACTCTACCATTCCTTGCAAGAAGAGCCAAGTATTCTCAACCGCTGAAGACAACCAGCCTGAAGTAACTATCCACGTGCTCCAAGGTGAACGTCAGTTCGCTCGCGACAACAAGAGCATTGGCCGTTTCAACCTCGCAGGTATTGCTCCTGCACGTCGTGGTGTGCCTCAGATTGAAGTTACCTTCGACATTGATGCCAATGGTATCCTCAAGGTTTCGGCTAAGGATAAGGCAACGGGTAAGGAACAGACCATTCGTATCGAAGCATCAAGCGGCCTTTCAGAGGACGAAATTAACCGCATGAAGGCTGAGGCTCAAGCTAACGCTGAGGCTGATAAGAAGGAACGCGAGCGCGTTGACAAGATCAATGAGGCCGATTCAATGATCTTCCAGACTGAAAATCAGTTGAAGGAATTAGGCGACAAGCTCTCTGCTGACAAGAAGGCTCCTATCGAAGCTGCCTTGAACAAGTTGAAGGAAGCTCACAAGTCACAAGACATCGCAGCCATTGACGCTGCCAAGGCTGAACTCAACAATGCATGGCAAGCCGCTAGTGCAGAGATGTACAGCCAAGCAGGTGCACAACCCGGTGCAGGCGCAGGCTTCCAAGGTGGTCAACCCGGTGCAGGCGCAGGTGCTCAACAAAGTTCTTCTGATAAGAACGACGACATCCAAGACGCTGACTTCGAGGAGGTTAAGTAAGTACTTTGAAATTGTGACGTAGAACTGATAAATTCTAAATGAGGCATGATTAATTATAATTGTGCCTCATTTTTTATTATAACATTATGAGTAAAGTTTTTATTAGAAAATCAAAAGAAAGTAAACCAGTTGTTGCAATATGTTATGATTTTGATAAGACATTATCACCAGATGACATGCAAGCACAAGGGTATATTCAATCTGTTGGAGATGAAGTCGAATCTTTTTGGAAAGAGTCCAATGGGTTAGCTGAAGAGAATGAGATGGATCAAAATTTAGCTTACATGTTTACCATGATCCGGAAAGCGCATGGAAAAGTCTTATTTACTAAAAAGGCATTAATGGATTATGGAGCGAAAGTTCAATTATTTCCTGGTGTTGAGACATGGTTTAAGCGTATTAGAGACTATGGTGTAGATAAAGGAGTTATTGTAGAGCATTATATCATTTCATCTGGTCTTAAGGAAATGATAGAAGGTACAAAAGTCGCTAATGAATTTGAAAAGATATATGCAAGTTCCTTCTATTATGACAAGGATGGCGTTGCTCAATGGCCAGCACAAGTTATTAATTATACGAGCAAGACTCAATTTCTTTTTAGAATTGAAAAAGGAACTTTAGATGTGAATGATTCTGGTGTCAATGACTATTTTAAGCCAGAGGACATTCGTATTCCTTTTAGAAACATGGTCTATATAGGTGACAGTGATACGGATATACCTTGTATGAAACTCATTAATTCTTATTCTGGTCATTCTATTGGAGTTTATAATCCAGAAACAAAAGATAAACGAAAAGTCTATAAAATGATGGAGGATAAGCGCATAAAATATTATGCTCCTGCAGACTATACAGAAGGATCCGAATTGGATGAATTAGTCAAAACCATTATTAATACAACCGCATCAAATGAAAAACTGATGTCTATCCATTACCAAAACAAACAAGAACAGGTAAGCCACAATGGTCAGCTAGACAATCTGGAAGAGAAAGAGAAAGAGAAACTTATAATGGATTTGGAAAATAGCAATAGTTTTAAGCAAACTCATTCTATAATTTCCAAACTAAAAAAAATAAAGGATTGGACTTTAGAAGAAAAAAAACAATTAAAAACTATAGCGGAGAAGAACACACAGATTTGTTCGATAATGAAGGATGGCGATGTTGCCTCTTTCTACTCCTCTCTTGAATAAGCTGTTCCCTTATTCTATTCTGCAAACCATCACAAGTCCTAAGCCATCTCCTCCACCAACACTGAAATCGTGGTGGCTTTACAGATGGAATAGATTCAAACAAAGGACAGACAAATGGGGATTGCTCCAATGGTATCTTGTCATTCTTGGCATTATCGCCTGTGGTCTCTTTTCATCTCTCTATCAAAGTAAGGTTATGGATCTTGACAGAACTAACCGCATCTTTTATAAGAAGGTCATCATGGATGAGAAGAGAAAGGAGCTTTACCATGAGCTGGATTCGTTGATTTACTCCGATTCGTTTTTTAAGACATATTGGAGTTTGGAACATTGAACACATCTACAAAAAGAAGGTCAATGATGTAATTGATTTGTATCTAATAGTCAAATCTTAATAAAATTTAGGCGGCTAATCATAAGGTTTGGATTAGCCGCCTGTAAAGTATCAAATATTTCTCTTGACTTCATCACTTTTCTGCGCCATCACATAGTGCGTATTGAAAATCAATGAGTTACGTCAAAAAAGTGGGTGGATTTGGGTGGCGCAAGCAAAAATGTGTACCTTTGTTACATGTATGTACGGTAAGCGTGTCCGCGATGCTAGTATATACACGTCAAAAAAATATCGCTTAAGTTTTTATTCTTGAGCGATATTTTTTTGTTTCCATTTGTCCAGCAGCAAATCCTGGTACTTACTTAATGGTGTTCCTGGTGGTAGCGTTGCTGCTTTGTTTATAACATCAGATATATATATTCAAAGAAGTTAATACCTTGCAGTCTGCATGAGCATGCTAGCGAATAGAACATGGCTGCCCGTTTGGCACCAGCATGCGACCCGAAGAAAAGCGAGTTTCCTCGGAATAATGAAATGTATCTGTTGAGTCGTTCCACAAGATTGTTGTCCAGATGGTAATCTCCTCTTGTGAAGATATTAATCAGGGCGTCCCACTCGTTGAGCATATAATGCACGGCTTCATACTTCTCCGTCTTGGGCAGGAGACGGTTGTCGGCTGCCATGTGGTCAAGCTTCTTCTTTATGATATGCATGACTGGTATTGCGTATTGTTGTCGCCATTTGTAGTTGTCGCGTTCCGTCCAGCCGTTTTCTCCGATCTTATGCTTGTGGTTCTTGTGGTAAAGGAAGTTGATAAGGCGTACGATAACCTTGGCATCGAAATCGTCCCCACAATCGAGAAACTTTCTCTTCACATGCTGGAAGCATGCCAGACGCAACAGCCACTTTGCTATTTTACGGTATGGGGAGAAACCGTCTGACTGGAAGGCCCCTTTATAGCCCTTTATATAATCCAGTATAATGTCTTCCTTTCTGGAGCCGTCATGATAGAAGTAGTATACAAGACCGGTGTTTACTGCCGTCACCACCCATATATAGGCTTTCTTTATTCCTTTTCCGTCCTTGTTCTTGTCTTTGACAAGTACCTTGTGGTAGGTCTCATCGCCAGCGATGTATGTATCTTCCTTGATGATGCCACCGAGCGCCTTGTAGAGATTCTCGAAGATATTCCCTGTCTTGCGGAGCAGACCGTGTGCCATTCCCTTATCCATGTCGAAGCCGTTGTCGTTGAAGAATTTCACTATTCTCTCCACCGGCATTGCGTACATGTATCTGAGCTGTGCCAAACCTGCGATAAATGAGCCGTCATATTGTGAGTTAAGGAAAGGTGCGTCAGGAGCCTTGCCCGAAAAGAACTCGTTGTTCTGCGTATGCGTACGCACATGGTATATCTTCTTGATGAAGCGCATGGGGATGAGTTCATAACGTATCACGTCCCTGGTTTTGTACAGTCGTGCCAGTTCCTTGTTGAAGCGCGGGTCTTCTAGTTCGATAACCTCCTCGACGACTTCCACTTCCAGGTGCTACTTACGCTTTGCTCCATTGTTGGTACGGGTGCGTTTCTTCTTCTCAGAAGACTGGCATGCCGCTGCGTCTTGGGGCGCAGGTGTTACAGGTTGCTTCTCGGATTTGTTCTGTGTTATCTTGGCAAGTCCCTTGATTATACGCTTCTGCTTAGCCTCCTCCGACTTGTGTTCAAGCATGTTTCTTAAAGACGTGACCTCTTCCAGAAGGGCATCCGCCTTACGGTTCGCCTCCTGGAGTTGTTCCTGTAAAAAGGATATCTGTTGCTGCAACAATGCAATAATCTCGTCTTTCTTCATACTTCAAAGGTACGAAAAAAAGACGAGACTACCCAATAAAATATTATGTAGTTTTATAACAATATCATTGATTATCAGGTATTTATAGACGTAAAACAGTCGATATTCAACCTATTGCGATATCTTACAGACCTCAACGATATTCCGCTCATGATGGCGGATAGGGTCTTGTAGGGCATTACGCAAGCCTTCTTGCCGGTATTGAAATAGGGTATCTCGAAGGTACCTCTTTCAAGTCGCTTCTGATACAGTGTAAAACCGTCCGTATCCCAACGCAGGAGCTTTACCTGCTGCCGGTTCTTGCTGAAGAAGATGAACACAGCCCCACTTAGCGGAGGCAGGTCCATCTCCTGCGACACAAGCTTATACAGACCGTTTATCCCCAGGTTCATTCTAACATAGCGCTGGCAGATATAATAGCGCATTCCGTCATTTAGTCCAAACATGGCAGATCCTCCCTTCGGTAAAGTTTGAGAAACGACATGACCGCTTCTGCTATGCCACGTTTAATGTTCACCTGGGTGCCGTCGGGAAAAGTAAAACAAACTCCGTATAACATATCTGATGTATCCTTGTGACTTAGAGTAAAGTCAGCGGTTATCGGAAGAAATATAGAATCAGACGGCAGCATTTGTTTGTCTGTCGATTTTTTACTTTCACGTAGAAGAGTCCTGGCTTTTCTGACACTGAGACCATTGTTTTGCATCCATCTTGCCATACCACGCTTATTTACATGTTGTTCACATTGGAATGCTCGTAAACACGCTGTTGGATCATGGTTCAGTGTTTGTAGAAACATGTTCCATACACTTTTGTATCGTTCTGCTGCTAACATATTTTGAGGTTTTAATAATGTGGCAGTAAAGGTAACAAACATAATGATTTAAAAAAAGGCTGCATCGCGGACACGCTTACAATTATGCAATGTTTTTGTCTTTATTTTCAGCAGATTTGTCCTCTTTTTTAGTACTTTTTCTTATGCTTAATCATTCGATTTTGACAACATTTCAATGATCTATTTAGTGCTTTTGGACTAGCTTTGGCCAGTTCTATTGTTTTCTTTTAATTTCTCGGTAAAAATTTACCGAAGTATTGTAATATTATTCGTATTTTAATATTCTATTTACTATTTCAATGATGTCCTGCTCACATTTCATTGCAATATATTCAAAATCATCGTTATTGCGGAAATGATGGAGAACAGGGCGATTGTCAATATAGAGGTTCTTAATTGGTTTTGATTCGTTAAACTTCCAGCTGTTTGCACGAAGAAGGCGAGTTCGTCTGCCTTTGTGACTATTATCTCCCACAACTTCTATTTCGTAGCACATGCTACATTGCAGGTAATTATACCAGAAATTAAGTAGTATATACTCTTCCTTCTGATCGAGAGTAAATTTTAGACCATCAAAGTAAATGTACAGATATACCTTATCTCCCCAATGAGTTACTTCGTAAGAACGTTTTTCCAAATGACATTCTAAAATCCACAACAAAACTTCCTTGTAATTGTAATTACCGATTCGCTGTCCTTTCACAAGTACTATACGACCATTATTATCGCTATAGTATTTTCCGTGCATGATATATTTTATCATAGAAGGATGTAGTGAAAAGTAATAATTCTCAGGATGGGTATATTCTACAGCATCGATTCCCTCGATTATTTCTGGTACTAATCGCTTGTCCTTAAAGAGTTTTTGAATAAAGGGAAGCTTATAAATCTCATTTTCATTAGGAAGTCGTTGATAACCAGAACCGGCATCACAGAGTATTTCGTCCTTCATTGAATATGCAAATGCTTTAGCGAGTAGTTGGATCGTATTTTCACTATACTCTTTGCATACCCATTTACGAATCACATTGCTTTCATCTGAAATTTTTCTATAATTTTCAGCTGTAGCAGCAAAATATTCCTCTGCTAGACTTTTCATATGACAAAGGTGCTGCTCGCATTCTTTATCATTCCATTCATTTACATCAGTTGAATAGATTACATCAGACTTTAAAGAATCTAATTGATGGCCTTCATCTCGTTTGGCTTTAAATTGCGCTTTCTTTTCTTCAAATGACTTATTACTATATGAAGAATTTACTTCTCTGGAAACCAAAACAAGGTTGCCAAAAGTATTCAAATAACTAATTTGTTTCTTATTGTATTTAGGAGTCTGTGGGTTGATATGTTCAACTGAATTTTTCGATGATAGTCGATAGGAATCCCAATAAGGAAATTTTTTGGTTTGCTTATTTTTCCACCAAAGGATATACTCCATTTTATAGAAAATATAGTGCGCGAATTTGCAGCCATCTTCCTGCTCAGCAAGACGGTTGAAATATTCCGAAAAATAAATTCCCGAATAAATTCCTAGGCCATCGATCATTACATTATATGTACGCTTAAGCATATCCAGATTACTGCCCAAACAAAGTAATACATTATCTAGTTGCTGCAAATACTTTAATAAATCATCGGCATCATTCTCGGAAAACGAATGGAACAAAAATGGACAAATCCAGTGCTCGTATATTCGAGGTTGAGAAAAATAGAGTAGACTTTGCAACTGTGTCATCTCTGTTATAGTATTACCATTAGAACTATCACGATGAACACGTAAGTTTCCAGTTCTCTTGTCCTTTGAAATTCGGAGAGTACGCAGAGTAAGCACAGCCTCAGACTCGCCTTCTTCTTTAACCCATTTTACAATATTCTTATCGAATGCAATTCTCACCAGCCATAAGAGTTTCATAAAACTTCTCGCCGTTCCGTCATTTTTCATTTGTGCAACAGCTGGAGAGAAAATTTTAAGCAATTTCTTTTCGTTGAAGACATTGATGTCAAACGTATTCTCCTCACCATAAAGACAGAGCTTGTTTTGTATGAGAAATATACGCAAAGAATAAAGAAGGAGCATAGGAAAAGAGACAATACTCCGGATTTCCTTTCCTCCTCTTTGGCCAGTGTTACTGGAATTATCGTCTATGTTATCCAAAGAATCATTGTCAGTAATTGCTCTCTGAACAATTTGTAAAAGTGATTCTGACTGATTGTCGTAATTGTCTTTTACAGGAAGAAGAATGTATTTATCAATAAAATCATTGCCGAATTCAGCAATTACTCCCTCGTCTTCGTTGTCAGATTCTCTGTCAAAGATAAGGCGATCTTTCCATGTTAGTGAAGGGTCTTCTTGCTGAATGTTATGTTCTACGAAATCATTCATGTCTGCGCAAGCATTCCATATTTGACCATATCGGATCAACTGGTCTTCATCTTTTTCAGTTTCTTCTCTTATTAGATCCAGAATATGTGATTTGAGAATGTCTGTTTGTGACAATTGTTGGCCACGTCCATTAATAAGCTCAAATAATTTATTAAGGTCAGTGTCCTCTGGAATTTCTGTTCTTACAAGAACTACACAGTTCATTATAAATTCAGAAAATCCTGCCAAGCAATCTCTATGTTCATCAGCCTCGCAAAAAGTTTCGATGTTACCTATTGCTGAAGTCATATTTTTTATATCCGAAATGCCTGAAATTTCGCTATTGTCGATATCTTCATTTTCCAACATTTTGATCAAGTACTCTGATATTTGAGGACGAATTGCAAAATGTATGCGCAGATTCTCTTTATTTCCACAAAAGCGTTTCATTTCTTCACAGACACTATCATTCATGGAAGAAAGTACCATACAAATAAGCCACAAAGTAGTAAAACGTTGTTGACCATCAATCAGATCTTGTTTATTCCCATTAGAATATGTTACCACTCCACCAAGATAGTAATGTGCCTCGTTTTTTCTATATGCAGCAAAAAGATCTTCAAGAAGTTTGTTAACTTGAAGTTCCTTCCATACGTAAAGTCGCTGATAGATAGGTATATTGAATTGAATTCCTTTTTGGACAATATCTTTTAATGTAATATTGTTGGAATTATACTGTTTATTTTCCATTCTCAATTATTTCTTTAATCCATTCTATTTTGTTATTTACGAAATTAGTTTCATCAGATTTTGCCTGATCGAAATACTTGAAGTTCGCATCCTTATATTTTCGTATTGGAGAATTTTCTGGATCCTCCTCATGCCTACGTTCTATCTTTGTTTTCAATAAATCTTGTATAACATCTTCAGGCTCATAACTAATTTGTATCTTATCAATAATATTATTATGTTTCGTGATATTCATCATTGCTTCTTTTCTAAAAAAGTAATTATTGATTCGCCATTGTCCAATAATATTATCAATACACAATGCAAAATGATAAAGATCTTCAGACCCAAACTTATCATAGTAAAAAATCATGAGCATTATAAAATAATCACTCATATAGTTTGTGCTATTTGTGTTTAGATAAAGTTCATTGAAGAGTTTTCTCATATTTTCAATTTCGAAATCCTCGCTCTTCTCAACAAATAATTTCAATGCAATTTGATGGTAGGTCTTAATAAATGTAAAAAAACATATTCCTTTAATTAAAGGCTGACGAACCGTAAAGGGATATGATTTTGCAGTATTTCCAACAATCTGATTTTCTTCATTAGCTTCCATCTTACTGTTAATGATAAGCTCATAGGTTGTGGGATTTGAATATATCTTGATGTTGTTTTTTCCTGAATATGAAAGCTTTTCAGAAAATTCATGCATAACACTTTCATATGAAGCTGAATAATCAAAAGAACTTCCTTTCCATGTTCGAAGGCGCCAAAGTGCAATAACAATAAGATCATTTAGGTATTGCTCCGCCGAATTTCGGAAAATGTTATTTCCCGTGTTTTGCGTATTTTCCCACAAGCTGGCTGACGCATTCTGCAATTCTTCATCCGCATGAATAGCTCTTAGATGTACTGCTTTCAGTACATCTACAGCAGATGGTTGTACGCCACGGTTATTTTGAGAATCAAAGAAAGTAAAAGCATCATCTTCATTATCTGTCAAAATTACAGTAAATCGAAGATGATTGAAAATGTCATTCTGCTTTAACAATGCATATCGTCCGCCCTCTTTACATTTCTTTTTAGCTAAAGAAGTGATGGTACCAATAGTTTCCTTTGATTTATTTGAATTTACATTGATATCAATATTCTTTTGGTACTTGATCATCGCAGAGGACTCACCATTTAGAACATAATCAAGAATCAACAATGTAGTTAATCGCTGTTGCCCATCTACAATATTCCACTTTTTGTTATCATTATCTTTGTGAATAATGATAGTACCCATATAGTAGTCAATACCATTAATAAATTGTCTCGACTGTAGATATTCCAGCCAATCATTCATTAGGGTTTCGGCTTTCTTCTTTGTCCAAACATAAGGACGCTGATATGGTGGAACGGCTAAGATATAACCATTTAATTCTTGCTCGAATAACTCTCCATAAGTTGGGTTAATCGGATTGATATATGTATCATTTGAAGAATACATAAAATTTAAGATTTATTTTATACTACTACTTAAAATTACCACAAACTTTTAGCGTATGCTCCATTCCAATGTATCTGAATACGACTTTCGTACGAAGTAATTGACACTTCTGGGTGAGCACGCCAATAAGGATTTTGAATTTTATCGAGAAGAACAGAGTCTGTGAATTCCGGTTTAGCAGAATCTATGTTCTCTTTATCTATAATCCAGATTTCGCTAACTTCTCCATTGCTTTCAATCTCAGAACTCTTGCGTACACGGGATTTAAGCTCTATCTTTAGCAATTCGACCAATTCTTTCTTGTCCAGGCACTTGATACGATTACAAATGGAATCATCATCGGTAAAACCACCAGTGATGAGTTCACGGAGATAAGAGAGAACACAATATTGTATGCGTTCACGATAACGTTCGTCATGCTCTTTAGCATAACGGTTTAGTAATCGGAGAAGGCTTCCACCTTGCTGTACAAAGCCACCCAAACGAATAATTTTTTCTTCCTTTGTACTGAAAGACCATTCTGTGGATAGATCATCCCAATATTCTTTTCTTGCAATGTAACCTTCATATGTCTTGAGGTCACATTCAAAAGGCTTTTGTTTATTCATAAGCTAAAAGTTTAAAGCTTTCCATAACAATAGTCCATGTCTGATAAATCATAACAGCCAATATCTTTTATTTCACGGAGGAAAAGACGTGCACACATTTCTGCATCATCACCAGCTCTATGATGTTTACCTTCTGGAATATCTAACTGTTCACAAAGGTAGCCAAGTGTATTTGTTCCAAAGTCATAGTTATGACGAGCAGCACGAAGTGTACAATAATAGTCAACTTCAGGTGTTTCAAGTTCATGAAGTTCTAAAGACTTACGGATGCAAGAAATATCAAAAGCTGCATTATGAGCTACCAATATAGGAGTTTCGTCAAGATATTCCTTAATCTCTGACCATACTTCTGGAAAATCAGGGGCATCTTCTGTGTCTTCCGGATGTATGCCATGCACTTGGATGTTCCAATACGAATACGCATTATCCTCTGGTCGTACCAGCCAAGATTTGGTTTTTACAACCTTACCATCTTTAACTACACAGATACCTGCTTCACAAATAGAGGCTCGCTTACCTGTTGCAGTTTCAAAGTCTATTGCTATAAAATTCAATCCATCCATATTATGAATTGTTTTTTTCATTGTTAAACTTTATAATAAGACGATTTACGTGCTCTCTCATACAGTTGAGTTTAATAACCATATAATGGGGAACAATTCCTAATACGGATTCGAGTTCTTTGTTTTCAATCTCATCAATTTCACAAAGAATTTTATTGAGATCTGCTAAACATGTATCAACATCTTCTCCAAAAGACTCTATCTCGTAGATTTCTTCGCAACATTCTTCAATATGAGGAAATGTTGTTACACCTTCTTCTGATACACCGAGCATGGTACCGAACTGTTTCATCTTTACTAAGCACTCTTCTTTGCAAGCAAATTCTTCCTCAGTTTTCGGCTCGAAATTTGACATTCTTTCCCATTTATCTTTATAAATACTTGCAGCTTCATAAGAAGACGGTTTTTCTTCAGACTTCAAAACTAGCTTTTGAAAGTCAGCTAATATGTTTTGTAAGCAATTCATATCATTTATAATAATGAGTTAATGTGTTCGCAAGGTTGCGCATCTGATCTCGAAGTTTCTTAGGTTCCAACACTTCTACTTGATCTCCTTGTTGCATTATGAGCTGAAGAAAATCATAGGTTAGCTTTACATTATATGAAAATGTCGTTGACTCTTCATTACTCTCAACCTCTTGTTGTGACTCGTGAAGTGGCAATGTACGTAAGTAGTCTGGTGCATTCCAATATGCTCTCAGAACTACATGTTCAATCGGATCATCACTCGGGATAATACCAGTACATCCTTCATAGAACTTCTTCATGTTGAAACTTTTTTTTATCTTAAAAGTCTTATCAAGAATTGAAGCTTCATTGATACGATCAAGACCATACGCACGTATTTCCTTTCGAGGCGAATAACCTTCTTCTCCCTTATGTTTCTTGTTGAGCATAACATAGTAAGGATTGTTAGCGATGATGTACCAACGACGCTTGACTACTTTAAGGTAGTAAGGTTCAATTTCAAATGTGTTAGCATAGTCCTTGCCGAATCCTTGGTGTGTGATCTCCATAACTTTATTTTCACGCATTGCTTGCATGAATATGGTCAACCAAGTATGTCCAGAAGGAATATCTTCAAACTCAACTCGCTCTTGTAACTTGCTATCAGCCTGTATCTGGTTTAATGTAGCATACGAATCAACAAGCCAGCTTCGTAAGCCATCACCTTCCAGTTCATGAGGATTCACAATATGATATTTATACCCCTTTACATCAGGATCAAGTTCAATGATAATATTGAATATGTCCATAATGGCTTTACGATGGTTATGGAATGTACGAAGTGGTAATTCATCACCATCTCCATAACTTAAACCGCTCTGTTGCCACTTTTCGCTAACCTCCTTATAAGAAAGGTGTTTATAGTGACGGAACGTATCTACGAGCCAAACATATCTTCCAAATTGGTTTGCAGGCATATTATTTAATTTATTCGTTGCAAATATATATGTTTCCTATGAAATAAAACGGCACACCTTTATTTTATTGCCTTTTTGCCTCGATAAATAATGTTTTCTAAGGTTGAAAGTACGTATTTTCTATAAGTGATTGAGAATGAGATAAGTTTTTATCTCATAAAAAGAAGAGGTTACGAATTAGAAATATACAGAATGTAGCATCCTGCTGTGATTTGCATAACCATTCAAAGAACTCTTTCGGTTGCAAAGGTACGATATTTAATCGGGGATAAAGAATGTTTTAAGATTTTTTATCCTCGATTTTTTGGATAAATCTGTTTTTATTATTAAACCATATTCTTCTCTATTCTTTGCTATTTCCATTTCAATCTATTCAAACTTATGTGGCAATGGTTTCTGTTTTTTGAATGGTCTATTTCGTTTGCATATTCTCATCCTTTCGTGTGTTTTGTATAAAAGTCAGCCGTCGTCGAAGAAAGACTGTCCTCGTACCTCAGACTAACTTCCTCCGACTATGGCACGGCAAGAAAAATCCTTGGCGGTATGCCTTGAAATACTTCAAGACTATACTGCCAAGGACTTTTCTTTGTTTGCCGTGCTGACAACGGCTGACTTTTATAGCCACAACTCGCAGTTCCATTTTTTATCGCACAATCCAAACGACATGAAACAGTGGCACGCCACCCTTTCATGTCTCAGTAGTACGGCATGAGGAAAAGTGCTTCTTTTTGTCGGTTGCAGGCTAACCGATCAAAAGAAACACCATTCCTTGATTTGCCGTACCATTTTGTTTGCATACTCCAACGCAAGAAAGAAGTCATTGATGTAAACCTCAATGACCACTTTCATGCTTGGCTGCACAGCCTTGGAGAAAACCCGATGCAAGAAGCATGGACAAGCCATACTCTTCTTTCATCGGAATTTCTCTGATGGCTGTGCCATTTTTGTATGCGATTTCCATTTTTCAAGACGTTTGTAAGACGACGTTGTATCCATTTCTCAGAAATGAGTATGCGATAATTGTACAGTCCAAAAACTTCCGTGAAGTTTCTATTTTCATTTGCCGCTCTGATTTTCTTTCCTCCACAAGGTCTTTCCTTTTGGCATCAACCGTTATCGTGCAGGTGCAAAGGTATGACAGCGGGCTTTGGAAATATTCTGCTACTTTTGTTAGTTCTGTTAAAAAACATATCCAATGCTTTTAAAAACTATTTGGACTTCTTTATCAAAAACCAAAGGTTGCTTTTCCATGATTGGTATTCTCCTTGTTTTTCATTCTTGCCGCCAAAAGAAACTTTAGCCTCTCCATTGTGAAAAGGTGTAGCATACGAAAAAACGGGTGGAATAACAATAGCTCCACAAGTATCAGCAAAACCTATTTTGCTATTTTTTCCTACAATTCTGAACAAGCCATCACTGACATAATCTGGACCATTGTCAATCTTATATACTTCAAATAGTTCTTTACCTGCATTATTAATACAAACTATTTCACCTTTTCTCGTGCCGACAAAGCCGATAGATGAAATCGTATCAGTAAATGCTATTGTATATTTTTTATTCTTTACAATAGTTTTTCCTTGTAAGTTTTTATATATAATGTTATTACCATGGTCAAATTTTACAATGGTCTGAGCTGTCAGCTGTTGGAAAAGTAAACATGATAGAAAAATAAAAAGGAACTTTTTCATAGGGTATAATATTAAAGGAGGGTGTCTATTCATAGAAAGAGACACCCTCAAAAAAATTACTTGAGAGTATATAGTAACTCCGAATTGCAATTATTGAAATAATCGTTAGCTTTTTTATACTCACATTGTATACCATTGAACAAATCAACATGTCCGGTGGAATCGCTCCAATTACAATCATTAAAGACGATAACACCTTGTTTGCCTTTGAAGCTATTTGCAGTAGAACCTTTCAAAGGAGTACCTCCTATATGTTTTATGATAAATTTCTTCATATCAGACACACGATAGAGATACCATTTTTTATCAGCACCAGAAGAAACGGCCCCATCGGATGGTGATATTGGTACTCCTGAATAGTTGAAAGCATATGACAATCTGATAGCGCATCCGTTTTTAAACACTTCAGATTTTATATTCTCTCCAACTTTTCCACCAATGAATGTTCCTAATTGAGCAACACTTTTATCCTTTACTTTAGCAAAATTTGAACTTAATGTTTTATACGTTAATGCCATTGTCGCTTACGTTTAAGTCCCTTTTAATCCATGCGGCTTAGCCGGGACTGTTGGCTGAGTCGTATCATTCAAAATTCATTAATATCAAATACAAACATCATGCCTATTTTATTTGGGAAATTTTATAATGTCAAAGTGTCAGTCTAAACAACTTTAAGCTATCAGTACTGAATGCAACTTTTATAGCCACAACTCGCAGTTCCATTTTTTATCGCACAATCCAAAAACTTCCGTGAAGTTTCTATTTTCATTTGCCGCTCTGATTTTCTTTCCTCCACATGGTCTTTCCTTTTGGCATCAATCGTTATCGTGCAGGTGCAAAGGTATGGCAGCGGGCTTTGGAAATAAAAGGTCGAGCCTTCGGTTTTCGAAAAAATCTCCACACCGTTGGGTAGTATTTTTCCTTAAAACCTTGTATTTCCAGCCTCGCCGCCCTTGAAAGGCACCTGAAACGAAACGACCGATGCGACAGGAAGACGCAAAAAAAAATGTCGGAAAAGGGAGCGACAAAAAGGTGAAGAAACGAGAACTTCCCTTCAGTTCCTGGAACCGCAAATAAATTTAATTCAAGGCTATATGACAACAAACATCAACATAACACAGACTTGGTGGAGATTACTCTCCGCAGTCGGCTCAACCCTCATCACTTTGGTGGCTTGGTTGGGATATATGGCTCTCTGCATGGTCGGTGAAGTCATATTGGGAATTGTGAAGTTCATCTTCGGCATCATCATTTCCATTCTTTCTATGGTGGTACTGATTGGAACATTCATTTGGTTATTGACACTTTAAGCATACAAGAATATGGGAACAAAAAGACATTCAAAGACTGCATCACAGCAGTGCAGATATTATGAGGTGGACAACATCTTTGAGTATATGGTGGACACATACATCAATGGTAACATCACATCATTCAAAGACATCTACCGAGAGTTGAACAAGGGCGCAAGACGTGATTTTGTGGACTTCATCTTCAACGAGGTGAACCCTAAATATACGATTGAGCTAATCAAGCAAACCATTTAATGAGCAAGCGATATGAACAGAAGCATTGAAGCGATACCTACATGGTCACTCTGCTACATCATCAATGGCGATGCAAGCGGACTGGCAGACGAGGAAATCCGTATGGTGGACGAAGCCATACGCAAGAACAATATTGAGATAGTAAGTCCAAGATACAACGAGGACATGTGCACAGAACCTTACTTCAGCCATTATCCGTTCTTCGGACTGCCTACAGAAGTTGAGGACTGCGACATCATCTATCACGAGTAACACCCCCTTTAACAACATTAGATATGAACACTACAGAATATTTCAAGAGAACCATACAAGCCTATTTGGAGGAGCGTGCTATGGAGGACGAACTCTTTGCAGCCAAGTATGACAACCCCGACAAGAACATAGACGATTGTGTCACCTATATCCTTAATTGGGTACAGAAGAGCGGTTGCAACGGCTTTTGCGATGACGAGATATATGGGCAAGCCATCCACTACTACGAGGAGAAGGACATCGAGGTAGGAAAACCATTGAACTGCCAAGTGTCTGTCAACCACCACATCGAACTCACAGAGGAGGAGAAGGCACAGGCAAGACAGGAAGCCATCCGCCAATATCAGCAAGAGCAGATGAACAAGATGCGTAACAGAGATACCGCCAAGCGTACCTCACAGAGAACGGAAACAGAAGTACACCAACCATCATTATTCGACACGTTATGAAACCAAGAACGAAATATCAGAAGCAAGTCGTAACCTCAAACAAGGGGTTACGACCTATCAAGGGAGCGCAAATGCAATGGGCATTCCGTGAATGTCTTGACCACTATGCCTTTCAGTTGAAGCACGGACAGACCACTTGCATGGACTGCGGACACACTTGGACTACGGACGAGGATGCGGACAAATGTGTCTGCCCGAAGTGTAAGGCAAAGTTGGAAGTGCAGCGCACCAAGCGACAGAAGGCAATGTCTTCTACCTATTTCAGCGTACTCACTGAGCGTAAGGGACTGCAACTTATGCGAGCATATCAGATGAAAGCCTATTACCGCAAGGGACAAAAGGCAGACATTTATTGTTGGGAGGTGGCACGCTATTGGATGAACGAGAAAGGCAAGGTGGAGGTTATGGCACGCAAGCGCACAATGGGTATCTATATGGACACGTTCTGCTACGACTCCGACATTGAACTGCGCAGGGACAACACCACCTATCAGCATATTGCTTCATTTCCGGTATGCCCCGATATGAAAGTCATTCCTCAGATATGGCGCAACGGCTTTGACGGAGCGTTTCACGGCATCGAACCGCTTACATTGTTCAAGGCGATGCTGACAGACCACCGCATCGAAACGATGATGAAACAATGTCGTTACGGACACGTCCGCCACTTCATAGACCACCCACGGCACTTGGAAACTTGTTGGAATGCCTACAAGATAGCCAACCGCAACCATTACCTTATTACAGACATCGGCAAATGGGCGGACTACATCTGTATGTTGGTAGAAATGGGCAAAGACATCAGAAGTCCACATTACATTTGCCCCGACAACCTTGAAGCCGAGCACGACAGAATATCCGAGAAAATCAGAGCCAAGAAAGAAAAGGAGCGTACCGAGGAGGAGATACGCAAGGCATTGAAGAACGAGGACAAATTCAAGGAAATGAAGAGCCGTTTCTTCGGTTTGATGTTCACGGACGGCAATATCGTGGTGAGAATGCTTGAAAGTGTCAGGGAGCACGTTCTTGAGGGTAAGGCGATGCATCATTGCGTAGGCAGCGGTACAAACTATTCACTCAATCCCGACTGCATCATCTTCTCTGCAAGAATAGCCGAACAAAGGGTTGAGACCGTGGAGTTTTCACTCGAACAGATGAAAGTCGTACAATGCCACGGACTACAGAACAAGGACACCGAGCACCATGCCGACATCATCAACTTGGTGAACAGCAATGCAAGACTTATAGAGCAACGAATGGTTGCAACGACATGAAATCCATAAGGGCGGAGCGATGAAAATTCGTTCCGCCACTTTCTTTCATGAGCCGAGGAGCGGAAAAGAAAGTGGCAAAGAAACCGTCTTTTCCTTATCTGCGATGCTTGCAATCGGGTAGGAGGTAAATGCTAATCATAAAAGGCATTTGCCTCCTATTTTCACATTTACCGACCTCCCACACCACCGTACATGCGGTTCCGCATACGGCGGTTTCGTGCTTTCTCATCTTGCGATGTGTGGCAAGTTGATTTCAGTTATCCCTATGAGTAGCGTCACTTCTATCCTATTGTCGGATTCCGTCCTATCGTCTTGGATAGAGAGTTCCTTTCGGACATCTGACGAGGAGTCTCATAAGGTAACATTCAATTACTATTGCACTGCACGATTCAGTCCTTCCCTATAAGCACACGTGCCTTGGGTACTATGACCTCTGCTGACTTCTCACGGCAAGCTTTACTCCGTCATGGTACATCGAATGATTCATCTTCACCCATGCGTCCGTGAGACCTCCTCGGATAAGGGCTTATTCTTTCCATCTTATACCCACTTCATTTACACCAACCATTCCGAATAGCTATGGGACTTTGATTTGTCTTGCAATCTCATCCATGGTCATATGCCTTGTATGAAGTTTCTGTACGTTAGGTCAGATGTTTGCCGCCAGCTTCTTTCAGATTCCACCTCGCGGTGGACACCCTTGCTATTGGCTATACGATTCCCGCTATTAGGGCTCGTTAGGGACTTGCACCCATTAGAATAAGCTCATGCCGAGCATACAAGAAACAAAGGACAGCCCCCAATCAAAAGGACTGTCCTATTTTATAAAACCTTATTCTATGGAGTAAACAAGAGCAGATACTCCATTTTTCTTCTTCGCTCGATGGAAGGCACTATCTTTCCGTTCCACCTTTTGAAGTCCACATAATCACGATAGATGTTTCTGTTGCCACTTCGCATCTTGGTATACATCCGGCTTTTCATCACCTTTCCACACCCCACATTGTAGGCAAGTGTAGCCAAGAGCAGCGAGTCACGACCGAAGTCACGAAACATGGCGCAGAGCTTTCTGAGGTCAGAGCGCAGCAAGGCATCGGCTTGCCGCTCCGTCATTTTTGGAGAGAACCGCTCGCCAGGCAATAGCTTGTGCCCATATCCGACATAAGGATGATGCTTCGGTCCGTGCAGACCCTCGTACTTCTTGATGCAGGCGACAGCCAACTCAAAACGTGACACATGACAAACTCGCTTTATCGCCCCTTGCGTCTGGGCAGACAAGCTGCCCGACACAAGAAGCAAGGCTAACAATATCATCAACCTCATACGCTACCGAATTTGTTGGCACTTCTCGCAAACTCTTCCTCGTCGTCTGTGTCGTTGAAACTGAACTCCATTTCGTATGACTTGCCGAAATTGTCCTCCACAACCACGGTCAGCGTCTGTGTCTCCGTACTTGCCGAGGTGTAGTAAAGACGGAACTTCTCGTTCTCCAACAGATAGCGGTCGTTTGGCTGGAACACCGTTCCGTTCTCCATTCTCAGCGAGCCTTTTCCGTCATGTTGAAAATAGCGGATGGTATAGATGGTGCCGTCAAACTTTCCCTCCGCCTTCAACTCGCAGCGGATTTCAATGGTCTGTCCACGCACAATGTCCTTTGGCACAGGCATCGTCTCCACCTTGAACGGATACGACTGCTGAATGTCCAGCTCATCGCTGCACGATGAAAGGATTACCGACAAGGCACACACGAAAAGGAATGCCAACACGCTCACTGATTTCTTGATTTTATTGTTCTTCTTCATTGTCTTGATGTTTTTGAATGATTGTTATTTTCTTGTCTTATGGCTCATCAGGTACTCGTTCAAGTCCTTGTAACCTGTGTATAGATGCGAATGGTCAATGACCTTATCGCCATATCGCTTTTGCAGTTCGGCACAGGCATTCTCGCCTGCCTCGTCATTGTCCAAGTGACAGTACACTTGTGCATAGCTATCTAAAAGATGATGCACCTTTTGCATATTAGCCACCGAGTTGAGGATAATATGATCCTCACCACAACCTATGCCGAGAATTACGGCAGAGAGGAAATCCATAAAACCCTCGTACAGATGGCAGACGTTGCTGTTCCTGCCAATGAGAGTGATGTCCTTTGGCGACATGCAACCTTTGAAGAAGCGGTTGCGTATCTCGTAGCCACCGCTGTTGTTCTTGAAACCGACAGCAAAGAACTGTTTGCCATTGTATCGGTATTCCACCTGGCAGCAGAAACGGCTCGCCACATCAGCCGATATGCCACGCTCACGCAAGTACTGCCTGAGAGCAGGATGGCTCAAAGGCTTTTCCACAATATCACTAAAGGGATTGCCTTTCGCCTTCACAGTCTTTTCCGCTATTCTTTGATGATGCGGAAACGATGTCGGGAAGCTGCCACCAAGCGTTTCAGATATGAACTTGGCTTGTGCCACAAACTCATTGCTGTTGATGAACTCCCCTGCGAGGTTGAAGATGTCACCACCTCTGGCGATACCATAGTCATACCAGACTTTCTTGTCCGTTGATACCCGAAGCGAAGGATTGCGGTCATTGCGGTATGGCGCATGATACCAAAGTCCCGAAGCCTTGTGCTTGACAGGCTCAATGCCGAGAATATAGAGAAAGTCCACGATAGGCACTTGTTTGATTTCATTGATGTCCATAGGCTCACTGTTTTAGTTGATGATGAACTTCATGCCAATACCAAACTGCGTGTGGAAATGTCCCGTACTGTTGCCCCAAACAAGCCTTTCCTTAACGGAAGCGGTCAAAGCTATAGCATCCGACAGGTATATTTCCGTTTCCAATGCCACGGCACCGCCATAGATAAACGCTCCCTTGTTCTGCAAGGTCGCTCCGTCCGACATGGTTCTCTTGCCCCAGTTTACGGACTCATAGCCAGCCAGTGCCGTACCTCCGATATAGAACAGCACTGTCTTGCTGTTGTCGGAAAGGAAGTTGTAGGAATAACCGAACTCGCCCGTCATTTGTGCTATTGGAACGGAAGTTTCACGGTAAGGCTGATGTACTTGCAGATATTCCGCCCCATACGTCCACTTGTCACCACCCTTGGTATAGCTCGAAAGTCCGAGACCTGCATAATAGCCAGCCTTGCAGGACTTCTTGCCGTTATACACTCCGTCAGCCATGCCGACCTTCACCTCGATGCCTTTCATCTGAGGAAGGCATCGTTGGGCGAATGCCTGCCCTGCGGTGAGGGCAAGCATCGCCATGATTGCAATGTTTCTTCTTTTCATCCGTTACTTCACGCTAAGTTCGTTGATTGTCAAAGCTCGCACCAAGTCGCTGTTCTCCACGACAAACGCCTGATGCCGACCGCCTTCCTTCTCGTTCATCTCCACGACAAGCTCCTTGTCGTCGGGAATGGTAAATTTCGGCAAGCAGAACACCGTCTGCTCCGTTTTCTTGCCAGCCACACGCACCACATAGTTGTAGGCACGGACAGGAAGAAGCACCTGCTCCTGAATGGCGGTTCTTTTTGCCACCTTCTTGTCAACAACCTTGAACGTGATATAGTCCACGTCAAACGGCACGTTGCTCTGGTTCTTGATTTCTGTGTGGAAATACAGCAAGTCGCTGTGTACATAGATGCCCTTCAAAAGGTACTGGATTCCGAAACGCTTGCTGCCGATGTGCTTCACCTTGCGCTTGTTCTCCTTATGGATTGACTTCATGATGAGGTGTACCAGCATGGGACTTTCCTTGCCCAATTCCTTGAGATAAATCTCCTGCGCATTGTTCGGACGGTTCACCGCCTCACCGTCATGGATGAAGTCCGCCATCTCGATATTGAGCATGAGCGGTTCCTTGGCATACTTCACATTGAAGGTGTAGAATGAGCCATCCTCCGTGATGACGCTCATATTGGTCTCTTTCTTGAAGTTCTTCACGGCTGCTTTTACACGGATAACATTCTCCGCACCGTCCGCCTTGCCAGCTATCAAATCCTCTGATCCCAAGTCAACGTACTTGACAGAGGCAGGAAAGAGAATATGAACCGTCTTGTCATAAGTCACTTCCAAACCATGAGGTGGAATCATGCGGTCGAAGGTCAGCTTCTTGGTCAAGCCGTGATAGAGGTTGCTGTTCTCTTCCTTCTGCGGATACACCTCCTTGGTCAAGGTCAGTTTCTCTTCCTGGTCGGAAGAAACATTGCTTACTTGCTCAGTCTTTACAGACTTCTGCGCTTTTTTCTTGCCTGTCTTCTGCGCTGATGCAGTGCAGGCTACACCCAGCATAAGGGCGAACATGATTGTTGTTTTCTTCATTTTAGTTTGCTTTTAATTAAACTTTTGGATTAAGTGGTATAAATGTTGTTGCCTTTCGGCTAATCTTCCTCTTGGTAGAGCATGACCCTGTAGCCAGCCTTCAGGTGTATCTTGACGGTACGCATCTTCTTGGAGATATACTGCGACACGCCTTGTATGACACCTTTTCCCAAGTCGGAGGCAAGTTGTGCACCGGCATTGGAGGAAATGTTGATGCTGCTGTTCAGCGAGCTTCCCATGTTGGCACCGACTTCCTTGGCTGCGTCAACCTCCATCGACTTCGGGATGAAGATGCCCTCCTGACCATCATTGTCATAGACGGCAAGTTCAATCGGTATAATCATGCCGTTGTGCTCAATGGACTTCAAGGCTATGGAAAGCCTTTCGCCTTGCAATCGTGCCACTCCGACAATGACAGTAGTTCGTGGTATCTCCCTATTGCCGACACGCATGGCTTCCAGCAGTCTCAACCTTACTGCCTGTCCGTCCGTGACGGTCTGGTTGCCGTGGATGCAGGCAGAAATCGTGTTTTTGTCGGAAACACCACCTCTTCCGATGGCTGTATTGAACCTTGCCGAAGCCTTTTCCGAGTAAGAGGCGACAAACTCCCCGTTACTCATGGGGCGGTTCAAGGACGAAACTACACGCCTTTGCACTTGCCTTACAGGGGAAACCTTGGCTTTCTTGCCCTTGGTGACAGCTTCCTTGTTTTCCTCTGTTGCAGTTTCTGCTGATGAAGGACTTGCCGCATTGACATTTCCACCAGGCATGTACTTTGCCGCAAGTTGATAGGACTTCTCCATAAGGGCAACTTGCTCGTCCATATTGGAACGCTTGCTTTCCTGCTGCATCATGCTTGCCTCCAGCTCGTCAAGACGTTTCCTCAACTCAGCATCTTCGCTGCTTCCCCCTTGCTGTGGCTGTTCATAGAAACCGCCCAAGGTCGTGTTCAAGGTTCGGTATGCCTCGGCAGACGAGCGGATGGCATCCGCCTCCTGTCTTTCCGCTTTTGTTGGCTGCTGCCCAGACTGCATCAGGTCAAAGTCCTTTTCTTGCCGTGTAGCAGTCGAATCAATGCCTGGCATGTACTCACCAAGATAGTTCATTGCTCTGCTTTTTTCCTTTTGCTTGTTGGCAAGATCCTCCTTGGAGTATGCCTTGCGCTTGTCCGCCTCCACATCTGTCTTCTCCGCATCGGGCATTTCCATGTTGAATCCCTTGCTGCCTTTCTCACCCTCTGATGCCGACGGCTTGAAGATGAGCCATAACACCAATACGCAGACGAGACACATGCACGGTATGGCAATCATCTTGTTGCGCTTGATACGCTGTTCCTCTGTCAAAGGCTTCTTTTCCTTTGGAGCCTTATCCGGCTCCACCTTGTCATTCTTCTCCTTCTCCATGTATCAATTCATTTTGGTTGGTCACTTGCTGCCCCTTGTCGGTAGGCAACTTTACACTCTCAATATGCTCAACCTCTATATTTGAGGTCTTGCCGTTTCCGAAGTTGATGATGGCTGAACCTATCATGTAAAGGCTACAGAGGGCAAACAAGCCGAACATGACAAGCACGACTTTCAGTCTTACCATTGGCGGAAGGGAATCCAGCCTGTCACGCAGTCTTCCCTTCATACCATTCACCTTTTCTTGGATTGTCTTAATCGGATTTTCCATTCTTGCTATTTTTATCGTTCTACTGTACTGATGTCCCTGTTCTCCACAATGGTGAAACCTTCAATGGTAAAACCATTCGGGTTGTCGTCGGAGCGTGTGGCGTTCACCAACCTGCATACGGTGACAAGACTTCTCTCCGTCACGTTGCTCTCTCGGAGTATCACCTGCCGTGCGTAGGTCTTGGCTTGATAAGGGTAGTTATCAAAATTACAGACCACGCTGTCCACTTGCAGCGACTGGTTGATGTTTCCCGCGATGAGTCTGTTGTAAAAACCTTTCTCCGCAAAGTCCTGGTAATAGTTGTATGCGCTCTTGTCTGCCAGCAGCAAGGCTCGTTTCACGTTGTGCTCGATGGCGCTCTTTTCGGGAGATAGCGTAAAGAACAGCTCATGAAAGCGTCTCACGTGTTCCCTTGCCTCGGCTGGTCTGTTCTGTGAGAGGTCTTGCGAGAGGGCGAGCATCAACGACTTGCCTCCGTCAAGGACGTATATCTTCTCGCGTTGCTTCTCCGCAAATCTGAATGCGAACACCACCGAGCATATTGCAACAACAGCGCAACCGATGACGAGGACGATGCAGAACAGGCGTATCTGTCTGAACGAGGTCTCGATATTCTTCAATGACTTGAATTCCATTTTTCTTTTCGTTGTATTGTTCATGAATGACTATATTTTCTTAAATCCGCTCTTGATGAGCCTTCCAGCACGTCCTGCCACATTTCCAGCCGTTGCTCCTGCAATGCTTCCGCCCAGTGAGCCTGCCGTGTTCACGTTCCGGTTGTAGTTGCCGATGCCGCCACCTGCCTGTATGATCCAGCCTGCCACGGTCGGTATGGTGAAGTAACCGATGATTCCGATGATGAGGAAAACGATGTAAACACCGTTGCTTGCCTCAATGGAAAAGTTCGGATCGTTCTGCAATGCCTCGATGTCGTTTTGCAGCATCAGCACCTGTATCTTGGCAAGGATGGTACTGAACAAGTCCGAAACGGGTAGCCAGAGATAAATCTGTATGTACCTGCAGAACCATTGCGTCAGCGTGGACTGGAATCCGTCCCATACCGATATGGCGAAACAAAGCGGTCCGAGGATGGACAGGACAATGAGGAAGAATGTCCTCAGCACGTCTATGACCAGTGCAGCGGCTTGGAACAGCAGCTCCAGCAGTTCACGGAAGAAATCACGGATGCTCTTTTTCATGCTGTACATGCCACGCTCCACATACATTCCCGCCATTGTCACCACGTCGCCGGGTGACCAGCCGAGTTCGTCAAGCTGCTTGTCAAACTCCTCGTTGCTTACAAGGTATGCAGTTTCCGGATTGCGTTTCATCGCCTCATACTCCAGTTTGTCTTTCTGCGCCCGGTACTCGTTCATATCGAAGGTCTGTGTCTCCAGCATGGAATGTGTACCTTGCACGATGGGACTCATCACGCTGTTGAGCGTACCGAGCACGATGGTCGGGAAGAACATGATGGCAAGTCCGATGGCAAACGGACGGAGCAGCGGAAATACGTCTATCGGCTCTGCCCTTGACAGTGACTGCCAAACTCTCAGGGCGACATAGAACAGCGCCCCAAGTCCTGCAAGTCCCTTGGCAATGTCCGTCATGTCGGAACACAGCGGCATCATCTCGTCATACAGGGAACGCAGTATCTGGTGAAGATTCTCGAAATCCATAGGCTACCAGTATTTCTCGTTCGACTTGCCGTAGAGTCCCATGATGCGGTCGAGGTCGTTTTTCTTCTTGGCACGCAGATAACTCACGGAAATGTTCTTGTTGGTATAATAGCTCACGAGATTGCGGTAACGCTTCATCTTCGAGTAGCAGCGTTCCACCACGTCCATTCTCTCCTTGTCCGTCATGGAAAGGGTCGTGGTGTTCACCACATTCTTCAACTCAGTCAGCACATCGTTGCTTTCCTCCAACAGTTTGGTGTAACCGAAGCCAATGGCGGAGAGTTCCTCCACGGAAAAATTGTCATCGTGCATCATCTTCTGGTAGTTGTTGATGTAGATGTCCGTGATGTCGCCCACCATGAGGATAGTCTGCTGCACCTTGCGGGCATCCTTGACGAGGTTGTTTACCGACTTCAGCGCATCGTAATACTTCTTGCCCTGCTCGTAAATTTTCACGGTCTCCTTGAAGTTGTTGAGCATGTTCTGAGCCGTCGAAGATGTGTGGACAATGTTGTTGGACGAGTTGATGATACTCTGCGCAATGTTGGTAGGATCTATGACAGACCACTGTGCGCTTGCCTTTCCTACCATCAGCAGGAACAGGCAGATTGTCATGATTACTTTTGTTTTCATTTTTACTTTTGGATTAAGTGGATAATGATTTTACTTGTTCTCTTGTTTGTCCTCTGCAAGCTGTCGGATGGCAACTTCCATGTCGCCACCAAGTTTCTCCGCCAATGCCCTTACCTCCAGTTTTTCGCTTTCCTCTGTCGTATAGGCGAGATATTCCTGCGTGGACACCTCTGTGGCATATACTGCCGACTGCGTTCCGCCAAGTCCTATCCATACTTCCTTGTAGAGACGTGACGGGTCGTTTGACTGGTTGATGGAGAGAATCTGCGACTTCTCCTTTTCCGTCAATCCGAGCAATGACTGTATCTGCTCGAACTTGTTCATGAACTTCCTCTGGTCAAGGAGTATCTTGCAGTCTGAGTTGTTGATGATACTGTCCTTCACGATAGCGGAGGATATGATGTCCTCGACTTCCTGTGTCACCACGACCGCCTCACCGAAGAACTTTCTGACCGTCTTATAGAGATACTTGATATAGGACGCCATGTTTGCCGAAGCTATCGCTTTCCATGCTTCTTCTATCACTATCATCTTGCGGATGCCTTTCAGGCGGCGCATTTTGTTGATGAACAGCTCCATGATGATGATGGTCGTGACTGGGAACAGGATTGGATGGTCCTTGATGGAATCTATCTCAAAAACGATGAACCGCTTGTGTAGCAGGTCAAACTCCTTGTCGGAGTTAAGCAGATAGTCATACTCACCACCCTTGTAGTAAGGTTCCAGCACGTTGAGGAATCCGTCTATATCAAAATCTTTCTCACGGACTTTCTTTTCTTCCAGTACCTTGCGGTATTCCGTTCCCACAAACTCATAGAAGGTATTGAAGCATGGAACGATGTCGCTTTCCTCTTTCAGTTTACCGATGTAGAGCGACACGGCATTCGACAAGGCGACCTCTTCCGCTCGTGTGGCAGGCTCGTTGTCCTTCTTCCAAAGCGTCAGGAGCAATGTCTTGATGCTCTCTCGCTTCTCGATGTCAAAGACCTTATCCTCGGTGAAAAAGGGATTGAACGAGATGGGACTCTCGTCCGTGTATGTATAGTATATGCCGTCCTTTCCGCCTGTCTTTCTGTTGATCATCTCGCAGAGTCCCTGGTAGGAGTTTCCCGTATCGACCAAGACCACATGCGTGCCTTGCTCGTAATACTGTCTGACGAGGTGGTTCATGAAGAAGGACTTCCCGCTTCCCGAGGGTCCGAGCACGAACTTGTTGCGGTTGGTTGTCACGCCTTTTCTCATCGGCAGGTCAGAGATGTCAATGTGCAGCGGCTTGCCACTGATGCGGTCTGCCATCTTGATTCCGAACGGCGAGGGAGAATCCATATAGTTGGTTTCCTCTGTGAAGAGGCACACCGACTGCTCAATGAAGGTATGGAAACTCTCCTCTGACGGAAAATCGCCTTCGTTGCCGGGTATCGCAGCCCAGAAAAGTGTCGGACAATCCACCGTATTGTGGCGTGGCACACATTCCATGCTTGCCAACTGACTGCCCACATCATTGCGAAGATGCTTCAACTCTTCCATATCCTCGCCCCATGCCAGGACATTGAAATGGGCACGGACAGACTGCAAGCCTTGTGAGTGAGCCTCGTTCAGATACTCGTCAATCCATTCCTTGTTGATGGCGTTCTGTCGGCTGTACCTTGACAGCGAGTGCATGTTACGGGCGGTCTTCTCAAACTTCTGCAAGGTCTCGTCACTGTTGTCTATGAATACATACTGGTTATAGATATGGTTGCAGGACAACAGCAAGCCAACTGGAGCGGCAAAGGACAGTCGGCAGTCACTTCGGTCAGTTGACAATCGCTCAAAGCGGTTGTCCGTAGATACTTCCGTTGGCAGGTCTTCCGTTTGTGACAAGGTATGAAGGCATAGGTGTTTGTTTCCGATACGCATACCACTTGCAGACAATTCCATATCCTCCAGACATTGCACGTTCTCCGTGGAGAGCGAGAGGTATTTGCCTACAAGTCCCGTTGTCCGTTCCGTGCCTGTGATTTCCTCACCTGTCAGTCTGCGTAAGGAGATATAGCCGGAGTCGTTGATGATTCTTGCGAACTGCTCCACGGCATCGAGGAATCTTGCTACCGTTTCCTTGTCCTTGATTTCCTTGGGGATGATATGCCCACGGCACAAGGTGGAAAAATTGCTCTGGTGTGCCATGCGCTCCTTGGAGGTCTTGATAAGGAACAGGTAACATTGGTGATGCAGGTAAGGACGCTCATTGAAGTGTCGCTCATAGCTTCTTGACAGAAAGCTCATATCGCTTTTCAGCAAGTCCGGTTCGTAGTTCTCTTTCACGAACCAGTCCTGCTTGTGGACAATGCTGTAGTCGGGCAGCACCTTGATAGCCTTGCACCATGCGGCATGTACCGACTCATACTCCTGCGATGTTACCGTGAAGATTTCGGGGAGCGTTACCTCGTAGGCGACCGTGATGTCGCCATCCTTGGAGATAATGCAGCCTTGCTCCACGGCAAGCAGCGGAAACTTGCTCTCAAGGGTGCTTGATTTTCTGATATTTCTCATTCTTCTTTCTTTTTATGTTTGAACATTCGGTTTGTTTTCCTTCGGTTGAGGATATAGCGTGGATGGCTCTTGGCGGCAAGGAGCTTCATCAGTCCATGCTCTCCGTACTTGTTGTTCAGGTGGAATGTTCCCCATACAAGCAATGATCCGAGCGTGAGACCCAAGCCGATGCAGACCAGTTGGCCCGCACCTGCCATATAGAGGACTACCACAAGGAAGAAGACGGCAAGCAGTCCACCTGCGAAGATGAAGAGGTACTGTGCCTTCAGTCCCTTGAACTCAACCGAATGACCGATGCCCTTGTTGATTGGGTAGTCAGCCATAAGTCTTATACCTTATTATATTATAGGAAGAATGAGCGGAGGATGGTTGCGCTCACGATGAGGAAGATGCAGGCTCCGAACCAGCTTGCGGCAGTCTTGCTCGTGTCGGGGTCGCCAGACGAGAACTTGCCATACACCTTGATGCCTCCGATGAGACCCACCACGGCACCGATGGCGTAGATGAGCTTCGTGCCTGGGTCGAAGTAGGAGGTCACCATGCTTGTTGCCTCGTTGATACCTGCAAGTCCGTTGCCTTGCGCAAATGTCTGTGATACGGCTGCGACAATCATCGCAGCGAGAAGAATGATTCTGTTTTTCTTGTTCATAAATCGTTTTTTGTCTGTGCCTTGGGGATTGGATGGTCCCGACTGGCGGTTGATACTTTTGTTTACTCATGCGGCATGATGCCGACTTGTGGATTCAGTGGCGAGCTGAGATTTTAGCCGTAGTCTTTCTTTTTCATTGGTGTACTTTAATATTATTGTTAGAGGCGATATGCCTTGAGTCCCTCATCAAATGCAGCCTTGATTTCGGCAGCATGGATAGCAAAATGCTCGTTGATGATGTTGTCTATGAAACTTGCTACAGTAGCCTGTCCTTTACCAACCACATTCACAAACTTCATAATGCGCTCATGTGTCTCTTCTTTGATGCATACCTGTTTACCATTTCTTGCGGTAAAATCAGCTTTGGACATAAACTTGTCTATATACCCAACTTTCTTTTCAGCTTGGGATGACACTGTTACATTTACAGTGGACTGAATACTGATGTATTCCTTTGTCGCACCATTCTTTCTTTTTCTGTTTCTTTCCATTGTTCTCTAAATTTTATTGTTATACAAAATCGAGGATATTGAAGTCCTCTATGCTGTCTGGCACTTTAAACACCTTCTTTGACTTGGATATTTCTTCTATCTTGTGAGTTTGCAGGTAGAAGGTGACAAAATCATGAATGTTTTTCTTGCACTCCTTGCTGTTCTCCATGAATTTCTCATAGAATTGGTTACCATCCATCTCGTGGAAGACCTTTCCTGCATGTCGTTTCTCCTTGTCCGTAGCTTTTGAAGCCTTGACCGTCTTCACGGCTGTATCTATGTCCTCAAAACTTGTTCCTTTTGCTTGCGGTACATCGGCATCGTCCTCATCGTCTGAATACTTCACACCGACATCTTCTATGCGGACATTTGTAAACACATCATCCAGTAGTTCATCAGGAATCCTTGCCGTGTTCTTTGGTGGATCCTCGAATGTCACGTCATTCTCAGACACAGGCTCTGACTCAGTTTGCTTCTGTACCGTTTCTTCTTTCTTTCGCAGTTGGGACACTTTGAAAAGGCTTTTGCCTACAAGTGCCATCGGGTCGATGGGTGGCTTTTCCTCTTCTTCCTTATTGTTCGCAACTTCAAGGAGCAACTTGTTGTAAAAATAGATAGTCCAGACATTGAATGCAACCAAAACTATCATGAATATACTTTCCATTGTCATGCTTATTCCTTTTTATTTGTCATACATTCCAGTCATCTATCTCTTTTCTCAGCAAGCCGTTGATTTCTTCCTGGTTCTCTTCAAGATGTCTCTCAAGAATAAGGTCGATATAACCACCAACTGTCAACTCATGCTTTGCGAGCACACTGACAATCCTCGAAATTCTCTTGTGTATCTCACGACTGATATAAACGCATTGACGAGTCTTTATCTCGTTTCGTTTGAGAAATGCAGCATCATAACTTTCAGAAGAAACCTTGGATGGCTTGCGTGGGGCTGCAGGCTTATCCATCTGTGAACGTGGATTTTTCTTTTCACCCTCTTCTTTCTCTTCGGTATCCTTCACTGGGTTTTGGGAAGCTCCGTCAAGAATGGATGCCGTTGTCATGCCAATCTTGCTCTTGCCTATAGAGGCAATGAGCAGATTTTCATCTATTGCGTCAGTGTTGATTTTTCTGCTTACCATAGGCTCATGTCTTTATGATTTCACAAATCTCGTCGGACAACTCCTTGATGCCACTCCCTCGCAACAGGTTTGGGTCTGATGGAAAGATGGTGGAACGGAACACTGCCTTTCTGTTCTCCGACAGCTCTCTTCTGAAACGTTTGCTGTCTGGCAGTCGTGTGTTGAGAACCGAATAGTCGAGAGACTTGAACATACCTTCATATACATCATACAAACTCGTGCGTTCTCGTTTGTCAACCATTGTCCAAAAGAAAGCAAGTTTCTTGGTGACCGACCAACCCTGTGTCAAAAAGTTGTCGTGGAACAACTGCATGAAGCTCATTGCGCTTTCTACAACAAAGCGGTCTGCGCTGACGGGTACAAAGATGTAATCCATCTGAGACAAGGTCTTCATGACGCCCTCACTTTTGATAGTCCCAGGCATGTCAAAGAAGATGAAGTCAAGTTTAACCTCTGTTTCATTCAACACTGTCTCTGCGTCGTCAAGCGCATTGACAGCATTGCTTCTCGTTACGCTGAAGGACTTCTTGCCCAGCTTTTTGAAATGCTCACAGGCTTGCGCCTTGAAAAAGTCGCTGCTTTTGATGAGTTCCAGTTCCTCGTCTCGCAGGTCTGCAAGGTTGTATTGTGGCTCGTCACAATCTATGACCGCCACATTGTAACCCTTGACATTGTGAAAGTAGTTGGCTACAAGAGCCGTGATGGTGGACTTTCCTATTCCGCCTTTCTGTGTTGCGAACGCAACAAATCTTGTTTTACTCATATCTTTAACTTTTTAATTTGTTGATAACTCACTTCCATGATTTTCTGCCAATTTAATGATATGAACACATAAGTGTCCATGTCTATAAGTCATTGCTCCATTATGGAGACCTTGAACCATTGCAGTGCTTCATCATTTCCATACGACAGTACGACAGTGAATCATTAAGTCTGTACGTCAGTAGCGCATCATTGATGCAAGGCGATACTGCAATAATGACAGGTTTATTCATTTCTACAAATGCTTGTTTCATCATATTTTCAAATCATTAGTTCGATGTTTACGGCTGCAAAGTAACAACGCTTTTTCCGAAAAACAATGGTTTTCAAATCCTGTGGCAGCATGTTGCCGATAGTTGCAGTGGTTGTCTGGGGTGCATCTGTTCCAAGGGTGCTATTTTAGCCGTAATTTTGCACCCGAAAGGCAAAGCGATGGATAGCGCATCCATATCGTTCCGAGAAGAACAAGGCTTGATGCTCCGCAAAGGACTGGATTTCCCGAACAGCTTCCATTCGGGATGGGGACAGCTTCTTACGAAGGCTAACTTCAATCCACCCTAAGCGGATTTTTATGTCCTCAAAGACATAGCAAGGTATGTTTTGAGTTACTCAAAACCTTTGGAGTTACTCTCCAAAGACCTTGCCCTGCCGGGTTGGTAGCCTCTCCGAAGTCGGGCTCCCCATGTTCCAATCTGACGATAGTTTGTGCAATTCCATTATTGCCGCATGTACCACTTAATCCATTTTAATATGAACACAGAAAGAAAACGAGGGGGACGAATCCCCAAGCTGAACCCGAAGTCGCACCATGTGATGCTTCGGTTCGACGATGACGAGTGGATGAAATTCCTCGTCATGTATGAGCAGACTGATGTGAAGGCGAAGGCTGTCTTTGCCAAGGCACGCATCTTCTGCGAACCGTTCAAGGTGTTGCGCGAGGATAAGACACTGGTGGAATACTACACCAAGCTTTCTTCTTTTCACTCGCAGTACCGAATGATTGGCAACAACTACAACCAGGTTGTCAAGGAACTCCGTTGTCATTTCTCAGAGAAAAAGGCGATGGCTTTGCTCTACAAGCTGGAGAACTGCACCAAGGAACTTGTCGCACTGACACGTGAGATAGTAGAACTTACCCATAAATTCGAGGAGCAATGGTCGCAAAGATAAGTTTCGGAAGTTCATTGTATGGCGCTCTGGCATACAATGGTGAGAAGATAAACAAGGAAGATGGAAAGCTTTTGGCAACGAACAAAATCTTTGATGATTGTTCGGGAAAAACAAGCATCACCAATGCCTTGCGTGATTTCCAGCGATACCTTTCTCCGCACATCAGAACGGAAAAGCCTGTCGTACATATCTCCCTGAATCCGCATCCTGATGATGTGCTGACGGATATGGACATGGAGAACATCGCCCGTGAATACTTGGAGCGCATGGGATATGGCAACCAGCCATACATGGTTTACAAGCATGAGGACATTGACCGTCACCACATGCACATCGTGACCATCCGGGTGGATGAGAACGGCAAATGCTTGGACAGTCGATATAATTACCATAGGAGCAAGGCTATCACCTGTGACTTGGAGGAGAAGTACAATCTCCACAAGGCGGACCGCAAGCAACGCCGATTCGACAATCCGCTCCGTAAGGTGGATGCAAGCCAAGGCAATGTGAAGAAGCAGGTTGCCAACACCGTAAAATCTCTCTGCGCTACCTACAGGTTCCAGTCCTTGGGCGAGTATCGTGCACTTCTCTCCTTATATAATATATCCTTGGAGGAGGTCAAAGGCGAAGTTGGCGGTCGTGAGTATCATGGTTTTGTCTATTCTGCCACTGACGGACAGGGCAACAAGATGGGCAATCCTTTCAAGGCTTCCAAGATTGATAAGTCTGTTGGTGTGGAGGCGATAGAAAAGCGGTTCGCTTATTCTTCCAAGAAGTTTAGGGAGGACAAGAAACTTTCCGAGATGACAAAGCATAGTGTAGAGGCAGTATTGAAGCAGACTTACCATAAGGATAAGTTCGTTGAATTACTGAAAGCAAAGGGTATTGATGTTGTTTTCCGCCATACAGCTGATGGCCGTATCTACGGAGCAACATTCATTGACCACCGTACCCAAAGCGTGTTCAATGGTTCAAGGCTTGGAACGAATCTTTCTGCCAATGCCTTGCAGGAGCACTTCACCTTGCCTTACGAGAACGAACAGCCGATACCGATTACCATTCCAAAGGAAGAAGACGCAATATCGGAGCAGAAGCTCCAAGGTTCTGGTTTGTTCGATGAATATGGAAGTGGTCTTGGGCTCATGGCTGGAGGAGGTTCTTCCAACGAGGCACAGGAAGCAGCATTCGACAGAGAACTACGCAGAAAGAAAAAGAAGCGCAAAGGGCGAAGCCTTTAGTTGTATCATCAAGGTTGGCTTTCTTATACAATGGAGAAAGCCAGCCTTATGTAAAATCAAAGTATAACTTCAAAACAGAAAAAACAATGGCACAAGAAGACGATTTGAGAGCATTGGGAAAAATCATGGATTTTCTCCGTGCCGTGAGTATAATACTCGCAATTATGAATGTATATTGGTATTGCTACGAGGCAATGCGTATGTGGGGAGTGACAATCGGGGTGGTTGACAGAATCCTGATCAACTTCAACCGTACAGGTGGTTTGTTTCATTCCATTCTCTACACCAAGTTGTTCTCGCTTTTACTCTTGGCTCTCTCATGCCTTGGAACCAAGGGCGTAAAGGCAGAGAAGATGAGTTGGAGCAAGATTTGGACGGTTCTTGCCATTGGCTTCTTCTTGTTCTTCCTCAACTGGTGGATATTATTGTTGCCTATATCTTATTTGGGCAATGCCACGCTGTACATATTTACAATGACAGCGGGTTATATCTGCCTGTTGATGGGAGGACTTTGGATGAGCAGACTCTTGAAACACAACCTCATGGAGGATGTGTTCAATAATGAGAACGAGAGTTTCATGCAGGAGACCAAACTAATGGAGAACGAGTATTCCGTCAATCTGCCAACACGATTCTATTACAAGAAGAAATGGCAGAGAGGATGGATCAACGTGGTCAATCCGTTCCGAGCGACCATCGTGTTAGGTACACCGGGTAGTGGTAAGTCCTTTGCTGTAGTGAACAACTACATCAAACAGCAGATAGAGAAGGGGTATTCAATGTATATCTATGGTGCGCCAGTCAAGGTAATGTTTTAATCGTCCCTTTGGCAAGGATTAGGCAAGTGTTCTTTGAAAACGACCTATCATCACCGACTTATCTGTCCAACGAAAGACGGCAGGGAGTGTAGCACGTCGGTTACATCTATAAGTCAGTTAGTTACCAAACTGAGACTGAATAGGGATGATAAGACAAGTATGAGGGTAAAGCCCGAATTGGTTGAATGATAATCTAAGCGGTTCATATAGGAAACTGTGACGTAAGGTAACTATGGAAACTACTGTTGTATAGATAGTTTCTAATCGTCATACTGTATCACTCTCCTTGCAGTCGTAGAGTAAGGAAAGCAAGAACTTGATACAGCGCAACTGTAATATACAGCAAAAGGTGGAAGTCATACCCGACAACTTGTCACGCCAACAGTTAAAACACTATAAACTGGGATTGCCTAAACTGTCAGTAAACTTTGACAGCAAGGCAACGGAGTCTCCGTAGTAGTCCGAGCGAGGGAAAGCCTCGTACATGGCGAAGGAAGACAGTTGAGATTTTAATACAATTAATGAGTTAAAGTGTGAGACTTTATGAGAAATTCAACAAACGTATTAAACAGTCTATGCAAACATAGCAAGGACTTGAATTACAAGTACGAGCGTCTGTACCGCATCCTCTACAACAAGGACATGTATGCAGTTGCCTACCAGCGCATAGCACCCAAACAAGGAAATATGACAGCTGGTACAGATGGAAAGACCATTGATGGGATGAGCCTTGAGCGCATTGACAAGTTGATTGCATCATTGAAAGATGAAAGCTATCAGCCTAAGCCATCAAGAAGAACGTATATTCCCAAGAAAAACGGGAAGATGCGTCCGCTTGGCATACCTGCAATAGAAGACAAACTGTTGCAGGAAGTTGTAAGAATGGTTTTAGAGGCAATCTATGAGGAGCAGTTTTCTACTTGCTCACATGGCTTTAGACCTCAAAGGAGCTGCCACACTGCTCTTGAACAGATTACAAAAGCCTTTTGTGGTACCAAATGGTATATTGAGGGTGACATCAAAGGATTTTTTGACAACATCAACCATGATGTTATGATAAAAATTCTTGAAAAGCGCATTAAAGATAGCCGCTTCATCCGACTTATCCGCAAATTCCTAAATGCAGGATATATTGAAGATTGGCAATATTTCAAATCCTATGGCGGTACGCCACAAGGTGGAATTATTAGCCCTATCCTCGCTAACATATATCTCGACCAACTTGATAAATACATGGAGGAATACATTGTGAGATTTGACAAAGGAAAACGGAAAGAGGTCAACAAACAGTACAGACACTACCAACGTAAGAAAGGACGTGCAAAAAATGCTCTTAAAAAAGCTCAAACAGCAGAGGAACGAGACAAGGCTCTTCGCCTTGTTAAAGCGTATGACGGTCTTATGCTAAAGACTTCAAGTAGAAATGACATGGATGAAAATTACAAAAGACTGAAATACGTCAGATATGCAGATGATTTTCTATGTGGCGTAATAGGCAGCAAGGAGGATGCAACCAATATAAAGGCAGACATCAAGATATTTCTTGAAACCAAGCTGAAGTTGGAATTGTCCGAAGAAAAAACCCTAATCACCCATTCGGAAACACCTGCTAAATTCCTTGGGTTTGAAATCCGAAATCGGAAATGCTCGGCAACAAAGAGAGACTCTCTTGGTCGAAAGAAAAGGTCACTAAGTAAAACTATTGAAATTAAAATTCCATTAGACACGGTCAAGAAAAAACTGCTTGCGTATGATGTTGTGGAAATTAAAAAGCACAATGGTAAAGAAATATGGAAGCCAAAAGCAAGACCAGAACTAAATTTCAATGATGACCTTGAAATTCTCCAAAGATATAATTCTGAAATAAGAGGATTTTACAATTATTTCGGGATTGCTGTCAACTGTGCCAAGCAAATGAATAACTTTGGTCACATTATGGAATATAGCATGTATAAAACTTTCGCTGCCAAATATCGTAGCAAGGTAACAAAGGTATGCCGCAAATACAAAAAAGACGGCATTTTCACCATAAGTTACCAAAACAAGAAAGGAAAAACAATCGAAGCTAAATTCTACAATGGCGGTTTTAAGAGATTGAAACCATCTGAGGATAGTGAAATTTCAACGATGCCAAACTTCATAATCCATTCAAGTACTACAAGTCTTATAGACAGACTGAAAGCACAAAATTGCGAATTATGTGGGGCTACCGACAGACTTGAAATGCATCATGTGAGAAAACTCAAAGGTCTTAAAGGAAAAGAGCCTTGGAAGCAATTCATGATTGCAAGAAAAAGAAAAACGATAGCATTGTGCAGTAGTTGTCATAAGAAAGTCCATTATGGTACAATATAGACTGAATATCGAAACGGAGAGCCGGATACGCTGGAAGGTGTACGTCCGGTTCGGAGGCGAGCATTTGGAAATCGCTCATGTTCACATGATACGACGCCGGGTGCTTAGCCTACATTTCAAGTTTCCCGACCTTTCTACGATTGCCTACAACCACATGATGAACCATCAGAATGGATATAAGGTCAAGCCACAGTTCTATGTCATCAACTTTGACGATCCTCGCAGAAGTCATCGCTGCAATCCTATTCACCCGGATTTCATGAGTGACATCTCCGATGCTTATGAGAGTGCATACACCATCATGCTCAACCTCAACAAGACGTGGGTTCAGAAGCAGGGCGACTTCTTCGTGGAGAGTCCGATTATCCTCTTTGCAGCTATCATTTGGTACCTAAGAATCTACAAGAACGGAAAGTATTGTACCTTTCCTCATGCCATAGAATTGCTCAACCGCAGATACGAGGATGTTTTTCCGATACTGACGAGCTATCCCGAATTAGAGAACTATCTTTCTCCATTCATGGACGCATGGCAAGGTGGGGCAATGGAGCAGTTGGCGGGGCAGATTGCAAGCGCAAAGATTCCGCTGTCACGAATGATCTCACCACAACTCTATTGGGTTATGTCCGCAAGCGAGTTTACACTCGACATCAACAATCCCGAAGAACCGAAGATTCTCTGTGTCGGCAACAATCCCGACCGTCAGAACATTTATGGTGCTGCACTCGGCTTGTACAACAGCCGCATAGTGAAACTCATCAACAAGAAGGGACAACTCAAATCATCCGTTATCATTGACGAGTTGCCGACCATCTATTTCAAGGGATTGGATAACCTGATTGCTACGGCACGAAGCAACAAGGTTGCCGTCTGCTTGGGCTTCCAGGACTTCTCGCAGTTGGTTCGTGATTATGGAGACAAGGAGGCAAAGGTGGTTATCAATACCGTTGGTAATATCTTCAGCGGACAGGTCGTTGGCGAAACCGCCAAGACTTTATCCGAGCGTTTTGGAAAAGTGCTCCAAAAGCGCCAGTCCATTTCCATCAACCGTCAGGATGTCTCTACATCCATCAATACCCAGATGGACAGTCTCATTCCGCCAAGCAAGATTAGCGGACTCACCCAGGGTATGTTTGTCGGCTCTGTTTCCGATAACTTCAACGAGCGCATAGAGCAGAAGATCTTCCATGCCGAGATTATCGTTGACACCGACAAGGTAAAGCGAGAGGAAAGCCATTATCTGCCTATCCCCATCATCAACGACTTCAAGGATGCGGATGGCAACGACTGCATGAAGCAAGCCATACAGGACAACTACAATCAAATCAAGGAGGATGTCAAGCAGATAGTCAAGGATGAGCTGGAGCGTATCGCCAACGATGAGAACTTGAAGCACTTGATACAGAAATAGGAACGACAAAGGCAGTGGATATTTGCCACTGCCTTTGTCGTTCCTATTCATTCAATAAGGCTTTACCTTTTGAGGTAAGCATATATTTTTGCCCAGGGTGTTTAGGATTCTCTGGGTGTAACTGTCCAACATATCCTTGCTCAATTGCTGGATATAGATATTTATCAAGAAAATGGGTCTTATCTTTCAAGGACATTATCTCCATTATCTCTTTTGCAGACAAAGTCGCAGTACCTATTACAGATATAACCTTTTTGAGCTGTGGGGTAGCTGTGGGGTAACTGTGGGGTAACTGTGGGGTGACTACCACACTGCTTCTATTATATTTAAAAACGACCCATACAAAATTACCATCCGTATTGATTTCCGGAGCAGGCAATCCGACACGCTTACATTCACCTACCATCGTGCTTATACCACGTCCCCAACTTTCCAAAATTTTACTCTTGTAGAGTACATTGGCAATTATTGGATTCTGTGGTTTGGAATCATGCTCCTCCATTAGACGCTCTATTGGCAGATCTGCAGGAAATGTTCCCGTATTTCTTATTTCTACCCGGTCATCATAAATGGCAATGCTGACTGAACTCCCAGGGTGATGATAGGACCTATGACAGAAAGAGTTGATACAACTTTCTCTCAAAGCCTTGTAAGGGATGCTCAGTTCCTCTTCACGATACAGACCATTTATCTTTCCAGACAATGAGAGGTGTTTGAAGAAGAATGCCATTGCTGCATCAAGCAGTTCATATATGTTGCCTTCCGCACGTTGGTTGTCAATAAACTCTTCCTTTGTAGTTCCCTTGAAACGTGCCATACGAAGCAAACACTGTGGATAATCATACAACTCTTTGCCGAATAATACGGCAGCGGCATTATTCAGTTTCCCGTCATTGAGTAAACGGAACTTTTTCAGAATGACAGGTATCTCCTCGCGTATTGTCGTTTCAGGAAGTCTTCCGTTTCTTATTCCCTCTCGAACAGCACCGAGAATGGCATTTTCGTCCAGATCCGCTATTTTCAAGTCAGGATTAATCATCGCTTCCCAACCATACTTGCCACCTCGTTCCATCAATAAGTGATTGTACCGTTCCTGTGGCATGACGGTTGTGGTGCTTTCAATTCGCTGATAAGCTCTTCCTTTGTATGTGAAAGGACGCATAAAACGTTGTTCCTCAACAAAAATGACAATGACATATTTTTCAGTGCCGGGAATAGTAACATAGGTGATTTCTAAATCCACAAAAGGCTCTATACGATTGACTGCTTCTGCAATAGAACGTTTTGTACTGTCAGATACCGTTTGTCCTATGATTTTTCCATCGTCCTTTACTCCATAAAGGATTGTGCCGCCCTCACCATTGAGAAATGCGCATAGAGTCTCCATCGAACGATCTAATTGACCTGTCGATTCCTTAAACTCCAAGCTATTCCCCTCTTTCTTTATTGTTAGGGCTTCTATATCTTGATATGTCATGTTTGCAAGTTTTGTTACTATTAAAATTGCAAAAATACAGATAAATATCCAAAATTGGGTGTTTCTGTAAAAATCTTAATGATTATTATACAATTATCCCAAATAATGGCGCAATTTCATCTCCTCATTCTCTCCAATTCATCATCCTTTCGCATCTTGTCGTTCAACTTCTCCTGCATTCTGTCAAGGAAGTAAGTACGGCTATGGTTCTTGCGCCTTCTGATGTCGGTGTAGAAACGATAGCAGTCCTTGGCTTTGATGCCAAAGAACTGGTACATGGCTTGCGCCAAGTCCTTGAACTTCACATCGCCATCATTCACGCTTCCCATGACGCAGATGCCATATACCATTTCTACAAGGTCAACGGCATTGCCAGTCCATTTTACTAATGGCTTTGATTCTGATGATACTGGCGGAGAGGCTTCTGAAGTGGATGTGGTCACATGAAGATGATATGTTGCTGCCACATGCTCTTGCATTCTGCGGACAAATGCAATTGCTTTGCGCACATACAAGCCTACGGTTCCCAAACAATCCTTTATATGGGGCATTGACAGATGAAAGTCAAGCTCGGTTTCTGCGTATGACAGTGCAAAGACCGCTTGCTTCACGTTAGTGCTGCATAAATCAACCACAACCTTGATAAACTCACGATATGAGTTTTCCAAAGCGTTACCACCTTTGTTCTTATAACCTGCATTCAGCAAGTTGAAAAAATCAGTCTCTATCAATATATTGTATTCCATGTTTCTGTCTCTTTTATGGGTTTGTACTAATGTGCGCACACCATTTATTAGTCCAATACCTATGCCATTCCAAGACAGACTAAACAATAGGATGATGATATTTCCTGATAATCAGCAACTTTATCAAGAGAATAAGATTTTCACAAGGAAATTGCAAACAGAAATAGTGTAAGGAAAACTGGACACTCGTCCAATCTTCCTTACACGGTTCTTATACCGTTACAACTTGTTCGTAGAAATACCATACTCTTTCATACGGGCATAGAATGTAGTATGGCTCATTTCCAACATTTTTGCCGCATCACGCTTGATGCCATTGCATTGCTTCAAAGCCCACAAGATACGCTCTCGATTGATCTTGCGTTCTTGTTCATCAAAGTCCAAAGCCTCTTCTGTCAATGCCGATTGTGACAACTGCAAGTCCTCGACATCTATTATCTCATTCTCGCATAACAGCATAGCTCGCATGATACATGATTTCAACTCACGCACATTACCTGGCCATGTATGGCTTACAAGTGCCCTTTGCGCTTCCTTACTGATACATTTTATTTCTTTGTCCGTATGCCTATCATATAGTTTCAGGAAGAAGTTAGCTAATGGCATAATATCTTCCTTGCAATCCCGCAACCGTGGAATCTCAATAACCGCTTCGTGAAGTCGATAATACAGGTCGCTTCTGAATCGTCCTTCCCGAACTGCCTCTTGCAGGTTTTCGTTGGTGGCGGCAATAATGCGCACATCAGCCACTTTATCTTTTGTAGCTCCCAATGGTCGGTAGCTCTTGGATTGCAACACACGCAACAGCATCGCCTGTACGTCTTTCGGCAGGTTGCCTATCTCGTCCAAGAACAGCGTACCTCCAGCAGCCAATTCAAAGTAACCTTTTCTTGCTGCGTCTGCACTTGTGAATGCACCTTTCTCATGTCCGAAGAGAGCGGAAACGGCAAGTTCCGCAGAAAGCGTACCGCAATCTACTACCTCAAAAGGTTTGTCGGCTCTTTTGCTTTGCAGATGTATCTTTTCCGCTATATGTTCTTTGCCTGTTCCGTTGTCTCCCAATATCATAACAGCCATGTCGCTTTTGGCAAACAATTCTGCCATTTTGTATATACGGCGAAACTTCTCACTTTTGCGGTAAACAATCTTGTTATTCAACTCGACGAGTCGTTTCTGCTTGTCTATGATTTCTTCCAAACGTTCATAAACTACATCAAGCAATAATTTCTTCGGTATATAGTCTTCCGCTCCCAATTTCATAGTCCTCACGGCACTCATGCTTTCATCGTAAGATGTCATGATAATAAATGGATTCTGATAGCCGTTACTACGCATCCATTCCAACAGGTCGATACCGTTATCATTCCCCAAGCGCATATCCGAAATGACAACATCCCATTCAGAGGATTCCCTCACAGCTTTCAGACCATCTCTGTAATTGTAGCATAAGATTGTTTTCCAGCCCTTTGCCTCCAACTTCTTGCCCAACATATTGCAAAATGTCGGGCTGTCTTCAATGATTATTACTTTCTTCATGCTGTTACCTCCTCAATTTTCTTTTGTGCGGCTTTGATGATTTCCTCACCATGTGCGAAAACATCCTCAACCGCTTGGTTGATAACGTCGTCTGATGATGTAGAATCTTCTATCAGGTCAAAAAGATAGTTCAAAGACTCGTCAGATTGTACCATCATCCATGAGCTTCTTGCGTGGTGAATGACATCAGACATTTTCTTGCGGTTCTCCTCTTTGGCTACATTACGGATACTGCCCAATGTATCAGTCATTTCCTTTACGAAATTCTCCAAAGTCTCTTTTTCATTGCCGTAGGTCAGCAACATAGAAAAGTCTATTTGTTTTTCTGCTATCTTACCGTTCACACACTTTCTTGCAGTGCTTATCAAATCCTTGTCAGACATCGGCTTGAACAGGCAATCGGCAAATCCTGCATCAAGTAGTTCTTGTTCACTCACATTTGGTGCTGCTGTCATAACGATAACAGGAATGGTCTTGGAGTTACGCACGTTCACCATACGCATCATTTCCAGAATCTCAATACCGTTCACTTCAGCCATCTTCAAATCCGTTATCAGCAGATCATAAGATTTTTTGCGCATCATATCCAATAAATCCGTGGCATTATTACAAGTGTCACATACGATGCCGTTTGATGCAAACGCCTCACGGATGGTACTCAGTTGCACATGGCTATCATCAATGGCAATGACAGTAAACGAATCTTGTCGTTTCGTTCTATACTGGATTGGTCCCACATTCTGCTTTTCGGCTGCAGCCATAGGAAGACTAATGGTAAAGATACTTCCCAGCCCTTGGTGACTGGACACATCGATTTTTCCTTTCATCAGTGAAACGAGGTTCTTGACAATGGAAAGCCCCAAGCCAAATCCCGGTTGGGTGACCGCATTTCCCAATCTTGCAAATTCCTTGAAGATTTGTTTTTGTTGCTTGTCGTCCAATCCTGTTCCTGTATCCTTAACCATTAGCATGAATACACCATTCTTATAGGTTGTGGACAATACTATCTCACCCTTTCCCGTATATTTGATGGCATTGGAAAGTAGATTGCGTCCTATTGTAAGCACCTTTTCCTTGTCTCCATTGACAACACCATCAGCCTTATTGTTGACGCTCAATTCCAGTTGTTTCTTTGCAGCAAAGGACTCATACTCCATTTTTAATTGTTCGGCAATGTCCATCATACGGAAAGGGCGTTCCTTAACGGTCGCCTTTCCATTCGCTAATTTGGAGTAAACCAGGAAACTGTCAATCATAGAAGTCAAGCCTTTCGATGTGTCAACAATCAAGTCCGCATATCGTTTGCTTTCATCCGTAGCATCATCAAGTCCGCTAATCTTGCGGGCATAATCCTTGATGGCAGACAAGGGACTGCGCATCTCATGCGTTACTGTCAGCATCACCTTTCTTGTTTCTTCCTTGCTCTTACGTGTTTTGAATGCGAATCGCCATACCAATAGGAATAATACGAAAAACACCAATATCAACAATCCTATCATCCCTATATAATAATAGGTATAATTGCCTTCCAAGTCTGCGATTTGTCGCTCACGAACTTTTATGCCTTTATCCACATTCTCATCAGCTATGCTGATTACTCTTTGCAACTGCTTATTGATACTTTCATTTCTGTTTCCAAGACTATCCAATATCTCCACTACCTTACGGCTTTGCTGGTGATGTTTAGCAACAACCGTTTGGTTTAGATTTGTGAGCATCTTTTCAGTTTGGGTTAAACGGTTGCCTGTTGTTACTGCATTTTCTTTCTTGCCGAACAATCTGCTGAAGAAACCGCGCTTCTTTGGCTTTGCCTGCTGTGGCATAGCTGAAAGTCTTTTGCTTTCAGTCTTATTCTGCTCTACAATTCTTGGAACTTCGGCGGTCAGCTTTTCTTGAGTGTCATTCAATTCCTGCATAGCATTCTTTATATCTAGAAGGAGCTGTTCCTTTTCTGCAAGAAGACGGCAGATCGTATCAGAATCTTCTTTCGGACAAATACCTGCGATGCCTTCAAGCATACTGTCCACTTCCAATCGAAGCGAATGATACTCATTTACATCTGTTGAGTCCCAATCCGCAACCATTTCACCAAGCAGTGACAATTCCGTTATGTGCAAGTTTAAGTCATGCACATTCTTTCTCCACTGATGCAGTTCTGCATTTCTACACTCAATCTCCTTTCTGTCGCGCCATTCAAAGAGGCCGATTACAATGGTACATCCTACGATGACGATGGCAGTCATGATGCCTAAAGCCATCCATCTACAGATATGCCCGGTCTGTTCTTTGCGTTCCATGTTGATTACTTTTTACGTTTCTATTACTTCATTATTGCTTTGCAATAACATTTTAATCGGCAAAGATAATGGCAGGAAGTATCAAAGACGAATATTTATATATATTATAACAACTTTTATGTAATTTCTTGGTAAAAACAGCATATCGTCAAGATAAGAGCCATTATTGAATAATAACCATTGGCAAGAAAGCCAAAAGCTGATAAAGTGTAGATTGTGAGACTTAATCGAAAAAGGATGGCAAGAGTTTCAATCCTACCATCCTTCTGAATCTTATTGAAAAGTCTTTTGCGTTGTCAGCTTTATCAATGAGTAAATGAGAGAGTCGTTTACCTAACTCTTACACCTTTACCATTCAGAACTTCACCTCTAATATCATCAGTTTTACATAAATACAAGTCGTAGCCAATGGCTGTAATATCGCAATATCTTGGAGGAGTAATGACTTTTCCACTTAGTGACATCAATCCATACCAACCAAGTTCTGCTTCATATTTTTTGCAATTTGCAGTCTTTTGATAAGGTGTTGGTTCTGCTTCTGCCGTTTCACCTGTTAAATTACCCTCATTATGCAATTATCTCAAAAAATGAGAGAAATAGCGAGTACTTATGGCTGAGAAACGTGAAGATTAACACCGAGAAGGACATCTTTGATTCTCGAAATGTAAATATTCATAACTTTCAATGTGTTTCCTACAAAATCGCCTTTGGCTCATGCGCATAACAGGTGAGTATGAAATATGCAGGCTATATATCTACTCAATCCTTGAATTACCATTCTATTAAGGTTGCTCTACCGCTTAGAGGAGGCTCACCGTATAATCCTCTTTGGTTATTCAATTGTGTTTGCAACTGTAATCTTTCTGCCTCTGTAAGTTTTTGACCATTTGGATAATATGTATCATCTAATTCGATATAATTATCTGTCCTTGCGATGTAAGGCAAATAACGCTCATTTAAAAAATAGATATCATTATAAGAAAGAGAGTAGGTTTTGGCAATAGAGTAATTGCCTGTTTTCATAATGGTGTTTCCAGAGCCGTTTGAATAATCTGTAGATGCAGCCAATGTTATCGAAAAATAGTCAAAACTTCCCTGCATAGTGTAATTTTTAGTAATTTTCGTAAAGGCAGATTTACAGTTGCTTTTTACATTATTAAGATTGATTGTTACATAATCATCTCGATCCTTGCGCTGTTGTTCATTGAACATTCCGGCAGCATTGCAAAAAGCATGGAGGAAGAATCGTCGAATCTCATCATCTGATTCAGACTTCAATGCGGCGGGAACATTAATGAACTGTCCTCCTTGTATAAGGCCGTAACTACCACTACCTTCAACAGCAGATTCATTCATGTGCACTGTAATGTTGGGTAGTTTTATATCAATAGTTCGTTAAAATTTGAGATAATGGCTAAGCAGCTTTACGTTGCCAGCCAA
>ONZU01000267.1_pt1 | contig 57382 bp, 43 predicted proteins | sample 1671161 | NCBI WGS metagenome assembly ONZU01 (sample SAMN06348128, study PRJEB24527) | human gut metagenome | biome: human gut; feature: ankylosing spondylitis patient; material: feces | host: Homo sapiens | place: China | collected 2015-10
AACAAAACTGCTTCCCCCATCGCTCAAAGATGGGGGTTTTGAAGAGCTTCCCTAAAGCAGGCTCAACATAGGGCTTGTTTACACCAGCCCCTGGGTTATCAGCAGACAACCCAGACGTTGCAGATTCCGACCTCCATTGAGGTCGCTGTGCGCTCTGTAACCACAGTTCTTGCAAACAAATCGGTGCTTCTGCCGTGTTCCGATGGCATTGCAATGCGGACAGGTTTGCGACGTATAGCGAGGGTCAACGAAGATCACTTCGATACCCGCTCTACAAGCTTTGTCCACTATCTTCTGCTGAAGCTCCCTGAAGGGCCAGCGGTGCAGGCGTGCGCGAACCTTCTGCCCGGCCTTGATTCGCTCGCGGATGTCCGTAAGATCTTCAAGAACGATCAGGCGAATATTGCGTTCTGCCGCATCTTCAATAATGGACTTGCTGATTTCGTCGTTGATTTGTTCCACATGTCGTTTCTCTCGGCCGGAAGCCTTTCGAAGTGCCTGTCTGGCGCTTCTGGAGCCATTGCGCTGGAAACGAGCCCGACTGCTCAGGTATTTGTCACGGTCGTCCTTCATCTTCCCGGCTTTGAAGATTCGGCCGGTAGACAGTGCGGCGGCGTTGTTTTCGCCAACATCAACGCCCATGACTTGATTCAAAGACAAGTTGTCGAGAGATACTTCCTTGAGTTTCTTCTCTATGGCAATGTGCAGCTCCCATCTGTAAGGCGTGCCTTTGATGCCGCACTTCCAAACGAGGTTGCATTCGCCAAGCCTGTAAATCCGATTCTCCTTCGACGTTCCGGCAAGCTCTTCAGCCAGAAAACCGGCCAATTGGCTCAGCTGAAACTTTCCCGGACGAAGACGAACGCCGACACGCCCATTCACCGTATAGACCGACGCCTCGGTGTAGTTGTTGAAGAAGCGAATGGTGTTCTTGTCCAGGTGAACAACAGGATTCCTGAAGCTGATGCTCGGGAGCACCATCTTCTTATCCTTCGAGAAGTTCGGATGGTTGCTGATCCACGACTGGTACATGCTCGATACCGAACGCATGACGTTGCAGGCGAGCTGTGCACCAAGAACGGACATTTTGGTTCGAACCATCGGATAAGCGGCCTTGTGAAGGTTGTACCGTTGCCAGAGCCGTTTTTTCCTATCTGTATCGGACACGACGATTGGGACGAGCAAATTGCAGGCCTGCCCGTAGAGACGACGGGTCTGATGCATCTTTTCGGAAGCATCGGCATCGACCTCCAAGGCAATGCAGACGGTACGCACGTCGACTTTGCGTCGAACGAGCTTACCTGCGCCCTTTGATATGTTCAGTCCTTTCAATGTAATGCCTGATGGTTTCCGCACTGACATTGCCAGCCGTACCTACGTAATAGGACGGAGACCACAAATGCCCGCCGTAAAGCTGATCCTTCAACGCCGGGAAAGCCACAAACAGCTTCCGGGCCGTCGAACCCTTCAAAATCTTTACGGCATCGGCTACAGCCTGTGACGGAGGGATGGTTACGAACAAATGGATATGGTCAGGTTGGATTTCCAAGGTCAGAATCGGCCACTCGCGCTCAATGCAGATCGCGGTGATGGCAAGACGCAAAGCCTCGGCTATTTCACCTTTAAGTATCCGTTTGCGGTACTTCGGACACCATATCACATGGTATGCCGTCTGGTAAACGCAATTTCGGTTGTATACTATTTCCACCATATCCTTAATTTTATCACGTGGTAGTGTGAAAGGCATGGGCCGCAATTCCTCACCTGACTGAAGTCAGATGTTTCCTTGCGGCATTTCTATGAACTTGCAATTTGAAGACGGACGTTCCGAAGACGGCCGCCTCAGGGGAGGCGGTCCCGTCGCCTCTCACCTTGCGGCGAACCTTGCCGACACCGCCGCCTTCGTCTCCTTCGTGAACTGCAACGACTCGCGGATCTTCCTCACGGTCCTGCGCAGCGTGGCGTCGTCAAGGCGGCCTTCTGCGCGCCAAGACTCGATGCGCGAGCAGACGGCCTCAAGGTCCGCCGTCGCGAGCATGGAGAGGCACCAGGCAAGCGACATCGAAAGATAGTAGTCACCCGAGGCGGCAAGCACGAGCGCCCTGCTCGTCCCGCCTCCCAGAAGGTCGAGCGCCGCCTGCGTCCATCGGGCGTCGCGGTAGTGCTCAAGGAGCCAGACCTCCGCCACGCGCACGGTCCAGGGATCGTCCGAGGCGAGCTTTTCGCCGACGTAGCCGATGAGCTCCTCCCTGTTCTCCCTGAAGACCCTGACGGCCGATCCCGTCAGATCGCAGGTCGCCCAGCCCGTCATGTGCGGCAGGAGCCTGTCGACGAAGGCGAGCCGCTCCTCGACCTCGAGCCCCTTCGCGCCGCCCGCCACGATCACGCAGACCATCAGCGCCTCCTGGGAGGCGAAGCCGCCCGCAGCGAGCATGGCGTTGAGAAAGGCGCGCACGTCCTCCGTGCGCATGACGTCTCGGGCCACTCTTCGCACGAGCGGCATGCGCACGCCGAGGCGGTCGGTGACGCCGGGCTGGAGGCTGTCGCCGAAGGCCTTGCAGGCGGGATCGGCCAGAGTTGAGAGGCGGTCATGGAGTTCGTCGGGGGTCATGGTTTCGGGATTTCGTTCGAAATCAAATGGAAGACTGTTGAAAAAGCCGCCCCGGCGAAAACGCCGGGAGCGGCTTCATGGCGGATCCGGACGCAGAACGCGGATGCGCCCCGTCATCGAGTCCTCTTACTTGGCGGCCTTGGCGGCAGCCTCGCCCGCGATGCGGCCGAAGACGATGATGTCCGTGTAGGCGTTGCCGCCGAGACGGTTCGTGCCGTGCGTGACGCCGGTCACTTCACCCGCGGCCCAGAGACCCGGGATGACCTTGCCTTCGGCCGTCAGGGCCTCGGCCTTTTCGTTGATGCGCACGCCGCCCATCGTGTGGTGGGTGGACGGGACAGCCTTGATGACGTAGTACTTGCCCTGCTGCATGTCCATGAGGCCTGCGCGGTGGTTGAAGTCCTTGTCATTGCCCTTGCCGGCCATGTCGGAGACGCGCTTGACCGTCTTCTGGAGCTGGTCGAACGGGATCTTCGTGAAGTCGGCGATGCACTTCAGGTCGTCGCAGGTCGTCATGACGCCCTGCTTCGTGAAGGCTTCGTACTCGTTGGCGTGAGCCTTGACCGTGTTGGAGATGCTGCCGATCTTGTCGTTCCAGAGCACCCAGCAGTAGCGGCCGGTCTGGTTGAGGATGGCTTCGGAGAGCACGTCGCGGCGCTGGAGTTCCTCGACGAAGCGCTTGCCTTCCTGGTTGAGCATGATGGCGCCGTCGAAGCGGGCGTCGGCGATGAGCTCAATGGCGCCCGAGATCGGGTCGCAGATCGGGTAGGTCTGGATGTAGCCCATGTTCACGAGCTGGGCGCCCGCGCGTTCGGCCATGTAGAGGGCTTCGCCCGTGGAGCCCGGAGCGTCGGTCGTCTTGAAGCGCTCGTCGATCTTCGGGTTGTACTTCTTGACCATTTCGGGGTTCGCGCCGAAGCCGCCCGTGGCGAGCACGACGCCGCCCTTGGCGTTGAACGTGTATTCGGAGCCGTCCATCGTGGCCTTGACGCCGACGACGCGGCCGTCCTTGTCCTTGATGAGCTCTTCGGCCTTCATGTTGGTGATGACCGGGATGCCGAGTTCATCGGCCTTGGCCTGGAACTTGGCGATGAATTCCGTGCCGGTGTGGCCGACCGGAATCAGGGCGCGCTTGCGGCTGTGGCCGCCGAAGAAGAAGAGGTTGTCGTCCTCGAAGCGCACGCCGAGGTAGTCGCGGCACCACTTGGCGGCGTCAAGCGCTTCGTGCGTCATGACGTTGATGACCTTCATGTCGCCCTTGCCGTCGCCGCCCTTGAACGTGTCCTGGGCATGCAGTTCGGGAGAGTCGTCGTTGATGCCGAGCTTGGGCTGGACCCAGTTCCTGGCGACGTTCATTTCAGCGCCGGAGATGAGCGAGTTGCCGCCGACGACAGGCATCTTTTCGAGAAGAACGACGTTGGCACCGGCATTCCTGGCGGTGATGGCGGCGGAGAAGCCCGCACCGCCCGCACCGATCACGACGACGTCGTAGTTCGAGGTCTTCGGCAGTTCGCGGGCGGCCTTTTTGAGAGCCTTCTTGTCGGCCTTGGCGAGCGTCACGCCGGCCTTCTTGGCGGCGTCGTTGACGGCGTCGATGAAGCCCTTGGCGGAGAACGTGGCGCCGGAGACGAGATCAACGTCCGTGGAGGAGAAGGCCACGACCTGATCCTTGAGGTCCGTGAAGACCTTCTTGGCGAGAATCGGGTTTTCGGCGTTCTTGACGATCTTGATGTCCTGGATCTTGCCGGCATCGAACGTCACGGCGACCGTGATGTCGCCGTGCTTGCCGACGCCCGTACCCTCGGCGGTCACCGGAGCGGCCATCGAGGCGGCTGCAAAGCCGGCGGCGAAGACCATGGCGACGGCGGACTTGATCATGGTGGATTTCATTGCTTTTTCTCCTCAAAAGCAGGAGCGCCGCAGGGTACCCCTGCGCCCGAAGGAAAAGGCCTTCGGTGCGGGACGCCGGACGGGCGGACGCTTCCATTCTCCATATATGTGTGTCTTGTTGTTCATCGGCGGCGCGGTCCTGCCGCCGGACTTCCATTCTAGGACCGTCACACAGGGACGGCACCTAAGGAATTTTACCTAGGACGATTTCTACGCCCAGGCTGCATCGGGTGCAGGAAAGTCCTCCGCCCGTGCAAAAAGCGGAGGTTTCGGCGCCTCGAGCGGTTTCGGGCGCAGTAAAATGGCGGTGTCCAAACTCCTGACGCCCTCATATGCAGCAGACTCGCGCCACGCTTCCGGGCCTTCTTCTCGCGCTTGTCGCGGTTTCCGCCTGGGGCCTTTCCTACATTGCAACCGAATGGCTCTACACCCAGGGCCTCGGTCCCTTTGCGGTTCTGACGATCCGCACCTTCCTCGCCTACGCGGTGCTTCTGATTCTCTCCCACAAGCAGTTCCTTGCCGACGAGCTGATCGACGAGGCGAAGTTCGCGCTTCTCGGCGTCGCCTGCATTCCGTTCTACCACGGGCTTGAGAATCTGGCGCTGCAGGAGACGAACGCGGGCACCGTCGCGACCATCATGGCCTCCGCGCCGCTCTTCACGGCCTTCGTCGTGATTGCGCTCCACCACAGCTTCAGGCTGCACTGGATGACGAAGCTCGGGATCGTGACGGTGGCGACCGGCATGTGCCTCATCTGGTTTGACAACCACGTGATCCAGCAGCTTCCCGCAGCGGGCTTTTATCTGGCGCTCGGCGCCGCGCTCGCCTGGGCGTGCTACTCGGCGCTCCTCAAGAGCGTGCACAAGTACGGCGCGGTCTTCATGGCCCGCAAGACCTTCGGCTGGGGTCTCATTGCCGTCATGCCCTTCTATCTGATGGAGGACGCGGCTCCCGTCGAGGCGCTCACGGATCCGGTTTCGGCCGCCCTGCTCGTCTTCCTCGCCGTGGGTCCTACGACGCTGTGCACGCTGCTCTGGCAGCGCGCCGCCAGGGAGGCGGGCGCACAGCAGATCAGGAACCTCCTCTTCCTCATCCCCGTCATTGCGATGATCGCGGGCCTCGTCATCCTCGACGAGTCCGTCACCTTCATCGGCGTGATGGGCGCCGCGATGATCCTCTGCGGCGTCTGGTGCTCCGACCTCGGCATGAAGCGCGTCAACGCCGTGCTCGCGGGCGCGGACGCCGATGCGCTAAGCGCGAAGATCACGCTCTCGTGACCACCTTTCCCACCGCTTCCTTCAGGCGGCGCCGGAGCCACGTGCTCCCGCGCCGCCTTTTCATTGTCCGCACGAAAGCCCGCGAGGGCCGCCCCGCAGCCCTCTCGCCCGTCATACCCTCATCTGCACGATCGTCTCACGAAAACGCGCGAAGGATCGAAAATTCACATGGGCCGAGACCCGAATCACTTGCCTGAAACTCTCACTTGACCCAAAGGTGACCGTGAGAAAACAAACGCGCCCGGCCTCCGCCCGCCCCTCCCCGTTCGCACCTCCGAAACGACGATGTTCGGGAGGCGTGAGCTCTACTGCTGAGGCCCGCAAGGCCCAGGGCAAGCACCGGACACCTCTCGACGGGATCATGCTCAGGCGCCACTGCATAGGTCCGGACAGGGCTTCCCTGGGGCCCCAGGGCGCAACTGTGAGCAACGGCTGCGGAACCCTTCAGGATGCCCCGGAACGACATCGGCGAGCGCACCGACACCGCCTTCAGAAGCCCCTCCGAGGCGCTTTTTCGCCGTCCGGCAAAACCGAACGACACTTCTCTTCCTCTCCTTCATCAACGGTCATTTGATTCCCGTTCGGGTTTTTATTGGCCATCTGCTGCAGACTCCCCGAAGGCGGCCCTCCCCGACCTCAGGAAGGGAGGCGTGCAGTGCCAGCGTATCAAGTCGTGCAAAAACGACAGCCGGGCTCGGTCGAAAAAAGTCCCCCGAAGCGAGCGTTTTTGAGGCAAAATACGCACCCTGTGCCGCCGCTGTACGCCGCTCCCGACGGCTGCTTCAAGGCCTCATTCAGGCCCCGTCAGGGTCCTAAATGCCCTGAAAAAGGCGTCCGGATCCTTAAAAAAGAGGGAAAAACCGTCTTTTCGAGAAGGACGCGGATTGTCCGTCGCCCGCAATCGCCTCCGGCAGTAGGCGATCAGGACGGGACGCAAACAAACGGGATGAATTTCGCGCAAGCGTACATCATGAGGGCGCAGCACCGTTCATCTTCGCGCGCCTTCCAAAGTTAAGCATTTTTGTTTAAAAAGGCGGCTTCGGAGGGTCTGTCGCTCCTTGGACGAAAGGAGGCATGAAGAGGCCTTCGAGAGCCCCTCCCGACGCTTCGCTTTTGAAGAGTGTGACGCAGAGTCCCTGAAAGGGGAGAGCACAATCGTGAAGGCCGGCGCGTCGGACGTGCGCCGGCGAGTTCTCGTATTTTTGCCGGACCGCGCTCAAAACCGCACGAACGGCCTGTCGGTTTTTCGCCTGGGAACTCGCAAAAACGAAGACGCTGCCTTTCAAAAAGCCTTCAAAATGACGCGCGGGTTCAAAATGACGCCCTCGAACCACCTCAAAAATCCGACTTAATTCACAGCATTCGAGAAATAAAAGGCGTATAATTCACATTATTCGAGAAGTTAAGACTTCGGACTGAACTTCGGATTCATGCGGAAAAGGGCTCGAAAACGGCGGTTTTCCGCCTTTTCGAACGAAAAGCTCAAAAAAGACCTTAACCCTCTTTTCCTTCATGTAAAGCGCTTTAATTCACAGGATTCTGCGTGTTATGAGACCCAGTTTTGCAGTTGAAGAGTCCGTCAGGACGCTTGGCGCCAACCTCAAGGCGGCGCGTCTTCGCCGCAGGCTCCCCCAGTCCGTCGTGGCGGAGCGTGCGGGCATTTCGCTCAACACCCTCTCAAAACTTGAAAACGGCGACTGCGGGATTGCGATCGGCAACGTCGCCTCGGTCCTTCAGGCGCTCGGGCTCGGCACGCCCTTCTCCGACGTCGCCGCTGCAGGCGACGACGAGACGGGGCTCATGCTCGAGGCTCGCCGCCTCCCCCGCCGGGCCCGACAGCCGAAGAAGGAGGTCTGAGCAAAAATGAGCAGCCCTTCCCTGCGTCTTTATGAGATTCGTGCGCGCTGGCTTCCCGGCGCCCCTCTCGTGGGACGCCTGGCCGTCCCTCTTTCAACAGGACCCCGTACGGGAACTCTTCAAAATCCGGACGCATCGCCGGCTCAGGCCGCCCGCGGCGCGGCGGGGATGCGCTTTCAGTACGACGGCGACTGGGCCGAGTCGGGCGTGCCGCTCGGCGCGGACCTCCCGCTCGAGCACGGCGTGCTGCGTCCGAGGCTCGGAAAGTCGGCGTTCGGTTTTCTGGAAGACCGCGCGATCAGCGCCCCCGTCTTCTCCATCTTCAATGACCCCGCCGCTCCGCTCTCGGGCCTTCCCGAAGGGGCGGGCAGACTCGAGACGACCGCACTGCTTCTCCCCCACAGGACCGACTCGCTCGGGGCCCTTTCGGTGACGCCCGTCGATGTCGATCCCCTGCCCGAGCGTCCGCGCGTCAAGCGCCAGTCGGAGCTTCCCGAACTCATCTACGCCTACCACGCGATGGAGCGCGGCAAGGCCGGCAGCGACGAGGTCAGCCTGCTTCAGAACGGCCTCACGCTCCCCGGCCGCCGTCCCGTCTTCACGGTCGAACGGCATCGCGAGGCGCAGACCGCAAGACTGAGGAGCATGCTCGATCCGATCGACCGCCCCCTCTGGATGCACATGGCGCTCGTCGCCGCCAAACGTTGCGGCATCCGCACGGTCGAGACGGACCTCGAGCACGAAATGGGCGAGAACATCCTCTTCACGCGCCGTGCGGACCGCAGGGGTGCGAATGCGGACGCCCCCGCCGACAAGCCCCTCCTGACCCTCACGGGCGCGACGCTTGCCGCCCGCCAGGAGTCCCCGAGACCCGTTCCACCCGGCTATCTGGCGCTCGCCGACATCCTCAACGGCGGCGGCGCGGCCCCGAAGGAGGACCTCCCCCAGATGTGGCGGCGCATCGCCTTCCAGCTCCTCACGGGCGGCGCGGGCGACTCGCTCAACCGCTGGCAGTTCCACAGGGAGCCGCTCGGCTGGCGCCTCTCGCCCGCCCACACGCTCGAGTGGAATCCCTCGGCCCAGGGCCGGGGCCTCACGATGGACGGCCGCAGGCGTCTCTCCTGCGCGGACGACGCCATTCCCTACGCCCGCTACTTCGGGCTCACCGTGAGCGACGCCAAGGGCATCCTCATGGAGATGCGCCGCATCCTCTCGGGCTGGGAGGGACTCGCCGAGGAATTCGGAGCCGACCCGAGGGACATCGCCTACATGGCGCCGCTCTTCGAGGAAAACCTTTGAGTAGCCGTGCGCCTGATGCCGCTCCCGGTATCCCTCAGGCGCATTTGGAGCGCCGGAAATGACGAAGGGCAGGATGCTTCACGGCATTCTGCCCTTCTTTTGCGCTGCTGCGCTTTTGCTGCGGTCGCGCGTGCGGAGTTCGAACTCAGCGACGGCCGTTGGTGTCCAGACGCATCGAGCCGCCGAAGTCGGTCACGGGGCTCGTGTCATCAGACTTGTTGCGGCGCTTGGGCTGTCGAAGGCATACTTCGACGTGCTTCTCCTTCTTCTTCGCGATGACGGGGTTCGTGTCGACCGTCTCGTAGACCAGAGTCCCTCCTTCTTCCCTCACGGAGGACTGGCGGCGGTACTTCAGGGCGACGGTGCCCGGCGTGCGGCCGCGGTGCGGCTTCTCGGACACATCGGGGCGCTTCGGACGATCGACGCCCGACGAAAACTCCGCCTCCCAGACGTGCGGCGGATCTTCGGACTCGCGCTTGACGGCGGCCTGCGCAAGCTCCTCGGCCGTAAAGGAGACGCCGGGACCGCGGACCATGAGGCCAATGCCGAGCGCATCCAGGACGACCAGCATCTTGTCGAGCTGCACGGTGGGCTTGCCATTCTCGAGCTCGACAAGGAAGCGGCGGCCGACGCCGCAGCAGATCGCTGCATCCGTCTGAGACATGCCCAGACGTTGGCGCGCAAGACGAACCAGTGCGCCAATCTCGGTTGCATTGTGCACGCAGATGCGTCTGGTGCGCCGGACGTGTCGCACGGTGACGTCCGTCGCTCCTGCTTCGTGGTTGCCTTCTGTCATAGTCTCTTCCCTTTATTGCCGCCGTCACCGTCGTTCCGGGTCTTCGCGACAGTGACTTGCGAAATATTTTCACGATAGCGGAAACGGGGGGTCCGGCACATCGGAATAGTCTAGGATTATGGCCCATGCTACGATATTTTGCAAACAAAAAACGCAGTGCATGATGCCTGACGTTATGCACTCCTGTCAGTCGCGCAGGCGTTTGAGCGACTGCTCAAGGTCTGCAATCAAGTCGTCGGGTGATTCCAGGCCCACCGCAATGCGCACCATTCTTGAAAAAGTATTCTCGCGTACTGACCTTGTACCGTAGCTCGGGATGAGGAGCGACTCGTATCCTCCCCATGAGTATCCGCGCCCAAAGAGCTTCAGCGCATCGACGAAGGGCGCGAGCCTGCCGTCGTACTCGGGCCTGAAGACGACGGCGAAGAGACTCGTCGCACCCGTGTAGTCGCGCTTCCAGATCGCGTGCGAAGGGTCAGACTCGAGCGCAGGCCACCTGACGGTCTCGACCTCGGGGCGCTCGAGCAGCCAGTGCACGATCCGTTCGGCGGACTTTGCCGCATGCGCGACGCGCACGCCCATCGTATGAAGCCCTCTGTAGGCCAGGTAGACGTCGTCGGGCGAAGCCGCCTGACCGAGCCTCACGGCTGTACGGTAGACGGCGGGCCAGACGCGCTCGTTGCAGACGACGACGCCCATGAGCAGGTCGGAGTGGCCCGCGATGTACTTGGTGGCCGCGTGCACGACCATGTCGACGCCATGGTCGAGCGGCTTGAAGTAGAGCGGCGTCGCCCAGGTGTTGTCGATGACGCTCGTCACGCCGTGCCTGCGGCAGGCGGCGGCGATGCCGGGCACGTCCGACATTTCGAAAGAGTGCGAACCCGGATTCTCCATCATGAGGAGCGTCGTCTCGGGCCGCATCATGGCCTCGATCGCCTCGGGCGAGGCTGCGGGATCGAAGAACTCGACGTCAACGCCCATCGTGCGCAGGATCTGCTCGGCGAATTCGCGCGTGGGTCCGTAGATCGAGTCCGAAAAGAGCGCATGACAGCCCGCCCGCACGAACGCAAAGAGCGGCGGCGTCGTGGCGGCCAGGCCCGTCGAAAAGGCCCATGCGCCCGCGGCGTTCGGGCCCTCGAGCGTCTTCATCGCCGAATAAAACGCCTTGTGTGCAGGACCGCCGTAGCTCCCGTAGCAGGGCTTGCCGTCCCGGCAGGCCATCTCGTCATGGACGCGGTCCATCATGTCCTCGCAGGACGTGTGAAGCACCGTCGAGGCGCGCACCACGGGCGGATTGACGTATCCCCACTCCGGGTCCCAGTCGCGGCCCGCGTGCACGAGCTGCGTTGCGGCATCAAGATCCTTCATCGGCACGGCTTTTCCTCCTTCTTCGAATGCATGACAAAACGGCGGTCGAAGCCTGAACTCCGCCGCCGTCACCCGCCTTCGGGCGGGATGCGTTCTCATATTCTCGCACGCCTGAGCCCGCGAGAGCCCCGAGCCGCACTCTGGGCTTCTATCGCGCTCAGTCCTCGTTGGGCACGACCGCCCATGCGCGGACCGGGAAGCCCGGGAACTTGTCGAATTTCGGGAGACCCACGAAGATCACGCCGCCCGTCGAGGGCAGCTTGTCGAGGTTCGCCATGACCTCGACCTGATAGTGATCGGACTCGAGCACGTACTTCTCGCAGTCGAGCCCCCCTCGCCCGCACGTCGGCCGAACCGTCCGTGTCGAGAGTCTCGTGGCCCACCGCCGTGACGCCGCGCTCCTCGAAGAGGTACTTGAGGGCGTCAAGGCCCAAGCCCGGACAGTGCGCGACGCCGTCGGCGTCGAAGTTGTTCATGTCGCCGCCTTCCATCCGGTGGTACCAGTCGCTCGAGAAGGCGACGAAGCTATCTGCGGGAATCTCGCCGTGCTCGGCCTCCCAGCGCTTGATGTCGTCGACATGCACGATGAATTCGGGATCGGCCGCGACCTTGTCCTCGAAGTGCAGCACGAAGAGCGGGAGCATCAGCTCCTCGAGCTCAATGCGCTCGAGCGTGCGGCGGCCCTCGACGAAGTGTTCGGGCGCATCGACATGCGTGCCGTACTGCGTCACGAACGTGACCTCCTCGACGTGAAAGCCCGACTCGGCCACCGTGTAGCGGGTCTCGGTCCTCATGGCGGGAAACGGCCCGAAGCGCTGGATGCCGGGATGGACGAGATGGGTGAGGTCGACGATTCGGCCGGCCTTGAGGACGCCGAGGGCGTCGACGATCGCATTGCGGGTCATGGCAGGGTCTCCAGAAGGGGAAGCTGTTGTCGTGTGCATTTTCGCTGCCTTTTCCGACGGACTTTCAGACTAGCTTGGCCCAAAATCACCCGCCTGTCTCTAGGCCAAACTACCTGCGACAAATCACCTGCACCGCCGCAAAAAGGCGACGCACACTCTGCATGCAAAATGTTTGCGCGAGCCCCCTATTTTCCGCCGCCCCTGAAGAAGCGCCTGACGGCGCGTCCGATCCACCAGAAGAAGTCGAGAATGCGCTGCAGGATGGTGCGGTGACGCCTGCGCCAGAGCCAGGGCGCCTCGGGACTGCGCTCCGCCCAGAGCCCGCGTCCCGCGCGCCTTGCGCGCTCCTCGGCCGCGAGATAACGCCCGCGGGCCTCCTTCGGGAGCGCCCACAGATACGTGCGGTAGGCCCAGGCCTCGCCTTCCTCGACCATGACGAGTCCCGCATCGACGCCGTCCGCGGTCACGGTGCTCACCCATCGGCCGTATCGGTCGGCCGCAACACTCCTCACCTTCACGACTCGTCCCTGCAACATGGCGCGAAGCCGCCTCTCGGACTCGCGGCCGCGCGGCTGCGCCGTCTCGGGCGCGTCCATGCCCGCAATCCTGAGCTTCACACGGCCGAAGCAGCCGCGGACGATGATCGAGTCACCGTCACAGACGTGCTCGACCCTTGCCTCGAAGACGAGCGGAAAGCGCCTGCGCCTCGAGAGATGACGGACAAGCCAGAGCAGAAGAAGAAGAACGATGAAGCCGCCCATCACGAGGACGGCGGGTGCGGGCGCGCCCGTCACGGCCGGCCTCCGAAGAATCTTTCAGTTTGTTTTCCCGATGCGCGCATGGTTGTCTTTCGTTACACGTTCTGCGTTTTCCTTGCGAAATGAGGGATGCGAAACGAGAAGCCTTCTCAATAGAATGTTTCCACGGCCTTCGCCCTGCCGCGAAGGCGCTCTCAAAAATCCGCATTTTCTTTTTTCGCGTGCCGTATTATGGCCGCTCAGGAGAGAACACATGAAGAAGACGCTCGCCGCCCTTGCCGGCGCACTTGTCGCCCTGCCCGTCCTTGCCGCCGGCCCGCAGGGCTTTGCCGCGGCGCCTCAGGCCCAGGGTCCGAAGGGCTTCGACACCGAGCCCGCCACCACCGTCGCCGCCGTGCTCGAGTCCGGGAAGGACCACCAGATCGTCACGCTGCGCGGCAAATTCACCGAACACGTCCGCGGCGACAAGTACGTCTTCACCGACGACAAGGGCGCCTCCATCAGGGCCGAGCTCGATCATGACCGTGACTGGTCCATGATCACGAAGGACGCCCCCGTCGAAATCCGCGCCGAGGTGGACAAGGACTGGACCGAAATCGAACTCGACGTCCTCTCCGCAAAGCCGCTCTGAGGCTTTCCGCCGCCATGAACGACAACGCCCGCGGGCCTTCCGGTCTGCGGGCGTTTTGTCATTCGCGACGAAATCCGGCGTGAAACTTCGTCAGATGAACTGCGAGACGACGATGCCGGCCACGAGAAGCGTCACGTTGTACGCGAGGAAGGTCGGCACGCAGGTGTCCCAGATGTGGTTGTGCTGGCCGTCGGCGTTGAGGCCGGACGTGGGGCCGAGCGTGGAGTCGGAGGCGGGGGAGCCCGCGTCGCCCAGGGCGCCCGCGATCGTCATCAGGAGGATCGTGGCGGGGACGGAGAAGCCCACGGCCGTGCAGAGCGGAACGTAGATGACGGCGAGGATGGGCACCGTGCCGAACGACGTGCCGATGCCCATCGTGACGAGCAGGCCGATGAGCGTGATGATCGTCGCGGCGACCCACTTGCTTTCGCCCATGAGGGGCACGACGCCCTCGATGAGCGAGTTGACAGCGCCCGTTTCCTTGAGGATCGCGGCATAACCGCCCGCAATCAGCATCACGAAGGCGATGAAGCCCATCATGGAAATGCCGCTCGCGATGTGGTCGTCAAGCTTCTTGAACTGGAAGGCGCCGCCCGCGAGCATGATGATGAGGCCGAGCAGCGCAGCGAGCGGCAGGCTCTCGAGCATGATCTGCACGGCGACGGCGGCGACGATCGCACCGAGCGTGACCCAGTGCCTGAGACCGAAGCGGATCTCCTCGTCGGACTCCGTCACGCCCACGACGGGCTTGTCGAGATAGGTGCGGGGACGACGGGTGAAGTAGAAGACGGCGAGCACGAGACCGACGACCATCGAGAGGCCGGCGATCCAGGCCACCGACGCCACGTCCGCCACCGTCACGGCCATGCCGTTCTGCGTCATGGACTGCGCGACGATGCCCTGGAAGATGAGGCCGAAGCCGATGGGCAGCGACACGTACGGAGCCGTAAGGCCGAAGCCGAGAGCACAGGAGACCGCGCGGCGGTCAAGCTTCATCTTGTTCATGAGCTTGAGCAGCGGCGGAATCAGAAGCGGAATGAAGGCGATGTGCACGGGCACCACATTCTGCGAAAGGCAGGCGATGAACGCCAGGCCGAAGCAGAAGACAAGCGGCCTGCCGCCCATCTTGGCACCGATCCAGCGCACGAGCATCTGCATGAGGCCCGTGTGCGCGATCGCCACGGCGAAAGTGCCCAGAAGGATGTAGGAGAGCGCGGTCGTCGCGTTGGCGCTGAAGCCGCCCGAGAGCAGCTCCATCGACTTCGTGAGGCCGAGCCCGCCCGTGAGACCCGCGACCAGAGAGGCCGCAATCAGAGCGAGAAGAACATTGACGCGCGCAAGGCAGAGCGCGCAGAGCACGACGACCGATATGACGATCGGATTGAGGATGAATTCCACGGCTGGACTTCCTTTTCTATTCTGTCTTCTGTCAGGATCCCGCTGCCGGCGGACGCCCTCGGGGGACGGTGGCGCCCTTTTGCGGGACATACGCGTTCGATTATGACACAGCCCGCAACGATTCCACACATCCCGAAGGATGTCTTTTCCTACCCCAAAAGACGGAGAATCCCCAAAACACCCGCCGCAGAGCGCCGGAGCCCGCAATTCACATGCGCGCAACGACCGCGGGCGCCCGTCGTGCAGGGCGCCCGCCTCCGCCGAAGCCCCCGCATCGGGGCCTGCGTCAGAACTCGCGCAGGTAGTCGATGATGTCCGGCGCAGCCATGGCGCCCGCCGCGGCCATGTCGGGATCGCGAAGCCTCCACCACCTGCCCGACTCCTCGTCGAGCATGAAGCGGTCGGTGTAGAGCTTCATGTTGCCAAGGCAGTCGTTCCTGAACTCCTCGGCCATCACGATGGTCTCCTCGTCGGTCGTCCCCGTGTAGGCGAGCCTGACCTCCTCGTCGTCGACCTTCCCCAGCGGCACGCCGTTGTCGACGAGCACCTTCTTGATGGCCCACCAGTAGGGACCGTAGGAAAGATAGCGGCGCGGATCACTCTCGAGCCTCTCCCGAATGACGCGGACGGCATTGCCGACGAGATCGTCGTGCCCCTTGAACTTCATCAGGTTCGACTTATAGCTCTTGAGACGCTCCTCAATAAATGACGGTTGGAACTTGTAGGCGGTGTATGCCATGTCTTTGACTCCAGATTCGGGAGGAGAACGCGGGCCCTGACATGGCGCCCCCTGCGGATTCCCCTCCGTTTTCTTCAGTATCGGACCCCATGCGTCAACTCGTGACGCAATCGGAACGAGGTTCGGGAGAGGCGCTCCTGCGTCACAAACTGACGCACCGCCGCCTAACATGGCACAACTGCATCATCCATTGAATCATCGCCATGACCGTCATCCTTCCGCACGCCTCTGCCGCAACGCTTCTGCCTTCCGAAAGGCATCCCGTCGCCGCCCGTCCCGTCCTGCCCGCCCCGCTCTCGCCCGCACTCTCGAAGCTTCTTGCCCGCCTTCCCGTACAGGACGACGGCGAGGCCCTTCGCCAGAGCCTTTTCCATTCAGGAACGCATTTCAATCCCGACCTTCTCACGTCGGAGGCGGAGCGCCGCGCGAGGCTCGAAGGCGTGCATGCGGCGCTCGACAGAGCCGAGTCCCTCGCCTTTCTCGACACCGAATCGACGGGCGGACGCAACGGGCGCCTCATCGAGGTTGGTCTCGTCGAGACGGACGTCGAGCAGAACATCACGGGTGGCCTGCACTTTCGGTGCAACCCGCACCGCCGCTCCCAGGCTCGTGCAAGGCGCGTGCACGGCATTCAGGACTGCGAGCTCGAGCACTGTCCCGAGTTTGCGGCCCGTGCGGACGAGCTGCTCGAGGCCGTGCGCGGCAAGACCGTCGTGATCCATGACCGCACGATGGACCTTCTCTGGCTCAACCGGGAGCTTCAGGCCGCACGTCCCGGCGCGCCGAGATTTGAGGACTGCTGCACCGTCATCGACTCGTTCGTGCTCGCCAGGGCGATTCCGTCGGAGCGCCGCCGCAACGGGCTCGACGCTCTGCTCGAATGGTACGGACTCGGTGCTCGAGGGGGACACCACGACGCCTACGGCGACGCAGCCCTCCTCTCCCGCGTCTTCTTCGAACTGTGGTGGGACCTCGACGAATGGCTCTACGGAGAATGAGAACGGGAAGGAACTCTAGACGCAAAAAGGAAGGGCCCGCCTTCTCATCGGCTGATGAGAGGGCGGGCCCCTTTTTGTCATGGCAACCTTCGCCGCGGCATGACGGACGTCATGCCTGCGGCGTCAGTCGGACATCAGAAGGCGTGGCGAACGCCGATGGTGGCGCGCCAGTCCTCGTCGACTTCGGCGCCGGACGTGCGCTCAAGGTCGGCCCAGACGTAGGTCTGCTTCGTGATGTTGAAGTTCGCACCCACGGCGTACTCGACCCAGGTGTCCTTGCCGTCGACTTCGATCGGATCGGCGGCGGTGCCGGCGGCGTTCACGGCCGTGAACCTGCCGTCGCCCATGAACTCGTGCGCAACGCCGAAGCGGGCGTACACGCCGCCGCGGCCCTGCGAGCAGTTCAGGCCTGCGGTCGCGCCGATGCGGCCGACCATGGAGTCGTAGTCGTCGATGCCGAGCGTGTTGCCGTTGGCCTTGAACGTTTCGCCGTCAACGCGCGTATAGGTGAGCTCGGCGGACGGTTCGGCGTAGAACGTGTCCGTCAGGTCGAAGCGCCAGCCGAATTCGCCCGAGAGCGAGAGCATCAGCTGGTCGTAGTTCGTCTTGTAGGTGCGGGTGGCGAGATCCGTGTCCACCGTGCCCACGCGGCCGATCACGTCGGCGAACTGGCCGGCTTCGCCGAACCACATGCCGTAGGCTGCAAGGCTGTAGGCGTCGGTGTCGGCGGAGATGCCGGACATGTCGGCGTCGCCCTGCGTGTAGCTGAAGGACAGGCCGAGACGGGAGCCGTAGGCGGCAAGCGCCGTGTCGGCACCGACCTGGACCTTGTTGAACTTGTTCTCAAACTCACCGCCGGAGAAGCGGCCGCCGTCATAGCGGGCCCAGACGCCGGTGGCGCCTTCGGACGAGCGAATGTCGCCCAGGCGCTTGCGAAGGTCGTTCGACTCGATGCGGGCAATCTGCATCGGCGTCCTCATCGCGAATTCGGCGATGCGGACGTTGTTCATGTTGACGCTCGTCTTGACGTCCTCGAGCTTGCCTTCTTCGTTGATCGTGCCGGTCGTTTCGCCGAACACGTCGCCGGACTCGAGCTTGAGACCAGTGTTCTTGAGAACCTCGGCGCCGGACTTGTCGCCGACAGTGATCATGGAGGCGAGTTCATTGAGATCGCCCGCGACGTCGTCGTTCACGGAACCGCTGCCCGTGATGCTGTCGATCAGGGGCTTGGTTTCGGACACGGCATTGCCGTTCTTTTCAATATTGACGGACGCGTCGGAGGTGGCGAAGTAGAAGCTGTTGCCCGTACCGGTCAGCGTACCGAGGTTGAGCTGAGTACCCGTCTGGGGAGCGGCTTCGTCGAAGGTCTGGACCTTGGGACTGTTGGGGGCGTCGAAGAGCGAGATCTTGACGTCCGTGGCCTTCAGCTCGCCGAGTTCAACCTTGCCGTGGACGTTCAGCGTCGAATCTTTGCCGAGGATCGATTCCTTGGCGGTGACGTTCACGAGCGTCATGTCGGTCAGGACCGTGGCCGCGGAACCGTCAGTATTTAACAGCGGTCTGTACATCCAACCCTGTTTGTTGCCCACCATGGACAGGGTGGCATCGGTGCCGTAGATGCCGCCCTCGCCCTCGACCTTGACGCCTTCGACCCTGACGGTGGCGTGTCCAACCGTGGAGCTGCTGTCGGCAGGATTGCCATAAGCATCGTCACGGACAAGACCACCCGCGAAAATGCTGTCGTTGACCACGAGGGCCTTGTCCTTGGCGATGACGCTGAGGTTGGCTTCCGTTACGAAGGAATGTGTCTTGTGACCGGAAGCCAGACCGCCGGCGACGATGGCGTGGTTGAACGTACCGCCTTCAATCGTCACGTTCGTCGTCCCGACCGTGGTCTTTGCACCCTTGTTGGCATTGCCGTAGTAGACAATGGCAGCGCTGCCGCCCACAACGGCACTGTTGAAGGTGCCGCCCTTGATCGTGACGTGGGTGGCGCCGATCTCCGACTCGGCCTCGGCGTTGATATTGCCACCAAAAGCGTCGCCCTTGTGCTTCATCAGGTCGCCGCCAAGTACGAAGAGCTCCGTGCAGTCGGTTGTGTAGTTGGTGGTTCCGAAGGAGCCGCCGTTGATGGTCACGCTTGCGACGGCGGTCTTGTTGTGGCGGACGAGCTTCTGGTTGTCCGTGCCCCCCGTACCGCCGACAACGGATTTACTAACGGTGCCGCCGTTGATCACGACATGCGTGTTCTGCACTGCGGAATGGTCGACCTCAGCCCCACCAGAGGAAAAGTGGCCGCCGAGCACCATGCCCCAATCGCCGCTCTTAACGGTCACCGTGTTGTTGAGCGCAGCCTTCTCTGCAGCTTCGCTCCAGTTACTCCAACCGCCGACCACGCGATCGCCATCCTGAGAGACGACATGAGCCTGCGTCACTGTTTTGTCCTGCCCCTGCGCCTCAACATACACGTAAGCCTGAACGCTGGTCGAGAACGCCAGAGCGCCTGCAACGGCAACGGCCACTGCGGCCTTCCTGCCCGTCTGATGGGACTTCGTCATCTCGTTGACAACCGTCATGGCGCCGCGCGCCCTGTTAAAGACAATCTTGAATGTAGAATTCATTTCGCCATTCCTCTTGTTATGTTTGACAACCGTGCCGTAGCACAATGTGCGGCGAAGTTTCCGCGATTTCATGTCTCCCGCACAGGCGGGGAAACCCTGCCCCCCCGGAAAACTTAAGCTGTTGAAATATAACTACATTTGCCGTCTTCCACTTAATTGCACTTGTTGCTGATTTACCACACAAGACCGTTTTCTAAGCCTCACCATTCCTGAAGCCGAGAAAAAACTCCATGTTCAAAAGCACCGTCACCTCCATCCGGGCGATCCCGAATGAATAAAAAAAGCCGATCCCGAATGAGAATTCGGAATCGGCTTGCGGTCTTGCTCGACGGTCGGCTTAGTAGTCGAAGAGCACCGGCGTGCGGTTCTCCTTTGCGAACTTCATGGCACGCCAGAAGATCGAGAAGGCGAACTTGGCGAGTGACTCGGTGCTGTAGGTCTCCATCTTGCCATCCTCGGCGCCCGTCTCGACGTCCTTGAGCGTCTTGGCGGGATAGCCCTCGGTTTCGGTCCACGAGAGGATCGTCTCCTCCTTGGCGAGCCAGCAGATCTCGTTGATGTGCTCGAGTTCCTGCTCAAGCGCGCCGAGCGTGCCGATCATCACCTCATTGCCCGTGGGCATCGGACCGCGGAAGACCATCGTGGACTTCGTGATCGGAACCCAGACCATCACGCTGCGGAAAAGCGAGTAGACGTGCTCGTGGTCCTCGGCAAGGCGCTTGATGAGCGGATGTTCGGTGAAGTCCCAGCCCTTTTCGAGCGTTTCGGGAATCGTCTCCTCGTACGTGTGGGCGGCGGTTACGAGCAACATCGCGCCGAAGGCATCCCAATCGGGCTTGTCCGTGTAGTAGGCCTTGTCGTTGCTCTCCTCCCAGGTCTCGGGAAGCTGGTTTTCAGGCGTCACCGCCTGAAGCATCTCGTCGCGCCATGCACAGACGATCTCCTGCACCTCCTCCGGGGAGAGCTTCTCCTCGTCCTCGGCCTCCGTGCGCTTGAAGTCGACGCCGTTGGCTTCGGCCCAAGCTTCCACGACCGTCTTCCAGTTGCGGGTGTAATAGCGGGTGAAGGTGCCCGCGTACAAGTCGAGTCCCATCTTCAGGTCTCCTAAGTCTGATTTCGTCGGACGACCACTATATATAAGGGGTTCCTGCCGTCCGTTCTCCATGATGACGAAAGGATACAGACATTTGCGCGAATGCGCCTGAACGGCGATGGCACCTGCCTTCTCGACGCCCCTGCCCTTCCCGGGAGATCCGCATAAGGGTTTTCCACGGGAGGGACATCCCGAAACTTGAGCAGGATCACCACCCCTCCAAGGGTTTTGGTCGTCCCTGCAGCTGATGCAGGTCAAGGCGACCCCAGAGAGGCGCTCTTCCCAACGCCTGTCTTTTGGTATCCTTGCGGGTATTTGCCACTCATGTACGACACCCGGATCGTCAAACAAAGGATAAATCAATGAGCAACGCCACCTTCTCCAGGAAGCCGCTCGTCGCGGCCGTCCTGACCACGCTCGCCGTCTTCTCCACCGGCGCCATGGCCGCCGATGGGGAGCAGGAAGTCAACAAGGACGTCACGCTGACCGTCGGTACCGGAGCCAACACCGTCCCCAACACCATCAAGGACGAAAAGACCTGGGACGAAGACTGGGCCAAGACCTTCAACAAGGATTTCACGAACGCCTCCGGCAAGGTCACGATTAGTACAGGTAATGGTAGTGACAAGATCACGATCAGCAAGGGCACGGACGACAAGACCTCCGGCAAGCTCACCAACAAACTTTCCAGCCTGACGCTCAACGTCGGTCTTGACGTCAATGAAGGCGGCACGTTCGTCAACAACGGCACGCTCGAAGCCAACAAGGCGATCACGGTCACCGGCTCCCTCGTCAACACGGGCACGCTCAAGATCAACAACAATCTGACGATCAACGGCAGCTTCGACAACACCAAGGACAAGGGCAAGATCGAAGTCACGGGCACTGACGCCAACAAAACGGCGAACTTGACGATCAACGGCCTCACCAACAACACCGACCTTGAGGCCGTCCCTGCCTCTGTCTTCATGGGCGACATCACGCTCACGCACGCCACCCTCACGAACAATGACGAGGGCTACAAGCTCAAGCCCAAAACCGAGAAGAAGGAAGGCGAAGACGACAAGAAGCCCGAAACACGCGCTCGCGTGAGTTACGGCAATGTCACGCTCAAGACCGGCGGCAAGTTCGTCAACGCCGAAAGCGCTCTTGACAGCGGCTCCAGCCTCACCATCGCCTCCGATGCAGTCAATGCCGAAATCAATGGCAAGTCCACCTGGGGCACCATCAACGCCCAGAAGAACGGTGCCGTCACCGTCGATGCCACCGGCACTCTCTCCGCCGACGTCCTTGAGTACGGCTATGACGCCGGCAACACCGCCAAGATCAGCGACCTCGTTTCCGTGACCGGAGGCGGCAAGTTCACCGTCAACAAGGGCCTCATCGTGAGCTCCTTCGCCAGCGACGGCTCCTTCAACCTCTCCAAGACCGAAAACAAGTACCTCGCCTCCGGCGCCTCCCTCACCTTCGGCAAGGCTCAGGCCTTCAAGCAGGGTGAGGACGGCAAGATCGACGACGGCGACTACCACAAGGGCACCGTCACGCTCTCCGGCTATGCGGCCGAATGGAAGGAGCCCGCCCAGAGCACCGCAGAAGGCGATGCCGACACGGACAAAAAAGGTTCCTGGGATGTCACCAAGTTCGGCTCCGTCACAGTCTACAACAACGCCCAGCTCACGATTTCCGGCAGCAAGGTCAACGCCTTCGCCGACCATGGCTATACGCCTTCCCTGTCGCTCGGGAGCCTCACGCTCAATTCGACGGTCCTCAAGGTGACGCCGTCCTTCAAGGTTGAAAAGCTCACGGACTTTGTTAAGACTGCCGTCGAAGCTGTCAACGGCCTCACTGACGCCGGCGCTGAAGACATCGACATCGAAAAGCTCGGACTCAACGACTGGACGAAGGACAACTACGCCACGAAGCTCAAAGAGCTCCTCGGCAAGATGAACGAAAAGCAGCTTGAGGCGTTCCAGAAGTCCTACGACGAGTCCCTCGAGAGTGAAACCAACAAGCTCGCAATCAAGGAGATCACGCCCACCGACGCCACCCAGACGATCACGGGCAGCGACGTTGCCATCGGCTCGATCACGTTCAAGACGGCCGAGTCCCCCGTCCCGGTCGACATGTCGAAGGTTAACAGGGCCGCCACCACCGCCGAAGGCGATGAAAAGCCGGCCGACCGCGGCTCCGTCACTGTCGACGCCATCACCCAGGCCATGGGCACCCAGACGCTCGAGATCAAGAACGACTCCCGCGTTGAAGTAGGCTCCCTCTCGCTCGGCAACGGCACGCTCAACATCACTGGCTCCAACGTCATCATCCACAAGACCGACAAGATCAACGGCACGCTGACGGCTGAATCCGGCTACCTTGGTCTCAACGTCGCCACGTCCATGGCCGACAAGGTCAAGGCCGACACGACGACCACCAAGACCACTCCGAACTTCGTCCTTGAAGTCGGCGCGCCCGTCGTGTTCGGTGAAGACGCCAAGGTGACCTTCGGCGGCTCTGCCACGAATACGCCCGATTCCACTTCCGACGCTGAGAAGGTCGGTGCCGAGCTCACGTTCGCCGGCGACACGACGCTCAAGTTCGACGCCGCCAACTTCAACCGCACCGCGCTCTTCACGGCCGAAGGCCTCAAGGGCAAGATCACGAACAATGGCAAGGTTACGCTTGATGGCGATAACCTCACCTGGGGTGCCTACAAGCTCTTCGAGAACTTTGAACAGAAGGATGCCTTCACTACGGCAGAGGGTAAGGAAAACCTTCTTGTGGGCAATCTCACCGCCGCCGACGCCTGGAAGAACCAGGTCGGCAACAATTTCGAGATCAAGCAGAACTCCGACGGCGACTGGATGATCGTTGCCGGCGGCACGTCCGTCGAAGGCTCCGGCCTCAACGTCTCCGCGAAGAACCTCGTCTCGAAGATCTTCGCCGGCGAACGCTCCACGGGTGCCGACACCCAGCTGATCAACCAGATCCTCTCCACGGGCGCCTCGCTCCAGGAGATCAGCAGCATGATCAACTCCGTGACGGGTCTCGGCGCCATCTCCGGCGTCAAGGCCATGACGGTTGACTTCCAGGGCTACACGGCCGACATGATCGAGCATCATGCCGCCACGATGCCCAAGGAAATGGGCGGCTGGTGGGTCCAGCCTCTGGGCGCCCGTCTCAAGACGGACGACCTCTCCATGGGCGGCTCCGCCTACGGCTACTCCCTTGACACCTACGGCATCATGGGCGGCTTCGACACCCATTTGAAGAACGGCTGGACGATCGGTGCCGCCGCCTCCTACCAGTCGGGTGATGCCGACGGCGAAGGCGACGTCCTCCCCGTCTCGACCGATGTCAAGAACGTCGGCCTGCACCTCTGGGGCTCCCGCATGTACGGTGAGACGAACGTCATCGGCACGCTCTCCTATGTGACGACCGACGGCGACGTAACGATGCAGCTCGGCAACCTCGAGCTCGCCTCCGAACTCAAGGCCAAGGCCCTCTCCGCCGGCATCCGCGCCGAACGCGAGTTCAAGACGGGCGCCTTCACGCTGACGCCTCACGCCGGCGCCCGCCTCTCGATCGTCGACATGGACGACTATGAAATCGCCGCCGGCACCACGAAGCTCTTCGACGTGTCCGAAGACAAGGCCACGATCTTCGAAGTGCCCGTGGGCGTGACGGTCCAGACTCCGTCCTTCATGTTCCAGACCTTCGAGGTCAAGCCCTATGTTGACGTCACGCTCCGCGGCCGCTTCGGCGACACGGAATCGTCCTACACGCTTGAAGGCTCCTCCACGACCGACACGATCGACTACGACGTTTCGGGCAGCTTCGTGGGCGACCTCAAGGTCGGCTACATGTCCACCTACAAGAACCTCAACCTCGGCATGAGCTACGGTCTCTCCGCCGGTGACGCCGGCCGTCAGAACCACGCCATCGAGGCCACGATGCGCGTCGACTTCTAATAGACCGCTCACGGTTCCGACCTGACGAAACGCCCGGTCCTCCTCACGGAGGGCCGGGCGTTCTTTTCGTCCGCAAACCGTCATCGGGACTTCGTCTCAGACGAGACGACGCGCAGCGGACCTCCCGGGACGGACCTTGAAAAAAAGGCCCGCCGATCCCCCCACACGAGGCCGGCAGGCCCAAAACGCCGGCCGTCATGCCGGCGCATCCGAGCAGGCAATCATCTGCAGCTGTTCCCTTGTCGTTCGCAGCCGTTTGTTTTTGTCCGAGAAACCGGCGTCAGGACGGTTGCCCGCCCGTGACGCCGTTCCCCTGTACGCCCTGTTGAGCCGCCTCAGGCGGTCTTGTCATTGAGGAAGTCGGGCCAGCTTCTCGTGCGCTCGGGCGCGGGCTGGGCCTGTGCGCATTTCGTGATGAGAAGGTTGGGCTTCGTGTAGTCGCCTGCGGCGAGCGGCGCGATCATGCCGTCGTCGCCGTGGCGCTTCCTGAGCTCCTCGACGGTGCCGAAGTCCAGCGCGCGCTGCGGGCAGGCGGCGACGCAGACGGGAAGCTCCTTCCTTGCAAGACGGTCGACGCACATGTCGCACTTGCGCATCTTGCCCGCCTTGCGGTCGAGCTTCGGGGCCTCGTAGGGACAGGCGACGGCGCAGGCACCGCAGCCGATGCAGACGTCCCTGTCGATGAGGACGAGGCCGCCGAGCTCCTCGTGGCGGGCGTGGGCCCTGGTCGGGCAGACGCGCACGCAGGCGGGTTCCGAGCAGTGGTTGCAGGAGACGGAGACGAAGTAGGCCCAGACGTTCTGGGACCAGCTGCCGTCCTCATTGCGGCTCCAGCTGCCGCCCGTTTCCTCATGAACGGTCCTGAAGGCGAGCTTCGGATCCTGAATGTCGTTCTTGTCCCTGCATGCGATCACGCAGGTCTTGCAGCCCGTGCAGCGCGAGCTGTCGAAATGAAAGGCGTATTGAGTCTTCATGGCGTTTGAGGGTCCTTGGGTCAGCCCCTGAACTTTTCAACTTGGACGAGGTTCGTGTGCGAGGGATTGGCCTTCGCGAGCGGCGTGGACTTGAGCTGGGTGAGCACGTTGAAGCACCCGCCCCTGTCGAGTCCCTTCTCGTCGGGCCTGTACCATGCGCCCTGCGGGAAGGCAACGAGGCTCGGAATGATCCTCGGCGTCACCTTGACGGGGAGCACGAGTGCGCCGCGGTCGTTGAAGACGCGAACGAGCATGCCCGTCTTGAGGCCCCTGGGCTGCGCATCGACGGGATTCATCAGAACGACGTCGGGATGCGCTTCGCGCAACCACGGCACGTTGTGATAGGTCGAGTGCGTGCGGCCGGGACCGTGGTAACCGAAGGCCTCAAGCGGATACTGCTTCGCCTTCGGGTCCACCTGAACCATTTCGTCCGTCGGCACGTAGCGCGGGATCGGATGAATCTCCTGTCCCCTGCCCTCGGGCAGCTTCCAGGTGCGGGCGATCTCGGCAAGACGTTCGGAATAGATCTCGATCCTGCCGCTCGGGGTCTCGAGCGGATGCTTGTCGGGATCCCTGCGGAAGTCCTCCATGACGATCCCGCTGTCGCCCTCCATGCGGTACTTGTAGATGCCGGTCCTGCGGAATTCGTCCCAGGCGGGCATGCCGGGGAGGTTCTTCCTCGCCTCGGCGTAAAGCCGGCGCACCCAGCCCTCGAGGTCGAGCCCCTCGGTGTAGGCGGCCTCGCAGCCGAAGCGTCGGGCGAGCCCGCGCATGATCTCCCAGTTGGGCTTCTGCTCCCACTCGGGATCGATCGCCTTGTCGCTGAGCATCAGGTAGTTCTGGTCGCCCACGGCATAGGAGTCGGCCATGAGGTCGATCGACTCCTGATGGCAGACGTCGGGGAGCACGTAGTCGGCGAACATGGCCGAGGGCGTCATCTGCGTGTCGACGCAGACGATCGTCTCGACCTTCGTCTCGTCCTCGAGGATCGGACGGAGCTGGTTGATGCCGCCGTGCTGGTTGATGAGCGTGTTCGACTGGGTGTTCCAGATGAACTTGATGTTGTGCCTGAGGGCCGGCGCGCCGCGCACGGCGGCGGTTTCGGCCGTGAGCGAGGCGGCGTCGACGACGGCCTGCGGCCACAGGAAGACGGGCATGCCCACCTTGACGGGGTTGGCGCCCGTGGGCAGACCGGCTTCAAGGCCGTAGGAGTCGCCCTCGCGGGCACCCGAATTGGTGCCGGGCAGGCCGATCTGGCCGAGCAGAATCGGGAGCATGGCGATGCTCGTCGACTGCGTTTCGCCGTTCATGCGGCGCTGCGGCGCCCAGCCCTGCGAGATGAAGCAGGGCTTCGCGGCGGCCATGTCGCGGGCAAGGCGCACGATGCGCTCTGCGGGCACGTTCGTGATGCCGGCGGCGCGCTCGGGCGTCTTCGGAGTCTTGTCGGGACCGAGGCCGAGGATGTGGCTGCGGTAGCTCGAGCCGGGCTTGGCGGACGCAGGGAGCGAGTCCTCGTCGTAGCCGATCGTGTAGCGGTCGATGAAGGCCTTGTCGACGAGGTTCTCGGTGATGAGCACGTAGGCGATCGCCTCGCAGAGGGCCGCGTCGGTGCCGGGACGGATCGGAATCCACTCGGCGTTGCGTCCGGCCATCGTGTCGGAGTAGATCGGGTCGATGAAGACCATGCGCGTGCCGTTCCTGCGTGCGGCGCTGAAGAACTCCCAGGACTGTCCGCCGCCCGAGGCGCGCGTGACGGCGGGATTGTTGCCGAACGTGACGTAGAGCTTCGCGTTCTTCACCTGCGAGAAGTAGGAGCCCTGGCCTGCGGCCTTGCTGCGCACGCCGCCGTAGTCGAAGCGGCCGTAGAGGTACGGCCAGGCGTTCTGGATGCAGGCTGTGGAGTAGTCGGAGTACCAGGCAAGCGAGCCGCCGATCATGTTGAAGAAGCGGTAGGTGGCCGCGCTCGAGTTGACAAGCGCCTGATTGCCCGAGCCGTGCATGATCATGACGGACTCGTTGGTGTGACGGTCGATGGTGTCCTTGAGGCGGGCGGCGATTTCGTCGAGGGCCTGCTCCCAGGAGATGCGTTCGAAGCGGCCCTCGCCGCGGCGGCCGACGCGCTTCATCGGGAACTTGAGGCGCTCGGGCGCATAGATGCGCTGGCGCATGGATCGGCCGCGCTGACAAGCGCGGATCTGCGTGCAGCCGCCGTCGATGGTGCTCGCGGAGGCGTCGCCCGAGGCGTCCGTCTCGATGCGGATGACGCGTCCGTTCTTGGAGAAGACGCGGAGCTGGCAGCGGGAGCCGCAGTTGACTGCGCAGCCGCTCCAGGTCATGACCTCGATGTCCGCGGCCGCCCTGGCAACGGCGGCGCTCACGGGCGTGGGAACAAAGGCGCCGAGGCTGAGGGCGCCTCCGGCAACTGCTGACTGAAAGACGCGGCGGCGTTGAAGATCGACCGTCATGGATCACCTGCACTGTTGAAGGTCCGGCGGACGCCCCATTGCGTCCGCCCCTGCGGGCCTTCTCCGTGGCGTGGGAGATTCGGAGCGGCCCTTCGATGTGCCTTCATGATAAGGAGCGCGCATTTCCGCCCCGTTTCCGCAGGGACGGGATTGTTTCAGGGAAATAACATCCGTGATCCGCGCCGCGTGCAGGTCCTCTTCTTCAGAGGCCGAAGTCCTCGTCGTAGTTCGTGAGGTCTCCCATCAGGTAGCCGACGTTCGTGAAGGAGGAGATGATCATGGGATTGATCCCGTTGGCGGAGAGCTTCTTGCGGATGCGCGCAACCGCCACCCTGAGGCGCGCGACGTCGACCTCGCCGTCGCCCCAGCCCTGGCGGAGCAGCTCCGCATAGCGGATGACGGCACCGGGGTGCTTCGCGAGGGCCGAGAGGATCCTGAACTCCTGCTCCGTGAGCGGGACGGAGCGCCCGCGCCAGAAGAGGTCGTGCTCGGCGGTCCGCAGTTCGAGCGAGCCGTTTGCGACGACCTTCGAGACCCGCATGTCGGAGCCTGAGGCGCGTCGAAGCAGCGCCCTGATGCGCACCTCGAGCTCCGCGAACGCAAAGGGCTTGACGAGGTAGTCGTCCGCCCCCGTGTTGAAGCTCTTCGTCTTGTCCTGCAGGAGGTCGCGCGCCGTGAGGATCATGACGGGCACCTTTGAGAAGGTCCTCAGTTCGGCGAGCGTCTCGTGTCCGTCCTTGACGGGCATCATCAGGTCGAGCACGACGAGATCGGGCTCGACGGGCGAGCGCCTGAAGACCTCGAGGGCCTCCTCGCCGTCCTGCGCCTGACAGACGTCAAAGCCCGACTGCTCGAGGAATTCGGCCGTCAGGCGCCTGATTCGCGTTTCGTCGTCGGCGATGAGAATGAGAGGTCGTGTGGTCATGTCTGTCGGGAGCCTCCGGCCCGTACTGCGCACCGTCGTCGTATCCGTCCGCAGGCCTGCGGTGCGCATGGAGGCCTGCGGGAAAGGAATGCGTCAGAGCCCGTCGGTCTGCGAGGGCATCGGGAGCGTGATCCTGAAGACGGTCCGTCCCTCAAGTCTGAGCGCCTCGATGCGTCCGCCGTGGGCGCGGCAGATCGCGCGGCAGATGACGAGGCCGAGCCCCGTGCCGCCCGTGCGGCGCTTGTTGCCCTGCTCGACCTGATAGAAGCGGTCGAAGAGCTTTTCGGCCTCGCCCTCGGGGAAGCCCGTGCCCGAATCGCAGACGTCCACGACGAGCATTTCGTCAACGCGTGCGCGGAATTCGATGCGGGGTTCCTCGCCCGGCCTTGCGTGGCGGCAGGCGTTGGTGAAGAGGTTGACGAGCAGCTCGACGAAGGCCGACGGATCGACGCGGATGCACTCGGCCTCCTCGGCGATGTCGTAGTCGAAGCGGAATTCGTGGCGGCTTCTCACGAGTCTCACGGCGCGGGTGACGAGCGGCATGGTCTGCACGATGCGCGACTCGACCCTGTAGGAGCCGCCGTCGATTCTGGCCACGGAGAGCCAGTCGTCGACGATTCTGCCGAGATGATCGAGGTCCTCACCCATGGCCGCATAGGCGGACTGCGGACCGTTCTCCTTGACGAGAAGGTCGAGCTGCAGGCGACAGGCGGTGAGCGGGGTGCGCAGTTCGTGCGCGACGATGCTGATGAGGTCGTCCTTCATGCGCTCGACTTCGGTCCTGCCCGTCACGTCCCTGAAGAGCACGCAGCAGCCACTGCGCAGACCGTCCGCAGCCGCGCCGAACGGGAAGGCGTCGCACTCGAGCACCAGGCTTCGTCCGCCCGCCTCGATCGTGACGAGGGCCGTGCCGTCGCTTCTGCGCTCGAGTCCGCTGCGGCAGCCTTCGGCCAGACGCGCCATGCCGTCAACGCCGATCAGGGTGCCCGCCGCATGATTGCCGTAGCGAAGCCGCCAGTCCTCGTCGAGCAGCATCATGCCCTCGTGAATGTCGTCGAAGACCTGTGCGAAGAGACGCTCGCGGGCCTCTAGCTCGCTGCTTCTGCGCTCGACGGTCTCCTCGAGGCGGACGTTGTCGGCCTCAAGCCGCCGCCTGCGGTCGTCGAGCTTTTCGCGAAGCGCCCTGTAGGCCCTCTGGAACTCGAGAAACTCCTCGGGGCCCGATGCCAGCGTCGTCTCGGGCGTGCCGTAGGAGGCCTCGTCCAGGTCTCCGCGCAGCCGCCTCATTGAGCGGCTCAGGGGCCTGATGGCCGCAAAGCCCGCGGCGGCCGTGAGCGAGAGCACGAGCACGGCCAGAAGAAGCGTGCGTCCGATCATTTCGCGCCTGTCGGCGATGCGCTCCTCCTGGGGCTTGAGCGCGATCATGGTCCACTGCGGCGCGCCGTGAGAGAAGCGGTTGGCGCTCATCCAGAAGCGTTCGCCCGCCTCCTCGATCAGGCCCTCGCGCCCGAGGGCGTGGTCCCAGACCGCTCGTCCGGAAAGTCCCAGAACGGGCCAGACGTAGCGGCGCTCCTCGTCAAGAAGCACGAAGCGCACGCCGCGCATGTTGTACATCGCCGCAATGTCCCTGAAGAGCTCGCCTCGCTCGGCGGTCCCCTCGATCACGACGTCCGCCCTGTCGGCAATCCGCCTGTAGAACCTGAGCGAGCCGCCGTCGTCGCCGGGCTCGAGCCTCCAGGCCGTGCCCCCGGACCGCGCCGCACGGGCGGCGGGCGTGTCGGCTCCCGTGCACTTCAGTGACTTTATATAGGGATTTGCGGCTGCGAGCTCCGCGAGAAAGCCCTCGAGCGAAGCGCACGTCACGCCTGCGCGCAGGCGCTTGGCGGTCTCGGACTCGACGTGGGCCGCAAAGACGTCGACGCTCTTCATCCTCTCGACGAGAAAGGCCGAGCCGATGCCCGTGAAGAAGCGCTGCTCCCAGTCGTCCTTGGCAAGGCTCGACCGGATGTCGCTCCACTGCAGGAGGCTCCAGGCAATGAGCGGCACGAGCGCCGTGGTTGCAAGCGCCGCAATGACGTAGGTGCGGAATTTCATCTTCATGAGGGTGATTATGCACAATCTTGCGCACCGCGAGAAGACGAAGGCATCCCGTTTCCTGCCGAAGAACCCAAGCGCCGCCGGCTCGCTCAGCGTCCTGCCGCGGCCCCTCCGATGAGAAGCCGCTTCATCGCCTCGTGAAACACGGGGATCGCAATCGTGCCGTGGGTCTCGCGCGGATAGTCCTCCACGACAACCTTCGCATCGGGCCCGGCAAAGCCCTCGAGCGCTGCCCTGAAGCGGTCTTCGGAGGCGAGATTCCGGCTTGCCGTCGTGCCGCCCGTCTTCCTCAGGACCGAGCCGAAGCCCGCATATTACGGTTCCGAGCAGGAATACGGCTCCCAGAACCTCGAGGCCAGGAACACTTCGATTCAGGTGGGTTCCGACCTTGACGTCGGCGCAGGTTGGAAGGTTGGCGCCGCGTTCAGCTATACCGCCGGCTCAGCCACCTATGACGAAGGCGACGCTGACAGCAAGTCCTACGGCCTTGGCATTTACGGCACCTGGATAGCCCAGAACGGACAGTTCGTGGACTTGATCGCAAAGTACAGCCGCATGAGTACGGACTTTGCCCTGAACGGCATGACGGGCGATTACGACAACAACGCCTACAGCGTGTCGGCCGAAGTCGGCTGGCACCTGAAGCTCGGCGAAGCCGCCTTCATCGAGCCGCAGGCCGAACTCACGTACGGTCAGGTGATCGGCGCGAGCTTCACGACCGGCAACGGCGTGAAGGTTGAGCAGGACGACTTCGACGCGTTCATCGGTCGCGTCGGCGTGCGCACGGGCTTCCACTTCCCCGAAAACAAGGGCCTCGTGTACCTGCGCGCATCCGTGCTGCACGACTTTGAGGGCGAGTCCTCTGCCGTGGCCTCCCTGATCTCCGACAGAAGCGTCCGCAGCGACATCAGGGACGACCTCGGCGGCACGTGGTGCGAATTCGGACTGGGCGCCAACTACAATCTTACGAAGAACGCCTACACGTACGTCGACCTCGAAAAGACGACGGGAGGTGAAGTCAAGGAGAACTGGCGCTGGAACGTCGGCATGCGCTACGTCTGGTGATCGTGCATGACGGGAGAGGCTGCGCCCAGTGACGGGCGGTGCCTCTCCATACATCATTTCAGGCGGCTCCTGAGCGATCAGGAGCCGTTCTTTTCACCCCCTGCCCTGCCGACCGGAGGCTTTTGCAGCCGAAAACGGCATCGGAAAACGCCTTCCGGAGCCCGCCGCGACGGCGTTTGGAGACCTTTCCGAAACGAGCATTTCGTTCTTTTGACAGGCGCAAACGAGCCCTTCTCTCTCGCCGAATTGAAGACCTCACCAACGGCCTCCACCCGTACATCTCCTTGAACACCAGAGCAAATCCGGCTCTTCGCCATTTTTGACACGTTCTCTGTCGCACGGCTTCAGGAGCCTGAGACTCTGCATGATCTGCTTCTTGCTGCGTTCAGTCGATCGTACGCAAGTTAGAATACGGCATCAGCGCTACGAAGATCTCGGCCTTGTGCCGTTTCCCATCACTGGTGGTGTAGTAAGTGGATCGCCCGAATAAGGAACTGAGCAAAAAATTAACTATACGTTAACTTGTGGCGTTCCTTAGGGAAAATGACATAGTTCCAGTCACCTCGCCAGGCTCGACGAAGAAGGTTGAGCCCTGCCATTTCTTCTTCGCTGACTTTGATCCCGGTCTCATATTCGTTTTTATCAAGCTTGCATTCGACGTGCAGCCCGGTCTTCGTTTTCGTGGCCGCGATCAAATTCACGATGATCTCAAGCATCTCAAGAGGTCTCCCTCTCCAGTTCCGGCTGATCTGAGCGAAGAGACGGTGTTCGATCTTATTCCATTTGAACGTACCGGGCGGGTAATGGAAGACATGCACTTCAAGGTGAAATTCTGTGGCGAATTTCTGAAGTTCTCGCTTGAACAGGCGGTTTCTGGAGCCATTGCTACCTCCGCCGTCCGCGGTAATCATTAGCCGCTTCGCGTTCGGATAACGATCGTACCCCATGGTCAGATACCACTGCCGGATGCTGTTGACGGCAAATTCGGCTGTATCGCTACTGATGCCGACGTTGACGAAGCCTTCGTTGGCGTCCACATCATAAATACCAAAGGGAGTTGCCTTGCCAAGCTCTCCCTGAAAGTCATGGCCCTGAACTTTGCGAGGATTACCCTTCCGACGGTATTCGCGCCCGTTGTTCTTGTAGTCCCCCACCAGTTCCTTCTTCTTGGCATCAATCGAAACAACGGGATCCCCAGCTTCAATGAATTGCTTGGCGTGTTCATTGATGTTTTTGAATTGAGCGTCTCGGTCGTCGTTTTTGCTACCTTTCTCGACGAATTTTCGATTCAGTTGCAGGCTAAAGCCCAATTTCTTAAGCAAGTATCGAACCGAGGTAGGGCTGACCTTGAAGCCCTTTTCCTTTAACACATCGGCAAGGTCGTAGGTGCTGAGAGTCGTCCAGCAGAGGGGGTTCTCCGGGTTGCCGACTGTATTGCTGTCGAGAAGCGAAAGAAGACTTTGCGTAACCTCCGGCTGAGCCTCGGTCACAGATTTGCGACCGCCGCCCTCCTTGCGGGCAGGTGCCATCTCGTCAATCGACGGACGTGCCTTGGGATCGCATTTGAACTCTTCACTTTCTTTTTGTCCCTTCGTCAATGTGACGCGGGATACGCCCGTCATCTTTTGTAAGAAGGTAATGCCGCCGTGCCCGAGCGCGGACGCGAGACAGCCAAGCACCTGGCGGCGCTGGCGTTCGTCGAGCAACGGCATGATTTTGCCAATGAATTGCGTAAGGCCTTCAGAAGAGAGTGTGGGCACGATTTTTCCTCCATGCCCACATTATTGCATGCGTAAACTTTATTTACGCGCAGTTCCAAAGTCTATAGACCCGCAAACGCAGGCACCACGGCGTTTCTGAGGGGTTGACAATGGCACGAAAGTCAATTAAAGGCGACATATGCAGTCGCTTGAAGCATCAGCCCAAAAAACTAGACCGTCACCCAAATACATCACTTCAGCCGTACCGCCACGCCTGCAGACGTTTTGACAAGCTCTATCACCTAGATACAACAAAAGATTCATTCCGCACGAAAACAACCCCATAAGGGTTAAATCCGATGGCATTCACGGCCTTGAGGAGGTATGTTTTCAAGGAATCCCTTTTTCATCTCGCTGGAGGAGGATAAACATGTACAGAAAAACTCTTGTTGCGGGCACCGTGCTCGCTCTCTTCGCAGGCGTTTCGCTCGCCCAGTCCTTTGACGTCGTCGTTGTCGGCTCGGGCGGTGCAGGTCTCTCTGCCGCCATCATGGCCAAGGAGGCGGGCTCAAGCGTTGTCGTCCTCGAAAAGATGCCCTACATCGGCGGCAACTCCAACTTCGCCTCTGGCGGCATGAACGCGGCGTGCACGAAGCAGCAGATCGCAGGCGGCGTCACGAACGACAGTCCTGAAATCTTCTACCAGGACACGATGAAAGGCGGTCACAACCTCAACAACCCCGCGCTTTTGAAGACGCTCACGGAAAACGCACGATATGCGGAGGAATGGCTTGTCGATCTCGGCGCCAAGTTCTGCTTCCGCAAGGGACGCGGCGGCGGCCAGTCCGTGGCGCGTGGCCACGGTCCCTGCGACGGCTCCGCCGTCGGGCCTGAAGTTCTTCGCGTTCTGACCGCCCGACTCAAGGCCGACAAGGTCGAAATCCTCAAGAACCATCAGGTCGTCGATATTCTGATGAAGGACGGCGCCGTCGCCGGCGTCAAGGTCAAGACGGCAAAGGGAACTGAAACCATCGACGCCAAGGCGGTCGTGCTGGCCACGGGCGGCTTCGGTGCAAACCACGCCATGGTTGAAAAGTACCGTCCCGAGCTCAAGGGCTTCGCGACCACGAACCATCCTGGTGCACTTGGCGAAGGCCTCGACCTTGCCGAAAAGGTCGGCGCATCCTTCACGGACATAGAACAGATCCAGATTCATCCGACCGTCGTGCCCAAGAACGGTCACCTCATTTCCGAATCCATGCGTGCCCGCGGCGCCATCCTCGTGAACAAGGACGGCAAGCGCTTCACGAACGAGCTTCTCACCCGCGATGTGGTCTCTCAGAACGTGCTCAAGCAGAAGGACGGAGTCGCCTACCTGATCTACGATCAGTCCATCTACGACTCGAACAAGCTCTCCCGCGGATACTTTGAACAGGGCTACTCGGTAAAGGCATCGGACGTCAAGGATCTGGCCGCCAAGATCAACGTCCCGCTCGCAACGCTTGAGGCAACGATGAAGGCCTATCAGGAAGCCTACAAGCTCGGCAAGGATGAAACCTTCGGCCGTCCCGAAATGCTCATCCCGCTCGACAAGGCTCCCTACTACGCCGCCCTCGTCACACCTGGCATCCATCATACGATGGGTGGCGTGACGATCAATCCGTCGGCTGAAGTACAGTCGAAGGCGGGCAAGTCCATTCCCGGCCTCTTCGCAGCAGGTGAAATCACGGGCGGCGTCCATGGCGGCAACCGCATTGGCGGCAATGCCGTCGCGGACATCGTAACCTTCGGCCGAATCGCCGGCACCAACGCCTCGGCATACGCCAAGGCACATTAATCGTCCCGGCCTCAAAATCGACGGCGTTGCCCTGACCAGACAGGTCAGGGAAGAAAACAAGAGTTGCCCTCCCCGACACACTGGCTGTCGATAAAACAACAACCGCCCGCGCTGTTCACAACGCGGGCGGTTTTCATGTCGCACTATATGTGCTCAACACGCTTAACGCGGCGCCTTCATCTTCCAAGGTTCGATGTCGTGGCACTTTTCGCAGGTGACGGTGCTCGGACGATGTTCGCGATGACAGTTGACGCACTGATCGGTACGGCCGTAGTGGAAGTTGTCATGCGGGTTGATGGCGACTTCCGTGCGGATTTCCGATCCGTCGCGCGGGTCCTTGAAATAGGACTCGAAGTTGAAGCGCTCGCCAGCCTTGACGATGGACTCTTCGCGGTGGCACGCGAGGCAAGTCTTGGCGTCGGGCGGCGTAAGCTTGCCGTCGACATGGCAGGTCGTGCACTCGAGCCCCTTGTGTTTGATGCTCGTAGGCTGAGCATTGACGGCGAGAGAGGCAGCCAACGCCAACACGATAGCGGCGGATTTGACGATGTTCATGATTGCTGTCTCCCTTAAATGGTTCGCTTTTGCAGTTTGGCGGCCGTTTCGCCGGCAATCATGCCGGTAACGCAGCAGTCAGGCATCGAGCAGGCCGTAAGTCGTTCGGCGCCGTGAATGCCACCTGCAGCCTCTCCCACCACGAAAAGACCCGGAACGGGCTCGCTGTCAGCCAGCCTCAGGGCACGAGCCGTCGTGTCGGTCGCGATGCCGCCCGGGCAGTAGTCCCAGCGAGGAATCATCAGGGCGGTATAGAACGGACCCGTTTCGGAAAGCGGTTCAACCTTTCGTCCTGAACGCTCAAGAGGCTTCATGAACTTTTCATCCTTGCCAGCAGCGATCATGCGGTTGTAATCAGTGATCGTGGCCTTGAGCTTGGCGGCATCGGTGTTGTAGAAAGCCGCAACCTCGTCGAGCGTCGCGAACTTGTACATCGTGCCGTTGCGACCGTTCAGACCGTTCATGCTTCGTGCAACTCGAGCCATGTTGTGGAACTTTGTCAGGCCCTTTTCATCCCAGATGATGTAGGGCTTGGCACCCCCCTTGGCCATGGCGGAGAGAGAAGCCGTCGAAATCGGATTGCGGCCAAGAGCCTCGCTGGCATAGCGAGCGCCCGTAGCGGCATCGATCGCAACGCCCCAAATGAGGTCCTCAGTGGGAAGTGCAAAGCTGAAGCGATAGAGCGAGAGCTGAACGGGTCGAGCACCCGCTCGGATCATGGACTTGAGCGCACCTGAGGTGGCACCTTCCGAGGCACTGTTGAGCGTATGTTCAAGGAAGGGTACCTCGTGCTTCATGAACTCCTTGTCACGGGCATAGCCACCAGTAGCCATGATGACGGCCTGACGGGCACCGATGCGGACCTTCGTGCCCGAATGGTTTTCACGGTCGTCGGAGGCAAGCGAAGCGTCAAAGAGATAGTCCTTGCGCACCTCGACGCCGATCACGCCGCCCTTTTCATCCAGAATGAGCTCGTCAAGCTTCGTGGCAGGACTCACCTTCAGATTCGGATAGCGCTCGTAGGAAGCCCAGAGGCTGCGCAGGATGCCGGAGCCGCCGCCTTCGGCAATGAGACAGCGCTTTTCGGAGTGACCGCCGAGCTTGAGGATCTTCGTCCACTTGACACCGTGCTCAAGCATGATCTTCTGAGCGCGGGCCGTTTCACAAGCAATGTTGAGTGCACGTTCACGATCGCTGAGATTGGCGGCAACCTTCGCCATGTCGGCCACCATGGCCTCGGGCGTATCGGTGATGCCTGCCGCCTTCTGCATGTCGCTGCCGACGCAGGCGAAGTCCAGACCGCTGTAGCGGGACGTGCCGCCTAGGCGATTGAGCTTTTCAATGAGAAGGGTTTGGGCGCCGTTCTTCGCGGCAACCAGAGCCGCCATCGTGCCTGCGATGCCCGAGCCAACGACAACAACGTCGTAGACTTCGTCAAACTTGGGGGGCACCGCCTTTGCAAAGGCGGATGTCGTGAGTCCCGCACCGGCGGCCGCGCCCGTGAGGAGGAGTTTGCGTCTTGAGGTCTGCATGATCGGACTCTCCATGTGTGGTCTGAGTTGACTCACATGGTAGGTCCCGAAGATTGCCCGATGATTGCCGACCACTCAGGATTATTTCAAAAAGATTGCAGCCCCTCTTTCAGTCGCCGTAATCTTCGTCGTAACTGGTCAGGTCTCCCATCATGTAGCCCACATTGGTGAAGGAGGAGATGATGGCGGGATTGACTGAAATGCTCTCGAGCTTCTTTCGGATTCGGGCCACGGCCACTCGAAGATGGGAGATGTCGGCATCCGAATCAAGCCCCCAGCCGATGCGCAGCAGTTCGTCATAGCGTACGACTGCTCCAGGTCGGGACGCGAGACTCTCAAGCAGCCTGAACTCGCGATCCGTCACGGGAACACTCGTTCCTCGCCAGAGGACGTCATGTTCCTCGGACCTGAGCGTCAGAGGACCGTTGACGACCGTTCGTCCTCGGGGCACCATGAACTGCCTCGCCGTCCTTCGCAGCAAGGCCCTCACACGCAGTTCGAGCTCCTGAATGGAAAACGGCTTGACGAGATAGTCATCTGCTCCCGCATTGAAGCACTTGCTCTTGTCACAGAGAAAATCTCTGGCCGTCAGAATAAGGACCGGCACTACACTCGTCTTCCGAATGGCCTTGAGCGCCTCCTCGCCGTCCATTTCAGGCATCATGAGGTCGAGAATCACCAGATCAGGTTCCACAGGAGAAAGCCTGAAGACATCGACAGCCTGTCGTCCGTCCTGCGCCTGGCATACGTCAAAGCCGGCGTTTTCGAGCGATTCAACTACAAGCCTTCGGATGCGGGTTTCGTCGTCGGCAACAAGAATAAGCGGTTTGTCGGTCATGATTCAATGCTCCTGGGGAGCGGCAGATGAATGGTAAAACACGTTTCGCCTTCGGCGCAGGAAGCCTTGATTGAGCCACCGTGAGCTTCGCAGATCGCGCGACAGATGACAAGTCCGAGGCCCGTACCGCCCGTACGACGCTTTCGTCCGCTCACCACCTGATAGAAGCGGTCGAAGATACGCTCGGAAAGCGACGGATCAAACCCAATGCCATGATCCTTGACGCGAATAACAGCCCACGGCTGGACCACCTCGACTTCGAACGAAATGTTGGGCCTTTCGCCAGGCCTGACATATCGACAGGCGTTGGTGACAAGATTGACCACAAGCTCCACGAAGGCGCCGGGATCCACGTTGAGGCACTCCGCCTCCTCGGCCACCCTCATTTTAAAGTCGAACTCATGTCGGCTTCTGACAAGTCTTACGGCACGCCGGATGAGCGGTCCGATCTGAGTTGCCTTCGGATGAACGGAAAAGCTTCCGCCCTCAATCTTTGCCGCCGACAGCCAGTCGCTCACGATGTGATTGAGATGATCAAGGTCGGAGTCGAGCGCCTTGAGTTCCTCGGTGTCCCCCGAGGCCTTTCTCATGAGATCGATCTGAAGCCTGCAAGCCGTCACAGGCGTCTTGAGTTCATGAGCGACAATGCTGATGAGATCATTCTTCATGCGCTCCACTTCCTGACGCTCCGTGACATCCCTACAGATGACGCAGAAGCCCTCGGCAAAAGGCGCACGTCCTGCCCTGAAGGGAAAGGTTCGGCATTCCCACGCCTTCATTGCGCCGTCAAGCTCCGCCTCGTAGACGGCGGCATCCTGTTCGCCCGCCTCAAACTGTCTGCGGCAGAAAGTCAGCATCTCATGCTTGAAAGACTCGGGCATCATCGACGCAGCGGAGGTGTTTTCAAGTTGCGGCCGCCACTGCGGGTCGAGAAGAACGATCCCGTCCTTCATGTCCTCGAAAACCTCCCTGAAGAGACGCTCCTGCGCATCGAGCTCCGATTCACGCCTTACAACAGTACTCGCCAGATGGACATTCTTCTCCTCCAAGGAAACCTGCCTTGCATGAAGTCTCTTGCGCAGCTCACGATATGCGGCCTGCACTTCGCGAAGCTCTTCAGGCCCCTGCTCAATCGTGTTCCTGTCGTCCCCGTAGTCCTCATCAATGTCTCCCCTGAGCTTCCGAAGAGCGTTTGAAAGCGGCCAACATGCAAGCCAGCCTGCCGCCGACATCAGGAGCAGTACGCCGAGCGCCAGAAAAGCCATCCTCACCTCGAGGTTCGTACGGACCATCATCCTGCTTTTCTCGGGGCGAGTAACCACGACCGTCCATTGCGGAAGCCCCGCATGAAGCTTCTGGCTCGTCATGTATACGGGACCGTCAGCCGTATCCACCACTGTTCCGCTCTCAAGGGGCGCCTCCCATCGCGTAATGCGACTCCTGTCGAGCGGCCATACGTACTGTCTCCTTTCGTCAAGAAGTGCGAAGGCAAGCCCGCGAGATTCGAGGTTCCGGCGTATGTCCTCAAAGACAGGTGAGCACGCAAGTGCCCCCGACAATATGTGCTCGGGAAGCCCCGTCATGCGACGCCCGAAGGTCATCAGGGGTTCAGGCATCCTTTCCGAGCTCAGAAGCACGGGGGAATATAGAGTCCCCGCCCCTTCGGGCGCGCGAATGAGAGCCGCATGCCAACGGTTGTCATGGTTCTGACCACGGCGCAGCTCCCCGTCGACCGAGACGGACGGAAAGAAGGCTTCGACCCTTATACCGTCCGCAGTTCGATGGTCAACGTGCAGATTCTTGATGAACGGATGAGATTCGACGATGTCCTGCAAAAGCAGATTGAGATCTCCTCCTTCCTTCAGGGCCGAATGTGCGAGCGTGCGATCAGCGAGCTCCACGACTGCATTGATGCCTTGGAGACGCTCCTCAACCAGAGCAGCCGCATCGACCGTGGCGGAATGTTGCTCCAAATCGGCTTCTGCAATTCGTCTTTCCATATCGCCCAGATGGAGCACGCTCCAGGCGACGAAGGGAACGAAAGCCGTTGCTGAAAGCGCAACGATGATGTAGGTGCGGAACTTCATGTTCAAGAGGATGGATGTCAAGCGCGGTCATGCCGCAGAAGGCGCCAATGGCGCCGTGGTTGGCGCGTTCTGGACCTTGAGATGGATTATCCCGTCTATTCCTCCAGAATGCATCTGCATTCATCGCAGAGGCTTGAACCAATGCCTAAGGAAGCTCTTCAAAAACCCCTGTTTCCAAGCCGAATTGAACAAAATTGTTCCGTTCGGTTTTTCTTTACAACGTCAAAAATGTTTTTTGCCACCAAAAATAGTATAATTTTATCGTGTCGATGTTTATGATCTCGTGACGCTATAGAAGAGTTGTTTAATGGTCAATTGAGCTTTGCAGACATTGACGCTGAAAAGTTCCTACATGTTCGTCGGGCTCATGCTGATCGCCGCGTGAATGCCATGGATCGCTTGACAGATGATGTAATCAACGAATTGATGGTACCTGTATGACGACAGCAGCCTCCTCAACTGCCTGATCCAGAACACCTTCAACTTGAAGGACGGCGGTCTGCCGCTCTATGTCAGGTTCTGCAGCGCGGCCTTCGATCTGCCCGAAAAGGAAGTCGCAGCAGCCTTCTCTCCTGAAGGTACGCTCAGGAAACGCGAGATCATCACCCTCGATCCGGAAAACAGCGACCTGCGCTATCTGCAGTACTGGTTCCAGCCGTACAACCCGTCTGAAGTGCAGGGCCTGTTCAAGCTTGTGCCGATGCCGGAGCAGGACTGGATCCACCGCTGGCTCACGCCCACGAAAAACACCGTGGGCGCCCTGCCCGAGCTCGACACGATTCCCGGCATCGCCTCGCTCGTCACCCCGATGCTCGCCAAGGCACTCGAGGACAACATTCAGGGCGTTCACGTCGTCCTGCGCTCCATGGATGACGGCGTCAGCAGGATCGTCGCCTCGCACATTGCCCGAGCACTGGACATGCCGCTCTATCAGCTACTGGTGCTGCAAAATCGGGGAGGCCCGCAGACGCGTGAACATGTTCTCCGGCCGCAAGTCCATCGTTCTCTTGCGACGTCGAGTCCTTCGAGAAGATCGGCAGCAAGTTCGCGCGTCCTTGCATCTGGCCCCTGACCGCTGACAACTACTGCCGGGTCCTGCCCGTATTCCCTGTCATAAAACTGACGGCCCATGAGTTCGACATCCGTCTCATGGTGATCAAAAAGGTGGCAGGCAAGCTTCTCACCGATGGCCAGCGCAGTTTGCTCGCACGTCAGCAGAAGCTGCCCATCGATACCATCCTGCTCATGATCAATGACCTCAAGAACATGAAGGCCGATGAGGAGACGGTGAGTGCAGCCGTCACGATGCTGACCTCCAACCGTCTCGCCACGCGGTAAGTCCTGCATGGCCTCGCGACGCATGCAGGCATCGCAGACATGAGTGAAGCACGGAGGGCGCTGTGCAGGCCCGGAGATTCCGGTTCTTCGCAACGCTCTTTCCCTTGCCTGAAAACGTACTCTCAGGCAAGGAAAACTACGTTCAAGAACGAACAATCAAAAAAAACCGCCCCAACCCTCTGTGGAGTTTGGAGGTTTATTCGTTTGGAGAGTTGAACAAGGCTCTCGGAGGGTCAGGTTCAGAAAACGGATTTGGTCCGCTCAAAGTCCGGAACCCAATCAAAGGGGGAGACGTCCGAAAACGTCTCCTCCACATGCGGCCTTGGATCCGCAACCTGATCTCAGCCGACAGAGCCGTTCAGGTTTTCAAGGCAGCCCTTGAAGACGCTGAAGCCCACGCCGAGCGCATTTTCATCGAGGTCGAAGTTCTTCTGATGATGGGCGCCCGGGCGGTCCGCACCGATAATGAAGAAGGCCGCCTTGCCGCCGTGCGCCTGAACGCGTGCGCCGAGCATGGTGAAGTCTTCGGAGGCGCCCATGGAACGATCCTGCGAGACCGTTTCCACGCCGGGCACGCCGGAAGCGACTTCGGTGACGAGGTCGACCAGTTCCGGATCGTTGAGAAGCGACGTGGCTTCACCTGCCTTCGTCACGGCGTATTCGACGTCGTAGCCGAGCGCTGCGCCCTTGATGAGGCGAAGCGCCTGGTTGACCACGTAGTCGTTGATTTCGCCGGTAGCTCCGCGAACTTCCAGCTGCATGAAGCCGTGGGCGGGCACGACGTTGCGAAATTCACCCGCCTCGATGCGGCCGATGTTGACGCAGCTCATGCCCTTGCCGTGCGGCGCCATGCCGCGCAGCTGCGTGACCGTGGTGCACAGGCATGCGAGAGCATCGCGGCCGAGTTCGGGACTCATCGTCGGATGAGCGGGCCGGCCCGTGTAGGTGACGTCGAGCTTGGTGGTTGCAAGGACGTTGCGCAGATTTGCGCAGACTTCCCCCGAGCCGCACATCAGAGAAAGATGAGCGCCGAGGATGTAGTCGACGTCGTCGAGAAGTCCGGAAGCAGCCTGAGCGGCGGCTCCTCGGACGCCTTCTTCGGCAGGCTGGAACACGAGGCGGATGACGCCCCTGAGGTTGTCGGCGTGTTCGGCCACCCAGCGGGCGACCGTAAGGCCGATGGCCGTATGGCCATCATGGCCGCAGGCGTGCATCCAGCCCTTGTGAACGGACGCAAAGCCTTCGCGGTTGGGCTTGTGCTCGGGCGCATCCGTCTCCTCCACGCCTACGCAGTCTATGTCGAAGCGAAGCGCGGTCACCGGGCCCTCGCGTCCGGTATTCCACTCGGCGATGCAGCCCGTGAATCCCTCCATGCGCTCAAGCATGGCGTCCGGAACGCCCGCCTCACGGGCTCGGGCGAGGTTGCGCTCGACGAGCTTTTCGTCGCGCCCCATCACCGCGTCGATCCCGATGTGGGATCTGCCCATGTGAACGGTCCAGCCGAGGCGGTCGAGCTCCTCGACGATCAGAGCCGTCGTTTCGAATTCACACCATCCGATTTCCGGAATGGCGTGAAGGCGACGCCGCAGCGTCACAGCATTTTCAAACCAGTCGGTCATGACTTCCTACCTTTGACGCCTGGGCGTCAGGAAACGACGTAGAGAATGGCGAGCACGATGAAGGCCGCCGGGATCGTACGCTTGACGGTCTCAAAGGGTGAGACCATGGCGATGCCCGAAATCAGGATCACGCCGCCAGCGAGCGGGCTGCCCATGCGGCCGAGACAGCCGGCCATCATGGCTAGGTAGCCCAGACCGTCGACCGTCATGCCGAACTGGGCGGCAAACGGCGTCACGGCTTCGTTGAAGGCGAAGGTTGCGGCGTCGCCGGAACCGGTGATGAGCGCAAGCGCGAAGGGCCCGAGGGCGCCGCCGAGCTTGGCGACTTCCTGAGAGTGCGTGAGATAGTCGACGAGAAGGTCGACGACGCCAGCGGCTCGCAGACCGGCCGCGAAGACGCCTGCCGCGATGATGATGCCGAGAATCGAGGCATAACCCTTGCCCATGCCGTCGAAGAAGCGCTTCGTAGCTTCGTCGGGACGCGTGCGCGTCACGGCCAGAGCGTACATCGACCCGATCAGCATGGCGGTGGCGACCGAAATCTTCATGGCAGGGAACCAGAGGGCGCCGACGACGAGGATTGCGATCGGGATCACGGGCGCAATGGCGTAGAGAAGGTTCGGCGTGATTTCTTCAGCCTCTTCGGCGCCGCCGATCATCGACTGCTTGCCGAAGCTGTTCTTGTCGTAGTCATGGAAGAGGAAGCAGGTCAGCGTCACGAAGAGCACGCAACAGCCCGAAATGAGCAACGTCGTGTTGAGGTGCGTGCCGATGTATTCCATCACCTCCATGCCTGCGATCTTCGAGATGAAGGGATTGTGCGAGAGCCCCGGATTCAGATAGGCGGGACCCATGCAGGCCGCAACGGACGCTGCGGCCGCCGCAGGGCGGAAGCCCGCGCGAACCAGAATGGGCACGAGCGTCGGGCCCACGGCGGCGGAGAGGCCGCCCATCGTCGGGATGGCCGCGGCGAGCGCGCTCGTCACGATCATGCTGGCGGGAAGGAGCAGAATGCCGAGCTTCTTCAGAGGCTTCGTGAGAAGCGTGACGAGATGCTTGTCGCAGCCCGTGAGCGCGATGACGGCGGCAAAGCCCATCGCCGAGCAGATCGCGATGATGAGACTCGAGTTGGTCATCGACTTGTCGAATTGCTTGAAGGCCACCATCGGCTCAAGCGAAAGCGTCGCCATCAGAAGGCCTGCCGTGAGAAGCACGAGACGGGTCTCATAACGCTTGATGAGGGCATAGATCGTCCCGATGACGACGATCACGGCCATCCATGCTGTGTAACTCATATGTTCTCCTTTATCGGTTGAACCGCGCTTTTCAGCGCGTTCCCACTAGCATAGAATGACCCTGAGCTTCCCACAAGACGCTATGAAGCGACTGAGTCAAGCTCAAAACGCAACACCACCGCACGGCGCGCCGTACAATCAAAATGCAGAAAGTTGACAACATCGGACTGTTGGAGGCCTTCGAGGCGCTGGCACGAAACGCGAGCCTGCAGGGAGCGGCGAGAGATCTGGGCATCTCCCGTTCGGCGCTTGCCAGGCGCGCGGAGCGGCTTGAGGGCGAAATCGGCTTCAGGCTTTTTCACCGAGACCAATCGGGTTCCCACCTGACGCCCAATGGAAAGGCGTTTCTTGAGCGTGTCCGCCCCGTTCTCAAGGGCTACTTTGCGGCGACGGCTCCGCGTTCGGAAAAGGAAGCGGGCGCGCTCCTTCGAATCTCGGCGCCCTATTCGCTCGGCACGACGCTCCTGCTGCCCTGGGTCGCCCGATACAGGCTCGCCAATCCGGACGTGCGCTTTGATCTTGATTTCACGCTTGGCCCCAGAACACTTCTCTCGACGCTGTGCGACCTTCGCTTTTCGCACGGCGCCATGCCGAGCGAGCATGTTCTGACGAGGCCGCTCGGCGTCATGCCCAGAATCCTGGCTGCAAGCCCTGCCTATCTCAGTCGCTTCAGCATGCCCGAGAGTCCCTCGGATCTGGCGCAGCACAGCCTTCTCGGCAGTCAGGACACCGTCAGCCAGCCGACCTTCACGCTGACGAACCGCTCGGGTGAACTCGTGCGCCTTCCCTACCATCCTCAGGTCCGCCTGCAGGATCATACGGCTGCCAAGGCAGCTGCTCTTGCAGGCCTCGGCATCGGTCTTCACATTCTCACCCATGACGCGAGCGCCGAAATCGAGCGTGGCGAACTCGTGCGCGTGCTGCCCGACTGGGCGCCCGAATCCTGTCCCATCAGCATGCTCCTTCCGCTCTCGCATCCCGCCTCGCCCGCCGTGAACCGCTTCGCCGACTTCATCGAGGCAGCCTGGCGGGCGCATCCCGTCCTTCTGCCTCCCGAACCGGAGGACCGCTCATGAATCGTCCCGCCATGGATCAATGGAGGATCTTCCTCAAGTGCATGGAGCTGCGGAACTTCACCCGCACCGCCGAAGCGCTCGACACCGATCCCGCCTACGTCGGCAAGGCCATCGCCCGCCTTGAGGCCCATCTCGACGGACCTCTCTTCATCCGAACGCGTCCCAGGCTGACGCCCACATGGCTTGCCGAACTCTACGTCGAGCGCGTCTCGGCGGCCGTCCTTGAAGTCGACCGCCTTTTGGCCGAGGCGAGATCGTCAGGGAGAAAGGCAGGACGCCCGAACAGGCGAAAACCCCTGTGAGCAGCCCTCCCATCAGGATCCGCAGCCCTCTCGCCAATTCAACGAAAGACAGCTTTCGCAAAACTGGCCTGCCCCGCTCTCCCGCAATGCAGAGGGCGCGCGATTCGATGAACCGCGCGCCCTCTTTTCAGGTCAGAAACAGGTCCCGCTGCGTGGACCCGTCGTCGTGATTAAAGGAGGCCCTTGCCGTCGCGGGCGCCCTTGTGCATCTTGACCTTGTCGTTTTCGACAGGCACCACGTCGAAGCCCGTCACGCGATGGCCGTTGATTTGGGTGTAGAGCCAGAGGTCCATGGCGGCGCCGGCAACGGCGCCCTTCGTGACGTCCTTGGCCTTGAACGTGAAGACGACGTCGGTGATGCCGTCGTTGTTGACGTCCTTGTAGACCATCTTTTCAGCCGGAGCGAAGTTCTTCCACTGGCGGGTGGAGTTGAGCTGGTTGGCGCTCATGCCGGCGCGGGTCGCCTCCATGTTGGCGCTCAGCACTTCGTGGCCCTTGGCGCCGAGCAGCGCGAAGTCGACCGTGCCGTCGCCGTCGGCCTTGACGACGTCGGCGAGGATCTTGACCTTGTTGGGCATCAGGCGGGCGTTTTCGGCCTGCATGATCTTGAGGACATGGTCATAGGACTTCTGGTTGTAGTCGTGCAGGAACTTCGTGCGTTCCTCGCCCTTGAGGCCGGCGGCCTTCTTCGTCACGGCGGCGCGGTCCTTCATGAACTTGTCTTCCTCAGCCTGGATGAGCTGCGTGCGCTTGGCGAGTTCGTCGCCGCGCAGGTAGTCGATGGCGTTGTTGGAGGCGCTGAAGACGCTGTGCGGCGTGAAGTCGGCGCGGTAGTCGAACATGGCGGGAGTGCCCGCGAAGTGTTCCTTCGTGGCCGTGGCCGGATCCGTGAAGGCGGTGCCCTTGGCGGGACCGGCGAGCGGATAGAGCGGCACGAAGACGGACTGGCACGGACGGCCGAGCGTCTTCCAGGCTTCGGTGAGCGTCGGATCGGCCGTCAGGTTGTAGACGATCGAGTCATGGGACGTCGTGCGGCAGATGCCTTCGGACTTGGAGTGATAGAGCTCCTGGTCCTGACCGATGTAGTCCTCGTGCAGGCGCAGGAGGGCCATGGCGTCCTTGACGCCAAGCTTGCGGTCGATGACGGCGCTGTACGGGAACTTTTCAGGATCGTTGTATTCGACGCCCGTGAGGAACTTCCAGGCGAGGACGTTGCGGTTGGCGTTCCAGCGTTCGTGGCGAACGGATTCCTGAGCCACGACCTTGCGCCAGTTGAAGATCGGGTTCTTGGCGTCATGGCGGCCGTCCTTGATGGCGCGCTCGACCTGCTTGGGCTCGATCTTCCAGGTTTCCTTGTCGTTCAGGTCAACCTTGTCCATGAGGAAGTTGTTCGGGATGTAGACGACTTCGTTGTCGTGAATCTTGCGGGCGACCCAGCTGTTGCCCTGATGGATGGCGAGCTGCCAGGCTTCGTTGGCGTCGGCGAACGTATACGTGCGCCCGTCGTGGAAGTAGCCGAATTCGGCGAGCAGCTTCGTCGCGATGTCCACTGCCTCGCGGGCGGAGTGAGCGCGCTCGGCCACCAGACGGCGAATGCCGTAGCCGATGCCGCCGTCCTTGACTTCCATGCGGTCGGCGTCGAAGATCTCGCCGCACCAGTTCGTGGCGACCACGACGCCGGCGTCGTTGAAGAAGCCGTCGGCGAAGCTCGCGCCGTCAGGAACGAAGGTCTGGGTCCAGTAGAAGCCCAGCGTCTCCTCGACCTGCGGGATTTCGGCCGCGAACTTCTCGAACTTCAGCATTTCGCCCTTCTTGTGCTTGGCGGGCGGAACATAGTGCTGCATGTTGAAGAGACGGCCGCCGTTGTCTTCGTTGTGGGCGACGATGATGTTGCCCGTTTCGGAAACGGCCTTGCCGATCACGAGCGTGCTGCAGGCCTGGGCCGTGCCGACGGCGGCAAGCAGCGAGGCAACGGCGATCAGAGACTTCTTGAACATTTTCGAACTCCTTTGTCATGAGAACGGCGGGCCCGTGGTCGCTGGTCCGCCGAAATTGGTCGCCACGAAGTCTATAGACCCGCAAACGCAGGCACCACGGTGTTTCCGAGGGGTTGACAATGCAGGCAAAGTCTACTAAAGGCGACAGATGCGGCACGGCCGGACGGAGCGATTCCTGAGAACAGCTCGAGCTCTTCGAGCAACCTGATTTCAGGATCACCGGCTTCGTCGGCGGCTCCTTCGCCGTCGTGCCCTCGGGCAGGTTCTGCGCCGTGACGGACTACATCGTCTACGGCCGCATCGCGGGCCGCAATGCCGCCAAGGAGACACCCTGGAGGTGAGTCAATCCTGAAGCTCCTGAGTCCTCCGTCCTGCTTCAGTCCCACATAAACAGAAAGCCGTGCAGGTCGCGAGACCGCACGGCTTTCATGGTCATCAGAACAGGACGTCCGTCAGGAACCCTACTTCAGCTTGACGGACTTGAAGTCCATGTTCGAGCAGATGTAGCGGACCTTGGGCTGCGTTCCCGCCTCTTCGGAGAGGCAGACGGAGCGCTTGATGAGCGCCTGGACTTCGGGATCCTTCGAGTCGTAGTCGACGAGCGTCAGGGCCTTGGTCGAGCAGTTTTCGACGCAGGCGGGCAGACGCCCTTCGGCGAGACGATGGGTGCAGAGCGTGCAGTGCTCGGCCTTGCCGGGGACGCGCACCTGATGGGCCTTGGGCTCGGGCTTGAGGAGCGGCTCCTTGTCGCCGAAGTATCCGGTCCTGCCGTCCTCGTTGAAGAGCGGCGCACCGTACGGGCAGGCGGCCAGGCACATCCTGCAGCCGATGCACTTCTTGTGGTCGACGAGCACTTCACCGTGCGGCCCCTTGGAGATCGCCTTTGCGGGGCAGACCTTCATGCATGCGGGATCCTCGCAGTGCTGGCACGAGACGCGATAGTAGTTGATGACGCGCTTTCCGACATTCTCGATGCGGCGGATCTTGTTCCACTGAATGCCAGGAGCGACCTTGTTTTCTTCCTTGCAGGCCACAAAGCAGGCTTCGCAGCCGATGCAGCGGTCTACGTTGAAAATGATGCCGTAGCGACTCATTGCAGCCTCCTTACTTGACCTTGGCAACGCTCACGTTGACTTCGAAATACGGCGCGTAGCCCGAAATCGGATCCCACTGGCGCGGGATGAGATTCTGGGTGTTCTGGTCGCCGCGCCAGCCGTACTGCGAGTCGATCGTGCCTTCGGGCACGATGATCGAGACGTCGATCCTTGCGCGGACGGGACCGCCGAACTTGCTGCGCATTTCGACGAAGTCGCCCGTGACGAGGCCGCGCTTCTTCGCGTCGGCAGGATTCATGTGAATCGTGCTGACGGGCTCGAGCTCAAGCAGGTACGGCGCATCGGAGCGGGTCTTCGAATGCGTGATGTAGGGCTTGCGCGTGCCGTTGATGAGGCGCAGGTTGAAGTCGCCCTCGGGCTTCATCATCTCCTTGTAGACGGGAAGACCCTCGAGACCGTACTTCGACGTGATCGTGGAGAAGAGCTCGAGCTTGCCCGTCGGCGTGTTGAAGCCGGGCTTGCCGTCCGGACGGAGCTTGCCGGAGACGTACTTGTAGGGTTCGTTCTTCTCGCACTTGAGCGTCGAGACGGCAGGCAGGGCGGCGACAGCCTTTTCGTAGTTGCCTTCCCAGACCTTGAGCACCGCGTTGCAAGCCTTGACCGGGTCGCCGTAGAAGAAGTTCTCGGGCTTGTCGACGAGGCAGCCGATTTCAAGCGCAATGCGCCAGTCCTCCTTCGCTTCGCCGAGCGGCTTGACAGGCGTCCTCGGCGCATACTTCGCGCCGTACATGCCGAACGGCGCATAGCGCTCGAAGTTCATGGCGGCGGGCAGGATGAGGTCGAGGTCCCTGTGGCTTTCCTTGCGGTAGAAGTAGTCGGTCGCGAACGCGAACTCAAGCTTCGAGATCGCCTTTGCGTATTCCTCGGGCTGCGGCCAGATCATGACGTTGAAGCCCCAGCCGCAGAAGGCGCGGATCTTGCCCTCCTTCACCCATTCGGGCAGCAGGTTCGGGCTGAACGGAACCATCATGTGGTGCCAGACGGGGACGAAGTCCTTGTCGAGGCGGCGGTCCTTCTGCTCCTTGGCGTTCCACCACTTGCCGTCGTAGAAGCTCGTGTGGATGCCGAAGCCGAAGGTCTGCTGACCCTTCGGATTCGTCGGGAACATCGCGCCGCCCGGGGCGTCCATGTAGCCGAGGATCGACGGGATGAGCAGCAGGGCTCGGGCGTTGTTGACGCCGTTGAGGTTGTGCGTGAGGCTCTGCGTCGTGAGCGAGAAGGAGCCGGGGCCTTCGGCGTACATGCGGGCCGCGGCCACGATGTCGGCGGCGGGCACGCCGGTGATCTCCTCGGTCTTTTCCGGGGTGAAGGTCTCGCAGTTGGAGGCAAGCTCTTCAAAGCCGTGGCACCACTTCTCGACGAACTCGCGATTGTAGAGGCCTTCCTTGATGAGAACGCGGATCATGCCCATGGCAAGCGCGCTGTCGGTGCCCACGCGGGGCGCCAGATGGATGTCGGCAAGCTCGGCGGCCTTCGTGCGGCGGGTGTCGACCGTGATGATCTTGCAGCCGCGGGCCTTGGCCTTGACGAGGGACTCCCACCAGCCCAGCGGCTGTGCCCAGACGTTCGTCGCCATGATCATGAAGGAGCGCGTCTTTTCGGTCGGCATGGCGCCCGTCGACGGACGGCCCCAGGTGAGCTGCTCGGCCTGCATGCAGCCGGCGCGGCAGGCGGCCGACGATTCGTTGGCCCAGTGCACGGAGCCGAAATGACGGGCAAGACGGATGATGGGCGGACGCGGCTCCTTCGGGTCGCCCGCATAGAACATCACGCTGTCAGCACCGTACTGCTTCCTGATGCGCAGAAGATTTTCCGCAATCATCCTGTAGGCTTCCTCCCAGGAGCAGCGGACGAATCCGGGATCCTCGCTGCCCTTGGGATTCGTGCGCTTCATCGGATGGAGCAGACGATTCGGGTTGTAGAGTCGCTGGAGCGTCGCCAGCCCCTTCGAGCAGAGGATGTGGCGGGGGTTCTCCTTCCAGTTTTCAATCGATTCGATCACGTTCCCGCGTGCATGGAACTTGATGCCGCACGACGGCACGTGGTTGCAGTGGTCGCAGATCGAATAGCCGGTCCACTCCCTGGTGGCTTCGGCGGCTCCGGCAATCGGAACGAACATGCCGGCGGTCGAGCCCGCAACGGAAAGCGTACCGATCGACTTGAGCAGATCGCGTCGGTTGAGAGCGAGTCCATGGGGGTCATTCATGGCTTTACTCCTTTTCGGTCAATGAAATTCAAAGGTCTCCTGTACACCTCCGACCGTCCTGGTCCGGGACTGCGAAGATGACTTCCTCAATTTTCATGTTATAACTTCCGATACCTAAGTACAGCACCTCCCATCGCAAACATGAGCCGCCTCACCTGCGCCGTCCTGCTGGCCGCTCTCGCCCTGCAGTGCGCCCCGACTCTGGCCGGGACTCCCGTGCGCATCGCCGTCACGTCGGGCGGGCACGGCACCACCTCGCTCAAGCCGCTCGACCAGTCCGTCAGGGCGCTCGAGGCGAGGTTCGGCCCCTCGAACGTCACGATCCGCGAGCGCGTCACGCTCACGGAGCTCGGTCACATGCTCGAGCGCGGCGAGGTCGACTACTTCATTTCCACGTCGGGCGTCTCGCGCCGCAATCTGTCCGAAGGCTCGCGCGACCTCCTCACCATCACCGACAGCCGCTTTCCCGACCCGAACAAGTCCTACGGCTCGCTCTTCTTCACACGCAGGGGCAGCGGAATCAAAAACCTTGAGGACATGCGCGGCCGCACCCTGGTCGCCAACCATCCGAACGGCCCGTACAGCTACCTCGTCGGCATGGGCGAAATCGAGCGCGCCGGCTACGACGCGTCCACTTTCTTCAAGTCGCAGCGCTTTCTGATGCAGTCCGCCGAGGACGTCGTTCAGGCCGTGCTCGACGGACGCGCCGACGTCGGCATCGTCGCGAGCTGCATTCTCGAGGACTTCTTCCCTGCGGTATCCGAAGCCCGCCGCAATCTCGAGCCCGTGGCCCTCAAGGCGGCCGCCCCCTGCATGCGCTCGACGGACCAGCATCCCAACTGGACGCTTTCGGCCGTGCGCGGCGCGGATCCCGAGACGACGCGCGAAGTCGTGCTCACGCTTCTCGGCATGCCCGCATCACCCGACGGCGTGCGCTGGAGCATCACCACCGACTTCCAGAGCACCGACCGAGTCTTCAAGGCCTTCCGCACGGGCGTCTACGACGTCATGAACGAAAGAAGCTTCAGCGACTTCGTCGAGAAGTACTGGCTCTTCGCCGCCGTGCCCCTCGCCGCAGCCCTCCTCTGCTTCGGCTTTGCGGCCCTTCTGCGCCGCATGGTCGGGATCAGGACCCGCGAGCTCAAGCGGACGCTGGAAAACGAGCGGCGCCTGCGCCGCGAGGCTCAGGAGGCGGACGAACGCTACAGGCGACTTCTGCGCGTCGGGCTTCTCGGACAGCTGAGCACGATGTTCGCGCACGAAATCCGCCAGCCCGTCGGCGCCATCCTCGCCTACGTTCAGGGACTGCGCAACTTCTGCGCCTCGGGCTCGCTCACGCCCGAAATGTCCGAGGTCGTCCTCGCGAAGATCAACGCGCAGGCCGAAAGAGTGTCGGACATTGTCGAGCGCGTGAGACTCTATGCAAGGACCGATGCCGTTGACCGCATCACGACCGATCTGCGAGACATGGTCGACGAGGCGGTCGGGCTCTTCAAGCGCAACACGCGCTTTGAGGGCAAAATCATTCTGGAGCCGCCCGCATCGTCCGAAAAGTTCACCGTGCGCGTCTCGCCCCTTGAAATCAGCATCGCGCTACACAACCTCATGCAGAATGCCGTCGACGCCCTCGCCTCTGCAGGCACCGCAGATCCGAGGATCACGATCCGCATCGAGCGCACGGAGGAGAGGCTTGCGGTCGTCGTCTCCGACAACGGCCCGCAGCTCACGCAGGATGACGTCGCCCGCATGACGGCACCCCTGCACACGACCAAGTCCTCCGGCATGGGCCTCGGCCTGATTCTTGTAAACTCCATTGCAACCGGACACGGCGGCCATCTCAGGCTGTCTCCCGCCGCAGGCGGCGGCCTTGAGGCACGACTGATCTTTCCTGACGCAGACGAACATGATTGAAAAGAAGCAGATGCTCATCCGAATCGTCGACGATGACGAACCTTTTGCAGACGCGATCTGCTTTCTTCTGCTGAGCAAGGGGCTCAGGGCCGTCGTTCATGCGTCGGCCGAGAAGTTCCTTGAGCAGGACGATCCGTCTGTTCCGGGCTGCCTCATCCTCGACTATCAGATGCCCGAACTCAACGGCATCGAGACCCAGCGCAAGCTGCTCGACAAGGGCTGGTGCTGGCCCGTCATCTTCATGACGGCCCATGCCGATGTCGACATGGCGATCACCGCCTTCAAGCAGGGCGCCTGCGACCTTCTTCAGAAGCCCGTTGCGCCCGACGTCCTCATCGCCGCAGTCGAGACCAGCCTCGAGAAGGTCCGCGCAGGCATGCGGCACCACCACGACGAAGTCTGCGGCCTTTTCGAGGGACTCACCAACCGCGAGCGACAGATCGTGAAGCTCGCCGCCGCAGGTCTCGCGAACCAGCAGATCGCCGACCGCTTGGGCATCAGCGAGCGCACCGTGGAGGCCCATCGCTCCGCGGCCTACCGCCGCCTGAACGTCAAATGCCTGGAGGAACTCCAGGCATTCATCAGGGACATGGACGACTGAACGTCCGAAATCAGCAGGCGTCCGCCCGCTCGAGCAGCATTCCGTCCGACTTCATCGTGCGAAGAAGCATCGCCAGAACGTCTCCGACGGCCCCCGTCTCCAGCCCCTGCAGTTCATGCGCGACGGTCGAGGCAAGCGGAATCAAGCATGCGGTCAGAAACTCCCGCTGCTTCCCTGCGGGCGCCTTCATCTGCGCGAGAAGCGACATGAACGCAAGCTCCACGCCCAACGAGTCCGCAAAGGGCGCGTCCGCCTCGGAAGGAAGAAAGCCGAAGGCCCTGTAGGCGTCAAGCAGGCGACGGCAGTCGGCGCCGCACATCATGCGGTGCTCGCCCGTGTAGGCCGAGGCGCAAAGCGGCACGGTCCGTTCGCCGACGCCCTGAAAAAGCCTCGCATACAGCCTGTCCATGACGATGGGCTCGGGCAGCGCCTCGGGTGCGGGCCCGGACGTCATTCCAAGCAGGGCCTCGACGCCCGCCTGATAGCGGACCAGCTCGGACCAGTTGCCGGCAAAGCCCGAAGAGCCGTTGCCGGAGAAAAAGTCGGCATATGCGCCGTAGACCTGCGCACGGGATTCGGCGAGATCGGTCACAAGATTGAATTCGTCGGACATGGAGCTCCTCAAGTGTCAAGCATTCCTCTTGAATTGTAGGCTCCGGGATACGTAGGTACAGTTCGGCGCATGAGCGAACCACACCTGCTTCCCGCGCACGTCACCTCTGCGGTCTCTCCTGAGGTCCTCTCCGGACCGAGGCGCCGATCGTCACGACGAGCACGATCAGGGCGAGCGTGCTGAGAAAGGCCGTCGAGGGCATGAAGCCGCCGACGCCCGCCGCCATGAAGAGCGACATCATGATTCGGCCGAGGTTGTTGAACATGAACCTCATGCCCACGATGTCGCCCACCGATTCGGGTGGCGCGTACTGGAAGATCGTGCTCATCGAAAGCGGCCTGACCAGACCGAATCCGAAGCCCGCCACCGACACGACGAGCAGAAAGGACGCGAATCCGTCGGCCAGTGCGGCACCCGAAAGCGCGACGCCGCCCAGAAGCAGCGCATTGCGAAGCTGAGGCAGAAGCGTCCTGTGATTGGCGCGCACGGACAGAAGCGAGCTTGCGGCCACCTGCGCGAGCGCGCACGCCGAAAGGAGCGTCCCCGTCTGGGTCGTCGTGAGGCCCATGCCGCCGCCCGCCGTGGGAACGAGAATGTCGAGAATGCAAAAGAGCGCGTTGACGCCCGAGCCCGCCACCACGCCCGCAAGCAGCGGCCCCGAGCCCGCGAGGCGTCTGATGTTCACGAGCAGGTCCGTCGACTCGACGAGACCATGCGCCCTGAGGTCCGAGCGCGACACACCGGAGGAAAGGAAGGAAAGCGCCAGAGAGACCGCCAGCACGATGAAGGGCATCAGGTCCGGAGCCTGCGAGAAGAGCGCACCGATCGCGACGGGCATGGCAATCTCGCTCACGTTGCTCAACAGGCACATTCTCGAAAAGCGCGAAACGCGGTCCGCCGCGCCGAAGAGTCCGCCGATGCCGCGATAGCCTGCCGTTGCGGCGAGCATGAGCGTCATGCCCGTGAGCATCCAGGCGACGGCAAGCGCAGCAGGCGCCTCATGCTGCGTCGCCAGAAATCCCGCGCCCGCACAGCAGAGCGCCGCGCAACGGTTGAGCGGCGAAGGCCCGAAGCGGTTGTAGAGCCGTCCCGCATAGATCGTGAAGACGGCGCAGGCCACGGAACTCGCCGCCATGACGGCACCCATCCAGGCCGCACCCACGCCATGCGAGACCGCCTCGAAGATGAGCGTGAACTGCAGGCACCGCGCCGCAAGGCCGAGCAGGTACCACTGCGCGAAAAGGCGCCGAAAGGCTGTGCGAAGCTGCAGCGAATCCATGGAATGTCCGATTGAGCGTGCCGAAGGAAGGCACGAGGCCTGCTGCGGACAATTGAAACACCTGTCGCGGAAGCGTCCCGGGACAGAACAATTTTTAATTGTAACCCCGTCGTACGCTCCAAATGGGGCAATATTCGTGAAAGACCCTATGCGAGAGCGGGAAACAGAACATTCAGGCTCTTCCATCCCATGTTGAGCGTCTTACCCCATCGGAAGCTTACCTGACAACCGTTTCCAATTCCCCAGACGTCAAAAAGCACCTCCTTACATCAGGAAGACGGCCCGGAAAAACTTTCGCAGACTGCCGCCTGAAAAAGAATCACTCCTCTTACGCCGGCATTTTTCGTCTCACCATCTGCCAGACGGTCGTACCGAGCGTGAGAACGAGCACGATCATGGCGGCCATGGTGAGGAAGGCCGGAGAGGTCATGAAGCCGCCGACCGCCGCAGCCATGAGAAGCGACATCAGGATGCGGCTCAGGTTGTTGAGCATGAGCCTCAGCCCCACGATATCGCCCACCGAGTCGGCCGGCGCGAACTGGAAGATCGTGCTCATGGAGAGCGGCTGGATGAGGCCAAAGCCGAAGCCGCTCACCGCGACAACGGCAAGAAACGAGAAGAAGCCGTCGGCGAAGACGGCGCCCGAGAGCGCGACACCGCCGAGAAGCAGCGCGTTGCGAAGTTGGCCGAGCAACGTGCGGTGGTTGGGACGCATCGACAGGAGCCAGCTCGCGGCCACCTGAGAGAGTGCGCTCGCCGACAACAGCATGCCGATCTGCGTAGTCGTCAGGCCGAGGCCTGCGCTCGCAGTGGGAATGAGGACGTCGTAGACGCAGAGAAGCGCATGAATCCCCGCGCCCGCCGTGACGCCCGCGAGAAGCGCGCCAGAGCAGAAGAACCTGCGCAGGTTGACCATGAGCGCGCGGGACTCCACCTGTCCCTGCGCCTGAAATTCGGCGCGGGTGATGCCCGCAGGCAGAAACGGAATCAGAAGGCAGACGCCGAAGATGACGCAGGGCGGCAGCCAGGGCATCCGCGCGAAGGCCGCACTGATCACGATCGGAATGAGAATTTCGTTGATGTTGCTCATCAGGCTCATGCGCGAGAAGCTCGAGACGCGTTCTGTTGCATCGAAAAGACTCCCGATGCCGCGGTAGCCGGCGGTCGAAGCCAGCATGAGCGTCATAGCGGTGAGCATCCAGGCGGCGGCAAGCGCCGGGAGGATCTCGTTGCGGGTGGCCAGAAGCGCGGCTGCGCCGCAGCAGAGCGCCGCGCAGCGATTGAGCGGCGCGGGCCCAAGCCGGTTGAAAAGCCGTCCGGCGAAGACCGTGAGAACGGCGCAGACTGTTGCACTCACGGCCATTACGGCACCCATCCATGCCGCGCTCACGCTCTGGGCGACGGCATGAAAGATGAGGATCAGTTGCAGGCACCGGGCCGCCAGACAGAGCAGGTACCAGTGCGCGAAGAGACGCCGGAAGGCTTTTTGAGGTTGGATCGATCCCATGAAGGCCATGAACAACGCGCGCGGGAAAAGCCCTTCGTCTTCCCCGCCGGCAAATGAAAACACCTGTGCGAGCGGATTAGAGAAGCCGCACAAGCTTTGATTCTAGCCGTGGAGGATCGGATTGAGACCCCGTCATGGTGAAAGTCCCATGTCGGAGTCAACTTTATGCGTCAAAAAAAGGTGGACCGAGAGCGTCAGAAATTTTGTGTCCATGGGATAATCGGAGCCCGCCAAACGGGTGC
>ONZU01000277.1_pt1 | contig 55382 bp, 46 predicted proteins | sample 1671161 | NCBI WGS metagenome assembly ONZU01 (sample SAMN06348128, study PRJEB24527) | human gut metagenome | biome: human gut; feature: ankylosing spondylitis patient; material: feces | host: Homo sapiens | place: China | collected 2015-10
TTAAACAAAACTGCTTCCCCCATCGCTCAAAGATGGGGGTTTTGAAGAGCTTCCTTAAAAATAGTTTTATTTTACCTTCAACCGCTATTTTTGAAAACTGAGGACTCTGCAACAGTGCCTTCCTCGCAACAGACTGCTTCCACGGACGTCTTGACATCACGCCTCGAGACCCTTCTCCTCCGCCCCCTCCTCTCATCTGGATCCAGCTCTCAAACAGCGCAGCCCGGCTCCCTCTGTTGGGCACCTTCGTTGGAAAGCATCAACTGAAACCCGTCCACGAAAGAAAGTGTTGTAAAAACGCATCATCCATAACACGTCCCCATCTAGGGTGATTACTTAGGTGTAAATACTAGCTTTAACTTTTTTCAGGGCCGCAAGCTATTTCCTACTAACCACTGGGTAAATAGTGTATTCGTTGTCAAAGCCTGAGCCACTGCCGAAGTTAAGCGATCGCTAACCAGCAACCAACTCATGAAACACTCTGTTAATCACAACCTCAAAGCTGTCTAAAAGGAAGTAACCGCTGCCCAGTGAGTTTGATCTTTGTTTCACGTTGTAGTAGAGTGCAATCACTGACCGGATGACATCGACTCATCCGCGCTGAGACGTATTTATATTCACATTTTATATATATACAAAATCATTCTTGTATCGACCATCATCATGAACAACTTTTGCCCTCTCCCGATACAACCACTGGTACCTCCCCGTCCCTCTCAAATCTCACCCGACAGGACGAGTCTCCGCAGGCAGCACCTGCGCACAACGGCCGGCGCACAGCCCGGCATTCATCCGACGGATACACAGTCGTTTTAAGCCCACAATGCCCAAATCGCTCCCGGTGCCGCCTCGTCATTTCGACTTCGCTTCTCCTCCCATCAACCTAATCCTCAGTAGCTCCATGTTTGAACTGCCTACTCTGAATTCTCTCGACGCCATCGACCGTCAACAGGTTCATTACGCGACCATCCAGTTGAACGGTCCCAAGTTCCCGATTGATACCGCCGACTACTTCAACCTGGTCATTCATCGTGCCCTGAATGAGGCCGGCCTCACCGTTGAGATGCTCTGTCAGGAGCTTCGCCTCGACATGTCCGCGGTCGAGGACATGCTCCAGAGCAAGGTCTTTTCCCCGGATGAGCTTGCCCTCATAACCTTCCACCTCCGTCTCGACACGGCCTTCATGATGGAAGCACACGCGGCGCTCACGTTGCCCTCCTGCTCGAAGCCCGACACCGTCGTCGCCAAGCCCGCCGACACTCTTAAGGAGTGCGTTGTCAAGCATGGCTACAAGACGCTGAGCCATTTCAGCGAGGTCCACGGCTTCGACCCGATCGCCATGAATACGATCTCTCTCCATCGCTGCTGCACGGACACGACGGGAATGAAGCTTGCCAATGCCCTGAAAGTATCCCTTGAAGAAATCAGGACGGTACTTGTAGCCTCGGATTTCGATCCCGTCCCCAAATCTCTTAAGCTTCTCATCAAGAAGCGCAACTACACTACGTATAAGGAGTTCGCCGCAGCCGCAGGCCTCACGGAACACCACATCATGAAGATTGCCAAAACCCGCACTTGCACCACGACGTGCGCCGTCAAGTTGTGCAAAGCCCTCGGCATCACCGAGGACGAACTGGCAGCTTCGATCCTGATCGCGGAACCCAGGCATAAGCACGGCTCAAAGCTTGAGACGCCCAGCAAAGAATCGATGGAAGAGGTGGCTTCTACGAAGGCCCGCCGTAAAAAAGACGAGTCCGACACAGAGGAGGAGTGCGAAACTTCCACCGTCTCGCTCAAGCGCCCCAGGCGTTCATCCAAGTAATCGGTCCCCTCAGTAGACCAGAAGGAACGCTCCCTCGCACCGCAAGGTCGCGAGGGAGCAGCTCCTCCCTTCTTCCGCTCCCTTGACTTCTTCCCAGTGCAACCCTCGATGCGGCTGCGCATCTCTTCCCGGCTGACTGAAAGTCTGCTTTCGCGCACCAACCATCCTCTCCTTCTATTTGCTGTCCCCAACCGGTTTTCACGCCGCCTCTTGCCTCAGCAGCCTGAAACATAGAGCGCTTCCATCTGAACAGTGTTCAGCCTCTCCCTTTCCTCACCCGCCGTACCGCTTTCCAGCCAGCCGGTGCGAGCAAAACTTGATTCCCTGGCTGCAAAAGCAATGCAGGCCCCGACGCATGCCGGAGCCTGCATTAATATTGAATTCCCTTATGGGGCTTTATTACGCATTACCGGGGCATTTTGACGATCTTATCGAACCCGGAACACATGTCGACTGGACAGACGATCAGAGTGACATTGGGGATTTTGGAAAAGTCGAAGGGCGTCATCGGACAACCTCCGACGTCATTCGAATGAGGGCTGCGGCGAATTGTTCAGGAGCTGCGGTGGCAAAGTTCAGACGTGCGCCACCGGGGAGTTCCAATTGAAGCGGAACCTGCGGAATCCGACTTTTCGCAGGAACACGAGAAGTGACTGAGGAACGAAGTTCGCCAACGACCTTGATCAGCTTGGAGCTCGAGCGTGGAACGGACGTAACCGTTTGCTTCTCGATTCGACGGAACTGATGGTAGAGCACCCAGAGGTCCGGCAGGGCATCGTCTGCTTGGAGGAACTCATGCAGGCGGGTGCGATGGAAGGCGGATTTGTTGAGGCCGCTGCTGAGGTAGGCAGTATGAGCCGCGGTTCAATTGATCATCTTGATCTCGATAAAAGAGATCTTGATTTTGGCGGATCCTACGCGTGTAACAAACGGTGTCAGGGGGCGTACCCCTATGATGAGGGAACCCGACAAACTCTCATTTCCCAAAAATGTCGGAAGAGCCAGAATTTCTGACGCTCTCTTTGTATCGAGAATTTGGAAACGTTGGGTAGTGTTGCGTTTCTATCAAATTTAAGGGATAACCCTACCCCCCATCAGTGAACAGTTCATTCTTCCACTATGAGCCTGGATGATATCTGGGTTGGTTGAAAGGAAGTTCATCATGCACAATAATTTGCCCTTTAAGCCGTTGCTAATAACGGTTGCTTTGGCTTCGTTGTTCCCAATGGGAGTCGCCAACGCCTCTACCTATGGGATTCATGCGAATTCACAAGACCTGATTATTGAAGATCAAAACACGTTTGAAAACGTAGATTACGGTGTCGCAGCAGAAAACGGGCACACCGCGACCATCAATTCCGCAGGCGACCTCACCTTCACAGTCAAAAAAGCAGGCGCCTATATCAAAAAAGATACAACAGGAAGCGTCATCATCAATGCTGGCAACACGTTGACCATAAATGGCAGTGACAACAAGAGCGTAGCCGGCTTGTCTGTTGAAAGTAAAACGGGCAGCGATTACAACAATTTGCTTCGTGTAGCAGGCAAGAACATCATTTTGGATACGAAATCAAACGAGACGGCTCGAGGAATTTACGCAAAAAGCAGATCGGACAGCTCTGTCAAGCTCCAAACTGATGTCAATGTTGAATTGGCGGCTGCTGAGACACTGCAGATTTCTTCCGACGGCAGCAACTTCTCCTTCGGCATTGCTGCGGAAGGAGCAAAAACCGCAGTTGATGTTCAAGCTAAAGACCTCTCGATATCTTCCATTGGCTCTAAGGCCTACGGCGTTAAGACGAAGCGCAATGCCGAGGTCAATATCGCAGCAGACGATGTTGTCATCGATGTGAAAAACCAAGCAGATAAGGCAACGGCAGAAACGTATGGCCTGCTTGTAGAGGCAGGATCAAGTGGGTATGAGCGCGATTCTTCAATCTCCATTAGTAATGCCAATACTGTAAAGATCAGCGCGGTTTCGAGCGGGGCGTCTGCGATCAAGACTGCAGCTATTCGGGGTACGATAGATAGTGAGTCTGGTACCGCCATTATCAACTTGGCGGCGAAAGACATTCAGCTGACTGCTGCAGGAAGTGAGGCAGCGGGGGTTGAGGTCGTTTACGGCGGCAAGGTGAACATTGGTAATGAATTCACCAATTCGATTACGATTGCCTCGCTCGATGCTTCAGCCAAAGCCGACGTACCCGTCACAAATGTCTTTAAGGGCCTGCAGGCTTACGGCAAGGATGAGAATGACATATCAGAAATTAATTTAACGGCAGCTTCAATCAACATTGATGCACAGGCAAAGTCCGATGCCGTCGGTATTCATGCTGCATCAAATTCCCTGATCAACGTGGGAGATGGTCGTTCTAATGTTTCGATTCGAGCGGTGTCCACCGATGCCCAGAAAGCCATCGGTGTTTGGGTTTTCAGTAATGAATTCAAAGGCGGCAACTCCACGATTGTTCCGAAGAAGGCTGGCGAGGTGAATCTCAATGGGGAGACGATCAGCATCTACGCAGAGGGCGGCTCGGACGTCAGAGCGGTACAGGTTGCGTCCAATCAAATGGATCCAGAGAAGAAGGCTACTCTGAACATCAAGGGGCGCGCCGTTAACATTGAGGCTAGGTCGACGCTTGAAGGTGTGAAATCGATGGGACTGTCCGTTATGAGTACGGGTATGGTCAATATCGAAGGCAATACGGTCATTACTGCCGACCATGCGCTCCTTGCTCGCGGTGATGCATCGATCGAAATCAACAAGGACGGCAAGTATTCCACGCAGATCAACGGCGACGTGGTGTTCGACTATGATGCTGAAACGTCAGGTACGGGCGTTAATGCCAATGTCGACGTGACTCTTGCGGGAGCCAATTCCTATTGGATCGGCAACACGGTTGTCGCTTGGGCTGGTCTTCCTGACAATGTTGAGAGCGACAAACTGACCGTGACCGATATGAAGCTCACCGTCAAGAACGGCGCACAGTGGACGCCGACGGCCATTGTTTCGACCGATCCGACGGCTCAGAACGGTCAGCGTGCTGTTGCGCTCAACAGCCTTGTGCTCGATAGCGGTGTGGTGAATATTACCGACAAGTCGGTCAACGCTACTGTTGAGAAGCTGTCGGGTTCCGGCACGGTTCGCCTCGCCACGGATCTCACCGCTGACGAAGGCCAGCACGCCGGCACCTTCACGGTTGATTCTGCCGACGCCGACTCCTCCCTCACGGTGAAGCTCGCCAACGAGGACCTGACGAAGGACCTTACATCCGACGACGTAACAAGCGACCAGGCGAAGCAACTTCTCGGCAATGTCGCCGCTGAGGGCGTTGAGACGACCATGAAGGTTGACGAAGGCATGTACAACGAAGGCTTCATCATCGACAGCGAAGCCAAGGTGCACTCCACAGGCCCGAACTCCGTGATGCAGTCCACCCTCGAACTTGCCACTATTGCTCCGCTGGCCCTTAACCGCATCCTCACGAATGATGTTCACAAGCGCATGGGCGACATTCGTTCGATGAAGCAGACGTCCGGTGCCTGGGCACGCTATGACGGCGGCAGGCTCTCCGCCGAAAGCGGACTCGAAAACGACTTCCACACGATCCAGGTGGGCGTCGACACCGTGCCGACCGCCGGCGCTCCCCGCTTCGGCGTGGCCTTCTCCTACACGATGAGCGATGCCGACTACAGGCGCGGTAAAGCTGACATGGACGTCTACAGCCTTGCGGCCTACGGTCTCTGGATGGGTGAGAACGGTCAGTTTGCCGACGTCGTCGCTCGTCTCGGCACGGCCAAAACCGACATGACCGTCGACGGCAACAAGAAGGGTTCGATGGACAACATCGTCACCGCGCTCTCCGGAGAGTTCGGCTGGCGCTTCGACCTTTCGAAGTCCTTCTATCTTGAACCTCGGGTTGAACTCGCCTACACGCATGTGGATGCAGACGTTCTCTCGCTCTCCGACGGCTCGACCTATCGCTTCGATGACGCCGACAGTCTGATGGGACGTGCGGGCTTTGCCTTCGGCATGCGCTGTCCTGAAAACGGGAACACGGCTTATCTGCGCGTCTCCGCAGTGCATGAGTTTCTGGGCGACAACGCCGTTATAGGCGGCAACGGCAAGGTCTATGACATCGACGGCAAGGATACGTGGGTCGAATACGGCCTCGGAGCCAACTTCAACCTCACGGATTCGACCTACGTGTGGGCCGATGTCGAACGCACGAGCGGCGGCTATCTTGACGAAGACTGGCGCGCCACCGTGGGCGTGCGCCACGCTTTCTGACTTCCAGCCCGCATCAACTGACTTCCAAATGATGACCCGTTAGCTCATCACGGACAGTCGGCTTCAGAAACCGCCCGAGCTCACAGCAACGAGCTCGGGCGGTTTTGCACGTCACAAGCGCCCGGCCGAACAGAGATTCACCTGCATTGTTCCACATGACGAAAAAGGCCCCGACGCTTGTCGGAGCCTTCACTGGCGTTCAATTCCCTGACGAGGGCTTGATTACGTATTAACGCGGTTGCTTGACGATCTTGCCTTCCGCCTTGAGCATTTCGAGGACCTGGTCGACAGGAAGCGCCTTGGTGACCTTGCCGTTGTAACCCTTGACGTCCTTCGCCTTGAAGAGCGAATTTACGACGGCTTCTTCGGTGGCCTCGATCGTGGCCATGAAGATCGGCGTCATGTCGTCATTGGCGACGTTGACGTTCTGGAGCTTCTCGAGCTTCTTAGTGTTGTGCGGAACGCGGTTTTCCCTGGCGGTCGAGAATGCGATCGCGAAGTCGCCCGAACCGTTCGAGGCGATGCCACCCGCCTTGGCGAGGCCCATGAAGGCGCGCTTGGCGACGCGCTCGAGGTTGCGGGCATCAATCGGAGCGTCGGTGGCGACGACCATCATGATCGAGCCGTCGGCGCATTCGATTTCCTTCTGCCACGGATAGCCGCCGAGCTTTTCGCCTACGGCGACGCCGTCAACATTGAGGAAGCCGCCAAAGTTGGTCTGAACGAGGACGCCGACCGTGTAGCCGCCCATGCTCGCGGGCAGCTTGCGGGACGACGTGCCGATGCCGCCCTTGAAGCCGAAGGCCTTCGTGCCGGAGCCTGCGCCCACGACGCCTTCTTCAACGGGACCGGACTTGGCGGTCTGGATGGCCTTGAGGACGTCCTTGGAGGTGAGGAAGCGAGCGCGGATGTCGTTGATGCCGCCGTCGTTCGTTTCGCCTACCACGCCGTTGACGCTGCGGCAGTCGCCGTTTTCCTTGAAGGAGAACGTATAGTCGATGATGCCGTCAAGGCCAGCGGCCACGTTGAGGGTATTGACGAGGACGATCGGCGTCTCGATGTTGCCGAGTTCCTTCACCTGCGGATAGCCCGTCATCTTGCCGAAGCCGTTCGCGAGGAAGATGCCCGCAGGAACCTTTTCCTTGAAGAGGTTGCCGCCGTGCGGAAGAATCGCGGTCACGCCCGTATGAGCGCCCTTCTTGTCGTCATGCACGTTCACCTGGCCGACGAGCACGCCTTCAACGTCAGTGATGGCGTTGTTCTGGCCCGGCTGCAGGACGCCGAACTGGATGCCGTATTCGCGCGGACGCAGCGAGTCTTCCTGGGCGCACACCGCACCTACCATCATCGCACCGGCCACGGAGGCGGCCACCAGAGTCTTCATGAAATTCATTTTTTTAGCTCCTTTCAAACCGGCTGGTCGTGCCGGCAGAAGTGAGCATACCCATGTCGCTCAAATATGACTACTCGGGTTTTCACGCTCGCGCAAAACGTAATCTCCCCATTTTCCCTGAGTTCCGTTTCCCGAAAATCGTGCATTCGCCGCTCCCGCAGGCTGACTGCCGAAAACACCCGCCCCGCTCCCCGAACCCTTGCGCCGCAAGACCTTGAACCAAGGTTGCGTCCCGAATCAGGCATTGTGTGCTGCAATCGATCGATTTCAGGCGGCTTCGTCGGGATAGGGTACGTAAAGACCCTGCATCCATTTGTCCGAACCTTTCACAAAGGCCCGCCCAAAGGGTTAATCCGATTCAGTTCTTCAGCATGTGCCGCCTAAAATCGACAGGTGTCAAAACCGATTGAGTTTTATTATCCGCGTTAACCGGGGTCTCAAAGACATCAACATGACCGCACATACCGAACAATACGTTGACCGCATGGTCGAGGACCGCCGCAGCTTCCACATGAATCCGGAACAAGGCTGGCTCGAATTCGAAACGACGGCCTTCAGGTGATCAATCCCGACGCCGTCATGGCCCGCAAGCCCGAAGAGGTCGAGGCCGCCATTGAGCTCGCCCGCGCCGCAGGCGTCTCCGAAGCCCTCCTCGAGCGCATGGGCGGCTACACGGGCTGCGTCGGCGTGCTCGACACGGGCCGTCCCGGTCCCGTCACCACGCTTCGCTTCGACATCGACTGCCTCGCCATCGAGGAGCTCTTCGACGCCAACAAGCTTGATCAGAAGACGCTCGAAGCCACGTTCGCCCGCTACAACGAACTCACGCAGCCGGCAAGGACGCCGACTTCGGCCGCCGCTTCGACAAGAAAGCAAAGCCGATCGGCAAAGCGCCCTTCTACGTCTCCGAAATGAGCCCGAAGGTCCATCACTGCATGGGCGGCATGGCCACGAACGTCGCGACCGCCGTGCTTGACGTTGAAACCGATCAGCCGATTCCCGGCCTCTTCGCGGCCGGCGAATGCGTCGACGGCATTCACGGCGCCGTCCGCATCGGCGCCTGCGCCGTCATGGACTGCCTCGTGAACGGCCGCCAGGCAGGCCTGTCCGCCGCCAAGAACAAGCTGTAATTTGCCGAAAGCAGCAGCATGAAGTGACGAACATCAACTCATGCCGCGCTACCGTCATTCTCAAGACTCGCCGGATCCGTTTTCATCCGGCGAGTCTTTTGTTATTTGTTATCGACGACGCCTGTTGTAAAGACGGCGCAGGACGACCAGGTCGCAGGAAGCTTCGACGGAAAAAGTGGCAACTCAAGGGTTTTCACGAGAGTTCGCAATTAGCGAACAGGGGGAAAAATTGTCCAAACAAAGCCGATATTGATTCTTCTATGATGATCTCATGTTCGAGAAGATGATTTCTTCGAAAGGACACATATCTACACAGGAGAGACCAAATGTCGCAAAACCTTTCTCGGCGCCAGCTGCTTCGCGCAGGCCTTGCCGGCAGTGCCACCCTGGCTGCCGCCGCCGTTCACGCCGCTCCGGCGGGCCTTTACAAACCCGGCACCTATACTGCCAAGGCTGCCGGCATCGCCGGTGATGTCCGCGTCAGCATGACTTTTGAAACCGACCGCATCGTTGACGTCGTGATTGATGCGTCGAGTGAAACGCCTTCCATCGGCCAGGCCGCTGCCGAAAAGCTCAAGAAGGCCCTTCTCGCCTCTCAGGGTGCCGAAATCGATGCCGTTTCCGGCGCTACGGTGACCTCCAACGCCGTTACGCGTGCGGCCCGCAAGTGCATTGAACAGGCTCAGGGCAAGATTCCCGTTGAAGTCATTACTGAAAAGACGGCTGAAGAAGCGTCCAAGACCGGCGACTGGCTCGGCAAGCCGCCTGTCATCGACGAGAAGGACATTGTCAAGACCGTCAAAACCGAAATCCTCGTTGTCGGATGCGGCACCAGCGGCATGTTTGCCGTTGCCAGCGCCGCCGAGAGCGGAGCCAAGGTGATCGGCATCGATCGATTTGTCGTCGGCACCGGCGTACGCGAAGGCTTTGCCGCCATCGGATCCCGCTACCAGAAGAAGTGGGGTACCAACATCAACAAGTTTGACTTCGTCACCCTTGCCACCCAGGCGGCCGGCGGCCATGTCGACCAGCGTCTCCACCTTACGTTTGCCGAACGTTCCGGCGAAGTGATGAACTGGTACGGCGACCGCCTTGCCGAACGAGGCGTCGAACTTTGGCATGAAACCGTCGACAATGTCGAAAACACGCGTTATCCCGCCATCCCGACGTGCCACACGCCGAGATGGCCGCAGGCCCGTTGGGAAAACAATCAGAAGGGCCAAAAGCGCCTCAATGGCAACGTTGTTCTCTACGATTATGCCGTCAAGCACGGTGCGGAATTCCACTACAACACCAAGATGGTGAAACTGGAAAAAGCAAACGGCCGCATCACCGGCTGCATCGCTGAAAACTCGGACGGCCGCTATGTTCGTTACCTCGCCTCCAAAGGTGTTGTGATTGCAACGGGCGGATATTGCCGAAACTATGACATGCTAGAGGCCCTTCAGCCTTGGAATCTTCGAATTCTGGGCGGCAACAAGTCCATGCCCGGCGCCATGGGCGACGGCATTCGTGCCTGTCTGTGGGTTGGCGCGAAGATGGACGAAACCCATTCCATGGCACAGTTTGACCGCAGCGCGCTTCGTCCAGATCAGGAACCCGGCATCGAAGCCATGAAGAAGACCGACATGGGTACGTTCTGGCCCGGCAGCCAGCCGTGGCTCAAGGTGAATGCCGACGGCGAACGATTCTTCAATGAGTCCGGCACTTATGAAGGCATTCTTCATGCCGACGAATACCAGAAGGGACACTGCCACTATTCGCTTTTCGACTCCACGTGGACGGACTTTGTTCAGCATACGCGCATGGCCGGATGCTCTCGCCTGCATCCGCACCCCAACGGCGCGCGTCCGATTTTCGCATGGGAATTCATCGAATCCACGGTTCTTCCCAAGCTGATCGCCGACGGCTTCGTACAGAAGGCCGATACGATCGAAGAGCTTGCACGCAAGCTTCGTCTGCCGCCCGAAGCCCTCAAGAAGACGGTTGCACGCTACAACGATCTCGCACACAAGGGCGTGGACGAAGATTTCGGCAAAGAATCCTTCCGTCTGTCCCCGCTTGAAAAGCCGCCTTTCTATGGCGTCAAGAATGCCGGCTACTCGCTTTGCACGCTCGACGGCATCCAGATCAACACGCACATGAATGCCATCGACACGGAAGGTCATCCTATTCCCGGTCTCTACGTGATCGGACAGGACAGCGGCGGCTACTTTGCCAACACCTATCCCAATCTTATTGCCGGCATGTGCGCGGGCCGCGCCGCGACCTGGGGGTGGCTGGTCGGTCGTGAATTGGCTGCCGCCTAAAAAAAGCGCCCTGCTCTATCAACCTCTAACATCACCAACCGGCTGCATGCACCGGGATGCATGCAGCCGACATTCAGGAATGAGTCATGAATAACACAAAGTTCTCATCCATGGCAGTCGCCGGCGCGCTGTGCGCTTTTGCTGCACTCCCGAGCACCGCTGCCGACGTGCAGGTTTACGGCGTCATCGACACCAGCCTCTCCTTTGTTTCGAGCGATGCAGACGTTGCCGGCCACGACCGCGTCAACACGTTCTCCATGGAAAACGCCAAGGAATTCGGCTCCCGCTTCGGCCTTCGCGGTTCCGAAGATCTCGGCAACGGCTACAAGGTCGGCTTCGTTCTCGAATCCGGCTTCAAGTCCGACGACGGTCAGTTCGACCAGACCGGCAAGCTCTTTGGCCGTGAAGCCCATGTCGACCTGACAGGGCCCTTCGGCAAAGTCTCCGCAGGCGTTCTCCCGCTCTTCGGCAGCACACTCGGCGCCGACGGCCTCTTCCGCGCCATCGATCCTCTGTTTGCCAACTACACGAAGGCTTTCGGTTCCAGCTGCATCTCCGCATCTTCCTGGACCCGCGTCGACAATGCGATCAGCTACGTGACCCCGACCTTTGCCGGTCTGACGGGCTACGCGATGTACTCCTTCAAGAGTTCCGGCCTCACCACAAGCACCGAAGGACGTGGCGGCGAATCCGACCGCTATGCATCCGTCGCCGCCCGCTACAAGGCCGGCGCCGTTGAAGCCATCGTGGTGGCCGACACGACGATGTACGGCACGTACCGCACGGGCGCAGCCGCCAGCAAGGACGACGGATGGACCGTCACCGTCGGCGGCAACTACACGTTCGACGGCGGTGTAAGACTCCTCGCATTTACGCAGTTCTTCGGCGACCAGGAGCTTCCCGCCTTCCGCGGCGGCGTCGGCACCGACGGCATCATGGCCGTAACCGGCGGCAAGGGCTACGGCTTCGTTGACGGCTACGGCGTCAGCCTTGGCGTGAACGTCCCGGCGCTCGGCGGTGTTGCCAAGGCCAGCATCGGCTACCGCGACATGGAAAACAAGATCGACGTCGACTTCAAGCGCGTGATCGCGGCCCTCGGCTACGACTATGCCATCTCGAAGCGCACCGCCGTCTACGCCATGACCGGTTGGTCTCAGGAAAAGGTCGAAACCGCCGCCATGGAAGCCAAGCCCAACGGCTATGAATTCACGGCCGGCATCGTTCATCGATTCTGATTATCAATCCTCCCAAAGGCGTCAGGCTTCCTGCATTGAAGAACCTGACGCCTTCTTCATGTCACAGCGGCCATCGGGTTTACCCTGTCTTGATCCCCTGCCGTCATCAATGGCGGTTAAGATCCTTTCAATTGCCGGGTCTTTATGACGCAACCCCCGTTCCTTTATGCACAACGGAGATTCCGATGAAAATTCGCCAGGTCAAGGCATTTTTGGCTGTTGTAAAGACAGGAAGTGTCAGACGTGCATCCGTTGAACTCAATCTCACACAGTCAACCGTCGCCAAAGCCGTCTCCCAGTTGGAAGCGGAACTCGGTAGCCCGCTCTTTGAAAGAAGCGCCCAAGGGCTCAGGCTCAACGAAGCCGGTGAAAGTCTTCTGCCATATGCGGAAACCATTGTCGCCAATGCCGACAAGGCTGCCGCAGCAGTCTCAGCCATAGCAACAGGCCATTTCGACAAGCTGCGCCTATCGGTAACGCCGACTTTGCCGCCCTGCATTCTTGCCGATGCCATGACGCACTTCAGAAGCCGCTTTCCTGAGACTAAAGTCATTTTCAGCAGCGGTTTTCTAACCGACTGCCTCTCACAGCTCGTGACGGACAAACTGGATTTGTCCGTTGTCATGATCGGCGACCATCAGCGTGAATCACTTGCAGCTCTTGAAGAAGAGCCGCTCTTTGAAGTAGACCAAGGCGTTATCGCCTCTGCTTCACATCCAATCTTCAAGCCCGGCGCCGATGTTCACCATCAACTTGCCTCGTGCGAATGGCTGACGACTGTTGGCGATGAACCGCTGCTTTTGTCCAAGCTCAACTCAATCGGCATTACAGCCCCTCGCAGCCTGACCATCTGCGATTTTTACGGCATTGATGCGCTTAACGGACGTCACAACGCTCTCAGCCTCTCCCCCTTGAGCGTAGCGGAAGATGAGAGATATGAAAAACGAGTCTCGGCATTGCCGGCATCCTTATTTGCTTTGCCGCCATTGACCATTTCTTTTTTCCATCGCAAGGGCGTCGAGCTTTCCACTCCAGCCGACTATATGCGCCACACCATTAGACAAGTTTTTGATGCATGGTACGCTACCAAACCCAGACATCTCGTCAGGCGAATCGAACGCAGGGAATCGGCTCAATAGTATTTGAGGCTTCTCTCGACAGCACCAAGGCAGCGAGGCCTCCGGTTAAACACGCGATTGCGTAACTCGTAGCTCTCAAGCTACCACTAGCCCCGTTTCAGAGCTGATGCTGTCTTGAGTTAAGATGCAACCACAGCCCTCGGCAACCGCCGGGGGCTTATTTTTCGGACTTTTTATCGGCAAACCACCCTACAATTGTAAGCAGTCGTTGCCGTCCCTCTGTCACTCTGTTGGGCCTTCAGCCGGTCAAAACGTCCAGTCCGAGCAGACGCCCGTGCTGACGTTTTCGACTGCCCGTAACGCCCGCAGCAGGTGCCGATTCAGTCCCGAAGAACGCCTTTTCGTCGCGCCAGTTGAACGAAATGGAAATTTCGTTCATCAAAGAAACAGCCCGCTGCCCCCCTGTCGCTAAGCTCCCCAGGCGGTGTGTTGCGGTGCTCCTCCCCTTTCAGATGTACGTCGATGGTCTTCGATCATGCCGTCGGCGACAAGCACCGACTCACTTTGTTCGGATGTCCTCTCGGTGGACAAGAGAGACCTGGTTCCCGTCACTCAACTGCTCAGCCAGAAACCCGTAGGTGCGACTATCGGACCAGGCGGCCCAGTCGACAATCAAGCCGTTGCACAACCTGGCATCTCCCTCACCCGCCAGGCCATTGAAAACCTCCTTGAAGGTCATCACAAAGGCGGGAGGAGGAGCTTCCTTCTCCCTGCTCTTGCGATTGCGTTCCGAATCCCATACGGCAAAGCTGCCGTCAGCCATCAAATACAAAACCAGGCCGGGCGATGCGAGATCGCCTTGCTTGAGGATCCAGCGATCGTAGTCGACAAAAAAGGCTACCTCGACGCAGGCACTTTTTTGCACCCCATGAATTTCCGCCTTGAGGACGGCTTTTTGAGAAGGAGAGGAAGGACGGGTAACGGAGCTGTTGGCCAACTGAGGGTTGGCTTCAGAAGGCCACTGTCTGGTCATGGCGTACCAGATGAGGTCCAGCAAAAAACTCTTCCCGAGCCCATTGTCCCCAGTGATCAGATTGAGGCGAGGACCGAAAGTGAGATCGAGCTTCTGCAGAGGGCCGACATTGGATGCGTTCAAGTTTTTTTATCATCATTCTTCCCCACAAACCGTCTTTGCCCGGCATACCTTTATTCAGGACAAGTCTGCCGTTTTGCCCTGTTGCCTACAGGCATTCTCGTGCTATATGAGCTCGAGCCGCGCCTCGCCCCACGACGAAACGCGACATCTGCTCGTCCAAAGAGGACCGTTTCGAAACCACAGACTGTTCTCAAGCTGTCTATGAGACTAGTTTGAGTACGGGTTGTTTTTTATACCCTACCCGCCTCGAGATTTTCCGTTGTAAGGGGCTGAAGACCGAAAGTCCTCACCCCTTATCCGATTGTGAGCCATGATCTAATGTGTGGCGGTGTGTATAATTGAGCCGTTGATAATGAAGGGACAAATATGAATAGTTCCGCGATTATCAGCAAGCTTGAGGCCGAAGGATGGAGGGAAGTTCGCGTACGAGGAAGCCATCACTACTTCAAACGTCTTGGGTCGAAGATGACGGTGTGTGTTCCGCATCCCAAAAAAGATCTGCCGATCGGTACCGTGAGAAGTATCGAAAAGCAAGCCGGGATACGCTTCAAGTGATGTTGAACTGGGGTGGAGTTCTCTGGAACTCCGTCCCACTCTTAACAGAGGACGCTATGCGTTATCCAATCGTAATCGAAAGAGGCGACGATACTCATGCTTATGGCGTGGTTGTCCCTGATCTCCCCGGTTGCTTCTCAGCTGGGGATACGCTGGATGAAGCCTATGTAATGGCTAAGGAAGCTGTAGAAGGATGGCTTGAATGCGCCATTGACGACGGGGAGGCGATCCCTGAGCCTTCAAGCATGGAATCTGTCGCGAAGATTGATGAGTACCAAGGATGGATTCTGGGTACGGTTGATGTGGATCTTTCCAAGCTCTCTGACAAGTCGGAGAGGGTCAACATCACGCTCCCGAAGCGAGTCCTTCACCGCCTGGACGGATTGGCGACCAGAAACGGGGATACTCGTTCGGGATACATCGCTCATCTCGTGCTGTCTGCCTCTTAACCCGAATTTTGCATGAGCCACAAAAAACCGACCTCCGAGCAGGTCGGTTTTTCTTGTAAACGGCTGTGTGGTAGCCAAAAAGAATGGTCATCCTTGCTATAATTTTGTTTGCACCAAAAAAACAACAAAAATGACCATGTCCTATTATTCTACCCAAATTAGAGACTCTTTGGGACGCGAAATTCGTGTTGACGTCGCCAATCCAAACGATTTGCGCTTGTGCTAAACTTCCTAACAAGGAAATGAATGTTGCGAGCATCCCGATTTCCTTTAAGAAGACTCTGCCCGGTGCTGGAAACACCGGGCTTTGTCGTGTCTGAACCCCTTGCGGGGCCCCCATTCCGACGCCGAAGGCTCGACATCGAGAATTTCGTGAGCCTGGCCGGAGTTGTGGGGCGGAAGGGATGGTTGCAACTTCCCTGCTTCCGATATTTTGCCCGATTTTCAATAGGGAAACGTTAACGCTGAGCAGTTGTGAGGACTTTGCCAATTGCGTCTTCTAGTCTCTCCAAAGAACTGTTCATGCTTTCGATCATAGCGGCGACAAACTCATCATGAGGAATTTGAGCAATTCCGAGATCCCATCCGTTTACTTTCGCAAAGCTATCAAAGAAAAGACGCGTTGTGCGACCGTTTCCTTCACGAAATGGATGAAGGGCATTCACCTCCGACAAATAAAACGCCATCCGTTTGGCGCACTGTTCCGTTGTCATGCCTTTGAAATCTTCTCGATGCATCCAGCTAAAGAGTGATTGCGCATATGGAACGATAAAATCGCTATGACAAAAGATGGACTGACCCTTGCTGATGAAGCCAGCTGATCTGATTTCCCCCGCCCAGTCGTAAATATCGCCAAAAAGATATTTGTGCATAGCTTGCAGATGCTTCAGGTCGTAATGCCCTCTGGGGAGTTGGCGCGTCTGGAGGAGAACCAACTTGGCTTCCGTGATGCGCCGCTCTACCTTGCTGAGCACTGAAGAGTCGCGAATGTTGAATTTGTTTCTTAAGATAGCTGTGCCTGAATAGGTGTATGGATCCACGATGCAGTCGTACTTGTAATTGTACTCAACGTGCATGTATTTTCTGATCCTCTTCAATAGCTTCAGAAATATATTGCTGAATCAAAGTGTCTGCAGAAATTTCTCCTCTGGCCAGGCGCCAGAGATTGTCAATATCTTCACTCGGCGTTGTCATGCCTTCACATGCTGAGGAGTGAATGGCAAAGTTAATGGCTTCCGCAGCCGTTGAGAATACCCCTGCTTTATGGGCTTTAGGTTCGAAATCGACATGCATACGAATCCCGACTGCCTCTGCGTAACGTTCCAGAGTTTTCAAGGTTACATCTGCATCAGACAGCAATCTTTTTTCTAGTCGTGCAACTGCAGATTGTGTAATAGACATAGCTGTTGCAATGTCTGCCTGCGTCAAGCCCGCGTTTTTACGGAAGAACACTAGAGATGATATAGAGAGGCTAGGATTGCTCATGCGAATCTCCAAATATGATCTATGTGTAATATTATAGCGCTTTTCTCATATTACGCTCAAAGCGCGACCTTCCTTTTACCAGCAAGGACTGCCTGGGCACAGATAGCGGGCAAACTCAGAAATCTGCGCTCACATGGAGCGCAGCTCCGCGTTAACCCGAATAGAGTGTCCAGGGTGCGTGTGATCCTCTTGGCACATGACGGAACTTTAGCCGCAATGCGCCGCCATCTCTTTGCCGAAAATTTCGTTCATCCGGGAAATCGGCTGCTGCACCCCTGCTGCGAAGCTCACCAGACGGTGTGCTGCGGCACTCCTCTCCTGTCAGGGATACGTCGACGGCTGTCTCTCTGCCACGTCCATGAATCATCTGCGGCCCGTATAGGGCGTTGCCTCCATCTACCCGATGGTCAGCGCGTCGGTGCAAGGGCGACAGCATCACAATCAGCGTCCCGAGAAAATCAGGGAAAACAAACGCCTTGACGCCATGCGCGGAACGATTGGCGGGAAAGCGCGCCAGAGGGCAAAGTTGCTAGACGTCTTCGACGACAGTGGTTTTTTGAGAGGGTCGTAGAAGTTCAGCGAGTAAAATCGGGGCGTTTTTTTGAAGGTATTTCCTCCCCTCTTCCTCAGATTCCATTTTAAGGTATTCGCAGTAATAATTTTGCCTGTTCTTGACCCAATAGTCGCAATTTAAATCGATGTTATCGATTGTGTCTTTTACTTCTTGTTGTTTTTGTTTAGATAGTATTGGATTAGGGAATAACTTTTGGGTAAATAGATCCAGTCTGAAATCATCAGGCCCCACTAGAAATGGATCCATGACCGGCTTTTTATCCCGGTCACTATTTGCCTTCCTGCAAGCTAGACGATAGTTGTCCCATTCGTATGCCAACCAAGGATTAATACTTTTAGGAATGAAGTGTTCGACTGAATGGCTTTCGAATCTATTACTGCTATTGTTGATCCTCATTCCGACATAGCAACAAATGTAATTGTATGCGCTATCAAGTTCTTTGGAGCATTTTGCCCAAAAGCGAGCCTTATCCCACGGGATGTTATCTGCTACATCCCCTTGCTTTGTAATACCCAGATTCTTTAAAAAATCTCGACCAGGTTCCCTGACCTTCTTATTGAATGTTGAGGGCTCCGGCGCCGGCTTTACAGGAATCAATTGATACCCCTCCGTTTCAATTCCGCATTCCAAATGATCCAATAAGGATCCATTTCTGGAAGAACCTTTGCTAGTTCACTGCTCACCTGCGAGATTTCGCTTCTTTTTACGCAATCTTTCTTAAGGAGTTCGTTAGCTTTTCGCAAAACCATCTCTGCATCCATTGAATAGGATGTTGTAAGGTCGAAAGCTTTACTAGTCAGCCAATTTTCAAAGCTCCCCATGGGAATATACTCACGATTGGTAAGAGAGACATTATTTCCATCAATCAAATCCAAATCGAACCATTGGTCATACTTCGGGTTGAATTTACACTCGACAGAAGACATCACCAACGGAGAATGAGTTGTTATAACGATTTGCGTACTAACCGAGGCGCCTCGTTGTTTATACAACACATCGATGGCCTCCAACAGAGCAGGAACAATGGAACGCTGCCAGCGTGGATGAAGATGAGACTCTACCTCGTCAACGAGTATCGTCACGCGAGTATCGATCTTCTTGCCTTTCAAATTAACAATTTCCGTGTGCTCGGCGACGCTCCATACGAGCATATAGGCAAGTTCAGCAATTCTTTTGATGCTAGAGGATGCTTGCGTGATCGGAACTTCGATGCCGTACGGCATCTTAATTGTGGGGATTCTTCGCGAGTCGCTGATGCCAACTCTAACCGGCTTGCCGGCTTCGTAGGCTTCTCCGGAGGGTGACAAGGCCAGCAGAACCGAATTCATCTGCTTCGCCAGATCCGCGTAACTGATACTATCGGACCAAGCAGCCCAGTCGGCAATCAGGCCGTTGCATAATTTGGCATCTCCATCACCAGCGAGACCATTGAAGACCTGCTTGTTTGTCAGGACGAAGGCGGGAGGGGGAGCCTCGATGTCATTGCTCTTGCGATTCCGTTCAGAATCCCATACGGCAAAGCTACCATCAGCCATCAAATAAAAAACCAAGCCGGGCGATACTGGATTGCCGCGTTTGAAAATCCAGCGATCGTCGTCAGCAGAAAAAGTCGCTTGCACCTTGGCATTTTTTTGCGACCCCAGAATTTCCGCCTTGAGGACAGCCGTGTGAGAGTGAGAGGAGGGACGGGCAATCGAGCTGTTGGTAAGCTGCGGGTTTACTTCAGAGGGCCACTGTCTGGTCATGGCGTACCAGATGAGGTCCAACAAAAAACTCTTCCCGAGCCCATTGTCGCCAGTGATGAGATTAAGACGCGTTCCAAAAGTCAGATCGAGCTTCTGTGATGGACCGACATTGGTTACGGTCAAGTTTTTAATCATGATTGTTTCCCCACACCGTCTTTGACTTAGGTATGCCTTTACTTTGTGCTGGCAACGACTGAGCCTGCTATTTTTTCTTGTTCCCTACGGGCATCCTCATTCTATATGACCTTGAGCTTAGGCGCCTGATCCAAGGCTCCATGAGGTCTTACAAGGGACAGACATGGCCGTTCCCCGTTGTAATCCCTGCCAGCTGCAGAGAAAGCGGGCTAGCGACATTGTTTGGATTCAATGGTGTTCCCGGTGCTCGTGCACCTCGACCATCGACCCTGCGCGTCTGAGCGGCCACCTGCTGAACGAAGTCATTGTTTCGGCCACTGGGCTTCCGCTCTGCCTGCCTCGGCGGACGGCACGCCCGTCCCTGCCCGCAAGTCCTCCTCGTCCGGTATCCGCCCCACCGGCATCAGCCTCACCATCACTTCGAACGATCGCGAATCCAGCGCTTGACGCCCACCCGCAGGTGAAGAAGCAGAGCCTCTGCAACACCGGTAGAAGCCCTTGACGTCATTCTTGAGACGCTCGAGCGGCGCCTGAACCTCTCTCTCGTGTACTTCCCAGTACATGAGCCAGTAGGTCAGTACGTCGTGCGTGACGGGCTCGCCCTTGTATTCGGGCCATCTGAGCCGCAAATACTCCGCGAAATCATCCGCCCAGTCCTGCGGAAGCGGATACTTCCCGAGCGAGTACAGCGTGAACCAATGGATGCTGGCGCAGATGAAGTCCACCGTTACTGGTACCCGCCGGCCGTCGAGAAGGATGTCGGCTGGAAAAATATCCTGCGGCTCGAGGTTGAGACTCTCAGCGTCCTTTGTGGTCAGAAGGATAACGCGGAAATACTGCAGCGCCCGCTTTTGAGCGAGTTCGTCGAGCTCGGGCGGCAGCTCAGGCGCCGGGATGTCCTTGGCCAGAAGCGAAAACGGCTCCTTGAGGCCGTGACCAACAAAGCTGAGCCATCGCAGCTGGTTGACGTACATGTACTAGCAGTTGCCCGCCTCGCGCTGGGCCAGCTGCGTCATGATCTCCTCATCGGTGAAGGTCTGCCACTGATGCTGCATCCATTTCCTCCAGTTGAACGGTTCTCGCCCGAGTGCCGACACTCAAAATGATAGTCCTCCGGACGTTTTGACGATCGGTCAGGACATCGGAATCGCGGGCAGTATGCGAATTCGGCCCGCAATCGTACCGACTGCGGGCCGAATTTCACGGATTTGACGCCTGCAGGCCTTGGGCGGGCCTCCGCCGGCTTACTGCTTGCCGGCGATGCTTTCGGCGGCGATCTTGCCGAAGACGACGGCCTTGCCGACCGACGTGCCCGACATGTAGGCAGCGCCGTGCAGGCCGCCCGTACCCTCACCGGCCGCCCAGAGGCCTTCGATGGGTTCTCCGAAGATGTTGATCACACGGGCCTGACTGTCGATCTTCGGACCGCAGTAGGTCGAGAGCAGGACGGCCGTCGCACGGAATCCGTAGAACGGGGCCTTGACGATCGGAGCGGGCTTGCCGTTGCCAGCGGAAAGCGATGTGCGCCCGAAGGCGTCCGCGCCCTTTGCGAGACCTTCGTTGTAGGCACGGACAGTCGCGGCGAGCTTGTCAGCGGGAAGCCCCATCGCCTTGGCGAGGCCCTCGATCGTGTCGGCGCTGTAGAGTTCGCCGTTCTTCTTCAGAGTGTCCGTACGCGCGAGCGGATCCTTCCGCGCCTCCTCATGGATGGCGGCGTCATAGATCTGGACGCCGATGCCTTCGGGCTGAGCAAGCGTCATGTCACCCAACTCCTTGTACGGACGGGATTCGTCGGCGTAGCGCTCGCCGTTGAGGTTGACCATCATGGCGCCGTTGTACATGACGAAGGCGGAAGTCTTGGTCTTTGGGTTGAAGCCGTACGTTGCCTTCGTGTAACTGACGTCGAGAAGGTCGGCGCCCAATGCCCATGCCATCTTTGAGCCGTCGCCGGAATTGCCGATGCCGCCCAGCTTGAGGGCTTTTTCAGCCGCGGGCGAGAAGCGGCGAAGTAGGTCTTCGCTGCGCGCCCATCCGCCCGCCGCGATCACCACGCCTCTGCGGGCGCGAATGGAGAGCTTCTTGCCACGGGACTCGGCCTCGACGCCCGTGACGCGCCCTTCCTCGTTGACGATGAGGCGCCTCGCAGCGGTTTTGAAGAGATATTGGCCGCCCGCCTTTTCGGTGATTTCACGGAAAATGCCCAGCATCTGCGGCGGACGCGTCATGTGTTGGCGCGGCACGCTCATGCCCGCGCCGGTCGTGACGTCATTGACCTCGACACCAAGCCCGCGCATCCATTTGTATGTCGGCAGCGAAGCAGTGACGAACGTGTGCACGAGCTCGGGATCGTTGACCTTGCCCATGGTGAGGAGCTCCTTTTCGAAGAGCTCGGGCGAGTCCTTGATGCGCTTGCGCTCCTGCACGTCCGTGCAGCAGACAGCGAAGCCGCCGTTGCAGAGCACCGACGAACCGCCGCCGACGGGCATCTTCTCAAGCACGATGACCTTGAGGCCGAGCTGCGAACAGCGTGCGGCCGCTGACGAGCCGGCAGCACCCGTGCCGATGATCACGACATCGGTCTCCTTGTCGAAGGAAGCGGGTTCGAAGACGGGCTTGGCCTGAGCAAGGCCGACGCCGCCCGCGGTGGCCGCGAGGCCCAGTTTGAGGAAGGATCTGCGAGAAGTGGTGGTCATGGTCATTCTCCCGAGGAGTCACCGGTTGCATGCCGCAGAGACACGCATGCCGGCGACGGTAGGTCATTGGTCACATCCATTGTATTTTCCGCCGTCGTTGTTAAGATACAAGACGGCATTGTGCATTCGCAATGCATTTGCAAGGGATAGTTCCGATGACAGAGAGTCTTTCCGATCTTCGCTCATGGCAGATCTTCGGTGAACTGATGAGATGCGGCTCGATGAGTCGGGCCGCAACGGCCTGCGGCTGCGACGTTTCGCAGGTCAGTCGACGCATTGCGGCGCTCGAGAAGCGCGTCGGGTATCCGCTTTTCGAGCGCTCGACCCGATCCACTCTTCCCACGGGCGAGGCGCGCGAACTCTACGAGCGCCTCTATCCCGTCCTCTCCGACATCGACCGGCGCATCGAGGCCGTGACAGCAAGCGTAGGCATGCGCCGAAACCGCAGGCTCGTGCGGATTCAGACGGTTTCCGGACTGTTGCCTTTTCTCGTGCGCACCATCGGCTCATTTCGCATGGCCCACGAGGAGTACGACTTCGACGTCCGCATTCTGAGCGCCCCGCCCGCCGACGAAACACTCGACGCCGACATCGGCATCTGGGCCGATGCCAGGCAGTCCGCCTTTCTGGAATACCGGGACCTCGGCGCCGTTCCTAGCCGCCTGTGCGCTTCGCCGGCCTTTATGGAAAAACATCCGGTGCGAACGATCGACGATCTCGACCGGGTTCCGCTTCTGGGCTGCAGCAGCTGGGTCTGCCCGTTCATGCTCATGGGCAACGATACGCTCATCCCGCTCAAGCGGCGCCTGAACATGACGATCAGGTTCGACAGTGTCGGCGCTCTCCTTGAGGCGGCAAAGGACGGACTCGGCGTAGCCGCGACTCTGCCTGCCTATGCCTGCGATGTCGATCTTCGCCGCGGAACGCTCGTCCGAGTACTTCCGGAACTTGCCGGGCCGACGCTCAAGTTCCGCCTCATCCGTCACAAGGCGCTCACGCCGTCCGCAACCGTCGAACGCTTTGCCGACCATTTGACCGCCACCTGGGAGAAGGAAATGTCATTCGGCAAATGATCGCGCCTCCATCGCCTTCTTCCGTCCGATGCCCTCCCTCACAGCAACAGTCGAAAATACAAAAACCGTCCGATGAGATTCTCCTCACCAGACGGTTTTGTCTTGATGAGCGGGCCTGCTGCAGGGACAGGCCCGCTTGTTCAAGCTTCCATCAGAAGAGACAGCGAGCGTTGAGCATCAGCCTCGTGGCGGAACGTTCTTCGTTGCCCCAGTCGTAACCGGCATTGAGGCCGAAGCGGAAGTTCGCCTTTTCGGCGGAGAGGCCGAGGTTCGTGCGAACCTTGACGTCATCAGCGAAGGTGAAGTTGTAGGTGCTTTCTGCACCCGCAAAGCGAACGTTGCTGTCGATTTCACGATCGCCAACAGTCGGCACGACCGCGAACGAGAAGTCCGGGCTCACCTTGAAGCCGTTGGTGTCGAACGCCTTGGCGATCTTCACACCAATCGGGAATTCGACCGCCGTCGCATCGGCATCTTCAACAGAAGCGCCGCGGGCGTAGTCCTCATTGCCGTCCGTGTAGCTGAACGCTGCGCCGACGCGGGCTCAAATCGTTTAGACAGCTGAACGAGACTCTCTAAAAGTCTGGTTCAAAATTTGGGTTAACATCACTCTCTGAACTTATGATGGTAACCACTGCAGCGCTTAGCATCATGGACCGTTAGTCCGGCTTTGTTTAGCGCAGTTTAAAGCCTCCCGAAATATTGAAGCTAGATCCTTCTTTTGAATCTAACCAGACGGAAGAACGCCCATGAACACTGCTCAACTTTGAGAGAAAAGCCCTTTTATTTAGGATGGTTGACTTGCAGCTTTTCTTCTCGCCAGCTTTTCCACGCTCCGTGCACAACAGATGAAATTATCAATTCAATATAACTACAGCCCCACACTGGCAGGACGATTACCTATCAGGGTTAAAACCATAAATCAGAACCGCTGATGTTAAACCACGCTGTGCTTAGCATCACCCAACGCCGCTTAGCATCGCTTAACGTCACTTAACATCAGTCCGTTGGTTAAATTGGCGACAGATCCTATGTTTGTTGCCTTCACTGCCAAGCATACGGTTACAGCGGTGCCTGCAACAGTTTCGCCGTCACCTTTTCGTCTACTGCGAAGACCGATTCTTTGAGCTGAATACATGAGAGCATTTCAATGGCGTTCTCTTGCATCAGGCAATCTATACACGGTCGTTCTTCTGGCTCCAGATCTAGTCAACAAACCACCCGTGGTCATCGTTTTGAGAAGTCTATAAGCTTTTTGAGGTGTCACCGAGAGTGCCTTGACAACATCGTCACGCCTTATGACTTGCTTTTCGCTCACCAACCGCAAAATGACTGCCGTGGGATCATCAATCGAAGCCTCTGAACCAGCATCTTCAGGTAAGCTGTTGGACGATAAGCCAGTAGTATTGACTAGCCTGTAACCGTCTCCCACGAGCTCGATCACGCCTTCGCGTAAAAGCGTTTCAATCTGCCCTGCGACACGCGTCTGGGTAAAACCCGTACGACGACAGAGCTCAGCCTTGTCGAGACCCGGAGAGTCTTCGAGTGAAGACATGATGAGCAAAGCCAAAGTCGAAGGGTTGCGCGCAAAGCGCTTTTTATAGCTCAGCACACGCTGGTAAAACACCATGTCCGCTTCGGCTCGCATCACTCGTACTCGAACAAATCCATCATTTGACTCCGAATAATCTGGCCAAGGCCGACCGTAAAGGGCAGCGCCTTCAAAAATACGGTCAATGCCGCGCCCAGTTTTCTCGGCAAGGCCAATTCGCTTGAAAATGTTCGCCAGCAAAGGATTTCGGCCTCTTGGTTCAACGACGAGCAAGTTCTCCAAAGAGACCCCTCGGATAAAGCCGCCTGGACTTGTAACAGTAATGTCCTCATTACTTATACACACGTTGACAACTCCACTGACGGCATAGTCCCTATGAACAAACGCGTTCACCAGTGCTTCACGGAACGCTCGCTCCGAAAAATCAGGTACAGCCACACGCACGAAGCCATCGGAAAATTCCTTCTCGCCATTTCGAGCTCGAAACCGCAAAAGCATCTCTTCAAAAGTTCCAAGCAAGGGCAAGTTAATATCATCATTGACGATCACATCGGTGCCACTCATCACTTGGAAAACTGAGCCGCTAGTCGGCAGGAGCTTAAGAAGACGCTTTTCTCGTCCGATGAGCAACAAGCCAGCTACGGTCGGACGATAGCCTTCCGGTGTTAATTTAACAAGACCGAGCGCTTTGTCCAGTTCATCATCCTCGAGCTCCATCAGACCAACTTCCGCTTTGTACGTCTCAATCAAACGACGCAGGCGCACCCTCTCTACGGGATCCAAATCATCTAGAACGGCTTCTGGCAGAACCCTGTCCGTAAAGTCCAAAAGGCCTTGATCAGACATAACTGTCGCGTATTCCTGCGGATACACAGGAACGTTCTCAGGTGTCTTGTCGATCTTCATGCGACGCTGAATAACGCGACCGTCCTTAGTCGCCGTCAATCCCCTACCCATAGGTACATACACTGCCGTGTAAGGTAAGCCATTTTCAGCATAAAGCGTCTCGGCGCGAACCGTAACTGGCGGCACCGTATGGCCAGTCAGAAAGGCCACTACTTTTTCGGGATCCGACCATTTCGGCGAGCGGACGCCACTTACCTTACCATCATCATCAATACCTATGTAAAGCGTGCCTCCCTGAGCGTTGGTCATTCCGACGACGGACTCTACAACCGTTTTATCGGGCAGACCTGCCGGAGGGTCGCTTTTAAACTCGATAGTCAATGTTTCACTCGTAGGGATTGAGGTCATGGCTTTGAACTAGTGAGGTTTATCTCATGCACCATTATATCGTTTAACATCACTTAACATCACTTAACATCAGCTTCCTTCCGCTATTGATGTAAACAAAAGCCAACCTGTTGAGCCGCATCACTGAAACTCATATTTCGCGCGCCCTGCCCCGCCACACCATTCCCCTATGGGAACCAAATTAAAAGGCCCCGATCCACAGGGGATTCGAGGCCTCTTTTCTCATTCAGGCAGTCGTGAGACGGCTGCCCCCAGGGTCATCAGAAGACGTGCCTCACGCCGACGTTCCAGCGCCACTTCTCGCTCACTTCACCGCCCGTCGTCCTTTCGAGGTCAACGTAGGTGTAGGTGTCGGGCGTCAGGCGGAAGTTCGCGCCGACGCCGAATTCACCCCAGGTGCCGCCGATGTCGTCGGACATGCGAACGCTCTTTGCACCCAGGCTGGCAACCGCATCGCTCTCTCCCTTGAAGTCATGCAGCACGGAGGCGCGGGCGTAGACGAGGCCCTTGTCCTTCGGGAAATTGAAGCCAGCGCGAACGCCCATGCGGCCGATCAGGCTGTCGAAGTCGTCCTGCTCGATCCTCACGCCCTCGGAGTTGAGGAAGTCGTCGCCCATGATGCGACCCCAGGTCACTTCAACCTGCGGTTCGACAAAGGCGCCGCCCGCCAGCTCGAAGTGACGGCCGTATTCGGCGGAGAGGCTGAACGCATTGTTTTCGAATCTGCCGCTGGTGCCCTTGATGCCGTAGTCCGTCTCAACCCTGCTCACCTTGGCGATGAGGTCGACGAAGTGACCGCCCTCGCCCAGCCAGGTGCCGTAGGCCGCCAGACCGCAAGCCTTGTGGTCAGCACTTCCAGCCGTCATGTCGGAGGAGCCGTCCGTGTAGGAGAACGCAGCACCTGCCTTCCAGCCCATGCCGACGTCCGCATCGGCGCCGACCTGAACGGAGGCATTCTTCATGTCGATGCCGTCGTGAGCCTGTTCTGAGCCGTAGACGCGCGCCCAGCCGCCGATGCCTTCGGGACTCGTGCGAAGTTCGCCCATGCGTTTCATAAGATCGTTCATGTCGTGGCGCCACTGGAGGGCGGACAGAACTGAGAGCGTCTTCACGGCTTCAATCTTCTCGTTGGCCTTCTGGACCACGGTGAAGGTGCCGTCATCATTGCGGGATGCCTCGACGGCGCCCGCGAGACGGCCTTCTTCAAAGTAGACGTTAGTGACGGAATTGGAGAGGTCATCGCCCAAAATGGCGTTCGCAGCGGCGTTCACCGCATCGCTCGTAGAACCCGTGTAGGCGTCGTTGAAATCACCCGACATGACGGCATTGATCTTGCCGGAGCTCATGTTTGTGAAATTGGCTTCGACGAATGTAATGTAAGACTCACCGGTTGCAGGCAGCTTGTTCATCTCCACAACCGTCGTGCCCGACCCAATCGTCAAGCGATCCTTCACATTCAGGGTGGCATCTGCAGACGCGAAGGAAAGAAGGGCACTCTTGCCGTCTCTTTGTTCTGTCAAGGTAAGCGAAGTGACGCTGCTTTCCTCCGTCACGTTCCAGCGAGCGCCGTTGTCCAGCTTGACGTAGATCAAGCCGTCACCCGAAGTCGCGCCGGTGAAGGTGCCGCCCTCGGACAGGTTCATATCGGCCATTGCCTTTTGGGTCATGTAGACATCGCCGACAATGTTCGTGACAGTATCCTCGTGACTCCAGAGGTAGATGTTGGCGCTGGTGCCCTTCCCATCACCATAGAAGGCATATCCGTCGGAAACAATCTCAGCACCGTTGTAGAAACGTACGGTGGCCTCCCCATCGAGATCACCGTTTTCGACAAAGACCGCTCGGGAATCTCCTTCATATTCCTCGCCACCTGTTGCTGTCGTCTTGATCACGGCATGATCATTGAAGTCCACAAGTGTGCGGGTTCCGGCCCAAACGCCGACGGCCGACTGCTTACCGGAAGCCTCAATGCGGGCTTCGCCGTTGAACTCAGTCCCGGCGTACTCGAGGGCCAAACCACGAGCCATGACACCCTCAGCCCTGATGTCGGTCCTGCCTGTAACGACAAGCGTGCTCTTTTCAGTGGCTTCTGCATGTGTGTCTATGCCCACCCCCACCCGGTCGTCGGACTTCGCAAGGATCGTCAGATCATTCACAGTCATCGTCACCTTGTCGCCCAGAACGATACCCGAAGCCTTGTCGGTGTTCGTGACCGAAATGTTCAGGCTACCTGTGGTCACAGTAGATTCGTCCGCAAGGAAACCATCCGCCTTGTAATTGCTTCCAGGGTCGGCCTGCCCTTTCACAGTGATCGACACGTCACCTGCCGTCAGCTCGCCATCCTTGAGCGAAACACCCTTGGCATACTTGGAATTGCGAGACTCGACCATGACATTCATGGCTTCGGTGACGGACACCTTGGCCTCCGTAGCTTCAAGCCCCACGGCCTGATAGTCGTCACCTGACACGTTCTGAGCGTTCCCCCTGATCGACAGATTGTTGGTGGCCAGGCTCCCGCCCGAGCTTGAGATGCCTTTGGCGGACGGCGAATTGGTCGCGTCGAGCACGATGTTCATGTTGCCAGTCTCGACCGTAGAATCCTGGGCATAAAGGCCGTAAGTACCTTCAGAGTAGTCGAAGGCGGGGGACGCATTACCAATCGACTCAACGTCAGGATCAACTTCCTCAGCAGCCTTCACATTGATCGTCAAGGTCTCGGCGGACAAATCCCCCACCAAAGCGAAAACGCCACTTGTGACTGTGGACTCATAAGACTCCACCCCAACGGTAAGGTTTTTGGCTTCAACAGTCGAGCTGTTGACAAAAAGGCCAAAAGTAGCGGAAGGCACCTTCCCTGCTGAGGCGTCTGCGTCAGATGGCTTCGACGTATTCTTCACCGAGATGAGAGCTTCATCCTGCAGCTTAAGCAGGCTTTGGGGATCGAGACGAACACCAGCGAGCAGCGAGGCGTGAGTCTCCGTGGCCGAAACATCAACCCGGAACTGCTTGTTGACGGTTAGGGATCCAACATTCCCCCCCTCTTCTGGATGAGGACGCCGGCACTGTTGTCCAGCTCCGCCCCATCCGTGTTCTTCACGATGAAGTTATCGTACACATCCTGCTCTCCGTGGTTCTCATAAACCCCTTCGGAAAAGTCTGCGGCAACGGCTGCATGGGCGCCTAAGGCGGAGAGAACCGCGGCGGCGAGAATGTTGCGGGCAAAATGTTGAGCCTTCATGGGCACCTCTAAAATTCGTTTGGAAAGCCGGTGCCGACAGTTGGCACCTGATAGTACGACTGTACCAAGAATTCTACTCGGTCCCAACACAAACAGGAGCAATCCTGATTTCGAACTTTTTATCGGCAAACCACCCGATAGGGTGCTTACTGTGAGCTGTCGTCTGAAATCAATAAGATACGCCAGCATGACTGCAAATTTTCTATGAATTTCGCAGTTACGATTGCGTTTTTCACTTCTCAGGCAGATTATCAGCACCGTCAACTGAGATAGGAATTACTTTTACAGCCTCTCCTACCCTCTCAAGCCTATGTTCTCGTACAAAAAAAATGATAAAATTCGCCAGTACGATTGCGAATTTTCTATAGATTTCGCAGTTACGATGGAGATTTTTACAAATGCCCTATATCCAACGAGAACTGCAACCTCAAATCACCCGTGAAACTCCTCCCAAGGCTGTCGTTATCTTCGGCGCTCGTCAAATTGGGAAAACGACGCTTTTGACTGAACTTTCACAGTATGAAAAGTCCGTTCGCTGGTTTAACGGCGATCTCATCACCGACCATAGACAGCTCCAATTCAGCTCTTCAACTGATGTCGAACTCACCCTTCGCCAAGCCGATACGATCATCATCGACGAAGCACAACGTTTTCCCAACATCGGTTTGATCCTCAAGCAACTTGTTGATGTAAACGTTCGCTTGAACCTCGGAAAAAAAATCTTTGCCACTGGCTCATCCTCACTTGAACTTGCCAAAGGCGTCAAAGAAAGCGCCGTTGGCCGTCTTGTCCATAGACAAATGTGGCCGCTTTCCATCTCGGAAATCGCTGCCGCCAAAGGTTGGGGCGAAATTAGCCAGAACATCGAACGTCTGATGATTTATGGCACCTATCCAGCCGTCTTCACAGATCCCGACCATGCTGAATCGACACTGCGCAATTACTGCGATGGCGTTTTGTACAAAGACTTGTTTGCACTTGCGGGGATCCGCCAGAACGAGAAGTTCATGCACCTCGTCAAGCTACTCGCCTATAACGTAGGCTCAGAAGTAAATTATGACAACCTAGCACGCGACACCGGCCTGAGCAGAACCACAGTCGCCGACTATCTCCAACTTCTGGAACAATGCTTCATAATCAAAATTTGTCCCTCCTTTTCCCGAAATCTAAGCAACGAACTCAAGAAGGGCAAAAAAGTCTACTTCTGCGACAATGGCGTCAGGAACGCGATCATCGGTGACTTCAGCCCAATGGTAGCCAGACCCAGCCAGGATGGCGGCGCCCTGTGGGAAAACTTCTTCTTCATGGAACGCGTGAAACTGCACAGCATTCGAAACGACTTTACCGACATGTACTTCTGGCGCACGACCAGCAACAACCCTCATGAGCTCGATTTTCTTGAAGTCAAAAACGAAAGAATCCGAGCTTTTGAATGCAAGCTTTCCTCGTCTGCCAAAGCGCGCCCTGGCAAATTCACGACTGCCTATCCGGACGCACCCATTGATACCGTGACGCCAGATGACTTGATGAGGCTTTGGTTTGCCGATCAACCCATGGCAGACAACGCCACAGACAGCAGACTTGTCTGACATCGGGCTCAAAATGATAAAAATCGCCGGTACGATTGCGAATTTTCTATAGATTTCGCAGTTACGATGGCGATTTTTATCGGCAAACCACCCGATAGGGTGCTTACTGAAGAAGCGCTTGACCCTGATGACAATTTCTTGATCGCGATTTGTGAGTCTGGCTCAGCCAAATCCGCCAGGAACCCTCGCCTCGGTGAGGCGGGGAGGAATGGCGGAAAAGACGGCGAAATGCGAGGCATACGTTAAAAGAGGAAGCCTCATATAATCAAGGAAGCTCTTCAAAAGTACCCTGAACAATCGTTTGCACAGAAATTTGGCCTGTGTAATAGATAAAAGTTCTCGGGGCGCAAAATTAGAGAGGGCTTTTGAAGAGCTTCCTCAAATTTCCATACCGTTCCTTCCTCTGTCACGAATGATCCGCGCCATCCGCATTCGACTCTATCCGACGCCCGACCAAAAGAAATATCTGGCCGGTCTTTTCGGTGCCGTGCGGTTCTGCTACAACAAGGCGCTGTATCTCAAGACGCATTTCTACAAGGTGAAGGGCGTCAATCTTCACCCGATTCACGACCTCAAGAAGCTCATCGCCATTGCGAAGAAGTCGAAGAAGTACGCCTGGCTGGCGGAATACGACTGCATGGCATTGCAGGAATCAGTTCGCAATCTGAACAAAGCCTATGGCCGCTTCTTCAAGAAGGAAGCCGGATATCCGCGCTTCAAGTCCCGACGCGGCGAACAGTCCAGCTACCATTGCACCGGCGTTTCGGCAGGCGACGACTTCGTCAAGGTGCCGAAGATGAAGAAGATCAAGGCCGTCATGCATCGGAAGATCGAAGGCAAGGTCAAGAGCATCACGCTCTCGATGGATGCCTGCGGCGACTACTGGGCTTCCGTTCTCTACGAGGACGGCCTCCCCGAAGCCGTACCTGCGACATGCGTTCGCCAGACCAAGACGGTAGGCGTCGACGTCGGCATTGAGACCTTCTGCACATGCTCCGACGGTGAAAAGATCAAGTCTCCCAAGGCTCTCAAGAGGGCCGAAAAGAAGCTCAAGAAGGCGCAACGCGCCTTCTCAAGAAAGCAGAAAGGTAGCAAGAATCGTGAAAAGGCCCGCAAGCGTCTGGCGCGACTGCACCGCAAGGTGAAGCGCCGCCGCAGCGACTTCCTTCACAAGACATCTCGACGATTGGTGAACGATAACCAAGCGCTGATTTTCGAGACTTTGAAAATTCAAGGCATGATGAAGAATCACCATCTCGCAAAGGCGATTGCCGATGCAGGATGGGCTGAATTCATGCGCCAGTGCGAATACAAGGCGAAGCATGAAGGCAGAATCTTTGCAAAGATCGGCACCTTCTTTCCGTCTTCGAAGACGTGTTCCTCCTGCGGTCACAAGCTCAAGGAATTGAGCCTTGCAACACGCAGCTGGACGTGTCCGCATTGCGGCGCTCATCATGACCGAGACATAAACGCCTCTCTGAATATCAAACAGGAAGGCATAAGAATGTTGAAGGCGGCTGGGCTGACCGTCTTGCGCTCGTAACGTCACGAGCCAAAGCCTGTGGAGACATGTAAGACCCGAACGATCGTCCGGGCTGTGTTGAAGAAGCAGGAAGCCTCGCCCGATTTGTTTTCAAATCGGACGGGGAGCAGTCACCAAATAATCTTGTTACCGGGGACCAACGCGCCGGTCTACTCGAACGTACGCATATAGGCGCGACAGAGATACTAACCGCCGCGCAAATCGCGGAACGTTACGTAGGGTGGCATATTCACCGATCGTAGGCTCTTCCAAAAGAGTTGCTCCATTGTTGGCAAACGCATCTGTCCGACGAGGACTTTTCCGCACTTGCTCAATGCCAAGACCGACAGCATCATGCAGATCCTGTACCAGATCGCGCTCGGCCTTCGAATCATGGAAGATCTAGAGGCAATCTTAGGGGCAAGCACAATTGCCATTTTCCTTCTAGCGGCCCATAACATCGAGAGCGAAGATCCTTTATGCAAGTGCTTCAAAGACTAGCGTCGAAATCGTCATCTGCCTATTGAGGGTCTGAGGACCGAGACTTTGCCGCGAAATAACCGACAGGCAGAAGCAGATGACCGCCGCGTGCGGATGCATCGGCATTTTCGATCATCCGTACGCATATCCAAGCCTGACTTGCACCCAAGATGCACTGCAAAAGAAGGCCTTGCCAACTTCTCAGGCGGAGTGCCCGCCCTCGGCCTTTCTCACCTCATGAGACGCCGCATGTTCGGCCTGCCGCCTCGCTTCATTGAGAACGTGCGATTGATGACGCGCCTCGACAGCCTGAGCGGCTCTTGCTGCAACCGCATCGTCGAAGGCGTCCGCAACCGGCGGCAGCTTTGAGACGACCAGCTTGATGGCTCTCAAGGAGAGACGAATCTCAAGGCTCAGGAACACGGTGGACAGGACGATCAGAGCCACCGAAGCGAGCAGCAGCGCACTGTTGAGAATGTCGGCGCTGAAACCCGTCGCCTCTTCGAGGACACAGAGCGCAACGAGAAGTCCCGACACTACGGCGGAAAGAACGACGCAGAATTCACCGCGGCGCAAAAGCCCCGCCCGGTGGAAGATGAAGTCGATTTCATCGTCGATGTCCGCGCGTTCGTCGTCGGTGAGCTTCGGGTCGAGCCGCTCGTTCATCAAGAGCCGAATCCTGCTCGTCGCGTGGTTGTAGCGGGCGCTCATGGATAGCATCAGAAGGCCGACGCCCGAGATGAGCGTGATGGGGGCGAGCGCGGAAGCGAGAAGCTCGTTGAAGGACGTCATTTCGATGCCTCCTCGAGGCGCTTTTTGAGAGCGTCGCCTCTGGGCATGTGTTCGACGGCAAGGCCGAGCGCATGGAGCGAAAGCCTGATCTCGAAGGCGAAGGCGACAGTAGCGGCAATGATGAGCAAAAGCGCCAGCACAAGCCAGATGGCGGCAAAAGGAGCCGCGTCGAAGCCGAAGTAGGTGCCGAAGACGTTCGTCGCCACAAGCAGCCCGGAGCATCCGCTCGAGAGCGTGATGGCGAGCATTGAAAAGCGCAACCAGCGCGCCCGTCGATAGATAAGACGAATCTCGCGGTCGATGTCGGGCTCGACGCGAAGCGCCTTGAGGCCCTGCGTGCGAATCTTCACCAAGCCGCGAATGCGATCCATGCAGTGGCTGTAGCGGTTTGTCATGCAGAGAATGAGCATGCCCACGCCCGATATGAGCGTGATGGGCGTGAGTGCGCTTGAAAGCACTTCTTGAAAGGGAGCCGAGGCGATCATCGCACCTCCGTCTTGATCGGCAATTGCGGGTTTTTGACTATAGACCGCTTGAGTTCCGGCGGGTGACGGCGCGAAGAAAAGCGTTGTCCAAAATCAAGCCGCAACACGGATTTACCACAGGTCGCCAACATCACGAAAGCGGAATTTCGTCCTGCAGGCGCCTGCCGCAAAAAAAGCCCGCAGCGTCACCGCTGCAGGCTTGCGGGAGTAGCGCGATCCGTCCGACGGCCCCGCTCGGGGGAGAGAGTTTTGAGCGAACTCGTCGGACGGAGTTTGACTGTGCGAGGGCCTTCTTTGCGAACAACTAAGAATTCCTTAGTAGTTGCCCCTCCTGAAGTTCCTCTTCTTCGAAGATCCGTTTGAAGTGCAGAATTCCGCTTCTGTACCACTACAAATTCGGGGTCATATCGACCGCCATCGCAGGCATTCATCACCCTACGAACCAAGTTTTCCTCCCAATCAACTGAACGAAAGGCAGATTTCGTCCACTCACCCCACACGGCCGCCCCCGGCCCGACAAAAATGCCGCACAAGAGAAAATCCCCCCCCCTGTGCGGCATCTGCTTTAGAAGTCAAAGATTGATCAGAAGGCGTGCCTCACCCCCACCGTCGCGCGCCAGTCCTCATCAAGGACGCCGCCCGAAGTGCGCTCGACGTCGGCCCAGAAGTACGTGGCGGGCGTCAGGTTGAAGTTGACGCCGAGGCCGTATTCGACCCAGGTGTCCTTGCCGTCCGTCTCAAGGATCGCACCGTTGCCGCCCGTCACCTTCAGGTCGCCCAGGAACTCATGGACGGCCGAAACCCGCGCATGGACGCTGCCCATGTTGTTCGGACACTTCATTCCGAAGGCCATGCCCGCACGGCCGAGCAGGCTGTGCGCATCGTCAAACTCGTAGCTCGAGCCGTCGCTGAGCTCCAGGCGCTCGGCATCGACGAACGTGTACGTGGCCTCGATCTGGGGCTCGACATAGAAGAGGCTCGAGACGTCGAAGCGCCAGCCGAACTCGCCCGAGAGGCTCAGCGCCACGTTGTCCATCGAACCCTTCTTGCCGCCGTCAACCGTCATGTCGGTCTTGGCGGAGGCAAGACGACCCACCACGTCCACGAACTGGCCGGCCTCACCCATCCACAGGCCGTAGGCCGAAAGACCATAGAGGTCCATGTCGGCATTGCCGCGCCTGTAGTCGGCTTCGCTGCCCGTGTAGCTCAGTGCCGCGCCGAAGCGGATCGAGCTGTCGCCGGGCACGGTGTCGACACCCGCCCGAATCGTGTGGAAGTCGTTCTCAAGCCCTGCGGAGCCCGAGAGGCGACCGCCGTCATAACGCGCCCAGACGCCCGACGTGCCCTTGGACGTCCGGATGTCGCCGAGGCGCTTCCTCACGTCGTTCATGAGAATGCGGTTGATCGCAAGCGGCGCAGCCGCGGCGAGCTCAAGCGTGGACTGCATGACCGAGTTGGTCCCCGTGCTCTTCGTGCCGCCTTCCTCATCGATTCGGAAGCCGTCGTTGTACATGCCTTCCTCGACGGTGCTCGTCACGCCGACATTCTCGGCAGCCTCAATGCCCGCATCCATGAGCGACTTCGCCTTCTCCACCGTCAGGTCGTCAGAAGTGAGGTTCCTCTCCATCTTGGCGTCCTTGAGCTTGACGTCGATCTTCGAGTTCGCATCGGCTTCATCGATGGTGATCCTGCCGGTTTGGCTTCCTTCCTCAGCCGTCAGATCTGCTGCGAGATTGACCGTGCCGCCCGTACCTGTCATCTTCTCGACCGTCACGTCGATGGCGCTGTCCGTGATGTTGATCACGCCGTCATTGTTCTCGAGAAGGTTGAGGGCCGTGTATTTCTGGCCGAGAGTCACGGTCGTCGAGTCATGCCCCGTTTCGACGGGGGTCCACACCGCGCCTTTGCTCAGGCCCAGCTTCATGCCCGTGACCGAGAGATAGTCGTCTTTATTGGCAGGAGTGCCATTCCAGGTGACGACCGTGTTGCCCGTCCAGCTTGACTCGGGGCCGACAAGGTTCAGAACCACCGTTGCGTCGACGGATGTGCCGGAAGTCGGAGCATCGTAGCTGAAGTTGACGTTGATCTGGGTGTAATGCCTTCCGTCAGCATTGATTGACACAACGGAACTCCCACGTGCCACAATGGCGTCGCTCGCCGTCACGACGGTGTTGCCGGTGATGTGAACCTGCCCATGACTCATCGCTGAAATGCCGACCGTTGAATGATCTGGATCATTGGATTCAGCAGTGATGCAAACCTCATCTCCAACAATGGTGAGTGTCGCGCTTTTGTCCTGAGCTTCGGTGTTGTTCGCAACATGAATGGCTCGTGTGTCTTTCGCGCCCTTTGCAACGACATTGACCGTTTTGCCATACACCTTGGTCTGAGCCTGATTGACATTGAAAATGCCATAGGCCTGTTCATCAGCGCCCTCTTGAGACTCGCCCGTCTTGATGCCGGAAATCGATACGCTTTCAGCATTTGACGAACCGATGGTCACATCCGCGCCCTTTCCGGCATCAACGCCCTTTGCCACATTTTTGGCGGAAGCAACAATCTCTACCGTATTGCCCGACACCTTCAGAGTATTGGCTCCTTTGACCGGACCAAGATAAAGTCCCGAGGCCTTATTGAGACTTGCTGCTACGATTGAGACACTTTGAGTTCCGACATCCCCAATATGGATCTCTGGACCACCCACTCTTGTCAAGCAAAATGTCTAAGTTTCATCGCCGAAGGCGATGCGGGAGCGCGAATGCGCTCCCGCAGTAGCCGCGGACCGTACTAATTTGAGCGAGCTTGCTCGCGTGAATTCAGAAAATGAAGCCCGCCCAGGAACGCGAGAAAACGAGGGAAAAAAGCTCCCCTGATCCGCATCCTGTTACCAGGTCATGCGGAGTCAGCTCAAGCAGATTCTCCTCATGCGAGAGGCCCATCCACCAATCTCTCAGGGCTGTCGGGACTCCATTCGGAACTCCATGCCCGCGATGAACTACAGGAAGCCGTCAGTTCGTGCTTGACGATGACTCAGAACTCAAGCACTTCGCCGTCGTTCGGAACCGAGAGCAAATCGAGATGATTGACCTTGGCAAACGCCCGCAGCATTGGCCGATCAACCGTCGCATGAGAAACGCCCTCGACGTGCGTGGCTATCACCTTGAGCGTCGGGAAGCGGTGCATCAGCGCCCGTACGTCATACTGGTTCATGATGATGAGGTGCCCGAGCGGATACTGCGCACCCGCAGCGTTGACTGCTATGATGCCGGGCTTGAACTTTTCGACGGCAGTCACAACGCTCTGACAGTAGATTGTGTCGCCGGCCAAGTAGAAGGATTCCGGCTCCGCCGCACTTTCAAAGACGACCCCGGAGGCCTTTTCCGAATAACCGCCCTCCTTGTAGCCTTCGAGCGTCACCAAATTGGTTGAGCCGTGATCGCAGTCGGTCCGATGGAGATTGACGCCGTCAAATTCCGTGCCGTCCGCGGTGAGCAACCGCACGTCAATAAAGCCCATGCCGCGCAGAATCTGCGCCTCCTCTTCGGACTGTGAAAAGACCGTCAGGGTCTTGGGCAGAACCTCTGCCGCAACTGCGTCGAAATGGTCGAAATGAAGATGTGTCACGATGACGGCATCGACATCAAAGAGGCTGTTGATCGGGCACGGCAAGTCGCAGTCAGGATTGCCGCGGCCGGTGCTCGTAGTCTCGGGCACATCCGGATAGGTGCCTTGGTCGGCAAGCATCGGGTCTATCAAAAAGCGCTTGCCTCCGAAATGCACGATGCTTGTGGCGCTGCGAATCTGTTGAAATTTCATGGCATGTCCTCCGAAATCGGTTAAGAATGAATTGTTGAATTCGATCATAAAAGCTATAGTTGCTGTAGCTTCAAGCATTTAAAGGAAACAAATTGTGAAAATTGGAGAACTGGCACGGATAACAGGCTGCCCCGTGACGCGCATTCGCTTTTACGAACAAAAAGGGCTGTTGCCGATGCCTTCGCGCACGCCCGGCGGCCAACGCAACTACTCGGACAAAGCGATTGAGCGGTTGGACTTCATTTCCACGTGCCGCGCCAACGGCATGAAGCTCGAGTGCATTGAGCGATTCATAGCTTTTGAGAAAGACCCTTCATTGGGCAGCCAATGGTTGCTTGAACGGATTGATGAGTATCTGCAGCAGGCCAAGATTCAGCGGGAAAGGCTCGACAAGGCCGAGCAGTTCCTCAGGCACCTCAGAGCAACCTTTCCCAATGAGATTCTCGATAAGCAATGAGATTTGGGAGGGTGTGGCTTTCTCGTAAAACGGCGCAGCCGGTCCGAAGCCTTCCGGCACCTGCTCCAAGACCTGCAGGGCTTCACGGACACTCTGGACAGAGACCCAAGCGTTCCCGCTTCTTTGCAACGCCCGTGAGCGGTCCGACGTCCGCGAAATGCCCGCCCCTTCAAGTCATCCGACACAACGACAAAGCTTCTCTTCACCGACATCCCCAGAAACAGCAGGAACGGTTGAGGCAACCTTTTCTCCCCTCCATTCCCTGCCGAAATCACGCCGGAGGTCGAACGCACAAAGCCCATGCGAAAACGCACCCCGCAGCCAAACTCGAGCGGCTCTTCATGGCGGATTTGATCCGCCCGGTTCGCTTCCGCACTTATGCCGCGACGGATCCTCAAGCCGCGGCGCTGTGGCTTGCACACTCTGAGGATTGCCCTGATGACGCATGAGCGCAAAGGGCTCAAAGGCCGCTGACGGCGCGCCTTCCGCCAACCTTCGCTCCCGCCCGCGCACGCGCCGGGCGGGATTTTTGTCGTCCGCCGCCCGGCCACATCCCGATTTGCACATTACGGCCCAAATCTGTATCATCCGGTATGTTTGTACCGTTAGGTACTCTTTGGCATATTTCAATGAAGCAAATCATGGAAAGACGCAGGCTCATTCAGCTCGCCGGTGCATTTCTCGCCTCAGGCGCTGCGCCCGACGCCCTCTTCGCGCAGACGAAGCAGATGACAATGGTCGTCCCCTTCCCGCCCGGAGGCGGCGGAGACATTCTCGCGCGGACCGTCTCTCTTCCCTTCTCGGAGACGCTCCATGAAAAGGTCGTGATCTTCAACCGTCCGGGCGCGGGCGGCAACATCGGCACGTCCCTGGTCGTGAAGGCCCGGACCGACGGCACCACGGTCGGATACGTCACAAACGGCATCATGTGCGTCAATTCACACCTCTACGATCGACAGGCCTTTGATCCGCTCAAGGACCTCGAGCCCGTCGCAGGCCTCACCTCCATCGGCCTCGTCCTTGCAGTGAGTCCGAAGGCTTTACCCGACGTCCGTTCGGCGGCCGACCTCGTCAAGCTTGCGATATCGCGCCCGGGCGAGATCGCCTTCGCGTCCGCGGGCCCGGGCACGACGAGCCATCTCGCGGGCATTCTTTTCGAGCGCGAAGCCGGGCTCGACCTCAACCACATTCCCCATGCGGGCGGTGCCGCCGCCGTCAAGGAAGTGCTCGCAGGCCGCGTGCCCTTCCTCATCGACGTGATGCCCAACCTCCTTCCGCACCTCAAGGCCGGCACGCTTCGCGCCCTCGCCGTCACGATGCCCTCGCGCTCCGCACTTCTCCTCGCCGTGCCCACCATGGCCGAAACGGGTCTTCCCGGTGTCACGCTCTTTGCGTGGGACGGCATCGCCGCCCCGAAAGGACTCTCCGACGCCGATGCAGAACGCTTCGCGAAGGCCGCCCGTGCCGCGCTCAACGACAAGGCCGTGCGCGACCGTCTTCTGCGCATTGGCGCCGAACCCCAGTTTCGCGGTCCCGCCGACTTCAGGCAATTCATAGAGGCCGAGGCCGCCAAGTGGCGCCCGCTAGCCCTCATGGCCCGCGCACAGCGCTGAGCCCCTTCTCGCATACAGACTTTTTGAACAGGAATAAACGACATGCAGCCCATGCTCGACACCTCCCATCTTCCTCCCGTTCCTGCATGGCACAAGGCGGGCGAATTCACCGACATCGTCTATGAGAAGTGCTCGGACGGCATCGCCAAGATCACGATCAACCGTCCCCAGGTTCACAACGCCTTCCGTCCGCAGACGGTGATGGAGATGAGCCGCGCGCTCAACGACGCCCGCAACGACGCCGACGTCGGCGTCATCATCCTGACCGGCATGGGCGAAAAGGCCTTCTGCTCAGGCGGCGATCAGAAGGTCCGCGGGACGGGCGGGTACGTCGGCGACGACGGCACGCCCCGCCTCAACGTCCTCGACCTGCAGCGCGAGATCCGCACCTGCCCGAAGCCCGTCGTCGCCATGGTCGCAGGCTGGTGCGTGGGCGGCGGTCACGTCCTTCACATGATGTGCGATCTCACGATTGCCGCCGAAAACGCCATGTTCGGTCAGACGGGGCCGCGCGTCGGTTCCTTCGACGGCGGCTGGGGCGCCTCCTACATGGCACGCATCGTCGGCCAGAAGAAGGCACGCGAGATCTGGTTCCTCTGCCGCTTCTACAACGCAAAGGAGGCCCTCGACATGGGTCTCGTCAACACGGTCGTTCCGCTTCAGAAGCTTGAGGCCGAAACCGTCCAGTGGTGCCGCGAGATGCTTGCCAACTCCCCGCTCGCCCTCCGCTGCCTCAAGGCCGCCCTCAACGCCGACTGCGACGGCCAGGCGGGTCTGCAGGAGCTCGCGGGCAACGCCACGCTCCTCTACTACATGACCGAAGAGGGCCGCGAAGGCAAGAATGCCTTTCTTGAAAAACGCCGTCCCGACTTCTCGAAGTTCCAGCGTCTGCCCTGAGGCTGACATGCCCTCTCTCACCACGGGCGCCGGCCCCTCAATGAGCGTCGCCGCCCTCGCACTCTCCGAGCCCGACCGCACGGCCGTTGTCGACGCCTCCCGCCGCATCACGTGGGCGGAATTCGCCCGTCTCGTCTCGGATCGTACGGCTTCGCTTTCGCAGCCCGCTCCCGGCCGCCCGGCCTTCCTCATCCCGAAGCCCGACCTGAACGGCCTCATCGACATCCTTGCCCATTGGGAGGCGCACATTCCCGCGGTCCTCGTCTCGCCCAAACTCACTTCTGCCGAGCAAGACGCCCTCAAATCCCACGCGGACTCCATCGCCGAACCTCTGCCCGACGGCACCGCCTTCGTGGTCTTTACGTCTGGAACGACGAGCCTTCCGAAGCCCGCCATCCTCACGCGCGAGTCCCTGACGGCAGGCGCCAAAGCGATGGTCCGCGCCCTTCGCATGACCTCGTCCGACGTCTTGCAGCTCTCGCTCTCGCCCGCCCGTGTGAGCGGCCTCGGGATCATCATGAGAACCCTGGCCGCAGGCAGCACGATCGCGCTGTCTCCGGGCTTTTCAGGCGCCCGCTTTCCCGAGACCCTCGCCCGAGACGGCGTGACGTTCGCCTCGCTCGTCCCCGCCATGCTGGCCGACGTCCTCGAGCGCAATCCGGACTGGCGCAATCCGCCCCACTTGCGCGCCATCCTCATCGGCGGCGCCCCGTTCCCCGACCGTCTTCGCGCCGAAGCCGCCCGACGCGGCATTCCCATCATGACGACCTACGGCATGACCGAAACAGGCAGCACCTCCGCGGTCTCGGCCTATGAAACCCGCCTTTCCCCCGTCCCTGTCGGCGAAGTGCCGCTCGCGGGCACCTCGTTCAGGACCGTCGACCGCGTCCTCTGCCTCAAGGGACCGATGCTCTTTTCCGGCTACTGGGGACGCCCCGCACCCGTTCATGACGGCTGGTTCGAGACGGGCGACGCCGGACTCGTCAATCATGACGGTTCAATCCGCATCCTCGGGCGCACCTCCGACATCATTATCACGGGCGGCGAAAAGGTCGTTCCCTCCGAAGTCGAGTCGGCCCTTGAATCTCTCCCCGGGATTCGCGAGGCGCTCGTCGTCGGCATGCCTGATGCAAAGTGGGGGCGGATCGTCACGGCTCTTCTCGTCTCCGACACCGATCCCCATCCGCAGTCTGACGCCATCGTCCGCGGACTGGCTACACTCCTCGCCCGTTGGAAGTCTCCTCGACGCATTGCATGGGTGAATTCCCTCCCGCTCACCTCCGCGGGCAAGCGCAACCGCAACCCCGAGGTTCTTCGGGACCTTGAATTCGACGTTCTGCACTACAGACACTCAACCGAAGCCCCGTTGTAATCCGCCTCTCCGGATCTCGTCTCCTCCCCTTTTTGTCTTTTCCAAAGGGCCGCTGCGGACTTCTGCACCGCCGCGGCCCGTTTTGCATGACCGCCGGCCACTACGCACTCACAATTGCATTCGAGCCGCCGCGCCCCTCTTTCTGAACGGGGACACGATGTCCTTCAGAACGTTCAGGCGCAGTCGTCCTAGTGTCTCCACACTTTCCCGTTCGGGACCGATAGCGAGAATCTTTCTCAAATACGTTTGTCACAAGGGTTTTTCCGGCGATACCTTACGTGAAGTCCATTCCCTGGCGGGACTTCAATCTTTGAAGTCTCAAACACCTTCATTCCTTGGCGTTAGTTGTTTCACTCGTCAAATTTTGATCATCGAAAAATGACCGTTGTAAAATAGCAACAGCTATCAAACGATCGAACAACCTCACAAAATTTTGCCTCACCCCCTTTAAATACCCTGCGTTTCAGTCGATCTCATATGTATCAACCTATTTCATTTGGGCGTATTAGGGTTTTTACCCCCCCCCGCCAACACCAATCCCTGAAACTTCGCTATGCGCAGTTTTCGCAAGAGAACCTTCGCATTCGTTTTTTCTTCCCAAAAGGAATAATTGACATGAATTCGACATTCAAGGTTGTTTTCAACAAGGCGCGTGGCGCCTTGATGGTTGTAAATGAAGTTACGTCCTCCGTGCAGGGCAAGGGCACGAAGACGGTGATCGCCACTGCTGTTACCGCTCTTATGGCAGGTTCCGCGCTGGCAGCTTCTGTTATCCCTGAAGTCCCTTCCGATGTGACGGTGACTACGGCAAACACCGCTTGGGATAAGGTGCAGGCTGATGGTCAGTACCACTACACGAATAACGACGGTCAGAGCGCCTTCACGACCCTCACCAAGGAAAAGGGTGCATTCGCTGGCAAGCTTTGGGTATCCGCCTCTGGTACGGATGCAGACGCCACCGGTCTTGAAGTCAAGGGCGAAGGCGTTGAACTCACCAACAAGGGCGAGATCTACGTCACGACCGACAAGGATGGCGTCGAGTGGAAAAACGAAGCCATGCTCGCCGAGGACAATGCCAAGGCCGTGAATGCAAACAAGATCGTCGTCAAGAACGCCTACGGCATGCGGGTCGGTCGCAGCGCTCCGGCTGAGATTGAAAACGCCGGCACCATCATTGTGGAAGAGCAGGGTGTCGGTATGGAACTCGGCGGCGGTGCCGCTTCTGTGGGTTCTGTTGCAACCAACAACGGCTCCATCATCGTGGGCGACATTGCCGAAGACAAGTACGGCCACGGCGTTCTCATCAAGGACGCAAAGGAAGTCGTTTTCAACAACAACGGCCTGATTCAAGCGGGCGAAGGCGCTACGGCCATTGATGTCCAGCCCGAGCCCGATGGCGAAACCTCCGCCACGATCAACCTTGGTGAGAAGTCCCAGATCGACGGTCTGATCAAGATCGGGGATGGCACGAAGGTCGCCCTCAACGCCAAGGGCATGACCGGCAAGCTCAAGGTACAGGCCGCTGACGGCACGACGACCTTCAACGTTGCCGATGGCTCGACCGTTGAACTTGTGGACGGCCAGAAGAGCGTCTACGAAAAGGTCAATGTCGAGAAGGGCACGCTTACTGCTTCCATTCAGAAGGCCGACAACCACATGAAGGATGTCGTCGTGGGTGAAGAGGGTGTCTTCAACATCACGAAGCTCAATTCCGGCGGTAACCAGGACGACCTCGCTGCGAAGCCCCATGACACGCTGCTTCTCTCTGCCATGGACATCACCCTCAATGGCGGTGATCTGCAGGTGGCAGGCCAGACCTACCAAGGCAAGGTCAAGATTGGCGTGAGCAAGGTCGCCAGCCAATTGACTGTCAATAAGGGTACGTACCGCTTTGAGGATGTGAGCTTTGGCTCCAGCTTCAAGGAACCCAGCGGCAAGCGCTCTGTTCTTAAGGTCGCTGCCGACGGCACGCTGTCAGTCGGCACGCTTGACTTCTCCAACGGCGATGTGCAGGTCGGCGGCCAGTTGAACGCCGACAAGCTCGTCTGGGAAGACAAGCAGTACGGCAACGAAACGACGCATGTGTCCGGGCCGGTAGGCACCATCACCGTCAGTGCCGAAGGCGTTCTCTCCACCGTTGTCAAGGACAACCTCGCCAAGCAGGATGAGGAAGGCAAGTGGACTACGACCGAAGTCGTTGAGCACATCACCAACAACGGTACGCTCGAAATCACCGACGCCTTCTCCGCGAAGGCTGAAGATGTCAAGGACTACCTTGTCCAGGCTCAGTCCGCCTTTGGTGGTGAAGTGATCTTCAAGAATGTCACGCTTACGGACGAAAAGGTAGATTGGGCTCCTGAGCTCGGCATGATCACGCTCAACACGACCGTGGCGCTGCCGGAAGCCGACGGTCAGGGTGTTGCTTCCGCCCAGCTCGACGGCAATGATGTCGGCGTAGCCGCACTCGAAGTTGCTGAAGGCACGAAGTCCGCCAAGGTTGAAGGCGACGGCTCTCTTACCGTTCGCGGCGATACGACCTCTGGCAATGTCTTTGAAGGCGTCGCAGCCCTCGAAACGGCTGAGGTGAGCAATCTCGTGCTCGGCTACGAAGCCAAGAATACGGGCGTTGTGAACGCCAAGACGCTCAAGGCGGGTGCTCTCGATGTCGTCGGCAGCTTCACGGCTCAGAACGTCGAGGTCGGATCGGCTCTCGTTGATGGCACGCTGGCTCTCAACAGCCTGACGGTCACGGGTCAGGCCAATATCGAAAACGGCACGCTCAACCTTCTCGGTGTGACTGAGAAGGATGCCAAAGAGATCACTGGCAATGTCAACGTGACTGGCACGGGTCTCCTCACCACGAACAAGGCTGCGGCTGATGCTTACATTGCCAAGCTCGAAGACGAAGTGCACCCTGCCGTCTTCTACGTGGATCGCGGCGTGAAGCTCGCCGACGGCGCCGAAATCGTCATCGGCAGTGTTGCCACCCAGAAGATTGCGCTTCTCGCAAGCGGTGAGGGTGATGCTGATTCCTCCGCCAACAATGCGACCGTCAAGTTCGTGAACGGCGGCTACGGCCTCGTTGATGTGACGAAGTTCCTCAACACGGAAGAAGCCGTCTTTGGTGAGAACGCCGACGTCGTCGTTGAAAACGGTGCCGCGATTGACCTCGTCAACGTGACGAAGACCGGTGAAGTGAAGCTCGGCGCTTCGGTCAACGTTGCCGAAGGCGGTGAAATCGACACCGACAGCCTCTATCTCGGCGCTCAGGCCGGCGACAAGGGCGTGGTTGCTATCAACTATCGCGACGGCGTTGCCGCTGACGATAAGGTTGATGCCCGCCTGAAGGATCTCTTCACGAAGGGGGCTTCCGAGAAGGAAGTCGCCATTCTGAATGCCCTCGACAACGAGCTCTATCTTGATCCTGAAACGGATACGCTCAATGCGCTCGGCAACAAGGCCCTTGAACAGGCTACGGGCGGCAACGCCACCGCCGGCGTGCTCAATGTCGCCTACGACGCCAACGCCCAGGTCACCGACGCCATCGTCCGCCACCAGCTCTCCGAGCATGCCGGCATGGGCGTCTGGGCCGACGTCTTCTACGCCAAGAACGAAGCCAAGGAAATCTACGGTGACTTCGGCTACTCCGCCGACATCTACGGTGGCGTCCTCGGCTTTGACTACACGGCTGCCTGCGGCGGCACGCTTGGCGCTGCGTTCACGGTCGGTACGGCTGACGCCGACAGCGAGGGCGGTGCTCTCTCCAACTCGCTCAGCTCCGACTTCGTCGGTCTCTCCGTCTACGCCTCGAAGGACTTCTCCGGCCTCAACGTCAAGGCTGACCTCGGCTACATCGACTTCAGCAATGACTTCACGGGTCTCGGCGACGCCTCCGACGCCACGACGATCACGTTCGGTGTTCGCGGCGACTTCACGGCCTACCAGAACGGCGCCTTCTCCGTCGTTCCGCACATGGGTCTTCGCTACACGCGCATCGACACCGATGCCGTGGCCTTCAACGACGAGCAGAACATGAACGTCCTTGAAGCCCCGATCGGCGTCAAGTTCGCAGGCACGTTCGAAGCCACCGGCTGGAAGCTCGTCCCGTCCTATGACTTCACGATCGTTCCGCAGCTCGGCGACAAGGAAGTTGAAGCCTTCGGCACGGCCGGCGACATCACGATCCTCTCCGGCGGCCTCTTCAACAACGTCCTCGGCGTTGAAGCGGTCAAGGACAACATGTCCTTCGGTCTGAACGCCTCCTACGGCTTCGGCCCGGACGATCGCGCCAACACGCAGGTCAACGCGAACTTCCGCTACAACTTCTGATGACCTGATGTTCCGGGGCCCTCGTGTCTCGGACGACAGACTCACTTGAAGTCAAGGCCCCGCATCCTTCACCGGATGCGGGGCCTTTTTCTGTCTCGATCAGCGACGCCCCTTGCTCTGCCTCAACGCCTCGTCACCGTCCCTCTTGCGTTTGAATACGGTTCGGAAATCATGCCGTCCCGCATTTCGCGTTGCTTTTAGGTAGACTTCGGAAAAACCCCCGCACGTCCTCAGACTTGTCAATCGACGTGCCGGGCCAAAGCTTAGATAGAGGAGAAAACCATCATGATCAACCGCCGCCGCTTCATCCAGGCGTCCGCCCTGCTCATCGCCGGCACCTCCACGCTCGCCCTCACGGGCTGCGGAAGCCCCAAGACGCCTGAAGACGTCGCCTGCGCCTTCGTCCGCGCCCTGTACCGCGGCGATGCCGCCGAGGCCACGAAGTTCTTCCACGTTCCCGCCGACGCCAAGGACGCCGAGGTGAAGATCGCCGAAACCAAGATCAGCGAGAGCGCCGCCCAGGCCAAGGACTCCGCCTCCAAGCAGGGCGGTCTTCGCGACGTCTCCATCATGGAACCCGTCGCCAAGGAAGCCGTCGAGGCCGGCAAGTGCCGCGCCCGCGTCAAGGTGGCCTTCGGCAACGGCTCGAGCAAGGTCGAGACCGCCCACCTCATCAAGACCGAAAAGGGCTGGCTCGTCACCTTCGGCCTCTGATTTTCAGTTCACATGAATACCCGCACGGCGGCTCTCCTCACGACAGCCGCCGTTCTCATTTCCGCCGGAATCGTCCTCACTAATGAGGACGTCAAGGGTGAGCTCATCGAAGTCGCGACCGTGCTTCTTCCAGGGCTTCAGGAGGCAACGTCCGCCGAAGTCCCCACGTGCGTCACGCTTGACGACCTCGCCCCCTGCGGCAGTCTCAGGACCGGCGATCTGGTCTTTCGCAGGGGCTTCGGAACGGAGAGCCGCCTCATCATCGAGGCTCAGGGTCCGGACAGAGTGCCCTTCTCTCACGTCGGGATGGTTGTTTCCGAAGATCCCGTGATCATCGTGGACGCCACGACCTCCGACGATCCGGCACACCCTAACAGCGTCATCAGCTCCACCCTTCCTGAGTTTCTCTCCATGGGCGACAGGGCGGGCGTTGCGAGGCCCGCCTGGAGCGAAGACCTCAAGGCGGCTGCCGCAGGACGTGCAAGAGGCATGACGGGCGAAGCCTTCAGACTTGTGCCCGACGATCCCGATGCACTCTACTGCACGACGCTAATTGAAAAGTCCTTCGAGCGTGATCTCAAGCTTGACCTTCCCCGCGACGTCGTCAAGGTCCCCGTTGTGGGCGGCTCGTATCTCTTCCCTGCCGCGCTCTGGGAGGCGAACGGCATGATGCATGTCTGCGTGATCGGGAAGCAGGAGACGAGCAGGCCGTGACTCTCGTCGTCCGAGCCTGTAGAATCTTCGGACCATCTCAGAATCACAACCAACCAGGCAATCATTTCTACAAAGGCCCTCATGCAGTTCGGCTTTCCCCGAGATCGACAGCTTCGCTACGCAGACTTCGCCAGGCTCCGTCCCGCCCAGAAGCGCGGTCGCGCGTTCATGTACCTGAAGCTCGCCACGCTCTACACGAAGTACTGCCGCACGTACCGTCCCAAGTTCCTCAGGACCGTTGCGATGGTGGCCGCCGTGCTTGGCGCCGGCGCGGTCATGCAGTCCGCGCACATGATGCCCGACTGGATTCCCGTCTGGTTCCTCGGCGTCCTCGCCTGGAACCACTCGGTAGTGCGTGCACCCGACCTGCACCCGAACGTCCTCTTCTTTCTTCGTGACGCGGGCGCCACCACGGCCTCGGGCATTCCTGCCGACCTTCTTCGTGACAAAGGACCGCTCCTGATGCTCATCTGGGTCGTCACGGGCTACATGTCCGGTGAATGGCTGAGCCTCAATGCGGGCATGACGGGCTTCATCCTCATGACCTTCTTCGTCTCGACCTTCCGAATCATCCGCATGATGAACGGCAACCTCGAGGCGTTTGACCTCGTAGGCGAAAAGGTGATGGAGATCGCCGAGGATGCCAGGGCGGAACTCGCGGCGCAGGCGCGCGAGGAACAGGCATGCCGGGAGGACGAAGGCAGCTGATCGGCCAGTTGAGGATTTGCGTCCCATGCATTTCAACTGCCATGTGATAAATGATTCTGGTCAGCCTCGCCGAACGCCAGTCCCGAAAACGAGAAGAAGGGCAACCACAGTGAGAAGAAGTCCCATCCAGTCGCGATCGATGATCTGCTTCAGAGCAACAAGCGTCACCAGCACTGCGACGAGCATGACAACACCGTTCATGACTCACTTCTCACTTGATATTTTGCATTTCATTCCCACTCCGCCGGCATTGCCTCGGGTGCAAAGCGCATTTCCATTACGACAGCGTCCTGCACGACTTCCTTGATTTGCTCAAGCCGAACGTCCAACGCTTCCACGACCTCGGGCGCCCTGGCGAGGTCATCGACCGTGATCACCAGCACCTGCGCCCCGAACTCATTCCGGGTCGACGACCAGCGCTGCACGGCATCAAGTCCCGTGAGCAGCTTCTCGATCGGCTCGACAACGGCGGCATCCACGCCCTTCGTCAGATACGGTTCGGCCTTGGGCGAAATCTTGATGATGATTTCGTTGGGCTCAGTCGAGGGCAGCCCCCAATGGAAGGCGGCCTTGCTCTCGTCCATGTCCCGTCCGTTGGCGGTCGTCTTGAGAATGCCTTCGGGCGAGAGGCCGAATTCGAGCGTCGTTTCGTAGGCATCCTCGCCGACCCGTTTCACAGCGCCCTCCTTCTCCAGCGCTTCGACGTACTGCCGCAGATCGCGGTTGAGCGCATCAACCGAGCGCGGCACCGGTCCCTTGCCGGTATCGACAAAAGAGACCCCGGTCTCAAACTTTCCGCCGAGGAGCCCATGGTTGACGAAACTGCCCTTGAGCGTCAATTCGGCGCCGGCCCAGGCCAACCGGAAGTCACGGACTGTCCCCTCCACATTTCCCTGCATCGAAGCGGCGAAAATGTCCGTCATGCTGCCGTCGGGACAGATGCCGGGCAGGTCCGCCATATCCTCGCCAAGTACGAAATGCGCTGAGAGGCACGGCAGCCAGACATTCGGAGGCGTGTACAGGCCGGCATCAAACCGCAGGTCGAAAACCGGCAGCTCCGAATCGTTGATGTTGACGTCCCGAATGTCGAACTTGAAGTCGGTCGCATTACGCAGGCGGCCTGCCTCCTCCTCAGGCGTCACCGTGAGGCTGTAGCTCAAGGGCCCCATGCCGAGCGGCATGAGCTCGCCCTTGACAAAATCACCTGCGGACGAATAGGAAAAGGCAAACTTGAGGGGCGACTCTGCATAGACGTACTCGAAGGTCTTCTCAGCACTCTTGACATGACCACCCTCCCATCGGCTTTCGGAGGCCCCCAGCCGTCCGGAGACAGTCAGCCCCGTCAACGCACGGCGCGCGTGATCAAAGCCTATGTCAGCCGTGACACGGCCGTCGCCGATCGTCTCCTTTTCATCCGACGCACCGCGCCAGACAACCTCAGCCTCTTCCGGACTCATCAAGGGACTGAAGACGAACCGAATCCGAGGATCAGCCTTGACGAGAATCGCAGCATCCGGATCCGAATTCGCTACGGGCTCGAAGCTGACCGAAGGCCGGAGACCCGGTCTGAAACGACCGTTCATAACCAGAAAGGATTCGGTCAGGCCGTCTTCCGTGCGAAATCCCAGGCGCAGCACCAGATCGCGCTGCAGAAGACCGCCGTCCCGGCGCTCGAGCTCAAGCGCGAACAAACCCATGCCGCGCTCGAGGCGGCTGTCCGTCATCCGGTCGAACGCCTGAAGCTGCCACCAAAGGAGGCCTCCGAACGCCGCACCGCCGCAAAGAACGGTGCCGGCAGCCAGCCGCATGCAGGTTTTCCTGTTGAAGTTCATCGTCATTTGATATTTCTCCTCATTGCAGCCTTTTGACTAGCAGCCACACGCTGCAGACGACCAGAATGGTTCCGAGCATGAGGAAGACCGCACGGAGCAGCCCGCGCGTCAGAAGCGGCGCATGAGGCTTGCCCGTCGGATCGCACAGCCAGTTCCAGTCACGGATCGCACCGATGATGCAGAGGCTTCCGAACAGCAGGCATATGACGTCGTTCCATTCTACGAACAGTTTCTCGACAAAGGCGTTCACGACCGGCTCTCTTGATTTGATGACGACGGGCATTTGACGATTGAGCCGGACTTGTCAATGCAGAACCAGTCGCCGTCCTCCCATCGATGATATTCTCCTTCCGACCCGGGCACTGCCGCAGGATGACCTCTCAAGGTCACCCTGGCAACGCCGTTCGCAAAAGGCAGACCAAAGGCAAATCGGGGCGCGATGCGAACGACGCCGTATGCATCGGCATAGCCGATGCGACCGTGGTCATCCACGACTCGATAGAGCCCGTCGGAGACGGGATCGGGGCCATTGTCGAAGACAAACGGAGCGACCGCCCCCGCGAGTAGAAGCCATGCCCATTGCCGGACCTTCATGACGCGCCCTCCTTTGTCCGCAGATATACAGCTAATCCCACCAGAAATACCAGATTTTGGACTGCCGGAGCGTATCCGCGAGTGCCCCGACGGACTCATGATTCTGATCCATGTCGGGACAGAACGCATACTGCTCAAGTGCAGTCTGCACGGCAAGCTCCCAGCCGATCGGTTTCGGAAGCGCGAAGTCGAGCTCGTCATGAGTCATGACGGCTGGCACGGCACCGAATTTTTCGAACCAGTACCTGGCGACCGCCATGAGCTGCGGCGTATCCGGACAGTCATTCCAGTTGCCGAACGGCAGATGGGCAAACACCTCCCAAGGATGCCGGACCGGAATTCTCGCGAGGATGACCGGATGCGTCATGTCCGTCTCGCTGTTCCAATATCCGGAGAACCGATGGTTGTTGAAGCCGCCCTCCATGCGGCCGACGACTTCCGTGTCCCAATCCTTGGAATCGTCCTCCGCTTCTGCGCGGCGCTCTGCCATGCCGTCCTCCAGAACCATCCTGCCGTCGGGCAGGGGTGCGGCGAGCTGCGATTGCCGGTAGGCGGCTACCGCATCCGGATCAAAGGCATGATCGTCATCTCCCTCATGAGCCGGATCGGAATTGAGCATGAGGCATTCCCAGAGTGTTTCGTCGACTGCAATGAGCATGGGAACGAATCCTTCGTGCGCTGCATTTTTCCCGGCATACTCGTAAGCGCACATGATCGGATCATCGTCCGCCATCGACGGGAAATAGGTGCACTCGCAGTCGAGATACGCCATCAGCGCCTCGGCCGTTTCGGAAGGCGCAAGCGTCGAGTCGTCAAAGCGCTGTCCGGCCCAATTCTCGTACCGCCGCTCGATGATCCGGGTCATTTCTCGATAATAGTCTTCATCAAACGGAAGGAACAGATACGCTTCGTCCTGAATCTCATCCGAAAAGTTCCTCTCCACGCCTATTCTGGAAACGGCATGGATGTCGACATCCATCGTATAGTGCGGCGTGTACTCGTGAAGGGCACCGTAGTAGTAGCAGGCAAAGTCCGCGCCGCGCTCGTTGAAGATTGAAGCATGCAGTTCGCCCTTGAGCTTGTCTCGGAGCCATTCGCGCAGGCACGCCTCGGCCGGATTCGTCCTCACGGCCTCAACAATATCGGGCCAGCGTCTGCAGAATGACTCGCTCATGAGTTCGTGCTCGATGCACCAGCGCAGATAAATCGCCAGATGACTGAAGGCATTGAGTTCGTCGACAGGGAGACACTTCTCACGAATGCTCTCCAGATGAGGAGCGGCCTCGTCGAGCAGAATCTCATTCTGCTCGAAGGACACCTTGAGCGTCGGTTGGTCCGGAAGCGCCACGCCCGGACTGCGGGTGATGCGATGCCTGTCGCCTTGGGAAAAGCCGATCGTCTCGCCATCATTGAGAGTGACGTCCGAACCGATCACATAGCCCGCCAGACTGACAAGAAATTCCCTGACCGCCAGCGGATCGGCATCCGCATCGAGTACCTCCAGCTCCTCCTTGCCGAAGACGTCCATGCCGTAGGTATACCCGCAGACGCCGCCTTCTCTTCGATGGAGCCCGAACCAAATCCAGTTGTTGAGCGGGAGTTCGCCTTCCTTCATGACGCCCGCCATGTCGGCATAAAACGACGGCTCAAAGACAACGCCCGACGTGTATACGCCGAGGACACCCGGTTGACGACAGCAGGCGGCAGCGAGCTTCACGAAGAACTGCCCGCGCAGACGTACGTCCGTCTCCTTTCCCAGCACGGTTACCATGATGTGGGCGGCATGGCTTTGTGCGGCTTTGACGGCATCGGGCCACATGTAGTTGTTTTCGGCATTATCCTCCGCCTCTCCCCCCGGCACCGGGCCGTGCATCAGGCTCACTGCGGCGATCATGTCGCCCGCCTCGAACACCAGCGAATCCCCGTTGTCCTTCCTGTCGTCCTTGTCCTCCTCGGGAACGTCGATGTCCCATTCGGCCTTCAGATCGGCGATCAGCCTGCCCTTGTCCCAATGCGCCTTCTCAAGCAGCACGAAGCCGAGGAAGACGCCCTTCCGGTCAACGGGCTTCCCGTCGTTCTTACAACGGGCCTCAACCGCTTTTTCACATTCGCGGATGACGCACGGCGCATCCTCATCCTCAGGATCGAGCTGAGCCCAGGTTCTGGCATAAGGAATGGCCTTTTCCTCCTCTCCCGTCAGGTACTGGTAGCCGTAGGCCATGCGCATGTGCCACTCCGCCCTGTCGAGGCCTTCCTCGCGGACCGATTCCAGTACGCCGATGGCGCGCCTCAGGGCTTCCCGAGCCTTGTCACGCGGACAGCCGTACTGCCCGTCGCCGAGAACCGCATAGTTCTCGAGCGCACGCGCCAGAGCATAGGCATGCCGGTAGTCCCGATATTGCGTTGGAACGCCATCGAGCGCACGAATGCAGCGCGTGTATTCGTCATCGTCATTCCATTTTTGAATCCGGGCATGGAAGGCTTCCGCCATCTCGGGACGATAGTCGAGCGGTTCATCATCGTCATCCTCGCCGGCATCCGCCCGATCGTCGGGAGACTTGATCGGAACGGATCCCACTTCGCGGCGAAAGACGTGAAAGCTCGCCGCCGGCACGTCCGATGCCTCAAGAAACGCCCGGGCTTCGAACAACACGGGCTGCAGATCCCAGGCCATGAAGTCGACATAGCCGAAATGCACGCCGGTAGCGCCGCCGACCATCCTGACGACATCGGGTCCGCACGCCTTTTCGAGCTTCGCCTCCAGCGCCTCACGGAAAGCAAAGATCCTCTGCGTCCGATTCTCGCCCGTAAAGCCATCGAGCGAAAAGGCGATGAATCCCGCCGTCACGCCATCGGAATGAAGTGCATCCATCGTCTCATCGTCCGCACTCATATAGCCATTGATGAGAGGCGGGCAGGCCGTGGAACCGGCGATGACGTCAAGACGCCAGTCGGCGTCGGGGTCCGGATCAGGCTCGCGCGTGTAGCCGACATAACTGTTCTCAAGCAGCGTCTCGGCGTCGAGCGCCAGGTCCTTGCCGAGCTCCCGCAGTTTGTCCGGCAGATCGCTCAGAAGAAAACCCGGCACCGCCCTGGGCGCATCAAGGAGCTCGAAGTCGTTGATCCAGCGCATGTGCGGAATTTCGCCGAGCAGCTGGTCGGTGAGCGTCGTGAGCATCCACCAGGCACGTCCCTCCTCCTTTGCCTTCAGATCCGCAAGCCTGGCGCAGAAGACGGAGAGCTTGAACGCATCGTCGTCGGGCTCAAGCCAGGCCTGCACGTCTTCACCGCCGATCCTGACGCCGCCGGCATGAAGCTCATTGCCCGACGTCCCACGACGACCAAGCGTGATCTCCCACTGCCTCAGGACGGATGCGGGCGCATGGCTTCGGAAGTAGACGAGCTCGAAGAGCTTCATCCGGTTGCCTTCAGGCGTCAGAATGAGCTCATGCTTGACGCCATTGAAGCCGACCTCGAACGAAACGTCCTCAAACGCAAGCCGGAGAATGCGCTCGATGCGATCGACGATCTCTTCGCCTCTCTCATGCGTCTTGTCAGCATCCATCATGGCGCGGATCTCCGCCTCCTCGCCTTCGAAGGCCGTCCAGGCCTTCTGCGTGCGCTCCCTGAAGGGAACCCGGAAGAACGGCAACGTCACGCGCTTGAGACAGTCCTCCATGAATTCTTTGGCATCCTCGTCCTCGGGTTTGGCTTCGTGCGCCCGTCGGAACCGTGAAAGCGCGCGCCCTTCCTGGTCGAGATAGTAGTAGGCATAGCCCAGGCGGAAGTTCCACAGATAGGTTGCACCAAGTGCCTCCTCGTGCGGCTCAAGAAGCTCAATCGCCCGGTGAAGCATGAGGCGACCCTCGCTCGTGTTCGGATCCGCCTCGTTGTTGTAGGCGCGAGCCAGCTCGCTTGCAAGTTCCGGCGTTCGTCCGTCTTCTCCGAGCGCTTCAAGCGCCTCGATGATTTTGGGAAACTGTCCGGCTTCGTGCCATTTCTGGCATTTTTCGAGTAGCGTCATGCTCCCTCCCGGCAACAAGCGGCAAATTGGTCGTTCAGGCGAACGTTCTCCGGACATGAGCAGTACTTGACGGGCGCATTTGCGAGACCGCTTCCCGGAGATGGTCGCAACATTCCTCGCACTGCGGATAGCCAACACGTCAATTTACGAAGAGGCAATGGCAGACAAGGCGAATCGCATTCTTGTTTCCTTTTACCACAGTGTCTTTTTCTGCCGCAAGGGAGAGCGTCAGAAATTTTGTGTCCATGGGATAATCGGAGCCCGCCAAACGGGTGC
>ONZU01000284.1_pt1 | contig 54408 bp, 50 predicted proteins | sample 1671161 | NCBI WGS metagenome assembly ONZU01 (sample SAMN06348128, study PRJEB24527) | human gut metagenome | biome: human gut; feature: ankylosing spondylitis patient; material: feces | host: Homo sapiens | place: China | collected 2015-10
CATCTCTCCTAATTTGGAGAGATAGGATTTTTGTGCGGTTTTGGGGACTAATACTAGAGGTTTGCATATTACTTTGGCAATTTCTAATTCCTTTTTTAGAGAAAACATTGAAACTAAAAGTGAAACATAAAAGTGTTATGTTTCAGTCTTCAAAAGCATTGATAATCAATAAGTTGAAACATAGAAATGAAACATGAAACATAAAATATGCAAAGGTAAAATATACGTAACCACAATGCCTATTTTGGGCGTTCTGAAACATTTTGTAGAGGACTTCAAACTTCAATTTATCGAAAAGACAAGAATAAACATTAAGGCGCGCTTCGCGCTTTGGGTTTTGAACATCAATGTTTCTTGGATGCTTTTTTGTTAAACTTCCATATGATATGGAGCATGATGTTCCTCGTAATCGTATTGTTTACGGTTTCCACCCGTCCTTGTGCGTTAAGCGTTCTGCGTACGGCACTGAGCTGGCCGAGCAAATCATGAGCGGATAGTTTCAACAGCCATGCCTTTCGCTTATCAATGCAACGACTCAAATTCACATTCCACACCCATTCGTCCGTATTCATTGCCCGATTACTATAACCACGGCGCATAAACAGATTCATATCTGTATTTAAGTCAATGCTAAACAGTAGCGGTGCATTGAGGCTAATAGTGTACAGGAAGTCCACTTGACTGAGTGTTTCAAATCCTTCTTGTGCGGAAGTGAGGCGTTCCCAATCGGCTGACGCCTTGAATGAAGCGTGCCACTTAGAATAACGGTAGTCAATACCGGCATTGGGGGAAACGTGTAAATTGTGTACGATGCTTTTGTAAAAATCGGCGGTTGTCTTTGTGTTGGCGAAATCGACACTGCGGTTCAGGCTGACATTGGTACCTATATTAAGAAACCAATGCTTTTCCTTATCAACGGATTGGCTTATAATCCCCGTAGCTCGCAATCCCCGGTTTCCGTCTATATTCCAAGGTATATAAATATAACCACCATTTTGTGGATTAAATTGGCGCAACTGGCCTATGGCATTATCAATAGTGTGCAGATAGAGCCCCAAATTCCATTGACGCATTTTTTCTTGTTTAAATCCACGCCACTGTACCGAACAATAGTATTTCGTAGGAAGATTTTAAAGAAGGGTTGCCAAGGAAGACAGACAAAGGATTACTGTCATCGCATACATCAAGCATTAATGTTTGTGATGGTGACTTATGCTGCATACTGAAGTTTAACTCCACGCCCTTTAGCTCGAATGTGATTTGTGGCCATGTATATATTTCTTTCCGAATATGTGGTTGCGTTGTTTTCGGACGCCATTCGTTCAGGCGTTCGTAGGTGATGTTGAGCGGAAAACGGGTTGATACTTGCAGATTTTCCGTTCGGTAATACCACCTTAATTCTGCTGAATTACATCTATAAAAGTGGGTACGGTGGTAACTGTTCAGCGAATCGACACAATGCTCATATAAATCAGCCGCAGAAGGAAGCAGTCCGATGGCGGCTTCATCTGGCATCCATTCATCTCCCAATTTATCCAATCTGTAAAGCATACGCTCCAAAGAACTGAATTCTTGCGTGTATCTATAAGTAAAATACAATTTATTCTTTTTACGCATCCTTGAATTATCTATGATAGGATAATCGGCTATGATTCCATACATATAGCTACTCCCCGGTCGATTGTCGTAACGATTGCGCATATCGGCGGTTCCACCGGCAGCAAGGAGCTTGTAGTGCTGCATGTCATAGCCCCGCTCATGACTGTATTTGTAGCACGCCTGTAAGCCAAGCGTATTCATGTGCAAGGCTTTAAGACTGATTCTTGTGTCTGCATTTCCGCTTGTACCCCATTTATGTGTTCGTCCTATGTTCTGAGTGGAAAGCAGATTGAGAAAATCCTCGCCACAGTCATTTGCAACGATAATTGAATCCAACCCTTCACGGCCCAACAGCCTGTTTCCTTCGGCAGAACGATAATACCCATGCCTTCGGTCGTAAGAATAAGAAAAACTCGGAGAAAAGCGTATGTATGTTTTAGGCAGAACAAAAGTAAAACCATTGCTCCAATTTACATAGGTATTCTTTTTTCGCCGTTTCTCCAACGAAGTAGTGTAAGATGAATTTGCTTCCGGAAGAAACGACGTTGCAGATATGAATCGCTCCAAATTCCCATCGTCCATTCCCGTCTTGAGCGTGGACTGATAACGAATTTTTCGGTTACGATTTTCCACAAAGTAAAAAGCGCCGGCCTCTGCCATTTTCGTCATCCCTTCTTTCTTCATGTTTTCTTCCCAGTTGCCGGAATCAGTCTGCGGACTACCGCTCATATTGACATTATTCCCCGTGGCATAGAGGGCTATCCGCGATTTGTCGGAAAAGCGCAGCCCGAACAGACGTGCCAACATGGGCTTTGATTGATATACCGAATGGGCCAACTCGGCATTGGCAATATAGCTCCGTGCATACTGTGGTTTCAGGGCCACATCCAACACCCAGGGGTCATCCATGCGCGGTCCTTTTTCGTCGGGTGAGCGCGTCAAGTAAGCATCATCCGGCGTTTTTTGATAAGTCTTTACCTTGTTTACCATATAGGCCGGCAGGTTTTGCAGAGCTACTTTGGGGTCGCCATTGAAGAAGTCCTTTCCATTAACCAACAGGCTGTTGACGAAGTGCCCGTTTACCGTGATGCGCCCGCCCGATTCCAGGCGCACACCGGGAAGTTGCCTAATGAGTTCGTCAAGCATGGAGCCTTCTGCCAGTTGGAAAGCATTGGCATCATAGACGAGCGTATCACCTTTCATCACCATCATGATTCGCGAGGCTGTCACAGTCGCTTCATTTAAATTATGACTCCTTTCTCTATGTAATCGTATAACCCCAATATTGTGAGCCACTTCACCGTGTTTCACTTCCGAAGGGAGTATGTTCAGGTCATAATATGATGTTTCATACCCTTCGCTTTCTACGCGAACGATACGCTTGAATGGCAATGTTGCGTGACTATTGTCGTAAACATACGTATATCGTTTTATCACATCGCCTAAAATCGTGATACGCCTAAACGTATCAACTTCGGTACTGTCGATTGTAGAAAGGAGAGACACACGGGCCTGTGTGAGTGTGGATTCCGTAATTGCGTCAATAGGATTTACCGTCACAGACAAATAAGCCTTTTGAGCAAAGGCCATGACGGAAGAACAAAGCATGATTAGAAATGTGACTTGACGTATATACATAATTTGTTTATACATAATTGAATCCACTTGTAAAAGTGGATTCATAATTAAATTAAAAGCTTATGAAAACTGTAGCAGGGCTTGATGTGCACAAAGATAGTGTATATCTCTGTATTTTGCGAGAAAACGGAGAGAAAATAGAACGCGTATACGGCGTTTTGACTCCACAACTCGACTCCATGCGCGATTTTATGGCAGAAAACAAAGTCAGCGAAGTCGCAATGGAAAGCACAAGTGTGTATTGGATTCCCATTTGGCGCGTACTTGTTGACTCATTTGAGCTCAAGTTGGTTAATCCTTACTTTATTAAGCAACTTCCTGGGCGTAAGAGTGACGTCAAGGATGCCCAATGGATTGCAGAATGCGTCATGAAGGAGTTGATTCGCGGAAGTTTTATTCCATCTCCATTAGTCCAACGACTCCGCTTATATGACAGACGAATATTCGAGATAAATGCAGAATTGGTAAGGAAGTATTCCAAGATTGATGCCATATTGCAGCGATGTAATATTCGTTTGAGTAACTATGTGTCGAATACAGATTGTAAAAGTTACAAGGCTGTTGTCAAGCAAATCTCCGAAGGTGTGACTTCACCGCAAGAACTGCTTAGGCACGTACACAAACGCATTATAAACAAGCATGGAGAGGATACGATACTGGCAGCGCTTACAGGTGTCGTTTCCGACGCTGAAATAGACATGCTTGCACAATATGTTGCAGAATCAGCCATATTGGAGGATAACAAGAACAAATGCATTGAAAAAATGCGGGAAATCTGCAACAGTGAGTTTAAGGAGCAGATGAAGAATCTTCAGGAAATCCCAGGTGTAAGCGAGCGTTCCGCCTTGACAGTCCTTGCCGAGATAGGTCCAGACGTAAATGCGTTTCCGAGTGCCAAACATCTCGTCTCTTGGTGCGGTTTCAACCCAAGAAATGACGAAAGTAACAAGAAAATCAAATCGAACAAGATTACTCACGGGAACAGATTCATCAGAATTGCCAGTGTTCAATGCGCATGGGCTGCATCAAGAACGAAAGATTGTTACTTCTCTAAGTTTTACGCATTTCACACACAAGTGAGGAAGAAATTCAAGTTGAAAGTAGTGGTTGCAGTGGCCAGGAAGGTGCTTGTGTGCATTTGGCACATTTTGAAATTCAATGTTCCATACAAGGACTTTGAACCCCAAAAGTCTGTTACTAAAGATTGTACTCAGTTTGCTTAGTGCAAGCTGTAACAATAAGTTTCCATTGCAAGGCTATAATGTTTCTGGTAGTTCGACTCCGTTTTCTGAAATTAGCCAAAGCCTTGGATACTTGTGGATGCCCACGTATAGCTTTGAGCTAGAAGAGAAAAATACTTTTTTACACATGTGCCATCTCTCCTAATTTGGAGAGATAGGATTTTTGTGCGGTTTTGGGGACTAATACTGGAGGTTTGCATATTACTTTGGCTATTCCTAATTCCTTTTTTAGAGAAAACATTAATGTTTAAAAAACAAGCGCGAAGCGCGCCTTAATGCTCATTCCTGTCTCCTCGATAAATTGCAGTTTATCGAACATATATCCATACGTTTTCAAAACCTTTGATTTATCTCCTGACTTCGTCATTGCGTCACCCAAAATTCTTCGTCAAAGAGTTTAGCTATTTTCTGATGTCTTGCCATCAGCATTGTTTGGGTGTAAACCCTTGTTCAGAGGCAGCTTAATTTATATGGTTGTGATAGTCTTAGCCAATGCAAGCACCTTGTCTACTCGTTCCTTGTCTACTCGTTTCTTGTCAACTTGTCTGCTGTTTAGCAAGTTGGAAACTTGCTAAACTTAAATCCGTTATACTTACAAGTAGGTATTTTCAGCGAAATACCTATTTTTGAGTATGCTCTGAATTTGGCGTTTTTTCTTATAAGTACTATTTTTGCATTCGTAAAAAGAATCGTATTTGTGCAACCAATGTTGTGTTTATACTGTTTATATATAGGTATATAAAGTTAAAGATATTATTGTATTATGATTATCGAAAATGTTCATGCAAGAGAAATCTTAGATTCTCGTGGCAATCCTACAGTAGAGGTTGAGGTATTATTAAAGTCTGGCGTGGTTGGTCGTGCATCAGTTCCGTCAGGTGCTTCAACTGGTGAGAATGAGGCACTGGAGCTTCGTGATGGCGATAAGAGTCGTTATTGTGGCAAGGGAGTATTAAAGGCTGTAGAGAATGTCAATAACGTGATTGCTCCGGCTTTGGTCGGATTCTCTGCCTTGGAGCAGCGTGCTATCGACTATAAGATGTTGGAGCTGGATGGCACTAAGACCAAGTCAAACTTAGGTGCCAATGCCATTCTTGGCGTATCGCTTGCTGTGGCTCATGCTGCTGCCGAGTATCTCCATATCCCGCTGTATCGCTACATCGGCGGTTGCAACACTTACACCCTTCCAGTTCCTATGATGAACATCATCAACGGTGGTGCTCACTCTGATGCTCCCATCGCTTTCCAGGAGTTTATGATCCGTCCTGTGGGTGCTCCTAATGAGAAGGAGGCAATCCGTATGGGGGCGGAGGTGTTCCATGCCTTGGCAAAGCTCCTGAAGAGTCGCGGCCTTTCCACTGCTGTCGGCGACGAGGGCGGTTTCGCTCCTGCACTCAATGGCATTGAGGACGCCCTTGAGAGCATCTGCCAGGCAATCAAGGATGCCGGTTATGAGCCAGGAAAGGATGTGAAGATTGCCATGGACTGCGCTGCCAGCGAGTTTGCTGTTCAGGAGAATGGTGAGTGGTATTACGATTACCGCCAGCTGAAGGACGGCAAGAAGAAGGATCCTAACGGCAAGAAACTCACAGCTGCTGAGCAAATCAAGTTCTTGGAAGAACTGATTACCAAATATCCTATCGATTCCATCGAGGACGGTCTTGACGAGAACGATTGGGACAACTGGGTGAAGCTTACGGCTACCATCGGTGACCGTTGCCAGTTGGTTGGTGACGACCTCTTTGTTACGAACGTGAAGTTCTTGGAGAAGGGCATCAAGATGGGCGCTGCTAACTCTATCCTTATCAAGGTGAACCAGATTGGCTCGCTTACAGAGACTTTGGATGCTATAGAGATGGCCCATCGTCATGGCTACACCACTGTCACGTCACACCGTTCAGGTGAAACAGAGGATACGACAATCGCCGATATCGCTGTGGCAACCAACTCTGGTCAGATCAAGACAGGTTCGATGAGCCGTACCGACCGTATGGCAAAGTACAACCAGCTTATCCGTATTGAGGAGCAGTTGGGAAAGAACGCGGCTTACGGTTATAAGAAACTGAAATAGAATAGATTAATAATTATCGAATAAGTCATAGTCCAATCAAGTAGGAGGAAAACGAAGCAGTTTTCTTCCTACTTTCGTTTTCCGACCTCTCACACCACCGTACGTGCGGTTCCGCATACAGCGGTTCCTATTTTGGACACCATTCGAGATACGCATCCATTAAAGTAGCATACCCTGCCCTACATAGATGCTCATTTGTTATAGCTCTGTGCAGTACCTTGTAAACCGTCTGTAATGAGGTCTATGTCTTGCTTGTCGGCAAACTTGCGGTTATCCTCGCTTGGTAAGCACCATCACAATACAGGGTATCAACCTTGTTGCCTGTCACGTCTTCCGTGCCTTTCACACCAGACTCCACATAAGTATTGTCGGCTGTTGTAGCACCTCCCACTTCAACATCCGTAACAAGGTTAGGTTTCATTAACTCAAGTTCAACCCGCCCTTGTTAAATCCGAAACTTAAGTAAGGAATTAAAGATTCAGATCTAATCAAAATAACTCTATCGTCTCTAAATCATTCGGAACTACCACGTTACCGCTAAAACACGATTGGGCTTCAGACGTGTATGACTGCTTTCGCGTTGCCAACGAGGTGTCCTCTGTATGATAAAGCAACAAATTTTTTATTTTCAGTTCGTTTGCCAATTGAGCTGCATCTTTTGCCGTACTATGGTGTTTCTCGTAGGGTTGAAACTTCTCCGCGTCTGTTCGTAAACAGAAAGCTTCACACAAAAGCCAATCAACGCCTTTCACCCATGACTTATTCGCAGCATTATAAGGCTCATCACCCAAGCAAGCTAAAGAGCGCTGATTAGCGAAGTCAACACGAAATCCATACTGCTTTTCTTTCGTAGAATGAATATCAAATGCTACAAGATGCCAGTCGTTAATTGTAAAGAGTTCTCCATCTTGTAACACACTCACTACCACGCGTTCGTCAAAGAATTTTAGCAAACTCATTGGTATCGTATTTTGGCATATCCATTGCAGAACATTCACAACCTTGTCATTACCATACAGATGCAACGTGCCATCATACTTACCCTTCTTCATCATCTGGAGTATCATACGCACGACCCAGACAGCACCCAACACGTGGTCAGTATGTGCGTGGGTTAAAAACAGATAATGAATCTTCTCCAAAGGAACGCCTACACGTTCTAACTGATTAAGCACGCCATTTCCACCGCCTGCGTCTACCATTAACAAAGTGTCGGCCGACTGCAATAAAAAACAGGTATTATAACATCGCATAGCAGTTGCATATCCCGTTCCCAACATGGTTAGTTTTACGCTCATTCTTCTTTGAATTGTTTCGTTAGTACGTCTACTGTCGATTTGTCAGCACTAAAGACTGAATACAAACCTTTTACTTCGTCAGGATATTCCGAGGTGTATTCAGTAACATCGTCCCAAACGCCCAAACTATTGGGTTTTGCTTGGCCGCCCCACCCTTTAATGCTCCAGCCCATAAGGGCTTCTTCGTTACGTCTGCATTCAATCACTTTTAGCCCCATGTACTCAAAGAGCGTTTCGCGAGCACTGCATGACGTGCTAGGTCTTGTAAAAAAGGCATCTCTTGGGTACTGCACACGAACAATATAGGGGCGTTCACTGCTATACATCACTCTGTTATAGGCAGCTATATAATTGTCCAACAACAAAAAGAGGTGGGGCAAACCTTCTATGATAGCCCCCTTACTTACCCAACCTTGTTCACAAGGCGATATAACTATTTCCGCACAATCTATGCCCGTTTCTGTCGTAAAGGAGGATAGCGACCTCGCATCTTCTTCTGCATCGCGCTGCTTGAATGGAGCATACACCGCCATTATCAAGTGTTTATCGTCAACCTGTCTGATACAACTCACACGTTCCTTAACCCATGTCGTATAAAGTGACATTGAATCGCCACCTATTCGCAAGTCGTCACATACTTTCCATGCTAAGATGCTTGCGTCATCTTTATATACGACACCTGTCAAGGCATTTTTATGCGTAAGCCATTTTTCAACAAAAGTTCCATACTTTTCTTGTCGCTGTGGGTCAAGGCAGGCTATTCTGTCCAAACTCACCACCGCCCACATATTGCGACGCTTCAGTTCATTTAACAAAAAGTCCATGCCACGAAAATATGACTTCTCACCTACCAACGTGCGTAGGCTACCTCGTGTACGCTGCGTGCTATCCTTTGTTGCAACAAATTCTATTTTAGTTCCAGCTAACACCTCAACGACGTTCACACCTATCTTTTGCAATGAGTCTAACTCTTCTACAAGTCGTTGTCGGTCATGCTTATCCTTGCTTGCGCCTAACAGCGGAGCATACCACATTGACACAGCTTTATATGATACACCACTCTGCGTATCCGTATTATACAGTCGTCCGTCTTGCAAACGTATCATTCCGCTTGCATATTGCACATTAAGCAGCGACACCAACAGAAGTAAAATGTACACCCACCTTTTCATCTGCCCAACATTTTGTTAATTTCTTACTTTCATAGCGCGATCCATTTCGCGGCGGTCTTGCTTTTCTTTCAACGTGTTGCGCTTATCGTATTCTTTCTTACCACGACACAAGCCTATTACCACTTTAGCCAATCCTTTTTCGTTGATAAACATACGAAGGGGCACAATCGTAAAACCAGGTGACTTGGTGTCATCTTGCAGTGAGCGTATCTCCTTGCGATTCAACAATAGCTTACGATCGCGACGAGTGGAATGATTGTTATACGATCCAAATTCATATTCGGCAATGTAAGCATTCTTCATCCACATCTCACCATTATTGATATAGCAAAACGTGTCGACCAAACTTGCTTTACCAGCGCGAATACTCTTTATTTCTGTACCAGTAAGCACAATGCCCGCCGTAAACTTATCTATCACCAAATAATCGTGTTCGGCACGTTTGTTCTTTATATTGATACGCGAAGTAGGCAATACTTTCGACTTTCCCATATATATCTTTTTTTACTTTACAAAATCCTTTATTCTACTACTACAAATGCACTCAAATGTTCGTCTACATAATGAGCTACGGCTGCTGTAATATCCTCCTCTTCTTCAACGAACTCATCGTCTAAGTCATCAAACACAGGATATTGCTCAAACAATGCCATAAAATCATCGTCTGTACGCTCGCGCGTCAGGTCGGCCTTGTGTGCATCGTACTCTTTCTTAGCTTTATAGAGCAACTTCGAGAAATCGTGCAAGCCCCATAAGCGCATGGCCTTTGCAAAAGGGTTATCAAAGAAGAAGGGACCATAACCATTATAAATAAGTTGAACAAAACCTCCGTCCATCAGTTCGTCACGCAATGTCATATACCCCCACAATGTAATCTGGTCTGCAGTGAGTTGTTGCATACTTGAAGCGTTTAGTTCGTCTCCTACCACTTCCTTTATTGCCGACAATATCGCTGTTAAGAAGGCATCCATGCCTTCACCTGCCGCTTGGACTAAAACAGCGTCTTTAATCTTTACGTCCATTTTTCAAACTTGTTATAAATCAACGTCTAACGACGCATTTCTTCAATTAAAGTTTTCATACCTTTAATTTTCTCTCCACTCACTTGGCGTAGCACGGTCTTTAATTGCTTCCGCAACACCGACACATACGCATAATGCGACCCGATGTCAATACGTCCTATCTCATCAGCGCGCAACCCACCTTTCTTGCATAAGAAGCCAAGCACATCGCCCTTACTCAATTTGTCTCGTTTGCCACGACCGATATAAATCGTAGCGTAACGTGGTTGAACGGGACAAATTTGCATAACGTTGGCAATGCTTTCTTCTTCTATCTGCTCAGCATTCACAAATGCGGGGAGTTGCTCCGTTGGGCCTAATAGCCAATAAACAACGCCCTCAGCGTCCCAACGTGCCGTACGTCCGTTTCGGTGTGTATAGTCTTCTTCCTTCATGGGCAGGTGGTAGTGAACGATCGCCCGAACTTCAGGGATATCTAAGCCACGCGCTGCTAAGTCCGTACTTACCAACACATTCGCTGCTCCGCTACGAAACTTATATAAAGCTCTTTCGCGCCATTCTTGTTCCATGCCGCCATGATACATCTCGACTGTAAAGCCTTGCTCTCGCAACCACTTACCAACGCGCTCGACACTTTCGCGATACGAAACGAAAACAATCGTAGGTTCTCCCTTTGTCAGCATCAGCAAACGTGCCAAACTCTCCAACTTATCCTTTTTTTCTGAACGTACCAAACGCACTTGAAGTCGACTCTCGGTTTGCGATTCTGCTATAGACAAATAGTCAATCTTATGATACGTCTTAAACAGACGATTCATAAACTGTGGAATCTCCTCCGCGTCTGTTGCTGACATCAACCAACAACCATACAAGTTAGAGAAATGATTTAACAAATCATTCATTTCATCTTGAAAACCAAGTTCAAGACACTTATCAAATTCGTCTATAATGAGAACGCTAACGCCACGCGCGTTCAAGTTTTCCTTGTTTAAGTGGTCATTAAGTCGTCCTGGTGTTGCAAAGACTATTTGAGGTTTTACTTCTTTTATCTTGCGATGTTCTTCCATTGCAGGGCGTCCGCCATAGAGTGCCAACGATCGAATGCCGATTTTCATGCTTTTCAGTACCTCCTCGCTCTGCTGTGCCAACTCGCGTGTTGGCGTCACCACTACGACTTGCAAAGTATCCAAGCCTACATCAATTCTATCTACGGCAGGCAACAGATACCCTAAAGTCTTACCAGAACCAGTAGGCGAAAGCAGCACAATGCCGCCTCGACTACTACCAGCCTTAGCCATTTCCTCTTGCATGGACGTAAAGGAGTCAAATCCCAACGTTTGCAATATTTGTTGTTTGTCTAACATCAATCTATTCCTTATTATATTATAATGCAAAGGTAGTGCAAGGTGAGCGCAATAAAAAGGAAAATGCAATTTTTCTTTTTATTGCCGAACCGCAGCCTACCTTATTTAAAGGTAATGCAAGGTGAGCGCAATAAAAAGGAAAATGCAATTTTTCTTTTTACTGCCGAACCGCAGCCTACCTTATTTAAAGGTAGTGCAAGGTGAGCGCAATAAAAAGGAAAATGCAATTTTTCTTTTTACTGCCGAACCGCAGCCTACCTTATTTAAAGGTAGTGCAAGGTGAGCGCAATGCAAAACGAAAGTCAGAAAACTTTCGTTTTGCTTGACAAGCTACAATTTGGTCCACTTGGGGCGCGAGCTTATAACTCGCGCCCCAAAGGATTCATAGCTGCAATATTTTCGAGCGCCTCTATAGCAATCACGAAATAAGCAAACCGCAACGCGTTACAACCACGCAAACAGCTGATAATGAGAGAATTACAACAAACAGGCAGTCAAATCAGTCCACTAAACAGAAAAACAAGAGATAATAAAATTTACTCTCTTTAGCACAAATACATGCAATAATATGTAATCTTAACTCTCACAAGAAGGAAAAAGAACTGGAAATCCGATGAGTAATTTGAAATTTTCCTCAATAAAATGAAAACCCATCACCGATAGATGTAAAATTAGTCACCGAGAGCATTACTCTTACTCCTCGAATATTTCAGTTTTTGCCCGTATTACCCAAAAAAATCGCGCTTTTTCTTCTAGAATAGCAACTCCACTATGTCAACATTTTTTACCTATTCGTCATAAGACACTAACGAAATCACATAAAATAAGGTGAGGGCGTACTTTTTAGCCCCGAGTTTTGTTCTATTTTGTAAAGCATTACTAAAATTAAATTCCCAAGATTTGCTATGCAAACTGGTTATTACATTGGTAAAAGGAAAAGGAAAAGGAAATGCAGATGAAGGGAATACCGCAAAACAACATGATGAATTATATAGATGTTTTCGTAAGAAGTTTCTACGAGCTGACCGAGCAGGGTTGGCAAGTAGTGGCTTTGTATAAGCGCATCTTTTTGAATTAAGGTAGTTCCCAATCATCTGCTATTTCCTCTTTTTCCGTTTCTACATCCGTAACTCCCCAAAGAATTTTGTCCACCAAAGTTTATATAACAAAAGACACACTAAAACTTTGTTATATGAAAACTTTTGATTTCTCTAAATTTAAGTCTTTGAAGCAACTTCTTCAGACTTTCAAGACGGAGGCGGATTGTATCCACTTCTTAGAAGAGAAACTTTGGGACGGAAAAGTTCCAACTTCACCTTACGACCCAACTTCAAAGGTTTATCGAAGGGGTGACGGCTATTATCGTTGCAAGAATAGCGGAAAGAATTTCAGTATTAGGAAAGGCACGTTTATGGAAGGCCCTAATATTCCATTGACGGATTGGTTCATTGCTGCCTATCTTATGACTTCAAACAAGAACGGCATAAATACAACACATCTAAGAGTGTATTTAGACGTGAGTAAGAAAACTGCCTGGTTTATGCTGCAACGCATAAGACAAGCATTCGTACAAAATCTTACCGAAAAGTTTGACGGTGTTGTAGAAGTGGATGAAACGTATGTCGGTGGTAAGAATAAGAACCGCCACAGAAACAAGAAAGTTAAGTATAGCCAAGGTCGCAGTACCAAAGACAAAGCACCTGTGTTTGGCATTCTTCAACGTGACGGAAAGGTATTTGTTAAGGTTGTCAAGAATGTAGGTTGGAAAGTCCTTACTGGGAATACTACGCAAAATTAAGGCTGGCAGTACAATCTACTCTGACGAATATTCTGCTTATCAAAGAGTATTTGGTAAGGCTAAGGCTTTTACGCACAAGATTGTCGTTCATGGTAAAGGAAACTATGTAAATGGTGATGTTCATACAAACAATATCGAAGGCTTTTGGAATATAACGAAAGACGCTGTTTGCGGTACGTACAATCACGTCAGCCGTAAATACTTGCAAAGATATTGCGATGAGGTTTCTTTCCGTTTCAACAATCGCAAGGTTTCTAAGGGTGAGTCTTTCTGTGATTTATTCGCTAATTGCAAAGGGACAAGAATAACTTACAAACAACTTGTTACATCATGAAACAGAAGAGAATACGGCATCGCAACATTCCGAAAAGCGTACTTGAAACAGAGCATAATTCTGAAGATTTCATACAAATCAATCCGTTTGTTGATATTCAAACTATCCGTGAATATATTAGATTGAATGTAGAGAAACGAAAGCAAGGCAAGAACTAAATCCAGCATTTCCAACTATTAGTAATCAATAGTATATCCGTTCTACAAGACGGATAAGTCTATTACCTACCCAAAAGAACTCGCCCACTGGGCGTTCATCATAATTTCGGTTGTCTGCTTTTGTACTCATATTTTTGAATTAAAGGTGAAACATAATTTTTGCTACTGAGTTGGAACCTCAGTAGTGCAAAGGTACAAAGATTTAGCGACAACAAAAAATGCGAGCAATCCGTGAGGACGCTCGCATTTGCTTTTGACCCACTTACAAGTAGGGGTATGTCAGGGTGTTAAAAATACATAAATCTTTACTTTGGCTGCTTTTGGGAATATAGTCAGTCATCTTTCAGCAGTTTCTTTTCAATATTGCCCCTCCAAAGCAGATTATTATTATCGTCATATATTTCTGCTTTGAGATTATGCGTATAAGCATTTTCGTAAAAATGTCCTCCACTCAGAGAAAACCTTTTAACGAGTTCTTCACTCCAAGGAATATCATTTTCATGCTGTAAGCGTTGGTCGAACTCTTCTACAACTTCCTTATTTTCAATAAGACGATATTTTATAGATATGTCCAAACCCTCAATAGGTTTCCCCGAAATGTTCTTTACAGAAATACATATATGGGGATTTGCGAAATTAGGCGAACCATACCACCCTCCCTCTACTGCGGTAAGTTCAATTAGCTTAGAATAATCAACATCGTGCTTTGTCGTTGTTGGGTCTGCGATTGACGTTCCTTTATTGGGATTGTTACATCCAAGCATAGATATAGCCAAAATTGCAAATAACAATAATCTCTTCATATCAGTACCTCCTTATCTCCCAAGAAAGAAATTCCAAATCATTTGGTCATGTACAGCCTTTGCAGCGTTCCAACCATACCATGCGGTAAGCCCAAGCCAAATAAGGGAAACTACAAGCATGACATAAGAAAGCGTATCACTTTCTTTGAAGTCCAAATCATCATCGTATTCAAGCGTTTTGGCACAAGCAAGCGGTATCAAACCTAATAAACCGCAGCAGAAACAAATGAAGAACCAAAGCACAGAGTTTCGGTTTTTCTTGTTGGCAAGGCTACAGCCGCCTATCCCCATAAATAGGGCTATCATAAAAGGCAGTCCCAATGTAAGAAATGTGTTACTCATAATGGCGAATTTTACAAGAGTTCTCCGCAGACAGCCAGCTTGGAGATTTTACAATGTTTATTGCTAAAGAAAGTGGGCTGCCCTCCGTGTTCTCTTGTAGGTATCGCCAAACACCTGAATATACAACACGGATAGGCAGCCCACGTATATGAACTGCTCCGTGCCTTGTATATTCTTTGTTGAGATTTGGCGATTTCACAAGAAGTAAGGCACTTTCTCTATTATTCAAACTTTGTCTAAAAGACTGCACAAAGGTACAAAAATATCTGTACCTTTGTACATTAAACGATTGAAAGATATGAAAATAAAGATAGGAAGTTATGTTAAGGTCACCAAAGGGGATTTGAAAGGTGGTATTTACAAAGTCTTTGATGTTTCGCAAGAAGGAAACTTTGTAGCTATTGGAGTGAGAAAAGCCACAGAATATATTGCTATTGAGAATGTACTTGAGGTTTCAGAAGATGACTTCAATAATGCAAATTACAATGAACTTTCGCAAGAGGTATCTTTCTTCTGACCACTTCGGAAATATAATTGTTTCATAACTAATTCATATATTTCTGGGGTTGCAGATTGTCCGTTTCCAACCCAAGCTAAACCGACTTTTTCATCATCAATAGGTAATCCAAGTTCATCAGCTATACGTTGTAGCTCTTTTCTCAATTCTTCGGGATTATCCCAAACCTTCATTTTCTTCATTACCAATCCTCCTTTTCTAATACATCTTTCATCAGTTGTCTAAAATATCTCTGAAATTCTCTTCGGTCACTAAACTTTCTTTCATCAATATCAACTCCTATTATCTCCGCAAATTTCCGTATCGTATATGGGGATAGGTAAATCAAGTGATAGAAATGCCTCTTTGAAACGTGGCAGAGAATTTACTTCACCGCATACCGATATGTCCAGTACCTCCGTCCTCATTCCTACTCCAACGGATTGTTAGTTTTGAATTGTTCATACTCTTCCTTAATTCTTTGTTAATATGTTTATTAACTCTGAAATGGATAAGTATGACATAGTATGGAATTTCGTTGTTTTATAATTGGATTTATAGGAGTTATTTGTGTGTTACGTGTTAAAGTTTATCCGAAAAGTGATTTTTAACTGGTATATATAATGGGTATTACATTAAAATTCATACCTTTGCAAAAAGTTTAATAGAAAATAGAATGAAAAAGAATTTATTATCATATAATTTCTTTAGGACAGGAGTTGCTTGGATTATCCTTATTGTGGGTATAGGTTTATATGCATATGGATATTTCGGCATTAATCAAGATTCTATTTGGAAGGAGATTGTAATTAAAATTGCTGATGTATTAGTTATTGGAGTCATTTTAGGATATTTATCTAATGCAGCACAATTTCTTGGTGTCTTCAAAAGTGATTTACAAGATATAATATATGGGAAAGAATTTATCAAGCAACGAAAGGATTTAGACCCATTATGGGATACTTTATCAAAGCAACTTTTCAAGAATAAATTTCCTGCTATTCATAAGGAGTTCCTGAATGTAATAAAGAACTATTTTCCAAAAGATGAAATTAGTTATTATAATGATTATGAGAGAAATACAACGATAGAGTGGTATGATAGAAACAATCGAATAATAAAAGTTACAGATGTTGTCTCTTTTGATTTAGTTGCTGAAACAACTGATAAATTTTCGTACCCCATAAAGTCTTGGACAAACGTACTTAATGAAAATTCATGCCAAGAACGTATTATAGAGTTCAAGGTAAATGAGAGAACGGCAGAAGTCAAAGACGTAAAAACATCCAATAAAAATAATATAATCTGTAAGGAACAGGAAATAGAATTGGGTGGTTCTACTAAATATGAGATACAATATACAAGAGAAAAAATCTATAATATTGATGATGACTATTATTTAGGGTTTCGTCCCAAGTATATAGTTAATAAATTAAGGGTGTGTCTAAATCTTCCTGACGATATTGAGGCTATATTCACTTGTAGAGGAACTCAACTTGATTTTGATGACATTACAACAGGCTCATCCAAACGAATAGAAAAGAAATACAAAGGAATTATACTTCCAAGACAAGGATATATTTTTGTTCTACACGTAAAATAAAGAACTATGGTACAACTTATGAATGATTCCGACACTTAAGGTTGGTATTGAGATTTTATAAATGAAAGATACTTCTTTCGAGTATTAACAAAAAGGGCTGTGCTTAATTTTGAGCACAGCTTTCATTTTTATTTTTGGCAACATTACTTTATTTTTCCATATTCGGACTTTAGCAATTAAAATTTAGGGTATTGTCGTATAACCTCACCTAAAATAATCCATATCAGATACTTTTCTTTTACACACATATTGATTACACCAAGTTGTTTACTTATAATCGAGAATATTAGACGCCTAAGACAAAAATAGCTGAATACAAAAAATCGCTTCACGCTAAACCCTTTGATTTTCACACCTTACTTAGCAATAGCGCCTCAAAACCGCAATAAAAGTGTAACATTTTTTAGGTAAACACTTGGACGTTCCAAATATATTCTGCAAATTTGCAATATAAATAACGCATTTAGTAACACTAATCGTTCATTATCATGGAAAATACAGCACAGTCTCTTAGCGGACTTAAAAAGGAAGATTTCCAAAAAGAAATACAAGGTAAAAAGGTTGACCTCTACTTCTTACATAACTCAAATGGTATGGAAGTAGCTGTTACCAACTATGGCGGTTCATTGGTGGCTATTATGGTACCTGACCGCAATGGCAACTATGCCAATGTTATCCAAGGTCACGACAACATTGACGACTGCATCAGTTCACCCGAACCTTTCCTCAGCACTTTGGTAGGTCGCTATGGCAATCGTATTTGCCATGGTAAATTTACGCTCAATGGCAAGGAATATAGCCTCGCTGTTAACAATGGTCCTAACCACTTGCACGGTGGCCCTACTGGTTTCCACGCTCGCGTATGGGACGCAGAGCAAATCAACGACCACACACTTGTGCTCCGCTACGTTTCTGCTTACTACGAAGAAGGCTTCCCTGGTGAATTGTCTATGACTGTGATGTATTCTCTCACTGAAGACAACGAACTTAAGATAGACTATAAGGGTACTACCAACAAGAAGACCATTGTCAACATGACAAGCCACGGATTCTTCTCTTTGGCAGGCATCGCTAATCCTACTCCTACTTGTGAGGACGTAATTTGCCAAATCAATGCTGATTTCTATGTACCCATCGATGAAAATAGCATTCCTACGGGCGAAATCCGTAGCGTTAAGGGTACTCCTTTCGACTTTACTACGCCCCACCCCGTTGGTGATCACCTCACCGACTTCTCTAACGAGCAAATCAAGAATGGCGCTGGCTACGACCACTGCTTTGTGCTCAATAAGCACGAACCAGGCGAACTCTCTTTCGCAGCTAAAATTGTAGAACCTAAGAGCGGCCGCTCTATGGAAGTTTATACTACCGAACCGGGCGTACAATTCTATTCTGACAATTGGGCTGACGGCTACAAGGGGCAGCACGGTGCTACTTTTGGCAAGCACTCTGCACTCTGCTTTGAAGCACAACACTTCCCCGATAGTCCCAACCGCGCTTACTTCCCACCCGTAGTACTCAAACCGGGCCAAGTTTACACGCAAAAGACTATCTACAAGTTTGGTGTAGAAGACTAACCGCATGTTACTGAAGTTTACGAACTTACGATCGAGTAGGTTCGTAAACTTTTGCAGCTAACCACCCTATCGAAATAACAAATCTATCTAATAATTTAATTATCTTTCTCACAAACAAAAATGAGTAATCAAAAGAAACAATGGGGAGCTATCATCATTATGATTGCGCTCTTCGCTATGATTGCCTTCGTGACAAACCTTTGTACACCTATGGCAACCATTATTAAGAACCAAGGCGAAATTTCAAACGTATTGGCACAGATTGGTAACTATGGTAACTTCGTAGCTTACTTAGTAATGGGTATTCCTGCAGGTATGCTTATCGCCAAGTTTGGCTACAAGAAGACAGCCCTTATCGGTTTGGCTATTGGTATCTTAGGTATCGCTATTCAGTGGTATAGCGGTCAGATTGAAAATCCCAAAGAAAACTTAGGTCTCGTATTTGGCGTTTACCTCGTTGGTGCTTTCATCGCAGGTTTCTGTATGTGTATCTTGAACTGCGTTGTTAACCCAATGCTTAACATTCTTGGTGGTGGTGGTAACGCTGGTAACCAGTTGATTCAGACGGGTGGTGTGTTTAACTCTACCGCAGCTGTTTGCTGCTACATCTTGATGGGTGCCCTTATCAGCGATGCAACAAAGGCTAAGATTTCTGACGCTACTCCTGCCCTCATGATTGCACTTGGCATCTTCATTTTGGCTTTCATCATCATCGCCATGACTAAGATTGAAGAACCCGAACAAGCTCCCGTTGAAGTTAGCTTGATTAAGGGTGCTATGAGCCACCGTCACTTCGCTCTCGGTGCTTTAGCTATCTTCCTTTACATGGGTATCGAAGTAGGTGTGCCCAACTTCGTTCAGCAGTACTTGACTAATGAAATGATGATTCCTGCTGGTACAGTGGGTATGCTCGTGGCCGTATATTGGTTTATGATGCTTATCGGTCGTTTTGTAGGTGCTTCTATCGGTGGCAAGGTGAGCAGCCGTACTATGATTACTACTGTATCAATCGCCACACTCGTACTCGTACTCTTCGGTATGTTTGCTCCGACTGACGTACTCGTAGCTTTCCCTGGTGTTGACTGGGGTAGCCTCACTGTTGTATGGCAAGACGTACCCGTAGGTATCTTTGCCTTCTTGCTCGTTGGTCTTTGCACTTCAGTAATGTGGGGCGGTATCTTCAACATGGCTGTTGAAGGTCTTGGCAAGTACACTGCTATCGCTTCTGGTATCTTTATGACCATGGTGTTCGGCTGCGCTGTGATGATGTTCATCCAAGCTTCTGTAGCTGACGCTGTAGGTTATATCCAGAGCTACTGGGTAGTTGTATTCTGCGCTGCATACCTCCTCTTCTATGCATTGGTTGGTAGCCGCGTATCAAAGCGTGAAGAATAAATAAGTCATTGAAAAGTTTAGAAGCAATCATTTAATGCTTCTAAACTTTTCTATTCCATCTAACAATATAAAATCCTTACTCCCATGAAATTAACAGTAGATGACGTAAGAAGCCGTTTCGTTGAACACTTCGACGGCACAACAGGTTCAGTATATGCTTCACCCGGTCGTATCAACTTGATTGGTGAACACACCGACTACAATGGCGGTTTCGTATTTCCAGGAGCAGTAACTCAAGGTGTTATTGCAGAAATCAAGCCCAACGGCACTCGCAAGGTACGCGCTTACTCTATTGACTTGAAAGATTACGTAGAGTTCAGCCTTGATGACGAGAAAGGTCCGTCTGCTACTCACTTCCGCTTCATCTTTGGTGTATGCCGCGAAATGATGAAGCTCGGTGTACCCGTTGAAGGTTTCAACACTGCTTTTGCTGGTGATGTACCCCTCGGTGCTGGTATGTCTTCTTCAGCTGCATTGGAAAGCACTTACGCTTTCGCTTTGAACGATCTCTTCGCTGACAACAAGATTGACAAGTTCACTCTCGCCAAAGTTGGTCAAGCTACAGAACACAACTACATCGGTTGCAACTGTGGTATCATGGACCAATTCGCCTCTGTATTTGGTAAGGCTGGTAGCTTGATGCGTTTGGACTGCCGTTCACTTGAGTTCAAGTATTTCCCCTTCGACCCGAAGGGTTACAAACTCGTATTGCTCAACTCTCAAGTAAAGCACGAGTTGGCCTCTTCTGCTTACAACGATCGTCGCAAGAGCTGCGAAAACGTTGTTGCTGCTATGAAGAAGCACTGGCCTGAAGTAGAGACGCTCCGCGACGCCACTTATGATATGCTCGATGAGGTTCGCTCTGAAGTAAGCGAAGAAGATGCACTCCGCGCTAAGTACGTTATCGGTGAAAAGTACCGCGTACTCGAAGTTTGCGTTGCACTCGAAGAGGGCGACTACGAAGAAGTTGGTAAAAAGATGTACGAGACTCACTATGGTTTGAGCAAGGAGTACGAAGTATCTTGCCCTGAATTGGACTTCTTGAACGACGTTGCTCACAGCTGTGGCGTAACAGGTTCACGCATCATGGGTGGTGGCTTCGGTGGTTGCACTATCAACCTCGTTAGCGACGACCTCTATGCGAACTTCATCGACACTGCCAAGAAGGCATACAAGGAGAAGTTTGGCAAGGATCCTATCGTAATCGACGTTGTCATTGGCGACGGCTCTCGCAAGCTCTGCTAAAATATATTTACAAATAATCAATAGAAAAGGCGTACCTTTGAGATAAAGGTACGCCTTTTATCATTATAAGGACTTACGTAGCGGTAAAGGACTATGTAGATAAATAGATTATCCCATTAGGGGTGGAATTTTATGGCTCTGCAACGGCTGTGTGGACAAAAACGCTTTTAGGACAAAAATTGCAGTTTTACCCACAATGCGTTACAGAGTCTATTTTTCTCTCTATAACTTTAACTTATCAATCAAAGTCTTATTCAATTTCTTTAAATCGCGTCCTGTCTTATTAATAAGCGTTTCAGGCATTCGCTTCCACTCATTAAAGAAGTTAGGAACTAATTGCATGAGGTTTTGAATAGGAGCTTGAAGTGGGAACTCTGTGTCTGACTTATCAGGGTTGACTACTACATTAAGCCCCCTATGGTGTATCTTCACCTCTATTGTATCGCCCGTAACAAAAGGGTCGCCGTCAAAGTGTGCCACACCACTACCCTCTCGTGTAATTCGCAAACTCTCAGCCTTAAACGTTTTGACATGACTATTCGCTGGCAACGTACCCGTAAACAGTTGAAAAGCCACTTGAGGTGCTTCTAACGTATTGAAAGGTTCCATTACAACGACATCAAGCAACCCGTCCTTCATGCTGGCGTAAGGAGCAATATAAGCATCATTGCCGTATTGCGAAGCGTTCGCGCACGCAATTAAAAAAGCACGACACGACTCTTTCCCTTCTGCATCTTCAATCGTATAGGTTTGTGGCTTATACTGAAGTCCTGATTTTAAAGTATTTTCTACGTAAGTTAGCAAGCCGCGTTTACCCGATGCGGCAAACTTTTCGCTTATAAAGGCATCAAATCCTACGCCACAAGTACAAAAGAAATGGCGATCGTTTATCGTTCCATAATCTAATTGGTGTATTTCGCCTTGATTAATTATTGCTATAGCCTTTTTAGGTTGTAATGGTATACGCAAATGACGTGCTAGGCCATTACCAGAACCACAAGGAACGATAGCTAATGCCGTATTCGTGTGAACCAACGCACGTCCTACTTCATTCACTGTGCCATCTCCCCCAACAGCCACGACAATATGCGCACCCTGCGATGCTGCCTCCGCAGCTATCGTTGTAGCATGTCCTGCATACTGCGTATAAGCAATTTCGACGTCGTACGTTTCAGCATTGGTCGACTTCCGCGCCAACTTTTCGATGCCTTGCTTTTGCTGTGTGCCTGATATAGGGTTTATTATGTATACTATCTTTTTCTTCATGAACTATAAGACGCTAGAATGCGAAAAGTACTTATTAGATTTTAATCGCACTAAGTTATTATTGCAAAGATAGTGCAAGGCGAGCGCAATAAAAAGGAAAATGCAATTTTTCTTTTTATTGCGCTCGCCTTGCACTATCTTTAAATAAGGTAGGCTGCGATTCGGCAATAAAAAGAAAAATTGCATTTTCCTTTTTATTGCGCTCGCCTTGCACTACCTTTGCATTTATAAAAATAGAAGCTATGCAATTAATCGTACTATCTGGTGGTTCGGGCAAACTGTTGTGGCCACTGAGCAATAATGCTCGCAGCAAACAGTTCTTACCTCTGCTCTCAAATGAGGAGGGGAAAAGAGAATCGATGATACAACGCGTTGTGCGTCAAATTCGTTCTGCCCGACTTACCGACAACATAACTTTTGCCACAAATGCTGTTCAACGCGATAGCATTATTAACCAATTGGGCGATAACATAGAAATCGTTACCGAACCTGAACGACGTGATACATTTCCTGCCACGGCTCTTGCTGCCACTTATCTGAAAGATAAGAAGCACTGCGATGACAACGAAGTGGTGGTCATTATGCCTTGCGATGTCTATACCGAAGTTGGCTATTTCGAAACGATCAACAAGATGACTAAGGCTGTTGAATCAAATGAAGCGGACTTGGTATTAATGGGGGTTAAGCCTACCTATGCAAGTGAAGAGTTTGGATATGTCGTTCCCAAACAGAATGACCATTCAATGACAAACATCAAGCAAGTGGTACGCTTTACTGAAAAGCCCAGCAAGGAACAAGCCGAAAGTTTATTACAACAAGGGGCTTTCTGGAATGGTGGTGTATTTGCTTTCCGATTGGGCTATCTACTCAATATTACAAAGCAGTACGTTGACACAGCATCTTACGACGAATTATACAAGCAATATAAGACGTTGCCTCAGATTAGCTTTGACTACGAAGTGGCCGAGAAAGCGCAATCCGTAGCAGTTATTCCTTTTGAAGGACAATGGCAGGACTTGGGTTCTTGGAACACACTATGCGCAGAACTGCCTTGCACGCACATTGGCAACGTGACTATGGGCCAACACAATACACATACGCACGTTGTAAACGAATTGGGCATTCCCGTATTCTGCGACGGACTGAAAGACGTAATTGTCGCGGCATCACCTGACGGCATAATGGTATGCAATAAGCATGACTCTGAACAAATAAAGCATTACGTTGAGAAACTGACCACGCGTCCGATGTATGAGGAAAGACGTTGGGGTACGTATCGAGTACTTGACGATGTGGTTTACCCTGACGGCAGACGTTCCTTAACAAAATCAATTACGTTACGCCCAGGCAAAAACATTAGTTACCAAATTCATCATCACCGTAGTGAAGTGTGGACCTGCGTAGAGGGGGAAGGTATCTTTGTGCTTGACGGCAAAGAACGGCGGATTAAGTGTGGCGATGTTATGGTTATTCCAGTCGAGCACTTTCATGCTATCAAAGCTATTACGGAACTTACCTTTATCGAAGTGCAATTGGGCAATCCTTTGGTTGAGGAAGACATCGAACGTTTTGACTGGAATTGGAGTGATTTATAGGCTCTCATTATAGAACAAACAGAAATAGGCAAGTTTGCAATCGCAAACTTGCCTATTTCTGTTTGTGGTTTTATATTGTCAGCAAATAAGTTAGACGCTGAAAGCCTAATCCGAAAATCAATTTTTATAAAGTATTATTACTTTACTTCTACCTTAAGATTGGTGATTGCGCTCTTGAATTCTCCAGCATGACGCAAAGGGAACACCAATGTGCGCTGATAGTAGATTTGGTCTGTTGGCTGATATACTACAGGTTCGTAAGTATAAGTGCCTTTCACTTGATAGTGGGCACGATCTTGGTCGCGCATGATGTAAAGCGTCTTAGGACCGAGTTCTTCCTTCACTTGACCGTCAACTAACAAACGAGTCACCTTATTCGTACCTTCAATGGTAATAGTGTGCTTCTCACCTACGGGAACACGATAGTTGAACAAGTTGCGATAACCATCACGCTCGAAACCGATTTTGCCCTGGTCTGGGTCTGAAAGGTAAACCACGGCATTCTCTGAACGGAAGAGTTCTGTTCCCTTTGCCTCTTCTTTACCTTCAATGGTGAACGATACGGCATAGTTGTAACCAATCTCTTCAGCATCTAACGTTTCGCCAGGATTAACGACAGCCTTATTAAGAGCCACCGTACCCGTTTTGCCTAAACGACCTAATTCGTTAACGCCCGGAGCTTCGCTCAATTCTTTGCGTTTGCTATCAAATTCGGCATAAGGTAGTTTAGTTTCCTTACCCGTCCAGCACTTCACGGCAAGTGTTTGCAAAGCAGGGAACACACGATGGTGTACGTCCTTCGTTGAGATACCATTTCCTGCATGGTCATTCCAAACGGCAAACATACCACCAAGGATATCGGGATCGTTCTCTTCGAATGTCTTATTACCAATCACGGCTGGAGTGTAGTGCTCGTACAAGTATTGGCAATTGAGATAGTCATAGTAATAGCCTGCTGCAGGTACGATATAGGTCAAGCCGTCAGGAATGCTAATAAGCTTATAGCCTTGCTTCTTCATTTCGACGGGATCGGCATAACCATTGTACCAAATGTCCATAATGACGTTCTTATTCTTCACAGGAGTTGTACCTTTGGCGTGCGTCAAAGCGCCCCAAAGCACAGCCTGCTTACCGTAGCTCTCAACGAGTTTGATATAGTGATCGGTATATTCACGGAACTTTTCTACTACATCCTTCTTCGCATTTGAATATTCGTCCGTACCAATGTGAACGCGTGGGCCACGGAATACGGGGTTTTTACCACCTATATATTCTTTCCACAAGCCGTCCATGAACTTATACGTTTCAGGATTAAAGAGGTCAAGGTGATCCATGCCATATTCCTTGCTACCTAACTCGTTCTTATATTGTGTGAAGGCAAGTGAGTGAGCAGGAGCATCGATTTCGGGAATAATCTCTACGCCATTTTGCTCAGCCAACCTCTGTAAGTCTATGAATTCAGCCTTAGTATATGAGCCGTCCTTTGCTGTAAGTCCAGGATAGGTATCGCACTCTAAGCGGAAAGCAGCTTGTGTCTTTAACCAATCATTACCGAAATATTGACGGAAACCATTATCGTTTAAGTGAACCTGAAGCGTATTCATCTTATAATATGACATAATCTTTGTCAAATGGCGCAAGTAACTCATCGGAATGTACTTACGGCCGCAGTCAATCATAAAGCCACGCAACTTATATTCAGGTACGTCAACTGTCTTACCCTTGGGCAACTGTCCGTCTTTGTGCTGCTCACTTACTTGCAACAAGGTGCGAGTAGCCCAAAAGAGTCCATGCTCAGTAGCGGCAGAGAGTTCTACAGCACTACCAATATTCATGCTATAACCTTCGTCACCTAAGGTCTTATCCTTCTTCAGTGACAAGACGATATCACCACCCTTAGCTGTACCGCTAACAATGGTTAGCTCTTTGCCAAACATGGTTTTATAATCATTCGCCAAAGCTTCAGCTACAGCCTTTAACTTTGCATTTTTCAATACGATACGACCAGACAAGGCTGTTTGTCCCTCTGCTCCTGTCCATGTCTTGAGTTCGGGCACTACAAAAGGTTTAGGATTAACGTCTGCCCACAAAGCACCTGTCGAAAGCATACATGAGGCTACAACGACTAGTAACTTCTTGGCACTAAAAAGATTGTTCATGTAAAAAAAGTTTTGTTAGATTATGAATTAATTTGCTACAAATGTACGCAATATCTTTAACATTTCTCGCGTTCACTTTCATAAATAACGTAATGCTACGCGTTTAGGCGCATTATTCTCTGCAAATATTGGCCACGTCAGCAAGAAAAACTAATTTAGCAACTCAATTAATCGCAAACGGAAACATTTTTTATAATATGAGAAACTGGACTACTATCAAAGAATACAAAGAAATTCTTTTCGACTTTTATAATGGCATAGCCCGAATTACCATTAACCGCCCACGTTACTGCAATGCTTTTACTCCACTCACCGTGGCTGAGATGAGCGATGCGTTTCGTTATTGTCGTGAAGCGCAAGACGTTTGTGTGGTTGTACTAACAGGCGCTGGCGACAAAGCTTTTTGTGCAGGCGGCGACATGCACGTCAAAGGACGCGGAGGATACGTTGGCGGTGATGGTGTACCACGACTCAACGTGCTTGACGTGCAAAAGCAGATCCGTTCTCTTCCGAAACCTGTAATTGCCATGGTTAACGGCTTTGCGATTGGTGGAGGACACGTGTTACACCTTATGTGTGACCTTACCATTGCCTCTGAGAATGCTATCTTTGGACAGACGGGACCGAAGGTGGGGTCGTTCGATGCAGGATTTGGCGCTTCTTATCTTGCACGCATTGTAGGACAAAAGAAAGCGCGTGAGATTTGGTTTATGTGTCGTCAATACACGGCCGTTGAGGCTGAGCGCATGGGAATGGTCAACAAGGTCGTTCCTTTTGATAAACTTGAAGACGAGGTGGTAGAATGGGCCGAGACGATGATGGAACGTTCACCTTTAGCTCTGCGTATGATTAAAGCCGGACTCAATGCCGAGTTGGACGGTCAAGCGGGCATTCAAGAACTTGCAGGTGATGCTACCATGCTTTATTATATGCTTGACGAAGCGCAAGAGGGAGGACGCGCCTTCCTTGAGAAGCGCAAACCTAACTTTAAGAAATACCCTAAACTGCCCTAACTTTATCAGAAGATGCACTTTTTACCCTTTAAGATAAGAGTCGTTCCACGCACGCTAAAGTTTAAGCAACCTGCGGGTACTTCGCGTGGTGTTTACTACGACCGTAAAGTGTGGTACATTGTCATTACATCAACAGATCCACAAATTCGCTTTACAGGATTGGGCGAGTGTGCACCACTTTACGACCTAAGTTGTGATTACGACAGTAACTACGAAGAGCGGTTACGTGAGGTGTGCGTTGAAGTTGAACGCACCCAAAATCTTGATTCAAAGAAGTGGCGCCACCTGCCTTCAATGCTTTTCGGATTGCAATCTGCTTTCCGCTCAGCAGCAGGTTCTATCGCTGGTGATTACCTCAAACTCTATCCTTCAGCCTTTACACGTGGTGAACGTGGCATTGCTATCAATGGTTTGGTGTGGATGGGAACGTATGACGAGATGTGTCAGCGCATGGAGCAAAAGTTGGAACAAGGCTATCGCTGTGTTAAACTTAAAATTGGTGCAATTGATTTTGATAGTGAGTTATCACTTATTAAACAATTGCGCTCTCGTTATAGCAAAGACGTTGTAGAACTACGCGTTGATGCTAATGGAGGTTTTACTCCAGATGAAGCACCTTATAAGTTAGAGGCCCTCGCACGCTATGATATTCACAGTATTGAGCAGCCTATCAAACAAGGACAATGGAACGAAATGGGCCGTCTCTGCGCCAACACGCCTCTGCCTATTGCACTTGACGAGGAGTTGATTGGCATCAATGACTTTGAACAAAAGATTGACTTGTTGGATACAATTCGCCCTCAATACATTGTATTGAAACCAACTCTTCATGGTGCTTTTACAGGAGCGGGCGAATGGATGTCGTTGGCTAAAGAGCGCGGTATAGGTTATTGGACGACTTCTGCTCTTGAGAGCAATGTGGGACTTAACGCGATAGCACAATGGTGTGCTGCAATTGACGAAAGCACAACTTTGCCTCAAGGTTTAGGTACAGGACAACTCTTTGTTGAGAACTTTGACAAAGCACCTCTTCACATTGAGCGCGACTGCCTATGGTATGGCTCTAAAGAGCAGCGTGCCTTCTTACACGAAATAGAAGACTTCAAAGCTAAATGGCAAACACCCTCACCTACACTCGAAGTTCATACCTCAGGCAGTACGGGAGAGCCTAAGATGCTGGAAGTAGAAAAGGTGCGTATGTGGGATAGTGCGTTAACGACGATACAAACTTTAGGATTGCAAGAGGGCAACACAGCTTTGCTCTGTATGCCGCTTCGTTACATTGCTGGACAGATGATGTTGGTGCGTAGCTTTGCAGGACAACTGCAACTTATCGCTGTTGCTCCGACCTCACATCCCTACGCTTCACTTCACGAAGCACCTGACTTTGCAGCACTTACGCCTATGCAAGTGTTTGAGTCGCTTAAGGTGCCTCATGAGCGATCACTACTGCGCCGAACACTATGCATTATTATTGGCGGAGGTGCCATTTCACCTGCTTTAGAGGAAGAATTAGCTACTTTTCCCCACCCTGTCTATAGCACTTACGGCATGACTGAGACTTTATCTCACATCGCACTAAGAAGGCTAAATGGGGCGCAAGCTTCTGACGCTTACACACCACTCACAGGAGTGGAAGTTTCACTCTCTGATAGTGGCACTTTGTGCATTTATGCTCCACACGTTAATAGTCAGCGGTTGGAAACAAACGATATGGCGGAGTTGCTGCCAAATGGCGATTTCCGCATATTAGGTAGACGCGACAACGTGATTTGCTCTGGCGGAATTAAACTGCAAATTGAGCAAATAGAGCAAAAACTGAGTTCGCTTAATGTTCCATTACAAATTACTTCATTGCCCCACGATAGTTTAGGCGAAGCTGTTACTTTGCTCTATGAAGGTGAAATGAACGACTGTGAAGCCTTAAAAGAACAATGTAGGACGTTGCTTGACAAATATGAAGTGCCACGATACGTGATTTGCGTTGAGAAACTTCCCTTAACGGAGACAGGCAAGCCCGCACGTGCTGAGGCTAAAATAATTGCAAAAAGATTATTCAAAAGATGACAAACGATACAAATACGAAAGGCAGACTGAGCGAATATCGCGACGACATTCGCAATGCGATTGATGTTATGAATAAAGGGGGAGTTATACTCTACCCCACTGACACGATTTGGGGAATTGGTTGTGACGCGACTAACCCCAATGCTGTTCGACGTGTCTTTGAAATTAAGCAACGCGACGATGCCAAAGCGCTTATTACTTTAATTGACTCTGAGGCTAAGTTGGAATTTTATGTTCGTGAGGTGCCCGAGGTTGCTTGGCAATTGATTGACGTAGCAGAGCGTCCACTTACGATTATTTATGACGGTGCTCGTAATCTAGCGCCCAACCTTTTGGCCGAAGACGGTAGCGCTGGCATACGCATCACGCGCGAGGAGTTCAGCCGCAATCTCTGTATGCGTATGCGTCGAGCCATTGTGTCTACTTCCGCTAACATTAGTGGCGAACCTTCTCCTAAAAACTTTGCAGACATTTCGCCCGAGATAGTTAATGCGGTAGACTACGTTTGCACCTCACGCCGTGACGAGCGCAGCAATCCGCCAGCGTCAAACATCATCAAGTTAGGTGTTGGAGGGGAAGTGAAAGTGATTAGATAGGTGCTTTGTAAGCATTCAATCAAGCAATTAGCAAAGGGTAAACGAACTTTTTTTGCTCGTTTACCCTATTTATTTTTGCGTTTCTTATCCCGAACTCGCGTTTAGTAGCATCAAAATAACCCAAAAGGACTGACTCCAACAAATGGAATCAGCCTTTTTTTCGAAAGGCTCGCATTTTTATCGGACACCAATAATAAACAAAAGCCTAACAATTAAGTTCACATCACCCATACGGGTGCTTAATTGTTAGGCTTCAATTGTTATTGCTTTGAAAAATATAGCATTTACTAAAAAAGAATCAGTCAGTCTATAAGCCGGGTTCTGTACTCAACACACTCCTTACCATGAAAAAGAGCGTGCAACGCGCCTGTCATTTATCCGCGCACATTGTTGCCAAGGTGCTCTATCGTTCTACCCTCCAACGCGCCTTAATATGAAATATATTAAGAACTCGAACGAGCAGCTCTCGAACGTTGGTATACATGAACTTTCAACTTCTGATGTGTACAGCCTACGTGTCGCCACGCAACTGGTGGGCTCTTACTCCACCTTCTCACCCTTACCACTAAAAAATAAGTGGCGGTTATTTTCTTCTACACTAATCCACCCTTGCGAGCGGCTTCCCGTTAAGAAGCAGAATGCTCTGTGTTGCCCGGACTTTCCTCCTGCACCGCAATGGTAGGGTTACGCCACAGAATAATCTTGTAACGTAAACGCCACGGATACACGCGACAAGCCAACCAACTGATTCTTATATTGTGCGAAATTACAACTTTTTCGATGCACACACAGACTAAATGCTAAAAAAAATGTACTTTTGCTCTAAAATAAATCTTTTACCACCTCGAAATGATTATGAATTGTATAAAAAAGTTGGTGTGTGCTTCTCTTTTACTCCTACCGATGTCTGCACCTGCACAAACTACTACATACACTCCAAGTAAAGAACAATTGGAAGCGCGTAAACGATTTGAGAATGCACGTTTGGGAATCTTTCTGCATTGGGGTATCTATAGCACTTTTGCACAAGGCGAATGGTATATGCAAAATGTTGGCATTAACCGACAAGAGTATGCTAAAGCGGCTAATGCTTTTTATCCACACGACTTTGATGCAAATAGATGGATTAAAGCTATAAAAGAAGCTGGAGCAGGTTACATTTGCTTTACTACACGTCATCATGACGGGTTTTCGATGTGGGACACGAAGCAAAGTGACTTTAACATTATGCATACGCCATATGGGAAGGATGTGGTGAAACAATTGGCTGATGCTTGCCACCAGCAGGGAATTGGCTTACACTTTTATTACTCTCACATTGATTGGACACGCGATGACTACCCTATGGGGGTAACAGGGCGCAATACGGGCAAGGACGCGACAAAGGCTAATTGGAGTAGCTATTACCGCTTTATGAATGCTCAACTTACTGAACTCTTGACGCAGTATGGACAAGTAGATGGAATTTGGTTTGACGGTTGGTGGGACCATAAAGACGATTCGACACCTTTTGATTGGCAACTGCCCGAACAATATGCTTTAATTCATAGACTGCAGCCAGCATGTATGATTGGCAATAATCACCACCAAAAGCCTAATGAGGGCGAGGATATGCAAATGTTTGAACGTGATGTGCCTGGCGAGAATAAGGCAGGCTTGTCGGGACAAAGCATTGGCAACTTACCGCTTGAAACTTGTGAGACGATGAATGGTATGTGGGGATATAAGGTAGAAGACCAAAATTATAAGTCGACACAAGAGTTGATACAACTATTGGTGCGCACAGCTGCCAAAGGGGCTAACTTGTTATTGAACATTGGACCTCAACCTGACGGAAATTTGCCAGATGCTGCGCTCGAACGACTTAGAAGTATGGGAGAATGGCTGCATTCGAAAGCTGGTGAAAGCATCTATGGCACCAAAGCAGGAAGTGTGGCAATGGGAGATAGCATCGTTAGCACGCAAAGCAGCGACGGAAAGTGTTTGTACATTCATTTGCTAAAAACGCAGACTTCGGCAACCTCGATTACTCTACCTATGGAAGTTCATCGTTTTAAGCGGGTCACAACGCTGATGAATAGCGAAGCTGTTACTTATAAGTATGACAAGAAGAGGAAACAAACTACATTCTACTTGCCTAAGCGTAAAGAAAACGAGTTAACAGACTTCATCATTAAGTTAAATAAATAATGAATAACTTATTAATATTCATCTTATTATGTCTGTTAAGCATTTGTCATTCGCTTATCTGTAATGCACAACCTGGACGAACGGAGTATTTGACTCCTAACATTCATACGTTACAGTTGAAAGTAAATGAGAAAGCCGAAGCTTTCCCTGTATTGAAACTGAATAGTGGCGAAACGCTGAACGTTAGTTTTGACGACTTAACGCACGAATATAAGCGTTACACATATAAAATTGAGCATTGCGACGCTGTTGGAAACGTGAGTGACGAATTGTTTGAGAGTGAGTATGTGAATAGTGTTGACGACGAGGTGGTGATTGACGACTATGAGCAGAGTGAAAACACTACTGTGCTTTATACGCATTACTCGTTTTCGCTACCTAATGCACAAATGCGGCCGCTCTTGTCGGGCAACTATCGCATTACCATTAGTACAGAAAATGATGACGGCGAAGTGGTACCTGTATTGCGTACTTACTTTGGCGTGGTTGACGCAAAAGTTGGCATCTACCCTACTTGCTCTACGAACACTGAAGTGGATTGGAATGGCTCACACCAACAATTGTCGTTGCGCATTGATGTAAGTAACTTAGCATTGCGTGATGCTGAGAATGAAGTGAAAGTGGTGGTTATGCAAAACAGGAGGCTTGACAATGCGGTAATAAATCCTCGATTTACAGTTCAAAATGGCAATAGCCTGCTTTGGGAACACACTCGCGACCTGACATTTGAGGCTGGGAATGAATATCGTAAAATGGAGATTATTTCAACTCGCTATCCTGGTATGCATGGCGAGGGAATACGTTGGATTGAACCGTATTACCATTACACTATAATGGCGGACAACGAACGCAAACATTACCTTTATGATGAGGACCGCAACGGTCTTTACTTGACTCGATACGATGGGGGTGGCAATGCTGATGTGAAAGCAGACTATGTATTGGCACACTTCTCGCTAAACACTTTGCCAATGCAAAATGCGAAAGTTTACATTAGCGGGCAGTGGACAGGTGGTACATTAAACGAACGATATGCGATGCGCTATGATGTAGCTTCGGATTCGTATGTGACTGATGTATTGCTTAAATGTGGCTACTATAACTACATGTATCTAACTGCAATAAGTAACGATCGGAAGCGCGGAACAACGGCTCCTATTGAAGGGGATTATTATCAAACAGAGAATGAATATGATATTTTGGTTTATTATCGTCCCACAGGTGGTCGCTACTGGCAATTAGTGGGGTGTGTAACACCTATTTATCGTAAACAGTAATATTAAGAGCAAAATGAATATTGTGTTTTTAGACGGATATACACTGCAGACTTCGAACGATGCAACAATGCTGAAACGACTTGAGGCGTATGGTAACTTAATGGTGTATGATCGCACAAGCAATGATGAAATAGTAGAGCGTGCTAAAGATGCTGAGATTTTGATTGTGAACAAAACGTCGCTCACGGCTGAGGTGATTAATCAATTGCCTCAGTTGAAATTGATATGTGAAGCGGCTACAGGATATGATAAAATAGACATTGTGGCTGCACGTAAACGGGGTATTACTGTCTGTAATTGTGCCAATTACTCTAGTACGGCTGTAGCTCAGATGGCTCTGTCATTATTGCTTGAAGCTGCTGATAATGTGGGATTCTATACCTACGAAAACTTAAAAGGGCGTTGGAGTGACTGTGAAGACTTTTGCTATTCGTCACGACCACGCTTTGACTTAGTGAACAAACGTTTGGCTATAGTTGGGTTTGGCAATATTGGACGAACGATAGCCAATGTGGTGCGACCATTGGGAGTAAAACTTTTTGCCGTGAGTAGTAAGCCTTCCAATGAACTGCCTAACGATGTGACAAAGTTGGAACTAAAAGAGGCTTTTGAGACTTGCGACATTGTAAGCCTTAACTGTCCGCTCACTGATAGTAACCGTGGACTTATAAATGCAGAATTATTGCAACACGCACGTAAAGGGCTTATCTTAATAAATACTGCTCGTGGTGGGTTAATAAACGAAAGAGATGTGGCTGAAGCCTTAATGAATGGAATCTTAGGCGCTTATTGCACTGACGTGTTATGTCAAGAACCTCCATCTGCTGATTGCCCTATTTTACACGCTCCTAACACATACGTAACACCTCACATAGGTTGGAAAACTTCAATGACGGTAGAGCGAATTGTTGACATTGTGTGTGATAACATTGCAGCATTTTTGAAGGGTGAACCGAAGAATGTAGTGAATTAAAATATTACTCGTTAATTTGGGTACTAAAGAATGTTTGTACAAATACTTGACTTTATAGGCTCGTTGGCTTTTGCTATTTCGGGCATACGATTGGCATCGGCCAAACATTTTGACTTGTTTGGTGCCTACATGGTAGGTCTGACGACTGCTATTGGTGGCGGTACGTTGCGTGACCTGCTACTGAGCCAACCTCCTTTCTGGATGACAAATTCTATTTACCTTATCTGTACGGCCTTTGCGCTATTGTGGGTTATATTGTTTAGAAAGCAGTTGGTAAAACAAGAAAATACTTGGTTCTTATTCGATACGATTGGTTTGGCTGTATTTGCAGTGACGGGTATTGAAAAGACTTTAGCTGCAGGTTTCCCATTTTGGACTGCCATTATGATGGGTACTCTTACTGGCGCTGGCGGTGGCGTTTTTCGCGATGTGTTTATTAACGAGGTTCCACTTATTTTTAGGAAAGAAATTTACGCATTGGCTTGTGTTGTAGGTGGAGTAGCATACTATATTTGCTCCATCCTAGGTGCAGGGAATATTGTATCGGGTATTATATGTGGCGTGTTTGTAGTACTTTCGCGTATCTTAGCAGTTCACTACAAGATTCATTTGCCAACACTAAAGAGTGAGGAACAGGACAATGTATGTTGAGAAGCCAAATATGGTTTACATTCACGTGCCTTTTTGCGTAAGTCGTTGCATTTATTGCGACTTTTACTCTACTACGCATACGCAAGAGTTGAAAGATCGCTATATACAAACGGCTTGCGCAGAGATTATGTATAGACGGAATGAGTTGAATAACGAGCCATTACAGTCAGTATATATTGGTGGCGGTACGCCCTCACAACTTGATGTAAGACAAATTGCTCAGCTATTAGAAACTATACACAATGCTTTTGAACTATGTAATGATGCTGAAATTACAATAGAAGCTAATCCTGACGATATCACATTTGATTTTGTGAAAGGCATGAAATCGCTTGGCATTAATCGTGTAAGCCTTGGGGTGCAAAGTTTTGACGATGATATTTTGCGTATTATAAACAGGAGACATTCTGCTAAAGAGGCTTGTCGGGCTGTTGAAACTATCTACAATTGTGATATTGAAAATATAAGTATTGATTTAATATACGGACTGCCTACGCAAACGATTAAGCAGTTTGATAATGACTTAATCTGTTCTTTTCATTTGCCTATAAAGCATTTGTCTTCTTACGCCTTAAGCATTGAGGAGGGGACAACATTGGACGTAATGATTAGAAATGGTAAACTCTGCCCTACTGATGAAAGTTTATACATTGAGGCCTACAATTTGCTGGTGACACAATGCAATGAACATGGGTTTGAGCATTACGAAATATCTAACTTTGCTCAAAATGGTTTTGCTTCACGTCATAATTCTGGTTATTGGCATGGCTTGCCTTACTTAGGAATTGGACCTGGCGCACACTCTTATGATGGTAAACGCACTAGACGCTATAATCTTCCTAACTTAAAAGCATACGCAGAGGCAAAAAATGGAAATGTAGGCCATAGCATAGAAGTGCTAACAGAAGCTGAAGCTTTCGATGAACTGCTATTTACATCATTGCGCACGCGCGAAGGCCTTAATCTTGAAGGTATAAAAGCACGTTTTCCAGAGAAATGGATTTCTCAGATCTTGAATGATGCACAGCCCCATATCGTTGCTGGCAGGCTTTCATTAATTGGTAACAGACTTGTTCTGACTCAAAAGGGTATTATGACGAGTAATGACGTAATCAGTGACTTGATGCGTGCAGAATGAACGTTCAACTGTAAAATGCTGAATAAATCCCATATCTAAACAACATATTCGTAAGCATATCCGCGATGCTAGTATATATACATCAAAAGTAAGCATCTCATGTAGGCCGTATTGAAAAGACTCCAATAAAGTCCAATTTTTTCAGACAAAAAGTACTCAAGTTTTGTCTGAACGAAAATAACATCTACCATCTCTATACTCAAGGCATAGAGATACAGCCTGCACGGGATGCTTACCTACTTTTTATCGGACTTCAATAATTTTAAATCCCCACACTTACACACTATTAGGTATGTAAATGTGGGGATTGTGTTTTATTTCGCCACTTTTAAGCCAATTGATTTTGACTCAAAAGGGTATAAAATGCTTACTTCATACGTTTTGTTGGTTTAAAATAAATTCTTCTCCCTTCATATTATGGAAGGTGTATTGCAAGTAGGCCAACTTTTGATTGGGAAGTACTTTAACTCCAAAGCCGTACTTCATTTGCCAGCGACGCTTTACCGAGAAGATACCTTGGTTAATGTAAGCTGCCACAAATGGATGTACATAAAGGCGAAAACGCTTGATACCGAGTTTATTGACCAAAAAGTCTATTTTCGTTTCGAGTGAATCGGTAAAGAGTATACTTGGCATAATCTTGCCTGTACCACCACAGGTAGGACACGTCTCCTCGACATTGACATCCATAACAGGGCGTACACGCTGACGAGTAATTTGCATCAAGCCAAACTTTGATAAGGGTAGTATGCTGTGTTTCGCACGATCCTTACGCATATTCTCAACCATGCGTTCGTATAGTTTTTGCCTATTTTCGGGCATTGCCATATCAATAAAATCGACAACAATAATGCCCCCCATATCACGTAGGCGTAATTGGCGTGCTAACTCATCGGCTGCTCCCAGATTGACATCTAATGCATTGACTTCCTGTCCTTCTGGGCTTTTCGAGCGATTTCCACTATTAACGTCAACAACATGTAGGGCTTCGGTCTGCTCAATAATGAGATAGGCTCCATGCTTGTAGGTGACAGTGCGGCCTAATGAAGTTTTAATTTGTTTTGTAACCGAGAAGTTATCGAATATGGGGACACTACCTTTGTAAAACTTAACTATGTCTTTACACTCGGGAGCTATAAGGCTTACGTAGTTGCGTACTTCGTCAAATACTGATTGGTCGTTGACATAAATATTTTCATACGAAGGATTAAACAAATCGCGTAAGAGAGCAACAGTTCGACTTGTTTCTTCATAAACAAGCTGCGGTAGTATCATGGCTTCGCTACGCGACTGCTTTATTTTTGCGACCGTATTGTTCCACCGAGTGAGCAACATTTGCATCTCGTTGTCTAACTCTGCTACTCGCATACCCTCTGCAACTGTACGGATTATTACACCAAATCCTTTGGGCTTGATGCTTTGTATGAGTTGCTTTAGGCGAGCTCGCTCGGCACCTGATTTAATTTTTGAAGAGACTGATACTTTATCACTAAATGGTATGAGTACCAAGAATCGACCGGCAAAGGATAGTTCAGATGTGAGTCGAGGTCCTTTTGTGCTAATTGGTTCTTTGACGATTTGAACGAGAATTTCTTGTCCTACTTTTAAGGTAGACTGTATGGTTCCCTCTTTTTCAATTTCAGGTTGTTTTGCTACTTTGTCAAGCGATATGTTGCGACGACCATCACCTAACATTTGTAGAAACTTCTCTTGCGTTTTATAACGTGTGCCTAAGTCAAGATAATGTAGAAAGGCATCGCGTTCATAACCAACATTCACGAAGCAAGCATTAAGTCCTGGCATTAGTTTGCGTACTTTTGCCAAGTAGATGTTTCCAACAGAGAAATGTTCAGAACGCCCCTCGCGCTGAAACTCTACTAATCTTTTGTCTTCGAGCAGTGCGATTGATATGTCTTGCTTGGTTACATCTACAATAACTTCGCTTGTCATGAATTAATGTTTTTTCGAGTTTGCATAGTAAAAGTTTACTTTGGTATTAATACTTAAACTATGCATCAGATAATACTAAAAAAGAACGAGCAAACGAGTGTCAATGTCCTTTTCAGAGAACATAATATAAGCTCGTTTACTCGTTGTTGATTTAAAGACTCTGTTATAAATAAGAGCCGCCGAGCTTTTTATTTGCTCTTATGACGATTCTTGCGTAGTCTTTTTTTACGTTTGTGAGTAGACATCTTGTGTCTTTTCTTCTTTTTTCCGTTAGGCATACCTATTACGTTTTTAGTTAATTATGTTAATTGTATTTTTTGCTTTATGCTTCGACTGTTTTGTCTTTTACCGATACAGCAAATTCTTTAGCTGGCTTAAACGCTGCAATATCGTGAGCTGGTATGATAATGGTTGTATTGCTCTGCATATTGCGTGCTGTTTTTTCTGCTCTGTGCTTCAAGTAGAATGTACCGAAGCCACGCATACTGACATTATTGCCTTCAAGCAAGGCATTCTTTATTTCGACAGTAAAGGCCTCAAGTACCTGCGATACTGTTGCACGATCAAAACCTTTCTTAGTCGCAATAGCCTTGATGATTTCTGATTTTGTCATTCCAGTTTTAAGTATTTAGTTTGTTTCTGTTTTTTGTAAAAGCGAGTGCAAAGATAGTACTTTCCATTGATTTAGAGAATGTTTGCACATTATTTTGTACAAAATTAAGTAATGTTTGAAAAATAACTTGTGCAATTTTTGCGTTGTAGTTTAATTCAGACTTAATACTCCAAGAATCCAGATAAGAGCCATATGGGGTGTTATTCTTATACTCAAATATAATGAAATTTTGATTATAGAACTTACTGAATATTAACTATTTATAGCTTTAAAATCAAAAGAAAAATTCGTAACCTTCCTTATAGGGTACAAGCCATGATACCGCATAGTTCATCTGTGACAATTTCGTACAAGTTTGGCAAGAACATCTTCAGAGGAAATTCCAAACACTGACTCTATCTGTATCCTTTGTGATGGTGGTGGTTTTAATGCGTGCTCACACCATGTCGTCAAGCAGTCTCTTTTGAAACTTGCGTCTACCATTGGGTCAGCATCATTATGCTTCATTATCAACAAATATTGCTCTAATTACAACCCTATAGGTCATTGTATGTTTGGGCCAATCTCAAGGAATTGGAGCAGAGCGACTCTCTTGTCTATTGAGAATGCGAGAGCTATAGCAGAAGCCACTACCACAAAGAAAGGACTATCCATTATCAGCTACAATAAATCAAAGAACGTATGAAACGAAAAGACCTGTTGAAGAATCTTACGAATCAGAGAAGAGCAAACGAGTCGTCTTTGATGACAATCTACCAAGATGAAACTATCTTATCAAATGCTCTTAATCGCAGATTTTCTGCACAAGTTATTTTTAAAATATTACTAAACTGGAATTTTTTCAATTCGGCGTATATGGCGTCCTCCTTCGAAGTCGGTATTGAAGAATTCGTCCATTATATCGTGTGCTGTTTGGTTGTCGATATAGCGTCCGGGCATAACTAATACATTTGCGTCGTTGTGTAAACGGGTCATGTGTGCGATTTCGGGTATCCAAACCAACGCTGCACGAATGCGCTGATGCTTATTGAGCGTCATTGAGATGCCCTCACCACTACCACAAATGGCTATACCCTTTTCAACTTCTGCATTTTCAATACCGCGTGCAAGAGCGTGTGCATAGTCGGGATAGTCGCAACTGTCGGTAGTATATGTGCCATAGTCTTTATATTCAATGCCCTTGGCCTCAAGATATTCTTTTACATACTGTTTAAGTTCAAAGCCAGCATGATCACTTGCAAGTCCTATCATATATAGAGAAAGATTTATATATTATGTAATGTTAAAAAATGACTATCGCTACAATAAATCAAAGAACGTATGAAACGAAAAGACCCATTAAAGAATCTTAAGAATCAGAGAAGAGCAAACAAATCGTCTTTGATGATGGATTCCCTAAATGAAACTATCTCATCAAAAACTCCTAGTCGCAGAATTTCTGCAGATTTTTTTACATTACTATAAGATTGCGGGACACAATAACAATCCCGCAATCTTATTTTATTGTATTGTTAGCACAAGTTTTCCTTACTTATTAAGATAGGCTAAAACCTCTTTGTGAATGTTTTGAGGTGTAAAACCTAACTTTTCGTCAAGCACCTTGTAAGGAGCACTGAAGCCGAAGCTTTCAAGGCCATAGACCTTTCCGTTTGAACCTGCAAGTCCTTCGAAGTTGACAGGCAGACCTGCAGTTAACGCAAAGATTTTTCCTCCAGTTGGCAACAATGCTTCTTGGTATTCCTTGCTTTGACTACGGAATAGGCCTTCACTTGGGCAACTTACCACACGTGCCTTGATACCATCTTCTTTAAGTAACGCTGCAGTGTCGACCAATGTAGCAACTTCAGAACCTGAAGCTACGAGTATAACATCAGGATTATCTTCTTTTATTACAGAGTAGGCACCATGCAAGATTCCCTCACGATAGTCTGTTCCTGCTGGTAGGTCGTTAACGTTTTGACGACTAAAAATAAGAGCTGTCGGAGTGTCCATGTTTTCCATGGCCATTCGCCAACACGCTGTTACGGCATGTACATCGCAAGGTCGTAGTACTCGAACACTATCACGACCGCTATGGTTCTTTAACTTTTCCATTAAGCGGATTTGTGCCTCTTGTTCAACAGGCTCGTGTGTGGGACCATCTTCGCCTACACGGAAAGCATCGTGCGTCCATACGAACTTAACTGGCACTTCCATTAAGGCTGCCATTCGAATAGCGGGCTTCATATAATCTGAGAATACGAAGAAAGTACCCATGGCTGTAATGATACCCCCGTGTAACATCATACCAATACAAACGCATGCCATAGTGAGTTCTGAAACACCTGCTTGTAAAAAGCCGCCACCAAAGTTGGTACGACTAATTTCTGTTGTATGCTTCAAAAAACCATCCGTCTTATCAGAGTTGCACAAGTCGGCTGATGAAACTATCATATTGGGCACGTACTCTGAAAGTAGGCTTAAGCAGACCGAAGATCCATTACGAGTGGGTGAATTGGGCTTTTGCTCGATTGTTTCCCAAGGAATTGTCGGCAACTTATTTGCCATCCAATCTTTAAGTTGAGCTGCCTTCTCAGGATTTGCGAGTTCCCATTCTTTTTCTTCTGCGCGACGAGCGGCTACAATTTTACGCAAATCTGCTTTGCGATCGTCGTACATCTGTCGAACTTGTTCGCGAATTACAAAGGGATTTTCAGGGTCACCGCCTAAATTCTTTATGGTATTAATATAGGCATCACCGCCTAATGGAGCACCATGCGTTTTACAATTGTGTTCGTAAGAAGTACCATCGGCTTTGCGTGCACCCTTACCCATAACACAATGACCTATAATAAGTGTAGGACGTGATTCTTCTTCATTGGCAGCCTTCAGTGCATTGCGAATTTGATCGGCATCATTGCCGTCTATTTCGAGTACGTTCCAATTCCATGCACGATATTTCATACCCGTATCTTCTGAAATTACAGAGGATGTATCGGTAGAAAGTTGCACTTCATTGGCATCAAAAAACATAATGAGATTGTTCAGTCCTAGGTGACCTGCTATACGTCCCGCGCCTTGTGAAATTTCTTCTTGTACGCCTCCGTCTGAAATGTAGGCGTAAATCTTTTCCTTATTAAAGCCAGGATTACCAGTACGCGCATATAATGCTTTGGCTGCAATAGCTGCACCTACTGCATAAGTATGACCTTGACCTAATGGACCACTGGTATTTTCGATGCCACGCTGAGGGCATACTTCAGGGTGTCCAGGAGTTGGCGAACCCCATTGACGAAATTGCTTCAATTCATCAATAGTATAATTTCCAATCAAGGCCAGCTGTGAATATAGCATGGGCGACATGTGACCTGGGTCGAGGAAAAAACGGTCGCGACAACGCCACGTTGCTTCGTCGGGGTCGAAATTTAGAAATTCTGAATAGAGTACGTTAATAAAGTCCGCTCCACCCATAGCACCACCAGGATGTCCTGACTTTGCACGTTCTACCATACTTGCTGCCAATATACGTATGTTATCAGCAGCAAGGTTCATGAGTTCTTTTGAATGTTCAATTGACATTGCTATATTCGATTTGGTTTTGTATCAAGATAACTATTTGATTGCAAAAATACAAAATATTCAATACAATTAGCGCCTAAGTAACTAAAAAACATGCTTTTGGGGTTATTTCAGATTAAAATGACTATCTTCAGTTATAAAAAGCATCTCCGCAGAGTCAAGTATCAAGTGCAAAGTTAACAACAGAATCGATAGAACACCATTTGGGGTGTATTATATTCGAGCTTTTCTATCGGTCTGTCATTGAGTTCCTCTTTAAAAATTCATTATCATTTCGACGCACTCAACAAACCCTGTGGAGGGCTGTGCAGATGCTAAACCCCAAGACTGTGTTGCCAAACGATACATGATTGCCCCAAAGTACTACCTTTGCACTATGAATAAGAATGGCAATAAAAAATAATTCTCGAAGTCCAATTTTACAGGGCTTCGGGGAGGTTTTTTATGCTCTTTGGAGTTTTACCAGACAGCAATAAATTTCAATAAATGGCGAGATTTATAATACATAAACCCCGCCATTTAATGGATTCTGGTGATAAGTATGAACTACTCCGCAAAGACTCTCTACGCCTTTACGCATATCTACTCCTTGAATAAAAAGATTGTATTTATTGGTTTCGTTTAGGTTGAACATTTTTCAATTTTTTGCGGCAAAGTTCTCACCTTTCTGAAACTCTAACAATACGACTTGGATGAAATGCTTACATTACAATCTTATGATTACAGACTACTACCCTACTTTACTACTAATGCACGATCCACGACATCGGCCAATGCGGCAAAGTGTGGTTGCGATTGCGCTGCGTGGAAGAGGCGCTGCAGCTTTCGTAATTGATAAAGCACTATAGCAGTTTGCTCGCTATTACGATTAGAGGCATAATAATTCGTTAAGCCCTCAACGGCAGTGCGCTGCAAAGCTGCACGATAAGAAGAGGGCTTCTGCTGTGTTCGTGCTTCGGTGAAGAGATTGTCAACCAACGTGGCAAGGTAATCTTCGACAGGATAGGTCGAAGTAAGACGATTGATGAGCGAAGCTGACACCATGTTTCTTACAAAGCGTTGTCCTATACGATTGATATAGGCTTGAGCATTGGGCACTAAGCGATTGACGTAAGGCTGAGATGTTAACCAAGTAGGCTCCGTAAGAACATGACGATTAAGGAATTTAAATGCTTCCTCTTGTTTAACACGAGGCTCGTCCGTAAAGACTGCACCAGGTTGGTCGACTGTCTTGTAGTCGCAGTATACGCCTCCTATGTTGGTCATCACGTGCATACAATAACGTGAGAACTGGCCTATCACTTGGTTCATCATGCTCGAAAGGTTTTGGCCATAAATATCGCCACTCTCGTAGGTCCACTTTGGCAACAAAGGCAATTCACGCTTGAGGTTAAGAATACCATATTCGCTTGCCTTAACAGCATCGTCGCCCAAGTCTTCCGTTTGGCAACGAGCATCGTTGGTACGATTTGTTTCGCCATCGCCAAACCATAGGCGACGGTTACCTTTTAGGCGTTCTGTAGTAAGCTTTTCAAGTTCCCAGTGATCGCTTACTTCATCGTAAGCATTCCACATGGGTTTGTACCCCCACTCTATCGCCCAACAGTCGTAGTCGCCAATGCGTGGGAAGATGCCTTCACGAGGAATGCTATCTTCTGGCTGTGCCACGTAGTTAAAGCGCGCATAATCCATAATACTTGGAGTATGGCCATACTTCTCAACGAAAGCACGCGATCGTAAGCTATCTACGGGGACAGTAGATGACGAACCAAAATTGTGACGCAAGCCTAAAGTGTGTCCGACCTCATGTGAAGAAACAAAGCGAATGAGCTGTCCCATAAGATCGGTGTCGTACTTCATCTTTTGCGCTGCCTCGTCAAGCGTGCCTGCTTGTATCATGTACCAATCGTGAACAAGTGTCATGACGTTGTGATACCAGCAGATGTGGCTTTCAAGGATTTCGCCCGTGCGAGGGTCGTGTACGTTGGGGCCATAGGCATTCTCTATGGGCGAAGCTAAATAACGAATACATGAATAGCGTGCGTCTTCCATCGACATGGTAGAATCATTCTCTGGCCACTCCTTTGCCACAATGGCGTTTTTGAAACCTGCATGTTCAAAGGCCTTCTGCCAATCGTTCACGCCTTGTATTAGGTACGGACGCCACTGTTTGGGCGTAGCGGGGTCGATATAATAGACAATAGGCTTCTTAGGCTCTACCAATTCACCACGCTTCATTCGTTCGGCATCGGCACTATCTTTAGGTTCCAATCGCCAACGAGTAATAAAGCGCTTGGGTTCAACGCGTTGCTGATCGTCAGAGAAGTAGACGTAATCGTCGGTAAAGTATCCTACACGAGGGTCGAAGAGTCGACTGGACATAGGACTGCTAGGCAACAGAACAAACGACACGTTGAGACCTAAAGTAACCCTACCCGTCAGCGCAGCAGCTGCGTTGGTAGAAGAACTTGCCATCCAGGTCTTAACAGTGCGCACCTCCGTGTTCATCGGGAATGTCTTGATACTCTCTATATACGAGTTGGCTGGCAAAAGAGCTTGCAATCCCATTTGTGTCTTTTGCATACGATCAGGGCCTAAGGCTACATTGTCTTCCAAGAAGAAACTACCAACCTTTATCTTGCTCGCCTTATTTGCTAAGGTTTCAATCTTAAATGCGGCAATTATAGGGTCTTCATTGCTTATCGTAATGGCGCGGTTGATATTGTCAACGCTGTCGGCTTTGTTAATCAATAAACGCGAACGAAGCAACATCTTGCCGTCGGGGGCCTTTTGAAAGTAAACGGTTTGCTCGTTAACTAATTCGCCACCATACTTTCCCGTATTAGCTGGAGTTGAGGTAAAACGGACAGTAGCCAATATTTCGCGGTTAAGTAAAGAGTCGGGAATGGTGAAGAACCAATCACTTCCCGCTTTCGTCACTGTAAAAAGTCCTTTCTGTGTGGTCGTAGCCACAGGCGCTTGTTGTGCTGTAAGCGCAGGTTGCTTTGCTTTCTTGTCGCGGGCTATGGACGGGCTAAAGCCTATCGTGCCTGCTAACAAGAGAAGGATAAAACTTTGTTTTATCATAATAAGGTGTTTACTTGGTAATTATTTTCTTAAAACCGTCATAACCTTGGTCAAGGCACGATAGTTGATAGTCTTCAATATGAGAAGAGAAACTGACGGGTATGCCGTTTATGTCAAAGTATCGCTTGAGCGCATTTGCCACGCTATAAGTTATAGGGTCGTTGCGCTTTACTAAAAGCATGATTACTTGCCTTATTTGCGCTTCGTCCTCTGCCTTTAGCAAACGAAAGAGTTCATAATAACATGGCAAAGTGTGGGCTTTGATTAAGTCAGCGAAAAGGCTTTTTCCCTCATACTGTATGAACACACTCGTAAGCTGTTGGACTTCATCACTCGTGCGAAGAATGGGTAGAATGGCTTCAAGCGTTTTTTTGCAATCAATCTGCGTGCAATAAGTTGCGAACGTTTGCAACGACGCAATTGAGAGCGAAAACTTCTTGTCTTTATACCCTCTCACAAAAGCTTTAAGGCATGTACCTAAGAAAGCTTTTGCATTTTGGCGAGTAAACTGAATAAACACTTTCCAAAAGTAATCTTTAGTAGCCGTCACGAGCACTTTCTCACCCAACATGTAGCCTGCTGTACGGAATTCGCCGACCGACAACGATTGCAGACACGTTGCCAGTCCGTTTACATCTTGAGCCGTTATATAGGCTTGTAGTTTATTTTGTAGAACGGGATTGTGCTTGTGAAGTATACTCATGATTAAATAGAATATAAAGGCAAAAAGGGAATGGATAGGACGATTAACGACGTTCGAGCAAAACTACATTCTCAACGTGATGCGTCTGCGGGAACATATCAACGGGTTGAACTGCCATGACCTTGTAGTCCTTGTCAAGTAGTTGAAGGTCGCGTGCTTGAGTGGCTGGATTGCAGCTAACGTATACGATACGCTGGGGGGCAGCAAAGAGAATTGTGTCAATAACGTCGCTGTGCATGCCTGCGCGAGGTGGATCGGTAATGATTACGTCGGGACGTCCATGCGCTTCGATGAAGTCTTGATTTAGGATATCCTTCATATCGCCGGCATAGAACAACGTATTGTCAAGGTGATTAATCTTAGCATTCACCTTAGCGTCTTCAATGGCTTCAGGCACGTACTCTATACCTATCACTTGGCGTGCTTGATGAGCAACGAAGTTGGCAATCGTTCCCGTACCCGTGTAGAGGTCGTAGACGAGTTCGTTGCCCGTGAGTTGAGCAAAGTTGCGTGCTACCTTGTAGAGTTCGTAGGCTTGCTCAGTGTTGGTCTGATAGAAACTTTTAGGGCCTACTTTAAATCGTAGGTCTTCCATCGTTTCATAGATAAAGTCTGTACCGTAATGGGTATGTACTTCAAGGTCGCCAATGGTGTCGTTACACTTTAAGTTGTTCACCCAAAGCAATGAAGTCACCTCTTTGAAGTTGTCATGTACATAATCCAACACGCTCATGGCCTGCGCTTTTTCCTCCTCGTCATGAATACTGAACTGTAAGAGCAACATAACTTCGTGCGTTGCAGAGTTGCGAATCATCATGTTACGCAATACACCATGCCCACCGCGAATGTCGTAAAACGAGATGTGGTGGTCGAGCGCAAACTGACGAATGCCATTACGAAGGCGATTGTTGAGGTCGTCCATTAGGTGGCAGCAGTTGATGTCAAGTATCTTGTCGAACGCACCAGGTATGTGAAATCCTACAGCGTCCATTACATCAAACTTCTTGTCTGACGCGACCTCTGCTTGAGTGAGCCACTTTTTGTTTGAAAAGCCGAACTCCAACTTGTTACGATAGTGCGTCTGATGCTTACTTCCTAAGATAGGAGAAATCTCGGGCAACTCTACCTTACCAATACGCGTCAGATTGTCAACAATTTGCTTTTGCTTATAGCGCAACTGTTCCTCATAAGGAAGACATTGCCACTTGCAACCACCGCACACACCAAAGTGTTCACAGAAAGGTTGGCTACGCTTTTCAGAGTACTTGTGGAAGCGAATGACTTCGGCCTCTGCGTAACTATGCTTTTTGCGTCGTACTTGAAGGTCGACCACGTCGCCAGGTACGGCATAAGGTACAAACACCACCAAATTATCAACCTTGGCTAAGGCTTTTCCTTCGGCTGCAACGTCGGTGATAGTAATATTTTCTAATATAGGTAATGGTTTGCGTTTTCGTGCCATTGAAATAGAATGATTGTGAAAGGCGACATAATCTATCTGCTATCAGCGAAAAAGACGTCGCCAGTATGTATAATTGATTAAGAGTTTTCTAAAAAAATTATATTTTAGTTTGGAAGTTATAAAGTTACTTCACGTTATGATAATCAGTCAAAATAACTTTATCACCTTAAAACGTGTAAAACTATCTATTTTAAGAAATAGCCCTATGACTATTCTGTTAACTTCAGTAGGAGCTGTGGCATTGCGTATTTGCTCAGTTCACCTTCTGCAACACTTTTGAAACCTTCAGGAAGAGGCTGAACTTCATTAAACGAGAGTTGGTAATAGTCGGCAAATATAATCTGGTGGGTAAGCACATGCTTTACATTGACCTTCATCTCCCGCCAACAACCCTTAGCTTGTATATTCTCAATAAATGGGTGAACCGCCACTTCTCCAAAAGAAGGCTGGTGGTCGAACTCTAATAAAGGAAACTCGTACAATCCTTGCCAAATATCATTTTTACCGCGACGGCGTAGCCAATGTCCATTAGGGGTTATAATGTCTACGTAGACGAAGTGTCGCTCTATAGTTTTTACCTTCTTCGACTTGTAGGGAAATAGTTCAACTTGTCCTTTACTATAAGCATAGCAACTATATGATAATGGGCAAGTTTCGCACGCTGGCGATTGAGGCGTACATTGCAACGCTCCAAAGTCCATAAGGCCCTGATTGTAGTCTGCACCTTGGTGTGTTGGCAACAGCTCTTGAGCTAACTGCGCAAAGTGCTTTTTACCTTGTGTAGAGTCAATCGGAAGGTCGATGCCATAGTAGCGACTTAAGACACGATATACGTTACCATCGACAACGGCATATGGCAGGTTGTAGGCAAACGAACAAATAGCTGCTGCAGTATACGCTCCTATTCCTTTAAGAGACAACACTTCTTTATAGGTAGTCGGGAATTGGCCCTTATACTCGTCGAGAATCGTTTGTGCAGCAGTTCGCATATTGCGCGCCCTGCTATAATAGCCTAAACCTTGCCATAACTTTAATACCTCGTCTTCATCGGCATGAGCTAAATTGGCAACAGTTGGGAAGGCTTTAATAAAACGTAAATAATACTCATAACCTTGAGTAATACGCGTTTGTTGCAAAATTATCTCCGACACCCATATTCGGTATGGGTCGGAGATATTTCGCCAAGGAAGTTGGCGCTGATGCACCTCATACCATGATAATATTTGTTGTGTAAAATCGTTGTCTATTGCCATTTACCAAAAGAAGGATTGATTGCTATCTATTTAATAAGTATCAAAATGCCGCACCATACTTTTTAAAGACTCGATAGATACCGCCCTTCAGAAAAGGGATTAATTCGTTTAATATGCCCTTACTTCAATACTTTCAATGAAATAGTTTAATACGTTGTTCCTCAGAGAGTTTACATATCAGCAACCTACCATCTTTCTCTGCAACGACGTAGCCGTCGAGTCCTTGTATTACGACTTCTTTCTTTCCGCAAGTATGTACGATCGTATTATAGGTGTCAAACAACTTTATATGCTCACCCATGCTGACATTGCCGTACTTATCCTTTTCAGATTGCTCACGCAGTGAGTTCCATGTACCGAGGTCGCTCCAAGCAAAGGCGGCAGGGAAAACAAAGATTTCTTCCGCCTTCTCAAGAATTGCATAGTCTACAGAGATGTTTTCGCACTGTTCGTACTTCTCTTCAATGCAACGCTGTTCGTCAGGTTGGTCGTAAATAGGCAACAAATCTTCAAACACCTGCGAAATACTCGGTTCGTAAACGCGGAAAGCATTAATAATGGTATTAACATTCCATATAAAAATACCAGAATTCCACAAGTAGTTAGGTTGTTTAACGTACTCCTGCGCTACTTCAAGCGTCGGCTTTTCTTTAAATTCATCTACGCGGAATATGTTTTGCTTGCGTGATGAAGAATAACCCAAGTCTGCTTTAATGTAGCCATATCCCGTCTCGGGTCGCGTAGGCTTTAAGCCCAACGTTACGATAGCATCAGTCTCGGCCGCAAACGATAACGAATCATCGATAGCCTCTTGGAAGGCTTGCGTGTCAAGCACAAGATGATCTGCTGGAGTAACGACAACGTTTGCCTTCGCATTACGCTTCTTAATCTTCCAACTTGCGTAACAAATGCAAGGGGCTGTATTGCGTCGGCAAGGCTCACACTGAATGTTTTCTTCTGGAATTTCAGGCAACTGCATTTTGACTAAGTCGCGATACTTCTCTACCGTAACCACCCAAACGTTCTCAGTAGGAATGAGTCCCTTAAAGCGGTCGAACGTCAACTGAATAAGCGTACGACCACAATTTAGAATATCCAAAAACTGTTTTGGCAGTTCATCGCTGCTGATAGGCCAAAAGCGGGTACCCGCTCCGCCAGCCATGATAACAAGGTAATTATTAGAACTCATAAGCACTTGTTTGCGTTGTGTATTAGTTATTAAGTCGCTCTTTTATCACTATTCATCGACAATCATATTGCCTTGAATGTAGACACGCACAATTGAATTGCTCGCATTTGAGCGCACGGTAATAGGCTTTTTAAAGAATCCCTTAAACTTACCCTTGCCATTATACGATACTTTAATCACTCCCTGCTTACCTGGTCCAACGGGGGCTTTAGGAGGAGCAGCGACGGTGCAACCGCAGGCTGCATAAGCTTGTTGAATAACAAGAGGCTTGTCGCCCGTATTGGTGAAGACGAACTCACAAGTTTGCACTTTGTCTTCTTTAAAGTTGCCAAAGTTGACAACTGTCTTGTCAAACTTTATTACAGCCTGTGCCAACATTGCTTGACAAGCTAATGCTGCAATAAATAGTGAAAGAAAACGCTTCATAATATCTTAGTTATTAATCTTTTAGTCTGCATATTATCGCTGAATGGTAGCCTTTATGTCCTATTATGGTCAACATAAAGTATCTGCTTATCCAATGCAAATGTACAAGTTAATATCCATATAATAAAAAAAATGCAGAAATTAACACCGCGAATTGCATTCGTTTCTGTACTTTTGCAGTATGACAACCCCCGAAAAGATAATTTTAGGTATTGACCCTGGCACAAACGTTTTAGGCTATGGCGTACTCAAACTTAATGGCAACCATGCTCAAATGGAGGCTATGGGCGTAATCGACCTTCGGAAGTGTAAGGACGTATATCTGAAGTTAGGACGAATTTACGAAAGGGTAATTGGTATCATTGAAGCATTTAAGCCTGACGAGTTGGCTATTGAGGCTCCATTCTTTGGCAAGAACGTACAAAGTATGCTCAAGTTAGGACGTGCACAAGGAGTAGCCATAGCAGCTGCTATCAGTCGCGACATACCCATTCACGAATACGCTCCGCTAAAAATCAAGCAAGCCATTACGGGCAACGGGCAAGCGAGCAAAGAACAAGTAGCTGCGATGCTACAGCGTATGCTCAACATCTCTGATAAGAGCATGCTACCCTACCTCGATGCTACCGATGCCTTAGGGGCGGCCTACTGCCATTTCTTACAGAGCGGCAAACCCGAATCGTCAATAGCTAAAGCGCCACAGTCATGGGCTGCATTTATAAAGCAGAATGCCAGCAGGGTGCATTAAACACTGATGTCCTATGAAGAGATTTCTTTTTGTTATCATTACAATATTTGCTATCAATAGCAGTACTTTAAAGGCGCAGGAGGTGTACAACCTTGTATTGAACAACGCCACACGCATTGTCAACAACCCTACCTGTAGTTACACTCAAATACAAATAGCTCAATTCAAACGCACTGCTCTTATCTACATGAAGACGAAGGCTTTTGAAGAGACTGATTCTGTGCCGTCAAACTTTCTCGATACGCAAGCTTATTACTTGTCTGAATTTATTACGCTCTTCTTTAACGACGTGGTAACGAGTAAGCGCCTCAGTGATGAAAAGAGAAAGGAACGGATTATGATGTTTACGGATGCTTCCATTTCTAATCCCATGTTTGAAGATACGGATCAAGAAACGACCTTAGCATTTATAAAAGATGGAGGCGAACTCACTCCGTTCAGCATTGATACTGATTGGCAAAAAGCGTACACTGCAGCTATAGCACAGCTCAAGAGGAAATAGTGCTACCTCTCTCACGCATTGAATATTAACCTTCCAAAATACATCAGCCATGTACAACATACAGTTAAACGAAAGTGGTACACGTAACATGAACGTTACGGAACAAAACCTTCAAACCATTCAGAAGTACAACCTTTTTAATGGTTTGATAAGTTCAACAGGTTACGTTACCGAAAACGATTTAGACAAGTTAAAGCTCAACATTCGCTCACTTATTGCCTCAAGCAGTGAAAATACGAAAGACCTTCTCGACCTCTGCTTCGACGTAATTTATCATGACAAGATGAAGGCTTTCGGACTTAAAAATCTTATAGCCGCCTTCAACGAATGGCAGACTTTACAACCTACTGAGACTGAGAACGAGGCAGAATAAACCGACTTCAACTCGTAACTTTCCGGTTAATTATAGAGAAGAACTCAACGTGCTAAATGTTGGTTCTTCTTTTTTTCGTAAAAACAGTGTAGGACAAATGCTGGGCATTGCTTGCCTTCGTTCTGCAAAGTTGTAGCTTTTATAATAAAGAAATCAACACTTACTCATATCCTATTATTATGCAACTAACAGATTGGCTACCCACGACACGCAAAGAAATGGACCTCCGAGGGTGGGACGTTGCCGATATAATACTCTTTTCGGCCGACGCATACATTGACCACCCTTCATTTGGAGCAGCTGTAATTGGCCGCTTACTTGAAGCTGAGGGTTATCGTGTGTGTATAGTTCCGCAGCCTGACTGGCATGGCGACTATCGCGACTTTCGCAAGTTAGGTCGACCGCGCCTATTCTTTGGTATTGCTCCTGGCTGTATGGACTCTATGGTGAATAAGTACACTGCCAATCGTCGTCTACGATCAGAAGATGCCTACAGTCCTGACGGCAGACATGACATGCGCCCCGAATATCCTACGATCGTTTATAGTCGCATACTAAAGGAACTATACCCTGACGTACCCGTGGTGTTGGGGGGTATAGAGGCTTCGTTACGTCGCGTAACGCATTATGATTATTGGAAAGAGCGCCTCATGCCCTGTATATTGGCCGATAGTGGTGCAGACTTGATCATATATGGTATGGGAGAGCTTCCGTTGGTCGACCTTTGTAAGACAATCGACCAGCACCTCTTGCACGGACGCGAGGAGTCGTTTTGCTCTGCCGAACAATTTAATAGTTTAATGCGTAAGTACCCTGTACGGCAGACGGTCACGCTGCAACAGAAAGAAGATATTTTTGGTGGCATAAAAGAGGACGACATTCAGCTTCACTCACATGAGGACTGCTTAGTAAACAAACGTCATTACGCTGAAAACTTTCGCCATATTGAGGAAGAGAGCAATCGACTACACCCACAACGCATTCTCCAACAATTAGGCAACAAGTATGTCGTAGTCAATCCGCCCTACCCACCCATGACGACGGAACAGATTGACCGCTCGTTTGATTTTCCTTATACGCGTCTCCCCCACCCTAAGTATAAGAACAAACGCATTCCAGCATACGAAATGATAAAATTCTCGGTCAACATTCACAGAGGTTGCTTTGGTGGCTGCGCTTTCTGCACCATATCGGCTCATCAGGGAAAGTTCATCATGAGCCGCTCAAAGGAGAGTATTCTAAAAGAGGTCAAACAAATCACACAGATGCCTGACTTCCGTGGCTACCTTTCCGACCTCGGTGGGCCGTCAGCCAATATGTATATGATGCGTGGTAAAGACCGCACTCTCTGTGAGCGTTGCAAACGTCCCTCTTGTATAAGCCCTTCTGTCTGCCCCAACTTGAACGCTGATCATCGCCCCTTACTTGACATCTATAAGGCGGTCGATGCGTTACCAGGCATAAAGAAGAGCTTTATAGGCAGTGGCGTGCGTTACGACCTTTTGTTGAATGCTTACAAAGACGCTGCACTGGCTGATGCTGCAAAAGCGTACACGCGTGAACTTATCATAAACCACGTGTCTGGACGATTAAAAGTGGCACCAGAGCATACTTCCGACCGTGTGCTGAAAATCATGCGAAAGCCTTCTTTTCAGCTATTCCACACATTTAAGCGCATTTTCGACAACATCAACCGAGAGGTTGGACTTCGACAACAAATCATACCCTACTTCATCTCGTCACACCCTGGTTGTACGGAAGAGGATATGGCCGAATTGGCAGCTGAAACGCGTGATATGAACTTCCAACTAGAGCAAGTACAAGACTTTACGCCAACACCGATGACAGTTTCGACCGAAACGTGGTATTCTGGTTTTCACCCCTATACGCTCGAGCCTGTCTTTTCTGCTAAGACACCGCAAGAGAAGTTACGCCAACGCATGTTCTTCTTCTGGTACAAACCTGAAGAGCGTCAGCGTATCATTAGCGAACTACGTCGAATGGGACGCACTGACTTAATTAGAAGACTCTACCCCTCTAACGAACAGTTCAACGCAAATCAGCACGATTCAAAGCCTAAATACAAAAAAGCAAATCATCAACGTCCTAAGACCGACAAACCATACAACCGAAATAAAAGGAAATAGACTCTCTATGGGGTTAGCATTCATTTGTACTATAGGGTAGTCGAAGAGATACGCGCCACGAACGCACCTACGTAACACGTTCGTGGCGCACTTCTATTCGCTAAATTGCAGTTTGTCTCACATATATCCATACGTTTTCAAAACCTTTGATTTATCTTTCATTTTTCATTTCTTGTTATAAAGTAATTGAATATCAATCATTTCAAAAAGTGAAACATACGACTTTTATGTTTCATTTTTAGTTTCATGTTTCATTTTTTAAAACACTGAGGGAGCGCTTTCACGCTCCCTCAGTGTTTTTGAATCGCTCCCACAG
>ONZU01000298.1_pt1 | contig 53208 bp, 49 predicted proteins | sample 1671161 | NCBI WGS metagenome assembly ONZU01 (sample SAMN06348128, study PRJEB24527) | human gut metagenome | biome: human gut; feature: ankylosing spondylitis patient; material: feces | host: Homo sapiens | place: China | collected 2015-10
AGTCTCCCATACGAGCCTAAAAAAGCTCGAAAAGGAAGACTTTAACTCTATAAACCGCTATTTTATCAGCAGCCTCGGGGACGCGTCGCCCCCAGGTTAGGACGCGTTCCCCCAAGTGGCCGATAAATTGCAGTTTATTTTTGTCATTAAAGCATTTTACCCACACGATTCGTCACAGAGTCAGTTTAAAGCTTTAGCTTGTTAAACTTCTTGATTCCTCGGGCGTAGTAGAGCCAAAGAATGCTTTGGGAAATGCGTTCGGGAATGTCTTTTCCCTTGTTAATAGCCATATTAAGGTTACGTTGGCGGTCGGCTTCGAAGTCGGGGCGGAGTCGCTTGTATTCCTTGCGTGCTCGGCGAACAGCTTTAAAGTTTGGAAGGTCGCCAGTGAGTAAGAACTTGAGGGTTGCTACCCAGTCGAGCAAGGTGCGAGTGCGCATGACGGGGCGTAATTCATCGGAGGGCAAGTTCTTATAAAGCATGAAGAGATTGTTGCGAAAGTTAAGAAACGTCTTGCGTGGATTGCCTGCCTCAAGTGTGCCGCCCCCTACGTGGTAGGCTACGCTATCGGGTATGCACACGAGTTGGCGACCTCGTGCGCGAAGGCGCCAGCAAAGGTCAATCTCTTCCATGTGGGCAAAGAATCGGCCGTCCAATCCACCGCTTAGTTGCCAATCCTTCTTGCGTATCATGAGCGCTGCTCCTGTGGCCCAAAGAATGGGGCGAATGGTGTCGTATTGTCCTTCGTCCGCTTCGACATCGGCAAAGATGCGGCCACGGCAGAAGGGGTAGCCATAGTGGTCGAGGTAGCCACCTGCAGCGCCTGCGTATTCAAACATCTTTTTGTTGCGCTGGCTGAGCAACTTGGGCTGGCAGGCAGCTACTTCGGGGTGTTGTTCCATATAATGAAGGAGCGGGCGGAGCCAACCTTCGGTCACTTCAACGTCGGAGTTGAGCAATAGATAATAAGGTGCGTCAATCTGTTGAAGCGCTTGGTTGTAGCCTTCGGCAAATCCGTAATTTTTGGGTAGGGGTAACTGAATGACTTCAGGAAACTCTTCGGTGAGCATTTTGAGAGATTCGTCAGTTGATCCGTTATCAGCCACAATCACGCAACCTTCAGGTTGTGAACCTTTTACCACTGAGGGTAAAAATTGACGCATCATATCGCAGCCATTCCAATTAAGAATGACAACGGCTATCTTGTCAGTTGTAATCATAAGGGAGGGGGAGGTTTAGTAAGTTTAATGAGTTTAATGAGTTTAGTAAGTTTAATGAGTTTTGTGAGTTTAATAAGTTTAGTAAGTTTAATGAGTTTAATGAGTTTAATAAGTTTATGAGACTAAAAATGTATATGGTGTTGGTGATAATCAGAGCTGATTTTATTAAACTCATTAAACTTACTAAACTCATAAACTTATTAAACTCCTTCAACTTATAAACTCATTAAACACTCCTTGTCGTCAGTGAGTTCGCCTAAGTTGACTTGTGTTACGATGTTGTCGTCAACAATCGTTCCAGGGGCTTGTTTTACGCGAATGTAGTTGTCGGTAAAGCCTTGCATGGGTTCGCCATGGCGAGCGTGTTCCCAAAGTACGGGGCGTGTTGTGCCTATAAAACGTTGGTAGTGAGCCAAACGTTTTTGTTCAGAGAGCGCGAGCAAGCGTTGGCTGCGTTCGTGCTTCGTTTGTGGACTCACCACGTAAGGAATTTCGAGTGCTTTCGTACCAGGACGTTCGCTGTAACTGAATACGTGTAGTTGTGAGATGTCCAATTTCTCGATAAAGTGGTAAGCTTCTTCAAAGAGTTCGTCCGTCTCACCACGCATGCCCACGATTACATCGACACCAATAAAGGCATCGGGCATAAATTGCTTAATGCGAGCTATCTTGCTGGCAAAGAGCGCTGTGTCGTAATGGCGGTGCATGAGTTTAAGCACTGTGTCGCTGCCGCATTGCAATGGAATATGGAAGTGGGGCATGAAGGCACGAGAGTGGGCGCAAAATTCAATAATCTCGTCGGTGAGTAAGTTGGGCTCGATGCTCGATATGCGATAACGTTCAATGCCTTTTACCTTGTCGAGGGCTTGTATCAGTTGCAAGAAAGTCTCGCCCGTAGAGCGACCGAAGTCGCCTGTGTTGACCCCCGTGAGTACAATTTCCTTTCCTCCTTCGGCTGCTACCTCTTCGGCTTGTTTTATCAATGAGGCAATGCTACCATTGCGCGAGCGGCCGCGGGCAATGGGTATGGTACAGTAGGTGCAGTAATAATTGCAGCCGTCTTGCACCTTGAGAAAGTAGCGGGTGCGGTCGCCACGAGAACATGAAGGAACAAAGGTGCGAATGTCCTTTGTAGGCACTCGAATAGCCTCGTGACAAGCATCACCGTTCAGCGCCAACTTCTGCGACATGCGCTCTTCGAGGTAGTGCAGCACGTCGCCCTTTTGTTCCATGCCCAATACGAGGTCAACCCCAGGGAATGTGGCTATCTCGTCAGCCTTGAGCTGTGCGTAACAACCCATTACAACGACAAAGGCTCCAGGGTGTTCGCGTGTGAAACGGTGAATGGTTTGTCGACACTTGTGGTCAGCCACATCGGTGACGGAGCAAGTATTGACAATGCAGATGTCGGCCTTCTCGCCCTTTTGTACCGTTTGTACGCCTTGGCGTTCGAGTTGGTCGCGTAGGGAAGAGGTCTCGGCAAAGTTGAGTTTGCAGCCCAACGTGTGGTAGGCCGCCTTCTTATTTTGTAATAATGACATGCGTATATGTATGTGAGTTGACAAGTAAACGAGTTGATAAGTTAACAAGTAGGGGTATCTTATTAGCTGTCTTCGTATACCTTATATATAATATATAGTGCGCAAAGTTACGAAGATTTGTTGAAATGATGTGATCGTAGAAAGGTGTAACGCATACTTTTAGAAGGAGTAAAAAAGAGAACGGAGTATTGAAAAATAAAATGTGTAACAAATTTGTAATGTGCACCTTTCAAATAATTAATACAAGATAAATTATTGTCAATTTCTTGAAGAAAAATCGAAAAAAAAAGGCGAAACATTTGCACGGAATGAAAAAGTCCGTACCTTTGCATCGTTTTAAAAAGGCAATTGATTGTTTTACTTAAAAATTTAAAAGACACAATGAAAAAGTTAGTTTTCATGTTCGTAGCTTTCGCAGCTATCTCTTTCGCTTCTTGCGGTAACAGAACTTCTGACAACGCAGCTACTACTGATTCTGATTCAGTTGCTACTGTAGATTCAAACGCTACTGACTCTCTTTCTTCTGACTCAGCTGCTACTGCAGACTCTACTGCTGCTACTGCTGACTCTACTGCTAACGCATGAGAGCCAGAAGCTTAACTGAAGTTTTTTAGCTAAGCGACTCGCTACAACAACGAGAGAAACTGAAACCTGTAGGACCGTGTTCTGCAGGTTTTTTTGTGCCCTTTTGGGTAATAATATATTCAAGTTCGGGATTAGATAAACTGTAATTTATCGGGGCCTCTCCCCCTAACCCACTCCCCCATAGGGGAGGAGGTTAGGGGGAGAGGCCCCATTAAATTGCCTTATCTGGAATAGATCAAATCGTTACGCCCACGGTGAGCATCTTGTAGTTGATCGGAGAGAGATCTCCCCATGTGTTCATCGGAGTGTACTTGAGATAGACTCCGAAAGATTTGGTCGAACGAAGCCCAACGCTCACGCCCACATTGAAACGTTGTCCACCGACCCCATGCTCCTTGTTTTTCACTTTGTGCGAATCAAGTTTGTACTTTGTGTGGATACGGTTGCCTACAGCTACCTGAGGTTCAACGGCCAGATCTAAGCAGAGCCTCTTCGTGAAGGCGTGTGAATAACGGATTGGCAGAGTAAGGTTGGTGGTAGTGAGTCGTGAACGTGTATTCCTTGCTTCGTCCATCGGATTTGCCACATCTACACCATTCGTGGCCTTAATCCAACGTGAATGGTCGGAGGCACGGAGAAAAATCCAGTCAATGCCCAAACCAATGTACAAGGCATCGTTTCCGCTGGGCAGACAGTACTGGATATTCAAGAGGTCTGTTCCCAAGTTCCAACCTGCATTGACTGGCACATTCCCCTTGGCATTTACGGGAACTGCTGCACCGACATGGATGAAGTCAATCAAGTTAAGATCCACGCTGGAGGGCTTGAATGCAGAGTTGTTCTGATTCTTGGATGGCTTGGAAAATGGAAGGTTGAAATCCCAACTACTAGAATGCTCGTTGACAGAAGCAACAGCCGCAAGATTGTCGGCCATGGTGTAAGTAAAACGATAATCATGGTCGTCTTCACGACCATAAATCTGTATGGATGTTTGTCCGCTGTCGCTGCATACTACAACACTATCAGGACGGGTGGCATTGACAATCGTGTCGTTAGAACAAAACGGAGCTGAGAGCATGCTGAGAAGAAGAAGTGTATTCATGATTTTTTGTATTTTTATGATTTACGATTGATAAGATGACGAATAAGCTGACGGAGATTCTACCACCATCCTTATTTTTTGAACGTGCGCTTGAGTTCGGACAACGTAGCCGTACCTTCCATATAGATAAGGGTGATCTTCGAAGCCGCTGTTCCACGTCCCGCTCCACTATTGGAATAAAAGATATAGCGGTGGGTCTTGCCTCTGGAAGGTAGTTGGTAGAAGGCCATAGCCAACCGACCTCCTTGTATACTCATTTCCTTGTCGATGGCATTGCGTCCATCAGCCTTCACCAAGGGTTCGATGGTAGCGGCATTGCCGCTATGCGGCCCTAGAGTAAGGCTACGGAAGAGATTGAGTTTATAGGCATTCAGTTGACGTCCTTTCATGAGCACTTCTGTAGCATCCTTGTTTTTATGGTATCGGCCGTCGAAGAGTCGTGCTATGTTCAGCCCGCTCTGTGCCGATACATTTAGGCTCATGATCAAGCCTATTATGAGAATAATAGTTTTTTTGGGCATAGTTGATTTATTTTACTTGCTCGGGGGTAAGCTGCTGAAACATATCGTTGAGCTGGTTCTCTACGGAAGGAACTTTGTCCGCTTGCTCCATCTGGTCAATACTTTGCTGCATGGCTTGTAGCACTTGCTGTGGGTCTGTCGTTCTATTTCCGCTGATGTAAGCCACACATTCCTGCTCAGACGGACGTAACAACATCGTTCCTATCAATGCCACTAACACACAGGCTGCGGCTGTAGATATCAAACGTATGAGTTTTGGGCGAATAATCCGCATTCGTTGTCCTTGTCGAGATAGGGTAACTGCCTTGTCATCAGGTAGGGCAGAAGTATTGGCTGAATCCTTATTGGCCAACCGCCTTCCCATTGCAGCCAATCCCATCACGGCCCGCAGTTCATCGAAACGAGCATCTGCAGCAGCTTCATCTGAGGCAGCATAGCATTTCAATGCCAATTCTTCCGTCTCCGAAGTTAACGCTTCAAAGTAGCGTTCAGCACAGGCCAATGCCTCCTCAGCCGAAGCAAAGTAATGATGTGCTACCGATGTATTGCGTATAGGTATGGATCGACTCATGATTCGAAATAGTTTTGAGGGTGAAATGAATGTTGTTGGCGGTATGCCTCACGCACGGCCTTGCGAGCTCGGGAGAGTTGCATGCGGACTGCAGTTTCCGATAGTTGGAGTAAGCAGGCTATTTCCTCATAGCTTCGGTCCTCATAGTCGCGCATTCGCATTACTTGAATTTGTGACGGAGTCAGGACCTTACTCATTAAGGCTTGCACCTCAAGGAAACGTTCATCAATGGTAGCTTGCCGTTCGGCTTCGCTATCATGAAAATCTTTGCATTCTGCATCGATTTCCACTTCCGCGTGAGTCGCTTGTCTACGATAGGCATCCACACTTAAGTTTCTGACTGTAGTCGTCATGAGCGCGGAGGCCTCGTCTTCCGAGCGTATAGCCTTCCGCCTTTCCCACAGACGGGTGAAAGCCTCCTGAAGTGCATCGTCAGCATCATCGCTGTTGCCTGATATTTCGCGGGCCATACCGCGCAACCGCCTCTTCAATCTATTGAAGGCTGAGAGAAGGAAACCACTTGAAGCAGATGTTTCTTCTGGTTCTTTGGGCGGGGGGTGTATTTCTGCCATGTGAAATGTGAGTGTTTTTGTTTCGTTGCTATAAAGGTAACGAGGAATGTGAGAATTTGTAACACAGAATGAATATTTTTTTCTTATTTTTTTGTAATGTAATAGAGAAAGAATCGTAAACTGCAAATTGTCGAACAGACGGTTAGGTTTTCAGCATAGCCCGTCTGTTCGACAATTTGCAGTTTATCTAATTCGAAATTTGAGTAAATGTAATAGCGCAGCAAGTGGGGTAGGACCCCCTCTTGCTGCGCTACTAATGTTTTGATTTTTTGCGTATTTTTTTGATAACAGCCTTCCTTACTGGTCGTCGTTCTTGACGTAGCCTTGATACTTCTCAGGTAGGGCGGCCATGATGACTTGGTACGACTCATTCATGGTCTGCTTAATGTCCTCCGCACTGTGTGAAGTAGGGTAGATTGGTTTGTGAATGATGAGGCGCATGGGGGTACGATGAACAAAGTTGACACCTGCCATGCGTGTAAGTACATCGAACGAACCGTCAATCGTAACGGGCACTACGGGCAATTGTAAGTCGTCGGCCAAGAGGAAAGCCCCTTTGCGAAACAACCCCATGTGGCCCGTAAACGTGCGCGAACCTTCGGGGAAGACTACCAACGACGTGCCGCCTTGTAGTGTGGCGCGTGCGCGGTCAATCGTTTCTTTAATCGCCTTCGGACCAGACTTGTCGACAAAGATGTGGCGAGCGCGTTCGCAAGCATAGCCCACGAGAGGCATCTTGCGCAAGGCTTTCTTCATCATCCACTTAAAGTTGCAACCTAAGTAACCGTAAATGAGAAAGATGTCCATAGGGCCTTGGTGGTTGGCCACGAATACGTAGCTCTGTCGGTAGTCAATGTTTTCGCGTCCTTCGACGTGAATGGGGAGTAACAATACGCGACAGATGAAGCGCGACCAAATCTTGCCTGGATAGTAGCCAAACACGTGAGCGTTAAATAGTCCACCAATGATTGTGACCAATGCCGTGATGATGGTGGCTATTAAGATAAGGGGGAAGGCGATGCAGAGTTGATACACCTTATATATAATAGGTATGTTTTGTGTTGGTTTCATCACAAAGAGAGATTTTTTTATCGGTTGTAGCAAACGGCCTGTCCGCGGAACTTCTCGTCAGTTACGTGGCCACGGTTGAAGATAGGAAATCCATTGCAGAAGGTGCGTTCAACGCGCCAACGGAAGGTGTGACCTTCAAGCGGACTCCAATTACACTTACTCTGAATGCGGTTGGGTGTGAGCGTCCAAGGCACGTTGGGGCGAACCATTACGACATCAGCCTTATAGCCTTCGCGTAGGTAACCACGATTTTCGATTTGTAAGAGTTCGGCAGGGTTGTGACACATGAGTTGCACCAAACGTTCAATGCTCAGCACACCTTTGTCTACTAGTTCGAGCATCGAAACGAGTGAGAACTGTATAATCGGCATACCTGAGGCAGCACGAGCGCATCCACCCACCTTTTCGGCCAAACGGTGAGGCGCGTGGTCCGTACCAATGGTGCGAATAAGTCCCGTGTTGAGTGCAGCGCGTAAGGCATCGCGGTCAGCCTCTGTCTTGATAGCGGGGTTTACCTTAATGCGTGAACCGAGTCGAGCATAGTCCTTGTCGCAGAACATGAGGTGTCCCACACAAGCCTCAGCTGTAATGTTGGGGTCGTCAGCGGTGAAGAGTTCCAACTCGCGAGCGGTAGAAATGTGCGCTACGTGAAGGCGTGCACCCGCCTCTTGTGCCAAGCGAATGGCCAAACTTGTAGACGCATAGCAAGCTTCTTCGCTGCGTATCTCAGGGTGGTGACGCACGTCAGGGTCTGCACCGTATTGCGCCTGTGCCGCTTTCATATTTTCGTCAATCAGACTTGAGTTCTCACAATGTGCCATGATGGGCAACTTCGCATTTTCGAAGATGGCGCGTAGGGCACGTTCGTCGTTGACCAACATATTGCCCGTTGACGAACCCATAAATAGTTTGATGCCCGCTACCTTGCGAGGGTTGAGTTTGCTCAACTCGTAGGCGTTTCCAGCTGTGGCACCGAAGAAGAGTCCGTAGTTGACAACACTCTTATTGGCAGCAATCTGCCACTTTTCGTCAAAGGCTTCCTTCGTTGTAGTTTGCGGCACGCAATTTGGCATGTCAAACACGGTGGTCACACCGCCTGCTGCGGCAGCGCGGCTTTCAGAGCAAAAGTCGCCTTTAGCCGTTAGCCCTGGGTCGCGAAAGTGAACGTGGTCGTCAATGACACCGGGCAAGATGTAACAGTCCGTACCGTCAATGGTTTCGTCAACAGGTATAGAGGGGGTAGCGTCTATGCCCTCAAGTATCTCTTCTATTCTGTCATCGTCAATAACGAGGGTGCCCAAAAACTTGCGGCCTTCGTTAACGATTGTGGCATTCTTAATCTGTATACGGAAGTGCATTTTTTTTAATGTGCAAATGTGCAAATGTGTGAATGTGCAAATGTTAGGTTAATGTGCAAATGCTTAGTAAATGTGCAAATGTGCAAATGTGTGAATGTGCAAATGTGTAAATGTGTGAATGTGCAAATGGTCGCCTTAAATTGCAGCGTTTAGGAATGAGCTTTATGACATTCAATCATTTGCACATTTTCCCATTTGCACATTAACCAAGTTTCCTTGGTTTAATACCTCCCGTCATTGCGGCCCAGCGAAGGCGCATTACGCCAAAGAGCGCTTCGCCAAAGATGCCACCGCTCATTTTGCTTGTGCCTAACTCGCGGTTGACAAAAATAACGGGTACTTCTTTGATTTTGAAGCCCAACTTATAAGAAGTAAACTTCATCTCAATCTGGAAAGCGTAGCCCTTAAAGCGAATGGCATCGAGGTCGATCGTTTCGAGCACCTTGCGACGATAGCAAACGAAGCCTGCTGTGGTGTCGTGGAGGGGTACTCCCGTAATCAATCGAACGTATTTAGAAGCGTAGTAGCTCATCAGTACGCGTCCCATGGGCCAATTGACCACATTTACGCCACTTACGTAGCGCGAACCTACTGATACGTCGTAGCCTTCGTTGGCACAAGCGTTGTAGAGGCGGGGAAGGTCTTTCGGAGCGTGGCTAAAGTCAGCGTCCATCTCAAAGATGTATTCATAACCATGCTCTAAAGCCCATTTAAAACCTGCAATGTAGGCTGTGCCCAAACCCAACTTGCCCGTGCGCTGTACGAGGTGAAGCTCGTGCTTAAACTCGCTGGCCATGAGGCGTTTCACGATGTCGGCTGTGCCGTCAGGAGAACCATCGTCAATGACCAAGATGTGAAAGGCATGCTCCTTTAGTCCAATGACAGCACGTATGATATTTTCTATGTTTTCTTTCTCGTTGTAAGTGGGTATGATTACAACGCTGTCGCTCTTTTCCATGTTTTAATATATGTGTATTATTTTTATTTACGATACAAAAGTAAGCATTTTGCCCGACATTGATTAACTTTGCTGTCTAAAACAACGAACATTAATATTAATAAGCGATATGAAAAAAATAGCTTTAGCACTTTGTGCACTCCTTGCCCTGCCCACAATGGCACAGAAGTATACCATTACGGGTAAAGCTCCTAAGGGAGCCAAGATGGCTTATCTGCAACGCCTCCACACGGCATTACGCCCAGATAGCGTAGCCGTTACGAATGGCACGTTTAAGTTTGAGGGCGATGCCAACAACAACTTGTTTGGCTACGTTATTATCGATAAGAAAGAACGCTTGAGCGTAGTGCTCGACGGCGATGTGAAGGTAGACTTTCCGAAAGAAGATGTGACGGGAACGGCTGAGAACGAGGCTTTGAATAAGTGGGAACACTTGATGAACGAGCCACAAGTCGGCTATCAAAAGGTGATGACAGAGTATTATGGCTATCGTCGTGAGGGCAAGCAAATACCCGATAGCGTCATGGCACGCATCGAACGCGAGGCTGATGCCTGTGAGAAGCAATTGCTCGACTTGACAAAGCAGTGCTGCAACGAAAACAAGCGAATGAAGTTCCCAGCCTTGTACTTGGCACAGTTTGGCTCGATGATGGATCGTGCCGACGTAATCGCTTTGGCTGAAGAGGGCAACCCTGCTTATATGGACACCAAGATCGTGGCCAACATTAAGAATAGCATAGCCGGTTGGAAGCGTCAATTGCCTGGCGTACAGTTTACCGATCTCGAGATGAACGACGTTGACGGCAAGCCCCACAAGCTGAGTGAATACGTAGGTAAGGGTAAGTACGTATTGGTTGACTTTTGGGCTTCATGGTGTGGCCCTTGCCGCAAGTCAATGCCTGCGGTGAAGAAGTTGTATGACGAATACAAAGACAAGGGCTTTGACATCGTCGGACTCTCATTCGACAGCGATAAGGCCGCTTGGGAGGCAGCTATTAAGAAACTCGAATTGCCTTGGCATCATCTCTCTGACCTCAAAGGTTGGGAAAGCGTAGCCGGTCAGACGTATGGTATCAATGCCATTCCTGCCACCTTGTTGATTGGCCCCGATGGCAAAGTTATTGCCAGTGGCCTGAGTGCCGAAGGCGTTGGCAATAAGTTGAAAGAGTTGATCAAGTAAATGAAATAAAAGTGAATAAAAGCAACGCAGCAACAAAGGGATTGTCCTTTTGTTGCTGCGTTGTTTTTTATCCCTCCTTCTCCCCCCCCCAAAAAAAAAAAAACTTTACAACCAATTTTACTTCTTCTTTCTTTTGCGGTCATATAATTAGAGCGCCCGATGAAGAGCGCGTCAAGAAAAGAAAAATATGAATATTAAAAAGGAAGAAACGATGAAGAAAGTAATGAAACTCTTGAATCGCTTAGCTGCGATGATAGGCATAGCCTTGTTGTTCTCCTCATGTTATACTGCAGATGCTGCTTCACCTCGAAAGCATCGTCACCACCATCATCACCATCATCCAAAGCGTGGTGTGATAGTAGTACACCGCTTTGCTTCGACTGATCAAGTGCGTACTGATAGTTCAATCTTTAATATTAGTTTGGCCATGGCCGAATCTCTCCATAACAATGACTACTCCTAATGATAACGAAATCGTCTTGGCGTTGAAGAACGATGCCGAACGCGGCTTTAAGTTGCTCATGGTAAAGTATAAGGCCCCCATCTATTGGCACATACGCCGTTTGGTCGTGGCGCATGACGATGCACAAGACGCTACGCAAGAAGCCTTTATTCGCGTGTTCCGCTCGTTCTCTCAGTTTCGGGGTGATAGTCCGTTCTCGGCTTGGATATATCGCATTGCCACAAATGAGGCTTTGCGACTGCTTGAACAACGAAAGCGAGAGCAACTCTCGTTAGATGAGAATGAGACAGAAGCCAATCGCTTAATGGCTGATAATTATGTAGACTACACCGACCTTGAAGCCGTAAAGTTGCAACGTGCCATCTTGTTATTACCCGCCAAACAACAAATAGCTTTCAACCTTCGTTATTACGATGAGTTAAGCTATGACGAGATAGCTCAAATAACAGACTCAAGCGCAACCAGCGTTAAGACGAATTACCATTTGGCAAAAGAAAAAATTGTCAAATACATGAAAACAAACCTGTAAGTATCTCAAGACAAAATGGATAAGGATTTTAATTTAGATAAAGTGGGCAAACGCATGCCTTACACTACGCCCGAAGGCTTTCTCGATCAACTCGAGGCCAATGTTTGGCAAGAGGTAAAAGCTGATATGAAGATGCATCAGACAAAGCCACGTCGCAAGTTGTATCGTTTGTCCATTGTTTCTACCCTTTTAGCCGTAGCGGCTTGTGTAGCGGTAGTGCTAATGATTCACCCCTTTGCTCTCAAGCAATCTACCACTCCCACTGATAGTTTTGCCTCTGTTGAGCAAGCTTATGCTCAACTGAGTGATGACGACCAAGCCTATATGCTTGAGGTGTATCAAGACGATGTGTTCTTGAACGAACAACAACAATAAGAATATTCAACATAACTCATAGCGCGGTGCACAGCGTTATAACACAAAAACTTTTTAAAATAGAACAATCATGAAACGTATTATTAGTTACATGCTGATGCTCGTAGCCTTTGTAGCCTTCAGCACTCCCACCTTTGCACAGAATAACACTAAGCAGCGCAAAACGCGCGAACAAATGGTTGAAGCACAAGCTCAACACATAGCTAAAACGATGGCCTTTGACGATGCCACCAGTACACGTTTTGTTAAGACTTTCTGTGAGTATCAAAAGGAAGTATGGGCTCTCGGACCGCGTCAACGACCACAGCGCAAGGAAGGGCAGTCACAAAGTGAGGCCGATGCTGAGAAGGCAATGAAAGAACGCTTTGCGCATAGCCAAAAAATTCTCAACTTGCGTGAGAAGTATTATGGAGAGTACAGTAAGTTCCTTACGCAGAAGCAAATTCAGCGTGTTTACCAACTTGAGCGTCAAATGATGCAGCGCCTCTCAAAGCAGCGTTCTGGCAAACAAGGTCGCCCTGGTAACAAGCGTATAAATCGTCCTAATAAATAAAGAGAGCGTAATTGAATTGATTTTTTTGTACGGGCGTAGGTTGTGAATATTCTAATCTACGCCCTTATTGTGTCTTTACGTAAAAAAACAAGAAAAATGAAGTCAACTAATCTTACGAATAAAGATTAAAGTGGTCAACTAAAATCGTTAAACCACATGAACAATTAATCAAATTCGCACTTTCCGTTGTCGTCCACTGGCCTGTGGACGTGTTTCCACTGGCCTGTGGACGTGTTTCCACTGGCCAGTAGACGTGCTTCCACTTGCCAGTGGACGACAACTGAAGGTGCAAACTTGATTAATGCTTCAACTGCGTTGTGACTATTCTTGTCGTGCTATTGTAAACAATGGGTAAACATAAAGTAGACACGTCGCACTTAAAATGAAGATACAATACCAACGAGCAGCGCAGTGAGCGTTGCATTTTTACTTTATTTTTATTACTAACCATAAAGCACAAGCAGCGCAGCAACAGGGACTCATACTCCCAATTGCTGCGCTACTTATAATAGTTAATGATATATGATTACTCCACCTCTTCGCGTTCCATGATGCTTGAAGCCAAACTGTCGGCTGCGTGTATGATCATCACCAAGGGATAGAGATTGTGAGCGGTGTCGAACGAACGCTCGTCTTCATACGAGTTCATGTTCAACCCCCATGCTCCCATGTGCCAACGAATGGCCAACATCTCGGCATCGGTCATTTCGAGTCCACTGCACAATAGGAGAATGACCGACTTCTCGCCATGCCCCATGGGAAAGTTCTTGTAACTCACATTATAGCCTGGCACGTCTTCCCAAACGCCCATCGCATTCTTCTTGCGCTTCATGGTGGGCTTGTAAATGTCGGTCTTGCATACATCGTGTAACAAACTGGCTAAGATGACACTCTCGCGTGGCGTTTCCTTTTCGAGTGTAGGCTCTAATTCTTTCATTCCTTCCCACACCTTGAGAGCCGCCTTGCAAGTATTGAGTGAGTGCATGACGAGTCCTCCCTTTACGTTGAGGTGGTGACCAGCCGAAGCAGGAGCCTCAAAGAAGCCCCATTCCTCTAAGTCGTTGATCACATCGTCTATGCCGTCGCGCTTGCAGCTACGCAATAATTCTATAAATTCGTTTTTATACGGTGTTAAATCTATATCCATTTTTTCTTGATGTTTTATCGTTTTCGGAGCGAAGTTAAACAATAACTCGCGATTTTGTGTAAAAGCAAATGGCTTTTCTTGCTATTATGAGGCTTTAATGTTAAATTTGCCCTTAAGTAGGCGTTCAAAATAATGTGGACTCGTAAATACTAAAATAAATTTGAACACTTACTTATATATTATGGCTATTTCTAAAAATAGCTAGCTTTACGTTTTAAGGTTTATGGGCGTGATGTAACTTTATAACCTCATAACCTATAAACTTAAAACCGAATTATTAGAACAACTCTTATAATGTATTATGAAGACCGATAACAACATACGTTCCTATATAAAAGAAAATGAGGCGCGCTTTCTTGACGAACTCTTTAGTCTTATTCGCATTCCGAGCATAAGTGCTGAACCCGCTCACAAAGCCGACATGTTGCAATGTGCCGAACGTTGGCGTGAACTGCTCATAGCAGCTGGTGTTGACCATGCTGAAGTAATGCCTTCGGCAGGCAATCCGCTTGTCTTTGCCGAAAAGCACGTTGATGACGATGCACCAACGGTGCTCGTTTATGGTCACTACGATGTGATGCCTGTCGATCCATTGGAACTTTGGCTATCTGTTCCATTTGAACCCGAAGTGCGCGATGAACGCATCTTTGCTCGTGGTGCTGACGACGATAAAGGGCAGAGCTTTATTCAGCTCAAGGCATTTGAATATTTGGTACGTACTAGACAACTCAACCACAACGTAAAGTTTATATTCGAAGGGGAAGAGGAGATAGGTTCACCCTCGCTCAACGGATTTCTGCAACAACACCACGACTTGTTAAAGTGCGACATTATATTGGTGAGTGATACCTCGATGTTAGCTGCCGACTTGCCTTCTCTCACTACGGGATTGCGCGGATTGGCTTATTGGGAAATAGAGGTGACAGGGCCTAACCGCGATCTGCACAGTGGACATTTTGGTGGAGCGGTGGCCAATCCAATAAATGTGTTGTGCGAAATGTTGGCGCAAGTGGTTGATAAGGACGGACGCATAACCATACCTCACTTTTATGATGAGGTGGAGGATATATCGGCCGAAGAGCGCGATATGATAGCTCACATACCATTTGACGAAACACGTTACAAACAAGCCATTGGCGTTGAAGAGTTGCGAGGCGAAAGGGGGTATTCAACCATAGAGCGTAATGCTTGTCGTCCATCGTTCGACGTTTGCGGCATTTGGGGTGGACACACGGGTGAAGGGGCAAAGACGGTGTTGCCGTCAAAAGCCTATGCCAAGGTGTCAACTCGTCTTGTGCCACATCAACAGCATGAACGCATCTCTCAACTGTTCATTAATTATATTGAAAGTATTGCGCCTAAATGCGTGAAAGTAAAGGTAACGCCCATGCATGGTGGCGAGGGCTATGTATGTCCTATTAATTTGCCAGCCTATAAGGCGGCCGAAGCTGGATTTACTGCAGCTTTTGGCAAACGACCTTTGGCCGTTCGCCGTGGGGGTAGCATACCTATTATTAGTGACTTTGAGCGCGAGCTGGGTGTGAAAACCATATTAATGGGCTTTGGGCTTGAAAGTAATGCCATTCACTCGCCTAACGAAAATATGCCGCTTGACATGATTCGTCGTGGTATTGAGGCCGTTGTAACTTTTCATCTAAATTATATTTCTTAGTTGACGAGTTGACAAGTTGGTGAGTTGACGAGTAAGTTTGTATTTCTTCGGAAACTTACTTGTCAACTTATACCTTCGTCAACCATTCCCTAAAAAAAGATATGAAACTACCTTTATTACTTGCATTTGCTGCATTGAGCACAAGCGTGCAAGCGCAAACGAATGATAAACTCTTCGTGTCATGGGGTTCAAAGGACGTACACTATGCTGCTACCGAACGCCCTAATCAAAAACTTACGACCGACACCGTATTACAAGCGTGGCGTGGCGAACGCGCTGCCATGCAAGCGATTATCTATGCTCCCAAGACGGTGGGCAAACTTCGCGTACGACTCACCGAACTGAAAAGCGGACGCAATACGTTGGCTGCGAATAGCGCACAAGCGCGATTTGTGAATTACGTCACGACCGACAATTATCAATACTGTGGCTATCACCCTGCAACGCTTACTCCTTATCAAGTGCCCGATGTTATAGACCTTGACGTTGCTCAACAAGTGGACGAGGGTACGGCACACCCTGTGTGGTGTACCATTGAAGTGCCGCAAACGGCCGCGCCTGGCAGTTATGCAACACAACTTGAGGTGGTGGACGATGCGACGCAAAAGGTGGTCAATCGTTTGCGCCTTAACGTGAAGGTGAATGCACATGCGCTCCCTACACCGAAGGAGCAAAAGTTTCACGTAGACTTTTGGCAGCAACCGTATGCGGTGTCGCGCTACTTAAATGTGGCGCGTTGGAGTGACGCTCACTTTGAGGCGCTTCGGCCTTATCTTCAGCTCTTGGCGCGCAGTGGACAAAAGGTGGTGTCGGCTATTCTCTTTTACGAGCCTTGGGGCGACCAAAGCAACGATAAGTTTGATGCGATGATTAAAACCACGAAGGGGCGTGACGGACAGTGGCATTACGATTACACGGTGTTCGACCGTTGGGTCGCGCTCTGTGCTGAGTGTGGTATTGATGAACAAATCAACTGTTTCTCAATGGTGCCTTGGGATATGACGTTCCGCTATTACGATGAAGCTACGGACAAGGACGTTGACCTTAAAACGACGACTTCAAGTAAGGAGTATAAGGAGCTTTGGAGCAATTTCTTAAAGTCGTTTGCTACTCATCTAAAACAAAAAGGGTGGTTTGACAAGACTTGTATCGCCATGGACGAACGCGGACTTGACAATATGCTTGATGCGTACCGTGTAGCGCAAGAGGCCGTGCCTGGTATCAAGATGGCTTTGGCTGGTACTTATCACCCTGAATTGCTCGACAAACTTTATGACTATTGTATAGGCTTTGGTGAAGCATTTACGGCCAACGAGTTAGCCGCACGTAAGGCAAAGGGCTATAAGAGTACGACTTACACTTGTTGTAGTAACACGGAGCCTAACCTATTCTCCAACAGTCTGTCGGCCGAAGCGGCTTACATTCCTGTATGGTGTACGGCCAACGGCTTTGAGGGTTACTTGCATTGGTCGTGGATGAATTGGACGGACAGTCCGCTCTCTGACACGCGTTTCCGTCTTTTTGCTCCAGGAGATACGTATCTTATCTATCCTGGTCCTCGTTCGTCGGTGCGCTACGAACGATTTATCGAAGGCATTGCTCTGGCCGAAAAGGTGCGCTTACTGCGTGAGGAATATCAACGCACGAATAACACTGCGGCACTTAATCAACTCAACGAAATGGTCAGTGCCTTCCAACCCGCTGGTATTCCGCAAGGCCGCACCGCGGCCGAAATGGTCAATGCCTTGCAACAGTTGATGAATAAGTAAAGGAAAGTAATTTTAGAATCTGGATTAGATAAACTACAATTTGTCTACGTTTTCGAAACCTTTGCTTTATCTTTCATGTTTCATTCTTCCTTTCGAAATAATTGAATATCAATCATTTCGAAAGGTGAAACATATAACTTGAATGTTTCACTTTTAGTTTCATGTTTCATTTCTCAAAACACAATGGGAGCGCGAAAGCGCTCCCATTGTGTTTTTATTTTTCTCCCTCAGTGTTTTGTAATCGCTCCCATTGTGTTTTTGTTTTTCTCCCTCAGTGTTTTTTTGTATGAAACAATGAAACTAAAAGTGAAACATAAATATACGATGTTTCACCTTTTGAATGCATTGATTATCAATAGTTTTGAACTAAAAAGTGAAACATGAAAGCAAAAAACACCGTAGGTAAAATATACGTAAGTCCCAATGACTATTTAGGGATAGACTTTAACGAAAAGGAGGCCAACGCTATTTATTACGGCATCATGACAACTGCATCAAAGCACAACTTGTCACTTGATTCTGCAAAGAGAGTGGAAGCAACTACTGACAAATTCCTTGGCTGCATGAATTGGGATGGTTGCAGTGACTTCCGAAGAGAATGTGTCACATCATGGACAAAACTCTTCGCTACAAAGGATGTCGTTTATACCGAATCCCTTTTCAACAACGTCCTTTCGTTCGTTTATCACATGTCGTGCAGTGTCGACACATACGTTTCACTCGGTGGCTCCAATGGTTGTGCTGACCAACTCACTAATTGGGACGGAATACAGAAGTTGGGGTTAGGAGCGCCATCAAAAAAGAAGTCACAAGGTTTATCCAGATAATGACAATGAAAGGCGATTTGTAGCGTTAATTACCACAAATCGCCTCAAATCACAGAAATGTGATGCCAGAAGTAAAGATTTCCAATTATTTATTCTTTCGTCTGAATAAGATTTCTTACTTTTGTAGTCAATAATTGACAATTCTTTTAAAAGATAATCTGTCACTTGTAATGAACATAATAGAATGTTGTTAAAACAAATTCTGAATTATAATAAATGAATAAAGAGTAATAAAAAACAATGCTGTACGGAATAGATATTTTTTCTGGTGCAGGAGGTCTAAGTCTTGGTGCAGAAATGGTTGGAATAAAAATCAGTCATGCTGTAGAAATTAATCCAAGTGCAGCTAAAACCTTCTTGCGAAATCACAAGGGGGCAGAAGTACACCAAGGTGATATTAAGGATATAAAATCATCTGATCTTATCTCCAAAAATCATCCTGTGTTTGTAATTATGGGAGGGCCTCCATGCCAAGGCTTTTCCCTTTCCAATACACGGACAAGGAATATGGAGAATAAGAATAATTTTTTATTCTTAGAATTTGTAAGATTGGTTAAAGAAATTAAACCTACATGGTTCGTCTTAGAAAACGTGTGGGGGCTTACCAACATCAATGAAGGCCAAACAAAGACCATGATTGAAAATTGTTTCCAAGAATTAGGATACAAAGTGAAATCTGAAGTCCTGTGGGCTTCTGACTATGGAGTACCACAAAAAAGGAACCGTTTTTTTATGGTTGGGAATAAGAATGGAATAGAATTTGAATTTCCAAAACCATTTGATTATGAGGTCACTGTTGAAGAAGCTATAGCAGATTTACCAATACTTGCTAATGGACAAATGCTTGCAGAAGCACCTTACATGATACCTTTTGAGCAGTCCAGTGATTATGCACAACAAATGCGCAAGAAATCAGATGTTGCTACACAGAACTATGTGTCACGCAACAATGAACTTGTTATAGAAAGGTATCGGCATATTCCACAAGGTGGAAATTGGCGCAACATTCCTGATTATTTGATGAAAAATTATGCGGACAAGGGGCGTTGTCATAGTGGAATTTACAAAAGACTTGTTGCAAACAAACCTTCTGTTGTAATATCAAACTATCGTAAAAGTATGTTGATTCACCCATATCAGGATAGAGGACTTTCCGTAAGAGAAGCAGCCCGTTTACAAAGTTTCCCAGACAACTTTATCTTTGAAGGCCCGATATCTCACATACAACAACAAATAGGAAATGCAGTTCCGCCATTGCTTGCAAAAGCAGTTTTTTCTCAAATTGTAAAAATTTCTAAAAATTACAAGAAATATGAGCAAAGATAAAATCAATGTACCGAAGGCATCAACTCTAATGGGCTCTTTGCGTTCTATGGGTTACACCTTTGAGTCTGCGGTTGCTGATGTTATTGATAATAGTATCAGTGCTCATGCTTCAATCATTAAAATATTATTTCCTACTAATCCTCTCGACTCAATAGCTGTTGGCATTATGGACAATGGTGACGGTATGACAGATAATGAACTATTTGAAGCTATGCGTTATGGTTGCATGGCTTCAGAAATAGAACGTAAACAGGATGATTTAGGTCGCTTTGGTTTGGGAATGAAAGCAGCTTCTCTTTCCCAATGCCGAAATCTAACTGTCGTTAGTTTTGACACGAATTCAAATCTCAACGCTTATACATGGGATTATGTTTATATTCAGAAGAAACAGGACTGGATTGTACAAGAACTTACAGAAAATGAAATAAGTAAACTTCCGTATATAAACTCATTGATAGAAAATAAGAAAGGAACACTTGTGCTTTGGCAGGATTTCGATGTTATATCCAAATCAAGTGATGGACAAGTATATGAAACACTTATTGATTTGCGAAAATCTCTTGAAAAGACATTGGCATTGATCTATCATAGATTCTTGTCCCAAACCACAACTTCAAAATTAAAGATATACATCAACAAACAGTCTGTTAAACCACTTGATCCTTTTTTAGAGCATCATCCCAAGACAACCTATAAAAAGGAGCGTACCATTGCCATAAATGATAGTGAAGGCAAGGAGCGCCTTATTTATATCAAGCCTTTTGTCTTGCCGTTTGCTACAGACATGAGTGAAAGCGATAAGAAACTTATTGGTGGAATAGAAAACCTTAGAACTAAACAAGGTTTTTATATTTATCGCAATAATCGTTTGATTATATGGGGAACTTGGTTTGGTATGAAACCACGTGCTGAACTAACAAAGAATGCTCGTATTCGTGTAGACATTCCAAATTCTCTTGATGACATATGGGGTATTGACATAAAGAAACAGAATGCCAGCATACCAAAGAGAATTCTTCATCAGTTAAAGAGAACTGTTGTTGAAGCGTTGGACATTTCGGTGAATCAGCAAACTTATAGAGGACGAACTGTAAAGATTGATGATGATACCGATTATATTTGGGATAGAAAAGAAGGACGTAATAATACTTTTTTCTATCAGATAAATCGGGAAAGTAAACTTTACAAATTTGTCAGAGAAAAGATGTCTGATTCCGATTATAGTTATTTGGAAATATTACTAACTGAAATAGAAAGGAATATTCCAACACAGCAAATGTATATAGACAAATCTAATGAAGTAATTTCTGGTGAAGAAACAGATAGTAGATTCGATGATGTCTTTCAGATTGCAGTAACTATGATCGCGACATTAAAATCTACAGGTAATCAATCGTATGAGGATATTATAAATGGCTTGATGAAATCTGAGCCTTTTTGTAAGTATCCGGAAATAAGAGTTAAACTTATTGAAAACTTTAAGAGTTAAATATGACGGACGATTTATACTTATCATTAAAGCAAATTACATATGGATTTATCAACGCTGACAAAAGTGCTGGTAAAGAGGTAAAATATGAGAACATTAGTTCTTATATAGATAGAGCTGTATCTTTGTTTCCAGTCTCATGTGATGACAAAGCCAAAAAACGTCTTTTTACTGATATTGAATACCAGTTCCAGATAACTCACGCTAAAGGGCATGTTATATTTGACGATTACGACAATGCTAACGAATGGTACAGCAATGACAAAATAGAAGATCCTTACTTTTGGAATAGATACAAAAGTCTTCTCTTGGCAAATCCCTCTTTTAACATTAAGAGTATAAATCTTTTGGATGAAGAAACTTTGCCTAACATCATGAATTGTCTTGGAAATCCAAAAGAGCTGTTTGAGGGTAAGAGATTTAGAAAAGGACTTGTAATTGGTGATGTCCAATCTGGTAAAACAGCCACATACTCAGGTCTTATTTGCAAAGCTGCTGATGCTGGATATAAAGTTGTAATACTCCTTGCTGGTATAACAGAAAGCCTTCGACAGCAAACGCAAGAACGTATAGACGAAAGTATTGTCGGCATAACGTATAAAAAAGTTGGCAAACAAGTGGTTAGCAACAAAATTGGTGTTGGAAAAGACAACAAGCAACTTAGAGCTACGTCTTTTACATCATGTGTAAGTGATTTTGTTGGCAACCATGATAAAATTGCCATGTCTTTAAATTCACAAAACTCACTTATAGTTTTTGTCGTTAAGAAGAATGTATCTGTATTAAACAAACTTTATAAATGGTTATATGATCAAAATGTTGATACAGTAAAGGGGTACATTGATATACCAATGTTACTTATTGACGATGAAGCAGACAATGCATCCGTAAACACCAAGAAAGACGAAACGGATCCCACAAAAACAAATAAGCTCATACGCCAAGTATGTTGCTTATTCAAAGATACAACTTATGTAGGGTTTACAGCAACGCCATTCGCAAATGTTTTCATAGATCCAGACTCCGTTGACAGCATGAGAAATGCAGATCTGTTTCCTGAACATTTTATTTATGCTTTAGAGCCACCATCTAATTATGTGGGTGCTCAAAAAATATTCTATGAGGATGGTCCTTATTACAGGAATCTTCGCTACATAACCGATATAGAAGAACCTGATTACACATCAGAAGAATATCATGATATGGTAGAGAATGATGCCGAGACATTAAATTCAGGTACATTTTATTACCGTCATAAAAAAGAATGGAATGGGCAACTACCAAAATCATTGGATGAAGCTGTCTATTGTTTCTATTTAGCTAATACAATACGTGATTTACGAGGAAACCATTCCTCTCCACGCAGTATGTTAGTTAATATGAGCCGTTTTATAAAAGTACAAAAGTATATTGCTGAACATATTGAAACATTGCACGAAAAAATAGTAGATGACATCCGATTCAACTTTAGTGACGATTCGGAGAGCAATAAGTCCTTGCCTTTATACAAAAGGTTTGAAACTATTTGGAATAAGCATTTTGTACATGTTCATGACATAACTTTTGAGCGCATCATACAGAAACAAGCCATACTAAATGCTATAGATAAAATTAAAATTATAGTAGTCAATGGCTCTAAACAGAGCAGTGCTCTTGACTATCGTAACAATAAATTTTTACGTGTCATTGCAGTGGGTGGACTTGCCCTATCCCGTGGGCTTACTTTGGAAGGACTTCTTGTAAGTTACTTTTATCGTAACACTTCAACTTTTGATGTGTTAATGCAGATGGGACGTTGGTTTGGCTATCGTGCTGGTTATGATGATATATTCCAAATTTGGACAAGCAAGAATAGTGCAGAATGGTATGCAGAAGTAGCGAGATCTTCTCAAGAATTGAAAGACAATATTAAAGATATGTACGACCAACGCCTTACACCAAAAGATTTTGGTATTAAGGTTCGAGACAATTCCGTGGAGTTACAGATAACAGCATCCAATAAGATGCGTAATGCTCTTGGTTTAGATGTTCGCTATTCATTCTATGGAAATATCTATGATACACCTTATGTGAGTTTTAACATCGAGCATAACAGAAATAACCTTAAACAAACAGGTGATTTGATAGCCAAATTGTTTGCTGGAGGATACACTCTCAGATACACGGATTTGGTTAAAAAGTCAAATAAAGATGTGTGTGATGCATCCGATGGAACATCAAGATTCTTCGAGAATGTACCAAAGGATTTAGTAATTTCATTTCTTAAAAACATAAAATGTTCAATGGCAAATGGTAATTTCCACATTCCTAACATTTTGGAGTTCTTATCCGATTCAAACAATACAGGAATAGAACTATGGGATATAGTGATAGAAGGTGGTGAAAGCCAAGAGCATGTTTCTTTCGATGGGTTAAAAGCTATAAGGTGCATGAAACGTTCCATTGAATATGGGAATAAAAATGTAGTACAAATTAGTTCAAGGCGTAGAGTATTAAGTGGTAGCTCAGAAGGCAAATTCGCTTTATCAAAGGAGCAGATACAGCTTGCTGAAAAAAGATGTACAGAGAATTGGATTTCAAAAGGAGAATCTACTGAAGGACGTGAATTTAAACTGAAAGCATATTTTCAATACTTGCCGCAAAGGAAACCAATTTTCATTATCATGCCCATAGCGCCCAAGGAAGCGACATCTGACGAGAATGAGCGAATGACCAAATTCCGTACAGAACTTGGCAATGACAAAATTATCGCTTTTGCAATAGGTTTGCCAGGAGTACAAGGAATGGAAAATGCTGTTCATTACAAAATAAACAAGATTTTTCAACGTCTCAATATTGAGGATATAGAAGAAGAGGAGGTAGACGATGCAGACTAAGATTTTCACAATTCTTTCAGGAGATATCCCTGCAAGTCATTTCATCCGCATAGGTAATAATCGTAATATTAATATCTATGTTGGAAGGGACGAGTATGGCCGTTATTCTTTCGACTTTAGAGGTAGTTTTAAAATCTCCAAAACCAAAAGTTCTGAGATTATAAGTGTATCTCACATCAATTGTAACAACGACATTTTCTTACGATTCTCATTGGAGAGACCTTCTTTACTTGAGTATTTCTGCACTTTTTGTGAAGATTTAATGTCTTCATGTGCAGTTATCAATGACGATGAAACCGCTTATCACACTTTAAGAACTCGCTATTTTTCTTGGAAACAATTGTTTAAGCCTAATCATGGAAATCTCTCAGAGATTGAAATCATGGGGTTGATTGGTGAGCTACTTTTTCTTAAAGGTGTGATGATTCCTGATAAAGGTTTAGATAAGGCGTTGGAAAGTTGGACTGGCCCAGAAAAGACTCATAAGGATTTTTCGCTTGATGAAGAATGGTATGAAATTAAAACAATAGCTGTAGGCAAGGAGACTGTTCACATCTCGTCAGTAGAGCAATTGGACAGTGAAGTCTGCGGTTCCCTTGTTGTATATGCTTTAGAGAAGATGAGCACATCATATAATGGGTTAAGGTTAAATGCACTTGTCACTAACATTATTGCCTCTATAAGTTCCACTATCCAAAAGGATTACTTTCTTGCTAAGCTTGGACTATACGGCTTTGACTTTTCTCCCGAAAATGACAATTATGTATACGACTTGAAGGCTATGAATATATATAAAGTTGAAGGAAACGATTTTCCAAGAGTTATGAGAGAGAAATTACCTAAAGCAATTTCTAAAATACAATATGATATTGTACTCTCAAATATAGAAAAGTTTAAAATTTTCTAAAGAACAAATCTTTAAATTATGGACATCGAGGAATATAGAAAACAATTTATCGATGAATTGAGGTTCAATGCCGAACATGAAGGCACTGAGCCTGAAACTCAATTCATAGAGAAATATCTTTCGGACTTGGAAGAAATCGGAGAGTTGAACGATCCTATACCAATGTCTGTAGAGATGCGCGGTTCTCGAAATAGATTGCTTGCATTTGATGCTTACGCATATGATGAAGCTGATGGGGCATTAATTTTGATTGCAAGTGATTTTACCAATGAACGTGATAGTACCCCAACACTTACAAATTCGCATATAGAGGATATATACACACATATGTTGAATTTCCTTGATGAATGTGTACATGGTAATATCAGCAAATATTGTGACGATTCCGATCCAGCACTGATTATAGCAAATGAGTTTCGTAAAAAGATAGGTAAAGGATTGCTATCTACAGAAATCCTTCGTTTCAAATTCTTTATATTGTCTAATGCCACACTAAGCAAGCAAGTGAAGAATTTGTCTAAACCTGAATTTTTGGGTCGTCCTGTCGAACTTAACGTATGGACATTAGAACGATTCTATCAAACATTTGCCTCTAATTCAAGTGAGATAATAGAAATAGATACTACTGACTTTGGTTGTGATGGTATCCAGTGTCTAAAAGCAGACATTGGAGTTGACAGTGAATATGATGCCTATCTTGGCATTGTGCCAGGTAAGTTTCTTGCTGACATTTACCTAAAATATGGAAGCAAACTACTACAAGGCAATGTGCGAGCATTTTTAAGTGTAAGAGGAAAAGTCAACAAAGGAATTAGAGATACTATCATAAATCATCCTGAGAATTTCTTCACTTTCAATAATGGTATAGCTGTTGTTGCTCGTTCTGTTTCATTTTCTGCAGATAAAACTCAAATAGTACATTTTAAGGATCTGCAAATTATCAACGGAGGTCAAACGACGGCTTCTTTGGCTAATGCCATCATTAAAAAAGAAGCTCGCTATGGCATGGATAATTTGTATGTTCCGATGAAATTGACAGTCTTGAATGTTGAAAATGATTTGTCTGAAGAACAAGTAGAGCAATATAACAGCATAACAAAGACTATTTCACAATGTGCAAATAGCCAAAATGCTGTTTCTGAGGCTGATTTCTTCTCTAACCACCCATTCCATGTGTTAATGGAAAAATTGTCTAAAAAGGTAATGGCACCTCCTGTAAATGGAAATCCATATCAAACGATATGGTTTTATGAGCGTTCGCGGGGCAAATGGGAACAGGAACAAATGAAACTGACACCAGCACAGAAAAAGAAATTTTGTGAGATGCATCCTAAGAATCAAGTCATCAAAAAGGAAAAGCTTGCAAAATGTTACAATACAATACTGATGAATCCACATCAAGTATGCCAAAGTTCTGCAATCAATTTCAATAGATTTGCTGGTGTTATTGAAAAAATTTACGATGAGAATAGAGATAGTATAAATGAGGATTTCTTCCGTAAATGCGTTAGCTCCGTTATACTTTTCGATACTCTTGATGGATTGATTAGTAAGGCTTCATGGTATCCTAAAGGTGGTAACAAAGCCCAGATAGTACCATATACGATAGCCAAACTCATGACTCTCATCCCTAAAGGCAAAGATATAGACTGGCGTTATATATGGCAGAAACAAACTCTTTATCCTGAATTGGCAGAAGAATTGTTGAGACTTGCGTATTGTACTCATAACTTCTTGATGGATCAAGCAAACGGAGGTATCGTTAGAACCATATCACGTACACAAGCTGCATGGAAGAATTTCCAAGATTACAAATATACACTTGGTGAAACATTCTTGTCAACATTAGTGCCTATCGAAGAAACAAAAAATGCAGAACGTGCAGCAAAACGTGCACATAAGTTTGACGCAGCTATTGATGCATCTGTGGAAATTTTCAATCTTGGAGCAAATTATTGGATGAAAGTATACAATGACCTTATGAAAGAGAACGTTCTTTCTTATGGTGATTGTAGCTTTATAAAAGGAATTGCAGACTACATTGTAAAGCAGAATTTACCTTCTGCCTCACAATGTAAACGTTTGGTTAAAATCGTGAACAAGGCTGAAGACAAAGGCTACATAATGCCCAATTAAAAAACATTTTATGGCACTAGCAATAAACATAAACGACCTGCTTAACAAGCAGAGAATTGAATCCAACCGCATTGAGTTCAAGAAAGGTTGGAACCCAGGAAGCATATATCACAGTATATGTGCTTTCGCCAATGACTTTGATGACCTTGGCGGTGGATATATCATTGTAGGTGTAGATACCGATGATAAGACAGGTATGGCAATACGACCTGTAGAAGGCGTGCCAATGGAAAAGATTGATAACATTTTGCAAGAGATGGTGGGCTACAACAACAAAATGGCTCCATACTATTTACCTCGCACTTCTGTAGAGGAGGTAGATGGGAAACAGTTGATAGTTATATGGTGTCCTGCTGGCAGTTACCGTCCATATTCTGTGCCTGTAAACGTAACAGCGAAAGGGACAAAAGAATATTTCTACATTCGCAGTGGCACAAGTAGCATTGATGCAAGAGGTGAAGCTCTCGTTGAATTGAGAGAGTTGGCTAATCGTGTGCCTTTTGACGAACGAGGTAACAGCGACATCCTGTTGGAAGATATCTCTTTGGTGCTTCTTCGTGATTATCTTGTTAAGGTGGGTAGCAAACTGGCTGATGATGTGATAACAACACCGCTTTCTACCATACTTGACCAAATGGAACTGTACACAGGACCAAAAGAAAACCGTTTGCTTCGCAATGTGGTAGCCATGATGTTCTGCGAGAATCCAAGCAAGTTCTTCCCTTACACTCAGATTGATGTAGTGACATTCCCTAACGGAAAGATGAATGATCCAAACAATTTCACAGAAGTTACATTCAAAGGCAGTGTTCCGCAGATGATAAAACAGACAATGGATTACATCAAGAGCAATGTACTCAAAGAGCATGTGCGTAAGATTTCCGGTAGGCAGGAGGCAGAACGTTTTTGGAACTATCCATACGATGCTATTGAGGAAGCAGTTGTAAACTCTGTATATCACAGAGATTTCTTGCAGCATGAACCAATAGAGATTACCATTGAACCAAGCGGAATCTCTATACTCAATTGTCCTGGACCTGACAGAAGCATCTCCAAGGAGGATATAGAAAAGGGCGATATGCTAAAAAGCCGTTGCTATCGCAACCGTCGTTTGGGTGATTTCTTAAAAGAACTTGACCTTACAGAGGGTCGCTCAACTGGTGTTCCAACAATACAAACAAAGTTAGCAGAGAATGGTTCACCACGTGCCATCTTTGAAACTACAGATGACCGTTTGACGTTCTTGGTTACTATTCCTGTTCATGAGGGATGTCGTGAAAGTTCGGAAACGAATAGCAACAGTTCGGAAACAGACATACTTGGTTCGGAAAGAAGTTCGGAAACAAAAACGAAAAGTTCGGAAAGAAGTTCGGAAACAAAGGACTTGATTATAGATATTATAAAACAAGACCCACATATAACTGCCGCTGAAATCGCAATGCAATTGAATATGTCTTCACGAGGAGTTGAGAAGCAAATACGTAAACTTCGTGAATTAGGCAAAATTAAACGAACAGGTGGTAGATTTGGAGGCTATTGGGAAATCGTAATATTAGACAAAGAATAAAACGGATATGTTATTAGGAAACAAGATAAGGTCTCTTAGAGACGAACAAGGAATTTTGCAGCGCCAAGTGGCTGCATACTTAGAAATAGACACACCCATGTTCAGTAAGATTGAGCGTGGCGATAGGCGAGCAAAGAGAAGTCAAGTAATTCAAATGGCAACATACTTCAAAGTGGATGAAAAGGAAATGCTCACCCTTTGGCTTGCCGACAAAGTATTGGATGCTTTGGAGGGTGAAGACGAATTGAAACTTACAGCCATTGAAACGGCAAAAGACGAGTTAATGGATGTTAATCGCTAATTTGCAGCTAACGATTCTTTTTCTGATTTAAACAACACAAGATTGATTTCTCGCAGACAATGGGAACTTTATGGTATCATTTACGTTTGATGCTGTAAGGTTTCTTTTGATTTATAGATACTTACAAAATATATACTGGTTCAAGCGTGGAATTTGCTTGCTGTCCTTCTCACAAATCGCAGGCCTTCTCACGTGCCCCAACAGTCGAGACGGACAACGCAGAAAGCCCACGCATGGTATATGATAATCCCATACGTGGACTGAGTCGTATATGTTATATGTATACGACAAACCACGACAGGGTATAAATATATCTACCGTGAGCATCTACCGTTGTCTTGTCTTCTGACTGTTTGCAATAATTGTGAGAAGTTTGCGATTTGTCAAAGACAAGCGTCAAGTAAACGCTCTTTTCATAAAAGTAGCACCCACCCACATTAATCCCTGTGGGCTTTCTGTAGGTGTAATGCGATGCGAAGATAGTGCAATGCAAGCGTAAAGAAAAGAATTTTGTTATTTTTCTTTGAGCTTACTCTAAAAATCAATTAGTTACATTTTCCTCAAAATACCTATACAAATCCATAAACCGAGTAATAAAAAGTAACGCAGCAACTGGAAGACAGACCTTTCAGTTGCTGCGTTGTTTTCTCAGTGTGGCTTAGCTGAACACACCAATTATTCCACCAATGCTAATAAGAAGAGAGATGATGGCGATAGCTATGCTGCGCTTGTTGTAACCACAGCGCCACGCGTTGAGGCTGGTGAAGAAGCCGATGATAGGTAAGAACCACAGAAGTTGGGTGGCCATGTAGAGCAGAAAGCGAACAAAGGCGCTATCGCTCGTACCAAAAGGTTGTGCCCCGAATAAGTACACAGGACAGATAAGTAAAGGTATAAGGCTTAGCCCCGTTAAAGCTAAAAGCCATTTTGGAAATTCTGACATTTTATTTTTAAGTTAACGAGTTGACGGAGTGATGGGTTGACGTTTTTTTAGTTGACGAGTTAACCCTAAGAAATCACCCCAAGAAAGTAAACTCCACCGTTAGCACGTTGTCGGCCACTTGTTTGCCAGCGGCTAACATCGTGTAGCGCGCTTCGAAGCGCCCACCTTGTGCATCGACCTTGAATGATGCACTGTGAGTGTAAAGGCTAAAGTCGAGCGAACCGTTGGGCGTGGTGTAAAGGCAAGGCAGAAGTTTACCCTCGACAAAGGTCATGCGCGATTCGGTATGACCGTGACGCTTCAAGTCGGCAAGGCCTTCGGTAAGGAGCAACGTGGCTGTGCCCTTGTTTTCCTTTTCGGTGTAGCGCAGCATGATGCCGTTTTCTTCAATTAAGCAACCACCTACAGACTCGGTGCGAATGAGGTCTTCACCATTCTCGGTGGTTGAAACGAGTAAGGTTTGTATGTTAGCTTTCTTCAGCATATTAAGGGATTATGATTTTTCGTGATTTATTGGCTTCGCGCAGAATGTATACGCCGGAGAGGGTAGGGCGCTTCGTACCCAATGGACGCCCATCAAGCGTGAAGTATTGTGCATCAAACGTTTCGTTGGTATTTGTTAGTTTGACTCCTTCAATGCCACTGGTGGCAGGCAGAGAGAAGGAAGTACTATAAACAACGTTATTCCAACCATAGCACCAATTAAAGGTGTAGGAATGTTCGGCCTTGAGTTGTCGAAACGTGACATGAAAGGTGGTGTCGGCTGCAGCGGAGAGAAATATGTTATGAATTTTCTTCACGTCAGCGCCCGTCTCATCGTCAACCAATTCAGAAAGGAAGTAAGTTGAGGCACGTTGAGTAGTCGAAGGATTGGTGATGTGGTGCGTAATCGTAGCAGTACCTTCTTCTTCGTTGAGGCTAAGTTGTGGTGTGTCGTATGCTACCCACATGCTACCATTATTGGGTACGATGTCAATGTCGATACTTCTCAAGATGTGTTCGCCATCGGCTGTGACTGAGAGCGTGCTAGGTCCTATATGAGACATTACGGGACGAACGTAAAGCGTGTCGCGCTCGCCAGGCATTAGCGTACAGCCTGTGAAGGCTAACCAATCAGCTTGCTTGAAAGTGGCTGTATCGGTGGGCGCATTGAGCAGGAAGGCGAAGGTGGTGGTGAGTGGTTGAGAAGAGGTGTTGCGTAGGGCAATGCCCATGCGGGTGTTACACGTATTGGTAGGAGAATCGACCAACCATAGCGAGTCAATCGCAATCTCAAGCCCTGTGCGGTGAAGCGAGTCGGGGAGGGCCACGTCGGTCACTTCGTCAGGACATACGACCAAGGCTTCTTGATTGCAAAAGTACCCCGTGTCGACTATGTCGTGGCGATCGTAAACGGGTTCGTGGGGATATAATACGTCTAAACGAAAGAACCCGTCGTAGTCGCCGTCACTGCCCCAACAAACGTGAAAGAGTCCGTCGTCGTCAAGTCCGTCCAACACAAAGGCGTGTCCACCCGTGTCGAGGTTGGCTCCTGCATAATACACAGGGCGTGCAGCCATAATGTTGGCAGCTATGTAGTTCCAATAGTCAACAGGGTTGTATTGATAGCTATCTAAATAGGCCACGTGCTTTAGTCCGAAGGCGCGTTGCAATGGTTCGATGAGCCGATACGTGTTTGTTCCACTGGCGTTTAATCCCCAATTCATGTGGGCGGCCATGCCCAAGTAATACATAAGTTGAGCTACGGCCGTGCGTTGTTCGGACGTCCCCGTCTCTGCCTTATAGTTATCAAGTATAAGTCGTGTATCAACGCTTTGTCCGGGGAGAACATCGGCCACGGAGTAGTGGTCGGTGGTCCAACCATGTAGGGTGTCTTGTAGGGTATAGGTGCGTCGATAGTAGGTGAGCACTTGTTCCATAGCGATGGCTACGCAGCCAGCCAAACAGCGATTGGTGGACACGTTGCCTTTATCGTCGGTATAATAAGGACAAAGGTCGTTGTACGGACTTTCGGCTCCGTGCTGCGTGGTGAGCAATGGAACCGTGGCTTGCCATTTCGCTCCTGCTATTGGATAGTCCTTCGACTTTTGATGGATGCTTTGTGTGTTGAGTATGGATTGTAGAGCGGTGGGGATTGCCCCTTTGGGACTTGTGCTTCCATACCCCAAAACAGTTGGTGTTGCTTCATCTTTGCTAAGGAGTACGAACTGCTTCCCTTTTTGGCAAAGCCAACCGCGTGGATGAACCTTTAGCGTAATCGGTGAACGATTGATTGCTGTTACTCGTTGTTGCTTCCCGCCTTGTTGGCTTGAATGCGTTTCAAACCATTGTTTGGCCGTGTGGCGAACGGTGATGCTATCGTTTGTGTTGGCATGTAAACAAGCAGAGAAGGTACAAAAGGTGAATAGTAGCGTAAGAAAAGGCTTTGTCATGTGGTAAAAGTAAATGAACAAAATATAAGTAACGCAGCAATTAGAGGTTTGTCCCCTCCAATTGCTGCGTTACTTCCATATTGTTGATAAAATATATTATAACTCAAGGTCGCCGTCGAACACTTCGTGCCAAGGCAAGCCTTGCTTGTTGAGTTCTTCCATGAAGGGATCGGGGTCGAACTCTTCAACGTTGAACACACCGGGCTTCTTCCAAAGTCCGAGCATAAACATACGTGCACCAATGCAAGCGGGAACACCTGTGGTGTAGCTTACGCCTTGCATGCCAGTCTCTTCGTAAGCAGCTTGGTGAGAGCAGTTGTTGTAAACGTAGTAGGTGTGTTTCTTACCGTCTTTCAAACCGCGAATGCGGCAACCAATGCTTGTCTCGCCTTCGTAGTTCTCGCCCAGATCTTGCGGATTGGGGAGTACTGCCTTTAAGAACTGAAGTGGAACAATCTCCATGCCTTGATACATGATAGGCTTGATAGAAGCCATACCAATGTTTTGAATGACGCGCAAGTGGGTGAGGTATTCTTGTCCAAACGTCATCCAGAAGCGAGCGCGCTTAATAGTGGGGTAGTTCTTAACAAGGCTCTCAATCTCTTCGTGGTGGAGCAAGTAGCTTTCCTTCGGACCTACGTTGGGGTAGGTGAGGGGCTTGTGAATTTCGAGCGGTTCCGTTTCAACCCAACGGCCGTCTTCCCAATAAAGGCCCTTTTGCGTAATCTCGCGAATGTTGATTTCGGGATTGAAGTTGGTGGCAAAAGCCTTGTGGTGGTTACCTGCGTTGCAGTCGACAATGTCGAGGTATTGAATCTCGTCGAAATGGTGTTTAGCAGCATAGGCAGTGTAGATGCTGGTTACACCCGGGTCGAAGCCGCAACCCAAGATAGCGGTGAGTCCAGCCTTCTCAAAACGATCTTTGTAAGCCCACTGCCAAGAGTACTCAAAGTGTGCCTCGTCCTTAGGTTCGTAGTTAGCCGTGTCGAGGTAAGAGCAACCGCATTGCAAACAAGCCTCCATAATGGTGAGGTCTTGATAAGGCAAGGCGAGGTTCATTACCAAGTCGGGTTTAAACTCATTAAAGAGTTTTACCAACTCTTCTACGCTGTCAGCATCAACTTGTGCTGTCTTTATGTCGTCACGGCCGATGGCCTTAACGATAGCGTCGCACTTTGACTTCGTGCGGCTTGCAATCATGATTTCGCTGAACACGTCCGTGTTCTTGGCTACTTTGTGGGCTGCAACTGTTGCAACACCACCTGCACCAATAATAAGTACTTTTCCCATTTATATGTTGAGTGTATTTGGTTTAAATGAGTATAATAAGTTGGTTAGTTTAATGAGTATAATAAGTTTAGTGAGTTTGATAAGTAGTTTTTTAACCCTCTAATCCTCTAACCTCATTACTTATTAAAACTCTATGCTGCCTTTGACGATAATGCTTTCGTCTTTTCTGATTTCGAATAAGTGGCGCTTGTCGTTCTTGGCATCAATGTCGTGATAAATCTGAAGCTCATCACCGCAGTACGACTCAAGGCAGTAAGCCATTTCAATGCGACGGACGGGGTGCGCCTTTAACTCGTTCGCATCAAAGAAGTCGAGCAAGAGCTCAATGTAGCGAATGGAGTTGACATGACCATTAATGTCGAGGTCAGAGTAGGCCGCTTTGTGAGTGTTTACTAAAGTGGGCGACTTCATACGCATACGTCCCATGGTTGGAATGGGCGAAGGCTCATCAGGTATAAGCGTATCGGAAAATCCACCATTGGGCAACTTCTCAAGGTCAGCGGGTTGGCGTGTTTGCGTGTCAATGAGAGCCCAAATACTGGTGGCGTGCCCGTATGCTGTGCCGTCAGGGCGAAGTATACTGAAGTGGCGGTCGGTGAATTGACGATAAAGGCGGTCAACCCATGTCTTGATGCTAAATGCGTTGCCCGAACATGGCATTTCGCTCATCTCGATAACCAAGCGCGACAGTACCCAAGCGTGGTGTAACTTTATCATTTGGGGGTAGCCAAATCCATGTTCGCCAGCGTGCAATGAGGCGCAACGAAGAATGAGGTTTCCCAAGTTGCCCCATGCCAAGTTGCCGCAATAGTCTTCGGTAAAGGGTTCGACCGTATAATCGTATTTACTCCATTTCTGCATAATATTATTGTTTATTGTATAGGCAAAATTACACATTAATAATATATAGGACAAATAAACGCTTGCTAAACTTTGGTTAAGGCTTTTTTGTCTCAAGTTGTAGATGCAGATAAACTGCAATTTATCTGTCTAATTGGGGGGGCGCGTTAATTGGGGGGCGGGTTTTTAACCCGCGGCAGCAGCAAGTTGCTTATAGTCGCTTAGTGACTATAAGTAGATGTTCAAGCCTGCTGCTGCCGCGGGGTACAAACCCGCCCCCCAATTAGGCAGACAAATTGCAGTTTATCGTTCACTCTTCTTATTTATATCTTCCACCTTCACGACACGGAGACGGAGAATTTCTGCTTTATCGGCACCTGCTTTGAGTGTGCCACGAATGCCGTATTTGAGGTGGCCACCATAGTGGTTGAACTCGGCCGTTTGGTAACTCCATTGTGATACTTCGCTGCGTTGGTGATTGAGCCACCAGGGTTCGGAGAGCGTGTCAGGGAGCATACCTGTCTGCATCGCATCATTGTAACTCATAGAAGCAAAATTGCCATTGCGCTGTGTGTCGCGAGAGCGAACCATGAAGTGATCGTCATTATAGAAGATGAAGAGGCCAGGACCTTCGACGGAGGTGACAGCTTCAATGCGGTACTTGCCTGCGGGGAGATTTTCGGTGCGTTCCATTGAGAGTGACATGGGGCGATTTTCGTCCGTCTTTTTAAAGTAATAGACGATGCGGTTGTTGTCCTCTTCAAAGTCGTCATTATAGCTATAAAAGTCGCCGTTGTCGTTACAATTGATAGCCTGCGTGATGTTCCAACCGTCGATGGCCAACTTATTGCGTGACTCATTCTCCATAAAGATGCCGTTGATGGTTTGGTTTTTAAGTCGCCATTCTGTTTTAGCTATTTTAAGGTTGATACCCGACAGCACACCAAACACGGTAGCTGAGGTGGCCGAAAGGACGGCTATTATAATAAGTGTGACGGCAGTGGCAGAACTAAGCGGCTTCGTATTATTCGACTTGAGCAACATACGCAATGAGGCATAAAGCAAAATGCTTAGGCAAATAAGACCAGACACAAGAGCAAGCAAGCCATACCAAAACAAAGCGGGTGAAAACTGGATAAAACTCGCTAAATTGTCATTCATTGGTTGTTCGGCACTCGCCACGATAAAGGCAATGATACCAACGATAGTGGCCACGATGAAGGCACCCACAATAAAGATAACGAAGAGTCGCAGACAGAACACGATGATGTTGAGCAACGTGCGTAAGAAACTGCGGGCACCATTCTTAACCTTCGGTGAGCGAAGGTAATCATTCGTTCGGTTAACTCCGCGCATGAGTTCCTCGTTGAGCGTTTGAGGGTTGATAGGTTCGCCCCTCATCTGCAAACGTTCCTCAGCAGTTGTGGCGGCAGGAATGATAGCCCAAGCAATGAGGTAGATAAAGCCCATTGTCGAAAAGCTGAACAGTGCTAACAACACCATGATAATACGCCAAGGTAGAGGGTCAGTTCCGCCAAAGTATTGACACAGACCAGACATGACACCCCCTAAAAGTTGATCCTGAGGGTCGCGATAGAGCTTGCGGCTGCTTTTGTGTGAGGTAGTAGCGGCATCAGGAGCTGGAGGAGGCGTAGCATGGGTGCTTTGTTGCGCATCGCTCTCGTTTGTTGCCGTGCTTTCGTCCATTTGTTCAGGATTGCCGATACGCTGAATGATATCTCGCACATGTTCAATAGAGATAGCTTCAACGCCATTCGTTTTCAATTCGCTAAAGAGTTCGGCTACACGGTGTTCAATGTCGTCGGTTATTTCATCGCCGCCTTCGCGCTTGCTAAAGTAGCTGCGCATATTGTCAAGGTATTGCTCAAGCAATTTGCAAGCATCGTCATCAATGGCATACAAAGTGCCAAAGAGGTTGACAGTAATATTCTTTTTCATAGTGAGAATAATTGTTGTTTGTGTTCATTTAATAATGTGTACTGAAATGAATAGTCCTTCGCTTTCAGCTTTAATAAGTGGTACTACTTCATTTCAATTTGTGGAGTCATGCCTTTTAATAAGCCAATGGTGCGAGCTAATTCATTCCATGCACCGTCTAATTCGTTTAGAAAAAGCAGGCCGTCGGGCGTTAAGGCGTAATACTTGCGTGGAGGACCTTGGGTCGATTCACGCCATTCGTAAGATAGAAGTCCGTCCTTCTTCAGACGGGTGAGCAAGGGGTAGAGTGTACCTTCAACTACTATCAAATCAGCGACTTTGAGACGAGTGATAATGTCATTCGCATAGCTGGCCTCGTGGCTCAGCAGCAGTAGTACACAATATTCAAGCATACCCTTGCGCATCTGTGATTTCGCGTTGTCTACATTCATAGAGATTGTGCTTTTAATCGTTTCTGCTGCAAATGTATGTAAAAGGTTAGTACTATGCAATACAAAGTACTATAGATCTTAAATATTTAACTTTCATTTAATTTTGGATAAACGAATGATTGCGTGGTCAATGTTTGCAGATTTATCCTTATAAAGGGGTAAGAAGAAGTTCAAAAGACTATGAAAAAATCTTTTTCTTATCTTTTTGCTATTTTATTCGTAGAAAAGGATACAAAATAAAAGATTTTATGTATTTTTGTGGTCGAAAAATAGGAAAGCTAACGTAAAAGTGTGCTTTTGCTATTTGGGGTGAAAAAAATACACCATTATACAACAGCAAACATCTAACGACTACTATACACAATTATGAACGCATTAGAAACAGTAGAACGCCTAAAGCAGCGTTTCCCTAACGAACCAGAGTACATTCAAGCCGTAAGCCAAGTGCTTGGCACCATTGAAGAGGAGTACAATCGTCACCCTGAGTTTGAACAAGCCAACCTCATCGAACGCTTGTGTATTCCAGATCGCATCATCACTTTCCGTGTAACTTGGGTGGACGATAAGGGACGCGTACAGGTGAATATGGGCTATCGTGTACAACACAACAACGCCATTGGCCCGTACAAAGGCGGTATTCGTTTCCATGCTAGCGTAACTCCCTCCGTTCTGAAGTTCTTAGCTTTTGAGCAGACCTTTAAGAATGCGTTGACCACCTTACCTATGGGTGGTGCAAAGGGTGGTTCTGATTTCAACCCTCATGGTAAGAGCGATGCTGAAGTAATGCGTTTTTGCCAAGCTTTCATGAATGAGCTTTATCGCCACATTGGTCCTGATGAGGACGTTCCCGCAGGCGATATAGGCGTTGGTGGTCGTGAAGTAGGCTATATGTTTGGTCAATACAAGAAGTTGACCCATCAATTTGTTGGTGTCTTGACAGGCAAAGGCTTACAGTTTGGCGGTTCGTTGATTCGCCCTGAAGCTACAGGCTATGGTAATGTGTACTTCTTAGAGAGTATGTTGGCCACTCGTGGCATCGAATTGGCTGGCAAGCGCGTCTTAGTGAGCGGTTCGGGCAATGTAGCCCAGTATACGGTAGAGAAGTTGATTGAATTGGGGGCTGTGCCTGTTACCTTGTCCGACTCTAATGGTTACATTTACGATCCCGATGGTATTGATGCCGAAAAGTTAGCTTTCGTAATGGAGTTGAAGAACGAGAAGCGTGGTCGCATCAAGGAATATGCTGATAAGTATGGTGTGAAGTATGTAGAAGGTGCACGTCCTTGGGGCGAAAAGGCTGACATCGCTTTACCCTCAGCTACACAGGACGAAATAGAAGAGGCTGATGCACGTCAACTCGTGGCGAATGGCGTGATAGCTGTTAGCGAGGGTGCCAATATGCCTTCAACGCCTGAGGCTATCAAGATATTCCAAGAAGCAGGTTTGCTTTACGCTCCTGGCAAGGCTGCCAATGCGGGCGGTGTAGCCGTTTCGGGTTTGGAAATGAGTCAGAACTCAGAGCGCTTGAGCTGGACACGCGAACAGGTGGACGAACGCTTGAAGATGATCATGAACGACATTCACCAGAACTGCGTAAAGTATGGCACGCAGCCTGATGGTTACATCAACTATGTGCGTGGTGCTAACGTGGCAGGCTTCTTGAAGGTGGCCAAGGCTATGATGGCACAAGGCATTGTATAAGCTCTGTTATACTGTAAAGGATTAAATATGATTGATAAAAACGCGGTAGTGCGCAGTAATAGCGTGCTATCGCGTTTTGTTTGTATGGTAAGATTTGAAAAAGTTTATAGCTCATACAATTCAAGTTTTCTCTAAAAAAAGGATACTCATAATCCTTTTTTAGAGAAAACTTGAATCATACAATCGTACGCAAAGCTTGATTAGTAGAACTATACTGATACGTACGAATAATGCCGCAAAGTCCTTCTACGCCCTTTCGCATATCTATGCCTTGAGTATAGAGATGGTAGATGTTATTTTCGTTCAGACAAAACATAAGTACTTTTTGTCTGCAAAATTCGGACTTTATTGGAGTCTTTTCAATACGGCCTGCATGGGATGCTTACATAGATAAAAACTGCAATTTATCTGCCTAATTGGGGGGCGGGTTTGTAACCCGCGGCAGTAGCATGCTTTGAATATCTTCTAAAAATATTTACAACATGCTGCTGCCGCGGGTTACAAACCCGCCCCCCAATTAGGCAGATAAATTGCAGTTTATCGAACATATATCCATACGTTTTCAAAACCTTTGATTTATCTTTCATGTTTCATTTTTTGTTATAAAGTAATTGAATATCAATCATTTCAAAAAGTGAAACATACGACTTTAATGTTTCATTTTTAGTTTCATGTTTCATTTTTCAAAACACTGAGGGAGCGCTTTCACGCTCCCTCAGTGTTTTTGAATCGCTCCCACAGAGGTTTTGAATCGCTCCCACAGTGTTTTTGTTTTTCTCCCTCAGTGTTTTTAGAATGAAATTAAGATGAGAATTTTCAATCACATGCCCACGAGATAAAAAAGGAACCACAGCAAAACAAAAATCAAGCCCGCTTCAGTTTTCTATTGGCAAATGTTGCCAAAATCCCATATATTTGTGGGAAAATAGGCTCTAACGCCTAATTAATAATTAAATTCAAAGCTTATGAAAACTGTAGCAGGGCTTGATGTGCACAAAGATAGTGTATATCTCTGTATTTTGCGAGAAAACGGAGAGAAAATAGAACGCGTATACGGCGTTTTGACTCCACAACTCGACTCCATGCGCGATTTTATGGCAGAAAACAAAGTCAGCGAAGTCGCAATGGAAAGCACAAGTGTGTATTGGATTCCCATTTGGCGCGTACTTGTTGACTCATTTGAGCTCAAGTTGGTTAATCCTTACTTTATTAAGCAACTTCCTGGGCGTAAGAGTGACGTCAAGGATGCCCAATGGATTGCAGAATGCGTCATGAAGGAGTTGATTCGCGGAAGTTTTATTCCATCTCCATTAGTCCAACGACTCCGCTTATATGACAGACGAATATTCGAGATAAATGCAGAATTGGTAAGGAAGTATTCCAAGATTGATGCCATATTGCAGCGATGTAATATTCGTTTGAGTAACTATGTGTCGAATACAGATTGTAAAAGTTACAAGGCTGTTGTCAAGCAAATCTCCGAAGGTGTGACTTCACCGCAAGAACTGCTTAGGCACGTACACAAACGCATTATAAACAAGCATGGAGAGGATACGATACTGGCAGCGCTTACAGGTGTCGTTTCCGACGCTGAAATAGACATGCTTGCACAATATGTTGCAGAATCAGCCATATTGGAGGATAACAAGAACAAATGCATTGAAAAAATGCGGGAAATCTGCAACAGTGAGTTTAAGGAGCAGATGAAGAATCTTCAGGAAATCCCAGGTGTAAGCGAGCGTTCCGCCTTGACAGTCCTTGCCGAGATAGGTCCAGACGTAAATGCGTTTCCGAGTGCCAAACATCTCGTCTCTTGGTGCGGTTTCAACCCAAGAAATGACGAAAGTAACAAGAAAATCAAATCGAACAAGATTACTCACGGGAACAGATTCATCAGAATTGCCAGTGTTCAATGCGCATGGGCTGCATCAAGAACGAAAGATTGTTACTTCTCTAAGTTTTACGCATTTCACACACAAGTGAGGAAGAAATTCAAGTTGAAAGTAGTGGTTGCAGTGGCCAGGAAGGTGCTTGTGTGCATTTGGCACATTTTGAAATTCAATGTTCCATACAAGGACTTTGAACCCCAAAAGTCTGTTACTAAAGATTGTACTCAGTTTGCTTAGTGCAAGCTGTAACAATAAGTTTCCATTGCAAGGCTATAATGTTTCTGGTAGTTCGACTCCGTTTTCTGAAATTAGCCAAAGCCTTGGATACTTGTGGATGCCCACGTATAGCTTTGAGCTAGAAGAGAAAAATACTTTTTTACACATGTGCCATCTCTCCTAATTTGGAGAGATAGGATTTTTGTGCGGTTTTGGGGACTAATACTAGAGGTTTGCATATTACTTTGGCAATTTCTAATTCCTTTTTTAGAGAAAACATTGAAACTAAAAGTGAAACATAAGAATCGTATGTCTCATTGTATAAAAGCATTGATAATCAATAAGTTGAAACATAAAAATGAAACATGAAACAAAAAATATGCAAAGGTAAAATATACGTAATCCCAATACCTATTTAGGGTTGCAGATAAAAACCTAGTAAGAGTTTTACCAACTTTTGCAGCCCTACCACAAAGTATTGGGTCGGGATTTATCATATATTCATTTAAGAAATTCTCAATATTCTTACTGAAGTCAATGTTATCTAATGGTATCACAAATATAAGTGTGTTATTGCTATTCCTGAAAGGATGGCGATAGTGAAACTTGCAAATGTGCCTATTAGGACATATTCTGTTGTTTGGATTTCCTTGGCTTTGTTCAACTCACCAAAACGAAATACAGACTTTGCTGCCAACAAGAAACCAACGCCCTCAAAACTACCCACAAGGACAAATGTAAGAATCAATATTCTTTCTATATAGCTATCCATTGCCCAGCTTTTGGTAGACTCTGTAAGTTAGACGAGGGTGGTGTCCACTGCTTGAGAAACAAGCCCAAGAGAATTGACGAAGGTTTTAACATTAACATGTATGCCATAAATGCCAACCAAACCTTTGCTGAACAAAGGGCGTTAAGACATGAAAACTCTATTTCTTTGATTTGAGTGGTCAAAAATAGCTTACCTTCTTAAGAGAAGCTTTCATTATGTCAGTCAAAGGGAAAACATTGATTTGTAAGAATCAAACATATATCCTTGATTTTGTATGATAAACACACGCCTCCATAAAGGTCAATACGTTCTTGGTTGTATAGATATTCTCTTCTAATAGAGTCAGACGTTCCAATAGTCCCTCTATAGGCTCCAACTTTTGGAGCAATGTTTCTATGGCGGTCACTCTGTCATTGAGTCGTTCCATAAATGTTGTTCGATTGTTCAACATCGTTGTGCTCTTATTTTGATTGACAATAGTATTTTTAATGAACTCCTTGATCTTACAAATACTAAATATGAAATAGTTATGAATTAATGAAGCGGAACACTGCCTAATCACTCTTTCCTATATGCCTTTGTCTTGCGCCCAACGCAGGATGAAGGCTTTTCTTTTTTCAGCGGTATGCTCTGCCTTCAGCACCTCCTTCACTGCACTCTTCGCATCTTTGGCTTTTGCAATCTCTCAGGCGTGAGAGTCTATCACATAAGGTAGCTTGCTCCATCGTCCCATACAATGTCTGTGGACGAATCGGCTTTTATTGGAGTCTTTTCAATACGGCCTGCATGAGATGCTTACTGGCCTGTTTTCCAATTCGGCGTAGATGCCTCTTGCGCACACGCGTTCGTCAAAAAAATACTGCGTTTGTTCGTATTTCCCCTTGCTCTTATTAAATGCCTGATTATCAACGTAGTACGACATAACGTGCAAAGCGCGTACGCCAAGAATATTAGCGCAAATGACAAATTTTATAGCGTATTTTTGAAATACGCAGGACAAAGTACTATATAGAGCTGTAAGCAAAAAGGCAAAATTAATCGTTTATGACAAGAGTTCCTGTGAACTACGAATTGTTTGGAAGAAGCATGTATGTTTCAAAGGCATGGCAGGCGCATTCATCTTTCACCCCCGAGGAGGTGGCCCATGTCACCATGCTAAACAAACGGGTGGCAGAACTTACAGAATGTTCGCTCGAAGATGCTGTGGCTGAGGCATTGCGTGCGGGACGAAGATACCAAAAGCGGAAATCTGCCGTTCTACGCCGATACATTATAAAGGGCACTGTAGGTTTGGGATTGGGTATAAAAGAAACGTTAAAGTCCTGTCCCGATCGCTGCTTCTATCCCGACGAAACGTGCAAACTTTACCGCACAGGTGGCAAATATTGCTTGGACGAGATGTTAAGAACCGGGCGCCATGTCACAACCGTCATTCTGCACGATAACCACTTCCGCAAGTGCGAGGACCAACTGCGTAGCGAAGCAGCTGACTGGGGACACACCATGTTAGAGTCCGATGAAGACTTGAATGATAATTGGAAAGAGCTGCGTCAGCAGTACCACCTGCCAATATGTTGGTCATTTATGGACTTGATGGAAGATTTCACAATGGACGAAATTATGCGCATCACGCCAGATCTGTTTTGGATGGACGTTAATCATGCGTACTAATACTTACTTAACACAATCAAATAATATGACAAACAACAATCCAGTAGTGTCCGACCCCCAAAATCAGTGGGCAAAGGAGTTAGGAGTCTCATTTATAGGTAGTATGGCAGTAATCTATTTTCGCGATCATTGGTATTCTCCACAACTCGATTACTTGAAGCGAGAAGAGGCCATTCAGAATTGTAAAGACTATTGTTGCTTGATGCGCAGTATGGGCTACGTGGCATTTGTAGGCTGTTCGAGCGACGATGACGAACCGTCAACGGTTATTGTATGTAATGTACCGATAGATTTGTTGTTTGGCACCTGTACAGCATTCGATGGCTATGTGATATCGTATCATACCCCGTGCAATAACAGCGTTAAAGTCGTTTCATGGTCGTTGAACCTTAAAACTGTGCCTGGTGAGCCTTTGCAGCAGAGGTCGTATGAGCATTTGGAAACGAAATATGAATACGAGGATTGGGACATTGACGAATTCCTTTCTTTGTCAAGAGATTTATCGCAGTGCACTAAACGTGGCAATGAGTTCTGCATAAACGATATTGCAATTCTTTCGGGGCGTATAGAAGAGGTGGTGCAACAGCATTGGCCCGATAAGGACGAAGATGCGGCGAAGTCGCTTTATGCCCAAGCACTCAATAACTTGCAGTCGCATCGCGATGAATTGCGCCGTAGTCTGAGTAAGCCAATCAACGACTTGATAGACGAGGGGTTGCTTGACCCTGAACCAAAAACAGGGGGAGATGAGGACGAAATGGAAGATTAGAAGTTAAGGAACGAATTAACGTAAGCATCCCACGTAGGCCGTATTGGAGTCTTTTCAATACGGCCTGCATGGGATGCTTACGAATAATTTGCTACTCTATTGCAAAATCTTTTTAGAAAGTTGGAAGTCAATAAACGCTTGCTGTCCTTTACAGTAATTGATAAGTTGATTGAACGTATAGTCGTGTGATAGCAGAGGAGCGTTGCCAATGAGTACGAGGTGCTTGCGCGCACGCGTCATGGCCACGTTGAGCTTGCGGTCAATCACTTGGTGAGTACGTTCGTCAACGTATTCGTTGTTGGTAAGGAAGAGCAACTGATATTTATGCTTGGCCGTGAAACTATAGATGATATAGTCGCGCTGGCTACCTTGGTAACGTTCAACGGTGTCGATCGTGATGTCGTGTAGTTGCGGAATGCCCAGGCGGTCGATAGCAGCACGAACGGTAGCAATTTGATTGCGGTAAGGCACAATGATACCCAACGTTTTCAGTACATCAAAATCGTTGCATTTTTGGTAGATGTATTGTGCCAATTGAGCAGCAATATTGGCCTCGATAACGTTCACTTTAGGAGGTTCCATCTCATTCAGGTCATCACTAAGAGGATAGGAGATGAAGGCTACGCGATTGTGGTGTAAGGCCATGTCTTTCCAATCTACGTGAGGACTGTTGGCTCGTGGTGTAGCTTCTGTTTGATGAGGAAGTGGCACTTCGCACAAGGCATCATTGTAAAAGTTGAGGCTGGGGAAGTTGGCAATGTCGTGGTGCATACGCCCTTGGTGGGTGAGCATGTGACAGACTTGCTCGTTGCGCGAGCCGTCTTCATTAAATCCGTAAAGGTCGAGCAGACGCTCAAATAGAGAGAGTCGACAATTATGAAGACTGATAGCATTCAGTTGCGGGTCTTTTACGTCAGACTCTTCTGCGCTTTGTTGCACAACGGCGGGTAACTGCTTCTCATCGCCAATGAGTACAAAGCGCTTGATAGCACATTCATCGTTGTGTGTGGCACAGAGCAAAGGGAGCAAGTGTGGCTCAAGAATTTGTGAAGCCTCGTCGATAATGGCAAGACTAAATTGCTTGAGTTCAAAAAGAGGTAAAGCAGCACTTAATGCAGTGGTCGTGCCACAAAATACGCGCGTTTGCTTTATCAGATTGATAACCAATTGCTTGTTGGGGTGTTCCATCTGATTAATGCGCTCGCTCAGTAGGTACGGGCGATAAGCTTTCTCACAACTATAGTCACTCCCCAAGCGTATAAAGTCGATGCCTTCTTCCACTAACTTGCTACAGATCTCGTCCACAGCGCGATTGGTGTAGGAAAGTAGAAGCACGTTGGTGTTGGCGTGAAGCAACTCTTCGGTGAGAATGTTTTTCATGCCGTAGGAAGTCTTACCAGTGCCTGGAGGGCCAATGACGATGTAAATGTCTTCAGCCTGTAACGCATTTTCAACCAATTGGTTGAATTCAGCGTTGCCATAGTCTCCTTGGCGAGCCTTGAGCGGTTCGATAGAGGGTTGGCGTTGGCCTAACAAAAGGTCGCGGCGCGATTGGGGAGCAGACAGAAAGGCGTGCAGACCACGATACTGTGCATTGTACGAAGACTCCATAAAGTCGTGTTCAATGGCCCACACTTTGGTGTGGTAATGGTCGAACACGTTGCGGGAAGTCTGTGCGTTGCGCAAGCGGACGGTCACCTTGTCAGTATGAATGTCGGTGAGCGTGCCACGGAACACCAGCGTAGCGGTAGCATCAGGCTGCTCGTAAGCAGTGTAAGGATAGAAAAGTACGATGTCGCCCTCGCGGAAGTTGGAGAGGTCGGCATCAATAGTAGTACTTTGGGTCGTGTCGAATGTAAAATGAACGTCTTCAATCTTTCCCTCATCGTTGACGATGGGGTGAATGCTTAATTGTTCATATATGTTGCCAGCTTCGCGTTTGTCCTCGATGGTAGTGTTCCACGTAGCAGCAAAGCCTGAGTTCTCTTTCGTACGATTGCCAATGCGTGAAAGGGCGTGTTCGTTGGCAACAAACTGCATGAAACGGAAGTAATAATTGCGCTCTAATGAAGAAGCACGATGTATGGGGGCAAGTAGTTCCTCCAATTGTGGCCGTTTGTAGCGTTGCCATAGTGTACCATTGGCATACGGATATATCTGTTCGGGCGTAAGCGTCTCAAGACGGCGTAGTCCACCGCGCGTAAACCAGTCCTCACTATAAGCCAAAATGTTGCGCAACTTAAAAGCCTCGAAAAGGAGTTTGGGAGCGGAAGTGGCAAGGTCAAGTCCGTCACGGTAGCGCGAGTAGAGTAAGAAGGCTTGCATCTCGTCAGCACGAAGTTGCTTGTAGTCGTAATGGAGCAACGCACGATAGAGCAGCATCTGTATGTAATGTGGCTCTTGCTTGCCTGCGTATTCCTCTTTTCCCTTGCCCGGTAGCCATTTACACTTGCCCGACTTCTGTTCAATGATAGTGCGGTAGTTGAGGTCAAGAAAGTCCATACGTCCTTGCAGACCGAGCGTGTCAGAGAAGAAAGTCGGTTCGAGTATTACTTCTTCAGATTGAAATGATTGGTCAGTTTGTTGTTCAAAATCATTCGCCATGATATGACGAATATTCTCTTTCTGTTGTTGCGCCATTTGGTGAAACTCATTGCCCATTTCGTTGCACGTAGCAATGGCGAGTGCATTTTGCTTAAAGAAAGAGCGTATGCTATCAGCGTATGAAATGTCCTTCTTATAGGCCACCTCGTCTAATAATTGTCCAGCAAAGTTACCTAATAAGATGGGTTGCGTAGCCGTATAAGGACTGATGCGGCGTAGTAATTCCGTCCAAGGAGAGCGTCCTACGGCATCGAAACAACCTGCAACGGATGTAACGTTAACAAGGTAGTCGGGAGCATAGATGATGAGTTCGGGGAGCAGTGTGCCATCGTGGTCGGTACGTGGACGGATTAGATTGACGTGTTCGCCCTCAACCATAATACGACGTAAGTAGCTGCGGTCGCCAGGTAGGTAAGGACTACTTTTGATATAGTTGATGCACACTTCGGTGGCATCGTCCTCACGCGTAGCATAAATGTAAGTATCGTCCCAACGAAGGATAGTGCATTTAATGTAGCTCAACTCTTTGCCGATACAATCCTTAATCCTTCGGGGTAAAATACGCTCATAGGTTAGAGAAAAAAAGCCTTGAAGTTGTGCAGGGATGGGAGCATCGTATATGAGAGAGATGAATTGGGCAATGGCTTTAAGGTCTTGCGACCATGCTTTTTGTAATTCTTCGTCAGTAGTGGCGGTAAGGTCACTCAGTCGTACGCGGGCATCGTTTATGGCAAATGAAAGACTGCGGTCGTTTTGACTGATCTGGTGCTTTTTAATGAGATAGTCAATTTTAGCATATAGTCCACTTAGCTTAATCGTTACATCAGTTAATTGCTGTTCAACCGCGATATTGAGTATGCTTCGCAAGATGTCATAGCGCTTGCGTACTTCAAGTTGTGGATTGATACGTGTCAGTGTAGCAAAGAGTTCTTGTGCTGTTTCGAGTAATGGGGCTTTAAGGTTCATGTGGGAAATATGCTAATGTGTATTAATGTGCTAATGGTTAGTTACACATTCTTTCAAGTTCTTCAACGGCTTGAATGAGTTCTTGGTGAAAGGTGGCGTGGTTGCGTAAGAAGTTGGTGTTGCCGTGTGAGAGGAGTTGATAAAGTTCAGCGTTCATCTCGTCAACGTAGGAGGCTATGGCATATTCAATATCGTCTTTTTGCCAGTCCATGGTGGAGTGGGCAAAGACGCGTTCTTTCTGGTGAAAGAAGCAATAGGCCGTTTCAATGCTGTCGCGTGTAATCATTCGTTGTATCCTTTGGGGCGCATTTGCTTTTGCTCAAGACTATAGACGTAGCCGTGTTGCGCCAGATAAGCAATAATATCTTGTGGCTCGCGATTGAAGGCATAGCAAAGTGACTCAAGAGAGTCGAATTCTTCATCGCGTAGTAACATATTAATGGTCGACACTAATATGGCAGGGTCGGAAGGTAGAAAGTCCATGTTCTTTTGAGAAATTAGTTGGTGTGCCACATTTGCCATGCAGCATCAGCTTGCAGGTGTAGCATCTCAAGTCCGTTCTTAACGACGGCTCCTTGTGCTGCTCCGCGCTTCATGAAAAGCGTTTCGAGAGGGTTGTATACTAAATCGTATAATAAGTGGTCGGGGGTGAGCAACTCGTATGGGATAGCGGGGCAAGTGTCTACTTTAGGATACATGCCTACGGGCGAACAATTGACAATGACTTTATAATCGCTCATCACCTCGGGAGTGAGCTGTTCGTAAGTCAAGCGCCCCAGTGTAGCAGTGCGACTAACGTAGGTAGGTTCTATGCCCATTTGTTTAAGACCGTGCATAACAGCCTTTGAAGCACCACCTGTACCTAATACTAAAGCACGCTTGTGTACCTCAGGGCGTAGCAAGGGACGGATAGAGTCGCTAAACCCTATGACATCGGAGTTACAACCATGTAACACGAGTTTCCCATGGTCCGTATGTTGTGCGCAAACTACGTTGACTGCCCCTATGGCTTCAGCCTCAGGTGAAAGGCTCGTTAGATAGGGCATAACGGCTTGTTTGTAGGGTATGGTTACGTTAAAGCCTATTAAGTTGGGTAGTGCCATGAGATGTTGCATGGCTTTTTCTATGTTGTCGAATTCAAAGTTACGATATTCGGCATCAATGTGTTCACGCTCAAATTTATCAGCGAAGTAACGTGCAGAAAAGCTGTGGCCGAGCGGATAGCCTAAAAGTCCGTATAGTTGCATGAGGTGGAAAATGTGCGAATGTGTAAATGTGCGAATGCTTGGGGAATGTGCAAATGTGAGAATGTGCAAATGTGCAAATGCTTGGGAAATGTGCGGATGCTTGGGAAATGTGCGAATGTGTAAATGTGCAAATGCTTGGGAAATGTGTGGATGTTTGGGAAATGTGTGGATGTGTTGATGTGCTTACGCTGAACAATTAGAACATTATTCAATCATTCTCACATTTGCACATTTGCACATTTGCACATTTGCACATTTGCACATTTCCCAAGCATTTGCACATTCTCACATTTGCACATTCCCCAATCATTTGCACATTCCCCATGGGGCTATTCTTCCGAAAAGTCCTTCATAATCTGTCGATACGAAGCGTAGAGTCGGGTGCGTGAAACAAAGCCAACAAAGGTGTTGTCAGACTTTACGACGGGCAAGGTGCCTGCATCGCAACGAGCAAACTTATCCATGACGGTTTGCATATTGTCGTCAGTGTAAAGAATAACTTCAGGATGCTGCATGAGTTGTTTGGCTTTGTACATACGATACAACTCGCTTCGGAATATAATCTTCCTAATTTTATTGACGTTGATAACGCCTAACATGCCTCCCTTGATGTCGACTACGGCAAAGTGGAGCGACTTGCTCGTTGACACGGCTTGTACGATTTGACCTAAAAACATGTCGGGGTGGAGTTGGGGACGCTCTTTGTCGATAATTGCATCGAGCGACATAAGGGTGAGGATAGATTGGTCTTTGTGGTGAGTGAGCAATTCTCCCTTACGTGCCAAACGCATGGCATAAATGCTATGCTTTTCGAAGGCATGAATGGTAAGATAAGAGGCTACAGACACAATCATTAGGGGTATGAATAGTTGGTAGCCACCCGTGAGTTCAGCAATGAGAAATACACCTGTCAGAGGGGCATGGAATACACCGCTCATAACGCCCGCCATGCCTAAAAGGGCATAGTTCGTTTCGGGTACACTAATGTCCCAAAGGCCGTAGACGTTCCAAAGGCGCGAAAAGACGAAGCCGCCAATACAGCCTAAGAATAGGCTAGGTGCAAACGTACCACCACAACCGCCACCGCCATTGGTAGCCGTCGTAGCAAATACTTTAAACACAATGATAAGGCCTAAGTAAACTAACAACAATTCGGGGTGACCATAGAAGAGTGAATTGTTGAGCACGTTGTTGGCTTCAGCCTCTGTTTGACTATTTAATAGGATAGAAATAGTACTGTAGCCTTCGCCATAGAGTGGGGGAAAGAAGTAAATGAGCAAGGCCAAGACTAATCCACCCAAGGCTAACTTCTTATACATATTGTTGAGTCGTCCGAACACTTGTTCAAACCAGTTCATAACACGTGTGAAGTAAAGCGAGATGAAACCGCAACAGATGCCTAACAGAACGGCTGTCGGAACTCGGTTGACTTCAAAGGGACTGTTTAGCGTGAAATCAAACATAGGACTCATTCCTGTCCAAGCATAGGTGATGCAAGTGGCCGTAAGGCAGCTAACGAGCAGTGGAAGTAGTGAGGCCATAGTGAGGTCGACCATGAGCACCTCAAGCGTAAACATAAGGCCAGCAATGGGAGCCTTGAAAATGCCTGCGACTGCTCCAGAAGCACCACACCCAATGAGCAACATCATAGTCTTGTGGTCGAGTTGGAATATTTGTCCCAATCGGCTGCCAATGGCAGAACCTGTAAGAACAATAGGCGACTCTGCACCCACAGAACCACCAAAACCAATGGTAAGGGCTGAGGCGACTACGCTCGACCAACAGTTGTGCTTGCGAATGTTGCCCTGTCGGCGTGATAGGGCGTAAAGTATCTTTGTTACACCATGACCTATGTCGTCGCGTACGATGTATTTGATGAATAGAGCAGTAAGGTAGATGCCGACTACAGGGTAGATAAGGAATAGCCAGTTGGCGTGGGTTACGTCAAATTGTGAGGTGAGCATAAACTCTATCTCATGAATGAACAATTTCAGTAACTGAGCAGCAATGGCTGAACCCAGTCCTACGAGTAAGGCCAAGATCAGGGTGAATTGCTTTTTGCTCAAGTGCTTTGAAATCCAAATGCCAAGCTTGCGCTTCCACTTATTATTGCTCTTAATAGTGGCATAGGCGCGTTCGTTATTTGAGGGGGTCTCGTCCTCTTCTTGATAGCCAAATGTAGTGCTTATGGCTTGCGCCTGCATATAGTTGTCTTCAGACATACAGATGTTAAGTTGTGGTTTATTGTGTTATTTTGAATTGTGCAAATTGCAATTCAAAACTTTTTGTAAATAATTGTTGCTAATTTCGTAAAAAAAAAGGAAATAGCAAAGTGTTTTCGAAGACATTATCTTAAGATAACAAAATAAGGGTTCTGTAAAGTATCATGTGGGTAAGGTTGTTCTTGTACACATATATGTATAAATTGCAGCTTATCTGCCTAATTGGGGGGGCGGGTTTTCAACCCGCGGCAGCAGATCAGTCCGCCTAACTGAAAGTAAAAGTATTATAAAAAAAGAGTAAACTTTCAAATGAAAGTTTACTCTTTAAATGAGGTACCCAGCAGATTCGAACTGCTGTACACGGTTTTGCAGACCGCTACCTAGCCACTCGGTCAGGGTACCAAAATTATTGAATGTGCGGTGTGTACGGGACTCGAACCCGTGACCCCATGCGTGACAGGCATGTATTCTAACCAGCTGAACTAACACACCATTCAACTTCTTTTATGTATTTGCTCTCGTTGTGTATCGTTGTTTCCCGATTGCGAGTGCAAAGGTACGACTTTTTTGTGAAGTACCAAATGTTTTACTACTTTTTTTTAAAAAATCTTCAAGAGAAGTGCAATTTCTTCGTATTTGCCCTTATTGTAGTGCCAATCGGGCAGTTTCGCAATCATTTTATAGTTGGCCTTTTCGAAGAGTTGCATAGATGGTGTGTTGTGTGGCGAAACGTAGGCATGTAGTGAATGGATGCGTAGCCTTTCGACTGCAAATTTTTCGATTAGTTGAAGCGCTTTTGTACCATATCCTTTCCCTCTATGTTCTTTAAGCAGCGTGATTCCCACTTCAGCTCTTGCGGCCAAAGCATTGTAGTTGGTTAAGTCGATAAGGCCTATGGGGCGTGATGGACTGTTCGTTTTGTCGGGTGCAATGTCAATGGCTAAGCGCAATTGTCCACATTCATGAATGGTGGCTGCTTCGGCTATGTACTTCTTTAATACGTAGTGCGAGAAGGGGCCGTCAGCGTTAGAACAGTTCCAAAGGTCTTCATTGTTTTCGATAGAGTAGAGTAGTTCCAAATCTTCAGGCTCAAGGGGACGTAGTAGCATAATGAATCGTCGTATTAATTAAGTAGTTGTCCAAAATATTTTTTTTACACCTACTTATTCATAATGTTTTGGCCAGCAAAAGACGAATCCTGCGAGCGTAATCAATAAGCAGAACAAGGCACTTGTGCTATTGGCTAATCCGTAGTAAGTAATAAGGTTGACGATGATGCTGAAAGCCAAGATAGAGGTACGCAGCAAGTTCCAGTTGCGCAGTCCGTTAGTTTTGTTTGAAATGCTGTTGCGTACTTTCTTTGTAGCAAAAAGTCGTAGACTGCCCCAAGTGCATGTAAGTGTTAGTACGATGCAAAGTAGGTTGAGCATATATTCCGTCTGTGCGTTGGCCGTTACGTATCCGATAGGCAGTAGGTCGTTTTCGCATAAAAGGGTAAAGATAGTCACTGCAGCCCATACACTTATATATAAGGTACGTGCAAGTATTAAGTCTTTGCTTGAAGTAGTATGGTTGGTCATGTCTGTTGTTATTTTTCTTTATTTTAAAGGAGTACGTCCAAGAATGGAGCGTCCAAGGGTTACTTCGTCCGTATATTCAAGGTCATCGCCTACGCTAACCCCTCTGGCCAGTACTGATAGCTTGACTTTCGTGTCGGCTAAACGCCTTGAAATGTAGAAGTTTGTCGTATCGCCCTCCATGGTAGGGTTAAGTGCTAAAATAATCTCATTGATAGAGCCTTCTTCCACTCGTTTAAAGAGAGAATCCAATTCGAGATTAGAAGGGCCGATGCCGTCCATTGGTGAGATAACACCTCCAAGCACGTGATAAAGTCCGTGATATTGCCCCGTGTTCTCTATCGACATTACGCTATGAATATTTTCAACCACACAGATTGTTGTTCGGTCACGTTGCGTATTGCTACAGATGTCGCACACTTCTGTGTCGGAGATGTTGTGGCAAACTTTGCAGTGTTTTACATCATCGCATAAGTGTGTTAGGCTATTGCTAAAATTATGAACGGTATCTTTATCTTGTGCTAGTAAGTAGAGTGCGTAGCGCAAAGCTGTTTTACGTCCCACTCCGGGCAGTCGTGTCAATTCTTGCACGGCATGTTCTAAGAGTTTAGACGGATATTGTTCATTTATCATTGTGTGTGCAAAGATAGTGCAAGGCGAGCGCAATGAAAAGAAAAAACGCGTTTTTTATTTTCATTGCCGAGCCGCCGCCTATCTTATGTAAAGATAGTGCAAGGCGAGCGCAATGAAAAGAAAAAAAGGCTCTATAACGAATCGTATGGGTAATATTGCGTTTAATGATATGTATAAACTGCAATTTATCTGCCTAATTGGGGGGCGGGTTTGTAACCCGCGGCAGCAGCAGGTTGCTTATAGTCGCTTAGCGCGAGAACATACATAACATACAATTTAGCATACTGATTTACATACTACTCAATTTGTGCCTTGGCACAAATTGAGTAGTAGTATGTAAAATTGTATGTTATGTATGTTCTCGCGCTAAGCGACTGACGTGTACTGAAATTGGTTGACAGTTTTAAATGTTAAAACTAAAGTTGTTTAC